>Ga0307374_10012401_pt1 | contig 11950 bp, 14 predicted proteins | sample OX3MG_FD_202532 | JGI IMG/M metagenome (GOLD analysis project Ga0307374, IMG submission 202532) | Soil microbial communities from Risofladan, Vaasa, Finland - OX-3 | ecosystem: Environmental > Terrestrial > Soil > Coastal area > Acid sulfate soil | place: Finland: Risofladan, Vaasa | collected...
TCGTTGGCCTCGGATCCGACGAACTGAATGAGCTCCTACTCCGTGGCTCTCGATGAAGGTCCCTGCGATGCCGCGGATCTACGCTCTCGACGCGATGAATACGGGGCACGCGGCGTGGACCTGGCCAATCTGGCGTTCCGAGCCTCCGGCTAGCCGCGGCTCCGCGATCCAGACCGACTTTTGCCGTCCTTCACCACGTCCGGGTCCCGGCTGGGTCCGATGGACGCCCTATCGAGAATCACGCCTCAAAGCGGCAGATCTCGCTGCAGTAACCCATGAGCCATGTGAAGACATCGGCTTCCACTATGAACACCGGGCAAGACGGTGATCGCACGTCGACGAAATTAGTGAAACCCATACCGTTTCTGTATTCGAAATCCGCTCACCGCTGGTCGGTCCGTTTCGCCGCGTGTCGCAGAAGTCCGAACTGGTGGCAGCGCTAATAGCAGTACCGACTTTGGGGCCGTTTTCCGCCTCCCGCGTTATGTCGCATGGCGATGCGCGTTGACGCATCGCGCGAAACCGCGTCAAATCGGTGCATCGGTCATTTGAACCGAGTGCTGTTCGAACGCTCGGTGCTAACCGTCATGGCGATCCCGGTGACTGACTGGTGACGACCGTAACTGGCTGGCGCGCTGTCACGTATTAAGGGGTATGCCTAAGCTGGCAGCGGCGCTGGCGGTTGTCGCCCTATTGAGCGGCTGCGCGGGGGTGCACTCGATGGCTGCCACCACACCGGTTTCTGACATCGTCCCGTGGCTGCCCCTGCCACCAGACCTGACTCCGTTACCAGAGCCTTCGCCGCAACCGGTACCCGTGCCGACCGGCACGCCGATGTGCTCCGCTGCCGATCTCGAGGCCGAGGTAATTGGAAGCAACGGCGCGGGTGGCCGCGTACTGACCGTCTTTGCGTTCGCGAGCCGTGGCCAGGTTGCCTGCGAGCTCGATGGCACTCCCGACGTGACGCTTATCGACGCAAGTGGTCGCCAGCTTCCGTTCTCCGACCAAGCGCCGTTCTTTCCCAACCAGGTTTCTGGACCGGCGCTGGTTGAACCAGGTCCGGTCCCCGTTCTGGGCGCCGGCCTCAAGAGCGGCGAGGCAGGGCTGACGATCGACTGGGATTCACAGCCCGAGGCTTGTCCCCAGACCGTGGCGGTGTCGATCGCACGTGCTCGCATCACCACTTCAAACGGAGACACTCTCACGATCGATGTGCCCCAAGAACCGGCCGGGTACGCATGTCAGGGAGTCGGGGTCGGCAACTTTGCTGATCTGCCAATTCCTGACAACTCGAGCCCGGTTGCGCCGGCCCCGCAGCCGACCATCATCGCGCCGGCAACCGTCAAAGCCGGCTCACAGCTGCGGTATGTGGTGAACCTCACGAACGAAACCAAGCTCCCCATTGACTTACGCACGCAATGCTTCAACTACGACGAGGAATTCTTTGTTGACAACGCGCAGGGCACCCCGCCGCTAGGCGGGAAGCATCTGTACCGGTTGAACTGCTCGGCGGCGGGAGTCCTGGCACCAGGGCACCCCAAGAAGTTCGCAATGGTCATCGATGTGCCCGCCGCCGCTGCGCCTGGTTCCTACATGCTCGCCTTTGACATTGGTGGCGGCAACGTGACGACCAACGTCGCCCATACGGCGGTCACCGTCGACTAGAACTCCCCCAACACTGGCGCTTGGACGGCACCGTTCGAAAATGCCGCCCGGCGGTCAGCTATGCCCGATGCTTTATCCGCAACGAGACTCTTGCATGCGCTCCGCTCCTAGGTGGCGCTGTCGAATTGGCCGACTCCAAAAAACTCCGTGAAGCCAGAACACCCGGTAATGGAATGCACGTTATCCGACATCAAACCGCCGGTCAGCGTGACTCTCTGCCCGACCGCCGCTACGCGGTTTCCCGTGTCGTCGTATACAGCGAGCGGATTGCCCCGAGCCGAGTAGCCGTATGGCCACGACAACGCCTGGCCACCGGAGCTCGTTCCAAGCCAGAAACACGCTGTTCCATCGCCGTTGATCTGGCCCTGGAGGATGCCGTCCGCACTGGCCAGATTCATGAGATCCGAGCGTGCGCTGGCAGTCGCGATCTTGTACGAAGCGCCACCGACTTGCGAACCGTCTCCGCCGCAGGCAGCAGTAAACAGGAAAGCGAATGCGATTACGAATAATGCGGCGCGCACGCTACTCAGCCTATTTTCGGGCCAGCCGCGCACCAGCTGAGCCCAATCGGAATCGCTTTCGTCACCCTGCGCGTCGAGAAGGCCAAGGCCGGATTCATAAATGTGACTACCATCGCGAGTGCCAGGCCAAAAGCGAGCAGGCCGATGCGAATAACCGGCACCGGCGCTGCGCGACGCTGCTACGGAGTGTCGTGAACGTGCGCAATGACATGTCCGTCCAACGTAATCACATAGAGGTCCGCATGAGTCGGGCCCGAACCTTGCACAAGCTGGGCGGGGGAAGTGATCCAGATGGCGACGCTGGAGCCACCGGGCTCAGGCTCAACCTTCGACAGGGCGTAGCCAGTTGGTGCGCCCCAAACAGTATTGGCGTTGCTCCAGCGCGTCAAGGTCACCGATCCCGAGGCGAATCCGGAGTCAATCACAGCAAGCGAACCGTCCCAACTGAACGCCTCGACCCACATAGCGAGGTGCGCAACCTCGTTTCCACTGGGTCCGTAGATCGTCGAACCAGCCGCGCTTACTGGCAGACCAGGCTTAGTCAGGTTCTCCGCCACATACATTCCGTCGCGCGAGGAGACCACCGCCGCCGGACCAGATGACGAGCCGAACTTGTGACTCCACAGAGTCTTTCCTGTCGAGAGCTGCACGACCCAGTACTGCGCAGGCCCGCCATCACCGAATGACTGCACAACGACGGCACGATCTTCGAGCACGCTGCATGCGGCCACGCTGATCGAGGCCTGCTCGTAGACGTTGCCAACCTGAATCACGTTTCTCGGAGGACTACCTGGCGTGACGATCTGAAGGGTGGCCGGCACACCGTTGGCGCCGAGGTAGTCGAACGGGACCATCTGGCAGAAATGCATTTCGTCGTCTGCCCAGGTCCCGCTGAAATACTTGGCCCCAAAAGTCCCCGATGCCATGAGCTGGCCGGAGCGATCGCGTATCTCCGCCTGCCCCGCAAACAGGTTGTTCGCGGGGTTGCCCGTTCCCACGGGCTGGTAAGGCAGCTTTCCAGAGGTCTTGCCGTCCCAAGTCATGGCGTCGACCTGGTTGGGCAGGGCAGGGTCGCCGTACGTGATGATTGGAGTCGAGTCCGCAACGTTGAGCAGTTTGCTCAGCGGCGTCGGTGAGACAGCCGCCTTGGGCGTCGCAGCCGGCGCAGTATGCAGGTGGCTGCCTGCCCGGACCAACTCAAACGTCGTGATTACGATCGCGGCAATCAGGACGGCCGCGATTCCGGCTGCCCATTGCAGACGGCGAGATGGCGCGTCTTCATGTGCCCTTAGAGCGTTTTGAACGAGACGGTGCCGCGCGCCGGCTACATCGCCAAGCTTTGCCTGCTCCTTATCGAAAGCGGCGCGAACGTCATCGCGAAGCTTGTTCATGAGAGGTCCTCCTCGAGGAGATCCGGTCGGAGCCGACGACAGGCGCGATAGATCCGGGCTTTGGCCGCAGCCGGCGAGACGCCGAGGGCCACAGCGACTTCGTCGATCGGCAGGTCGAGGTAGAAGTGCATGAAGAGCGCTTGGCGATCCCTGATGGGCAGGCGCGCCATCGCTCTTTCGATATCGATCTTGTCCGAGGCAGGTTCGACCGGCCGAGCTGCCTGGAACAACTCCGGAAGCCGGGCCGTGCTGAACCACCTCGTTCGGCGCACGTTTCGACACTGGTTCGCGACGATGGCGAGAAACCAGGGGCGAGCCAGCGCCCGGTCTCGAAGCTGCGTAAGCCTTCCCCAAGCGCGGGTGATGGCCTCCTGGGTAGCGTCCTCTGCCTCCGCTCGATTCCCCAGCATCGAATAGGCGAGGCGTAGCCCAGGCTCGACCAGCGGACCGAGCAGCGCCTCGAAATCGGCCTCGCTGGCACTCATCGCATTGGTTGTCAGCAGTTGCGCCACATCAGTCAAGACACCCGAAATGACCTTTCCGTTACGTGCCCACCGAAATTCGGTCGAACAAGCTTGCGGCCGGCTTCACGGCGAGGTATGCGCCTTCCACCTATTGGGGGCCAAACTCCGGCCCCAACCGCGTGCGGGTGGATGGAGATTCTGTATATCCAGTCGGAGGCTGTAAGAGGGCAAAACTCGCTCCGGCCCGCTGCGGGCTTTTGCCGCCTCAGCCTGGGGACGATCAGAATCGGCGGCTAGCCCGAGTTGTCGGGCAGCTGGGACAGGCGGTAAGTCCGTACACCTTAAGGAAATACGGGGCACTCGGCGTGGACCTGGCCAATCTCGTGTTCGAGCCTCCGGCCAGCCGCGGCTCCGCGATCCACACTGACTCTTGCCGTCCTTCAGCGCCAAGGGCGGCATCGTCAGGGCGTCTTGGATTCGAGGCAACGGTTGCCTGTCAGGGCCAGGCCGAACGCGAAGACGCGGTCCTGGTGCTCGTGCACCATCCGCTCGAACAGGCGCTCAGTACCGTCCATCACTGACCAAAACACACTTTCCCCCAGTCTCCGTTGCAAGCTCGCGGAACCATGATGCCTCGCCCGGTGTAGAAGATTCGTTCCGATGGAGGGCCGGCCGGAGGACGATTCCGAGCTGTTCACGCGCGCCCAGCGCGGGGATACGGCCGCCTATGAGGAGATCGTGCGCCGCTATCAGCAACTTGCGTTCCGGACCGCCTACTTGATCACGGGCTCTGCGGCGGAGGCTGAAGATGCCGCCCAGGACGGCTTCACGAAGGCATACCGCGCGCTGGACCGATTCCGGCTGGGGGCACCTCCCCGGCCGTGGCTGTTGCGCATCGTCGCCAACGAGGCGCGGAACCGCGTGCGCTCCACCCAGCGCAGGCTCGGGCTCGAGCTTCGCCTGGCGGCAGGGTTCCGCCCGGGGGATGCGGCCCCATCCCCCGAGGCGGCATCCATGGCGGCGGAAGACAGGGCCCGGCTGCTCGAGCTGGTCAATGCCCTGGGAGAGGAGGACCGGCTGGTGATCACGTGCCGATATCTGCTCGAGCTCAGCGGCGAGGCGGCGGCGGCAGCCCTGGGCGTCCCCGAGGGCACGGTCAAGTCACGCCTTTCGAGAGCGCTGGCTCGGCTGCGCGCGATGTACGAGGAGACGTCAGGTGCCTGACCTCGAACAGCAGCTCACCGCTCTTGGGGCCGCGCTGGACTGGCCCTCGACGCCTGATCTTGCCGGCCGTGTGGCCTACCCGCCGGCGCGCCGGGGAAATGGGGCGGTGCCCCGGTGGGTCCTTACCGCCGCTGCCCTGGTCATCGCCATGGCTGCCCTTCTCGGCTACACACCCAGCCGGGAGGCGATCGCCAACTGGGCCAACGTCCATGTCCTGTTCGAGCGCGTCCACGAGCTGCCCACCCCGTCCGCTAAACCGCCCGGGCCCCTGGGCGAAAGGCTGGGCCTCGGCGGCCGGACGACGCTCGTGGCCGCGCAAAAGCAGGTGTCCTGGCACGTGGCCGTTCCCGCATCGCTCGGCCGGCCCGACGAGGTGTACCTCCAGCCTCCACCCGATGCGCCCGTCCAGGGAGAGGTTACCTTGGTTTACGCGACGCGGCCCGGCATCCCCGTGGCGGGTCAGACCGGGGTATCCGTGCTGATCACCGAAGCGCGAGGCGCCGTCGACACGAACTTCTTCGGCAAGATGCTCGGGCCGGACACGACCCTGGAAACGGTGACGGTCTCCGGCCACGACGGCTACTGGATCTCCGGGTCACCGAACGTGTTCTTCTTCACCGACGCCAACGGCGAGGTCCGGAACGAAACAATGCGCCTCGCCGCCAACACGCTGATCCTGGACTACGGCGGAACGGTTGTGCGGATCGAAGGCAACCTCACCAAGGCTCAGGCCCTGGAGATCGCCACCTCTCTCAATTAGCCCCTTCCCACGTTGGGGGATGGGAACCAAGCCCGATCGGCCGGTGTAAGAAAGGCGAGGTGAAGAGCATGCGAGCTTTGCTTTCTGTCGGATGCGCGATGGACCTGGGTTCTCGGTTCTTGGTTTGAGCGTGTCGTGACGGTATGAAATGGGAGACCAAGTCGTGTGGCGCCGGCTTCGCCCTGCTCGTCCTGCTGTCCGGCGGGTGCACGTCGTCGTCAACAGCGCAAGTACAAAGCAGCCCGAGCGTTCCCGTTCACTCGTTTGCAGGCGGCTGTGCCGGGACGGTCCTGACCGATGCCCTGCCGCCTACTTGGGCGCAAGGTGGATGGAACCAGCCGCAGGCGCCGTGGGGAGTGCCGTGGGCATTGGGGAGCGGCGGCGACGCCGTGGCCTACCTTTTCGCGACCCAGCTGGTGGCCGGTAGCAGCCCGCGCGTTGACGGAACCAACAACAAGGTTCTCTGGGTGGCCAAGGGTGGGCCGCCCAATTTCGTGGTCGAAGCTCACCCACTCGGGACGGGCCAGCCGGTTGTCACCATTGCCGGCGGACCAAGCATCGTGGACCTGCCCACGGCGGGCTGCTGGACTTTCCACCTCACGTGGGGCCTGAGCGGCCAGGTCGGCAGCAGCACGATCAACCTGGAAGTCTTGCCGACTGGATCGGCGCCATCGCCGATCACCTATCAGTTGCTAAGGGCAAGGCCCCTCAAGTTGCCGATCGTCGCCGCCGGCAGCCCGTGTCCGGTGAGTCCGGTCACCCTGTTGGGTGGAGTGGCGCCCCGGGTGGGGACACCGTTGCGCCTCGGCTTCGGCAATGCGGTTGGGCCGCAAGGCGCCTATGCCTTCAACAAGACGGTGTTGGATTTCGCTACCCCACCCTTAAGCCCAGAGGTTCTTTTGCGCGGGAGCCGCCTCGACGGCCTGGGAAAGGTGTACTTCGGCAGGCCTGGAGTAGCCCCGAATGAGACAGCCGTTATCAGCGTTACTGACCCGCAGGGTAGCCAAGTACCTTTCTATGGCGAGCTGCAGCTGTCTGTTGACACCAGCGCGGTCTTCTATACCTATCCGACAAATGCGGGTTGCTACGGCATCCAGGCTGACTCTGACGGCTTCAGCGAGGTCATCGTCTTTAGGGTCAGCTGAGCGCATGCCAACCCAGTCCCTTCGCATGGGTCGAGTGATGGACTGATCCGGTTCAAGCTGCCCTCTTGTAGACATGGTGGAGGCCCGCCCAGAACGGGTCGGACAGCGATCCTGCCGTGGATGGCCTGAGACTTCGGAACCGGTGTCGGTGAGTCTGTACACCTTAAAGAAATACGGGGCACGCCGGAGGCTTATGGTTCGAGTCTGCGGGGACCCTGCTCGACCAGACGGTCGTGGAGTCTCTGCTGGCCACGTACGCCGACTCAGAGGCCATCAGCGCTGCCATCGAGATTTTGGCAGCCTTTTTCGAGTTCACTGCAAACCCCACTGCGAAAACCTCCACGTGGCTTTTGCGACCCCCCTTGGCGATTTCTCGGCCCGCTACTTGGCCTGGATGAGAGCGCCCAGATTCACCGCGTGCCACGTTAAGCCACCGTCTTCGCTTGAATAGAGACTGGCCTCGGTGCCCGCGTGTTGTCTCGCCGCCCAGACATGCAGTGGGTCTGCAGCGCTGATAAGGGTTGTCTGCGTCGGAGCGTTTTCGCAATGCCACGTGACGCCGCCATCTTCGGACCGGAGCAGGCCAGTGCTCGCCGCGGCACCGCCGGCTCCGGTGTTTTCAGCAAGCCATCCTCGTGTCGGGGTGGCAAAGACTGGGCCGGCAAGCTGGCCACCCCAACAGTTGCCTCCCGCCGCCTTTGGGTTACCAAGACTTCTCCATGTAATGCCCCCGTCGATCGTTCGCACGACTTGGTACTGACTGCAAGTGGATGCGGTGCAGTAGCCTCCGTCGCGGGTTAGCACCCACGCGGCGAGACCACTCGCCGCATCGAGTCCTACCACGTCGCCGGAACTGGTGTGTGTCCGAAGTGTCCAGGTTGAACCGCCATCGCTCGTCACTTTGATGTCGGCACCCATGTACGAGTTGTGCTCCGCGATCCAGCCTCGTGTTGCGTCGGCGAACCGCACGGCGACGATGTTGCCGCGAGCCAAGGTTGTCCAGCTGCGGCCGCCGTCGGATGTTCGGCGGAGCTCGGAGGGGCAGGTGTATTGGCCGGCCGACACACATGGCTGAACCAGCACCCACGCAAGCTGACCATCGACGGCCTGAATCTGAAGCAGTGGATCGGCACCGGGTGCGTTCGGAACGACAAGGGCCTGCTGCCAAGTCGCGCCGCCGTCCTGGGTTCGGAGAACAAGCTGCTTATCGGCCGAGAAGCCAGCGATCCAGCCGATCTTGGAATCGATGAACCTAAGAGATGTGATTCGCATATCGGGCACCGGTATCGCTTGCCATGTCAGGCCGCCATCGGACGTTCGAGCCAGCGCCGGGCCGGTGCCGTTCCAGGCGGCTACCAAGCCGGTGCGCGAATCGAGACGCTGGATGGTGCCGAGCCACAGGGAGGCTGGAACTGGCGAATCCGCCGCCTGGGGCGAGCTTGCGGGCGAAGTTGAAGGCGTGGGCCGCGCGACCTGTTGCGTGGCGCAACTCGCCGTCACGCACATGGCGAGCAACATGCCGGCGACACGACAGCGGGTCATAGGCTTTCTCGTAAATGAACGTTGGAAGGGCGGAGTTGTTACGCGCCGACCGGTTGACCTCGGTGGACGCATGGTCGGCCACTAATGTCTCATTGCTGCGGGCTTTTGCCGCCTCAGCCTGGGGACGATCAGAATCGGCGGCTAGCCCGAGTTATCGGGCAGCTGGGACAGGCGGTAAGTCCGTACACCTTAAGGAAATACGGGGCACGCCGGAGGCTTATGGTTCGAGTCCGCGGAGGCCCCTCGAGCGAACCCCCTTCGCACCCCATTGCGAACCCTGTTGCGAAGCTCCAGCGGCCCTGTGGCAGGCACAACGCTCGTTTTGTTGGCGCTCACCAAAAGTGCACAGACCTAGTCACGAAAAGTACAGAGGTCGAGGCGAGGTCACAGACTCGCAGCACCTCGTTTACATTCGATGCGTGAGAGCCGCTTTGTCGGGCCTGATAGCTCTGGCATCTGGCGCAGTAGTTGGGTTTTCGACGTGGAACCTCGAACTCCAATCGCTTCCACCAGGATGCCAGCCGTGCACGGGGACGGTGTGCTCCATGGCCGCGTGTGTTGTCCAATGGCCAAGGCTCATAGCGGTTGCGACGTTGCTCGGCCTGGTTGCCACGACGCTTGTCTTTCTAGCGATACGGCGGTTTGCGCGATAAGGCGCCGGGAATCTTATCCAGCAGAGTGCTGTGGCACTCGGCGCATCCGTTCCGGGCATCCTAGGCCGTTGTAGCGCGTCGGTTGGCGACCCCTGATTTCAGAGGACGTAACGGAGGATGATTCCTTATCAGGCTCGGCGGATCGCCCATACGGCCAGACCTATTAGCGCCGCAGCCAGGACGACGAATAAAGCGGCTTCCATACCCTGGAAGAGCCAGAAGCGGCTCTCAGGCTGGTAGAGCTGCAGTACGACGACACCGTGAGCCCTCATGTAGTCGGCAAACGAACCTGGCAAAACACCAGCGTTGGCAAGGAGCTGCTGGTAGTACTGATCGCTGACGGGATGGCCTGACAGATCGACGGCTCGTTGCCCGAGATTCCACGAGTCACCAAGATTCGGTGTGAGTTTGCTTGTATCCCATGACAGCGGGGGCAGAAGATTTGGTCTGACCCAGTTGTAGACAGCGACCCGAATCGCAATGAATGCGACCAAGGTCACAGCCATGGCAGGAACCGTGCGTCGAATGACCGCGCCAGCGGCGGCACCGAGAGTAATACCGAAAAATACATAGGCCACGAGGACTGGGCCTTGCAGGTCGAAAGAGGACCACCGGCTGTCGAAGGTTCCTCCGGGAGTCCCAGTCACGAGGCCGCCGACAACACCGAGCACGCTGGCTACCACCACCGCCACAGCCACGATCACCCCAAGCTTCATTGCAAGCCATCGGCGTCGGGTTATGCCTTGAGTCCACACCAAGCGCGCGGTTCCTTGTTCAAACTCGCGCGCCAGTAAAGGCGCTCCGATGAAGATTCCTGCCAAGCCCGGCATCGCCAAGAGCGCCCCTTGGATGAGTTCAAAGATTGTGGTGAACTGCGAATCGAAGTGGAGGGAGTTGGTTTGGCACAGCGGTCCAGGTGGGCTGCCGCAGGATTGCCGCACCGCTCCAAAACTAGATTGAGCCTCTATGGCGACCACGGTCATCGCCGCAGCAAGGCCGAGCCCCAATGCCAACACGGTCAGAAGTTCGACACGATGTTGACGCCAGGTCAGCCAGGCCATCACGTGGTCTCGGCAATGGTCGGGCTTGGAAGAGACGTGACGTGAGAATTTGCCATGTATGCGAGGACCAGGTCCTCCAAGGACACGTCGTGTACCCGCCACGGCGGCGGGGGCACGTGCCCGTTTGTCTTAACCAGGAGTGCACTCTCCAGTTCTGTGTGCTTGGCCTCAACAACCGATGCGTCATTTGCTGTTGTTGCAGCGTCAACTCTTGGCCCTACTAGCAGCTTGTGTGAACCCAGCAGTTCATCGATGTCTCCCATCACCTGGATGCGGCCATTGGCGAGAATGACCAGATAGTCACAGACCCGCTCGAGCTCGCCGACGACATGAGAGGAGAGGACAGCTGTCAGACCATCCGACGCAACAGCGTCGACAAGTTCGCGCAGAAACTCACGGCGGGCTAGAGGATCGAGGTTCACGACCGGTTCATCGAGCAGAAGGAGATCTGCACGCTTTCCAAGCGCGAGGGCAAGAGCGACCTGCGCCGCCTGACCGCCAGAAAGACGCCCAACCGGCCGGTCGAAGGGGATGTCCAGCCGCCGCAGCCGCGCTTCGACCGCGACCTGGTCCCAACGCGGGTTAAGCTCCCGGCCGAGTCTCAGCATTTCGGCCACGCTGAATCGCCGATACATTGGCCGATCCTGAGCGACGAATCCAACTCGCGAAAGGACAAGGAGGGGATGTCGTCGAGGCGACCAGCCGAAGACGTCGATCTCGCCCGCGGTGGGGGAGAGGAGTCCGATCGCCAGGTGCATGAGTGTGGTTTTCCCGGCTCCGTTGGGTCCGACCAGGCCAACTAAGCGTCCCGCCGGAATGCTCAAGTTACAGTCGCGCAGAGCCCAGCCGCTCCGGTATTGCTTGCTCAGGCCGGTGGCGAGGAGGGCCGTGTTCACGCGACACCTTCCACGTAAGCGGCATCAAGAGCTTGAGTGAACATCGCCAATGCCGCCTCACGCTCGACGCCGGCTTTGAGCGCCTCGCTCAGCCACGATTCCAGCGCCCGCCCGAGCTTGCGCTGAACCTGGTCATCAATGGGATTCGGAGCAGTAGCCGCAACAAAGGTGCCCTGTCCCGGTCGGCTGGTTACTAAGCCTTCGCGCTCGAGCTCGGCGTAAGCCTTGAAAACCGTATTCGGATTAATGGCCAGAGAGGTCACGACCTCGCGGGCTGCAGGCAGCCGCATCCCTGGCCGAAGCGTTCCATTTCGCACGGCGAAGCGGATTTGCTTGACCAGTTGCAGGTAAGGGGGAAGGCCCGAGCGTCGCTCGAGGCGAAGGTGGATCATTACTAATTCACTAAGGAGCTAGTAATTTAGCCTAGCTGGACGCGGTGCGGCTGTCAACGTGGCTCTGGCGCCCCGGGCGCGGCCCGAGTTAGGGGGCAGTCGCCATTGGTGACCCGACCGGTTGGCCGCGACCCAATTCGTACACTGCGACGATTCCTGGGTGGTGGTTGAGTGCCCAGGGTTGACCCTTTCGTACACCGGCCTCGTGCCCTTTTAAGGATCTGTCGCTCTGGCGC
>Ga0307374_10012402_pt1 | contig 11950 bp, 10 predicted proteins | sample OX3MG_FD_202532 | JGI IMG/M metagenome (GOLD analysis project Ga0307374, IMG submission 202532) | Soil microbial communities from Risofladan, Vaasa, Finland - OX-3 | ecosystem: Environmental > Terrestrial > Soil > Coastal area > Acid sulfate soil | place: Finland: Risofladan, Vaasa | collected...
GCTGGCCCGTCCCCTGCACGTGGCGCCCCGCCATGGTGAGGCGGGGCCGATGGACTCGGTGCTCGACGGGGCGGTCGGCGACGCGCCGCTCCGGGTACCGGCCGGCGTCGGTGAGCCTCGGGGCGTCCGCCCCTATCAGCCCGGGGACACCCGCCGGGCAGTGCACTGGCCGGCCACGTCACACGTCGGGTCGGTGATGGTCCGGGAACGGGAGCGCCAAACCGACGATCCCGTCATCATCACGGTGGTGCTGCCCTCCGATCCGATCGAGGCGGAGGCGGAGGCGGAGCGGGTGATGGCCACCGTGTCCCACTGTCTGGCGCGGGGCCAACCGGTGGTGCTCAGCACCCTCGAGGCCGAGGGCCGGACCGTGCGTCTCGTGCGCGACCGGATCGACCTCGGGAGACGCCTGGCCCGCGCCATCCCCGCCCCGTCGGCGTCATCCACCGAGGCGGGGACCGCGCAACGACGGCGTTCGGGCCGACGGGCCCGGCGGGCCGGACCGTGACCCTGTGGCAACGAGTGGTCCAGGCCAACCGGCCCGGGCCGGCCGAACACTCGGTGTCGTTCCGGGTGGCGTCGGCGGGAACAGTGATCATCGCCGCCGGTGCATGTTGGAGTCAGGGGGAGCTCAGCCCGGCGATGACGGCCTTCGCCGTGGCCGCCACCGTGGTCGGCAATGCGGTGTCGTATTGGCGACGCCAGCGACCGTGGCCGGCGATCAAACCCATCCTGGCCGTATGCGCCATCGGCGGCTTCGTCTGGTTCATCGTCACCGTGAGCCACCACGCCACCCCGGGCGATATCTCCACGGTGGAGGGGCCGTTGGCCGTGCTGTTCGCGTGGGTCCTCTGCACCCACGCCTTCGATGTTCCGGCTCGACGCGACGTGGCCTACTCGCTGGCCGGCTCCGCAGCCCTGATGGCGGTGGCGGCCGCCCAGTCGGTCGACCTCACCCTGGGCCTCTACGTCGTGGCCTGGGCGGCGTGCGGCGTCTGGGGCCTGGTGGCCATGTGGAAGTCGATGGCCGGGGCCGAGGGCGTTCCATGGGTGACCTTGGGCGTCGCCGGCATGGGCGTCGTGGTGGTGGCGGCGCTGCTGGTGTCGGTGCTCCCCGCACCGAAGGTATCGACCACGTTGATCTTTCCGTCCTCCTCGGCCAACTCCTCCCCGGTCGACACGCCGAGCAATCTGACCGACGGCTCGGGATCGTTACCCGCCCACGCGGCGAGCGCCTCCGGTCGGCTGGCCGTCGGGGGGTTTCTCGGCTTCGCCAAGTCGCTGGACACCGGGGTGCGGGCCACGCTCGGCAACGAAGTGGTCATGCGGGTGCGGGCCAGTAGGCCGAGCTTCTGGGTCGGCCAAACCTACGACCGGTGGGACGGCCAGAGCTGGGACCAGTCCGGCAATCCGGTCAACGGCAACCGACCCAGCCGCCTGTCCTTCGGTCCGCCCTTCGACATCCCCCTCCAGACCGACCAACAGGCGGACCGGGTGGCGGGCACCGCTGATGTGCAGACCTACTACCTGGCCCAGTCGGGCCCGAACCTGGTGTTCCACGCCGACAACGCCCAGCGGGTCTACGTCCAGTCGCGCGCCCTCTACCTCACAGGGGACGGCACCATCGTCTCGTCCACCTCGATGGGGGCGGGCACGGTCTACACCGTGGTATCCGACGACATCACGGCCAGCGGACCGCAACTGCGCGCCTCCGGCGGTTCGGTGACCGCCGCCGGCGTCGCCCAACAACCGCCGAGTCGGAACGCGAGCAACCCGGACCGGTACACCCAACTCCCCCACGCCTACCCGAAGGTGGAGGCCCTGGCCCGGCAGATCACCTCGACCGCCGGCGGGCCGGGAGGCGCCCCCTCGACCACCTACGACAAGGTCACCGCGGTCGAAGCGTGGATGTCCTCCCACATCAGGTACACCACCGACATCCCCCCGCTGGCCCCGGGCGCTGACGCCGTCACCAGTTTCCTCTTCGGGACGCGACAGGGCTTCTGCGAGCAGATCTCGACGGCCACCGTGGTGATGCTGCGGTCCCTCGGGATTCCCGCCCGTGAGACCGTCGGCTACGTCCCGGGTAGCTACGACCCCATCACCGACCTCTACGAGGTACAGGCCAAGGACGCCCATGCCTGGGTGCAGGTGTGGTTCCCCGGCTACGGGTGGCAGAACTTCGATCCCACCGCCAACGTGCCGCTGGCCAATCCGTCGCCGGGCTCCGTGTTGGCCCGCACCGCCGGCCGCACCCTGGCTCACCTTCCGTGGATCCCGATCGGAGTGGTGGCGGTGCTGGCCGGCACGGCCGTCGAATTCCGTCGGCGGCGGCTCCGTCGACCGGCCACGTGGGCCCACCAGGTGGCGGCTGATCTCGAGCGCGGGGGAGCGCGCCTCGGCATGGCGCGGCGCGCTGATGAGACCCTCTCCGCCTTCGGTGAACGGTTGGCGGCCACCGATCCCGCCAATGCCGACGGGCTGATCGCCGCCACCGTGCTGGTGGAGCGGTACACCTACGGCCGGATGGAACCGACAGCCGACCAGATCGGCGCGGTCCTGGCGTTCACCCGCCGGTTCCGCACCATGGGACGGCGACACCGGGTGGCGGAGCCACTGCCTCAGGCCCGGGACAACGCCAGCGCTTCGTCGAACGAGGCCCCCGCCGCCAGCAGCGGCCGATAGGCCATCAGGTGCCGAGGCCTGCTGAAGGCCAGTGCCGCCCGGAGCCGGTCACCCCGTCGATAGAGGGCTACCAGCACTCCGTCATCGACCGATCCCTCGACCACCACCACCTCGTCGTCCGGGCCGGGGAGACCGATCACCTGAATCTTCGTCTTGTACTGGTCCGACCAGAAGAACGGAATGGGTCCGTACGGCTGCGCGCCGGCCGATCCGGCCAGCAGGTTGCGAGCCGCGGCCGCCCCGCCCTCGGCGGCGTTGGTCCAATGTTCGACCCGGAGCTCTTCGTGGAGGGTGGGGTGGGTCCAGCGAGCCACGTCCCCGGCGGCGACCACATCGTCGGCGGCGAACAGGGTGGCGTCGCACACGACACCGTTGTCGAGGCCGAGGCCCGAACCGTCGAGCCACCCCACCGACGGGGTCACGCCGATCCCCACCACCACCAGATCGGCCGCGAGTTCGGTGCCGTCGACCAGGTGGACGAACACCGGCGTCGCCGTGCCGGGGTGCGAGGACAGTCGGTCGACACCGACTCCGGTCCGGATCTCCACCCCCTGGGCGCGGTGCAGGAGGGCGCACGCTTCGCCCATCTCGTCGCCCAGCACCCGTGCGAGGGGCGTGGGCAGAGCCTCGACCACCGTCACATGGGCTCCGAGACCGTGGCAGGTGGCCGCGACCTCGGAGCCGATGAATCCGGCCCCGATGACCACCACCCGGGCACCTTCGCCCACGGCGTCGAGGTCGGCGCGGATCCCCAGACAGTCGTCGAGGGTGCGGAGCGTCCGGACGGTCGGGATGTCGTGGGTGTCCGGCAACGCACGAGGCGCTGCTCCCGTGGCCACGATCAGACCGTCGTAGTGCAGCTCCACCCCGTCGTCCGTCGTCACGCTGTGGGCGTCGGTGTCGAGTGCCGTGGCCCGTCGGCCGAGTCGGAACTCCAGTCCCAACATGTCCAGCGCGTCTGGCGCGTGGTGATGGATTCGGAGCACGTCCCAGGTGCCGGCCAGCAACTGCTTGGACAACGGCGGTCGGTCGTAGGGGGCGTGCGTCTCCTCGCCGATGATGATCACCGGACCGGTATGGCCCTCGTGGCGGATCTCCTCGGCGGCCCGGAGGCCCGCCAACGAGGCTCCCACCACGACGATGGTCGAATCAGGTGCTTGGGGGTCGCTCATCGCCGTCATCGTAGGTCCCACGGCTGTTCAGGCCGGGCGCCCCGGTCCTTCGACGAATGGCCACCCGAGCCGGTCACTGACCGAACATGGTCCTCCACTGCTCGAGTGAGCCCGGGCGGAACGCGTAGTTGTGCGACCGGGTGTACCCGAGGGTCGCCGACGGCTCGGGCGAGTAGAGGTGACCGGGGTAGAGCACGGTGTCGTCCGGTACCTGGGCCAGACGGGTGGTCAAGGACTCATACATGGCGTCAGGATCCCCGCCGGGCAGATCGGTCCTCCCACACCCGTCGAGGAACAACGTGTCACCGGCTATCAGGCGACCGGCGACCAGAAAGCACTGGCTTCCGGGGGTGTGGCCCGGTGTGTGCACCAAGGCGATCGGGACGGCGCCGACCTCCACCACGTCCCCGCTTCGATGGGTGGTGAGCTCGTCGAGACCGACGCCGGTGGTGCGCATCACCCATTCCGCCTCGTCCTCCTGCACGTGGATGGGAACCGACCGGACCTCGAGCAGGCGGGTGATCCCCTCGACCCCCCAACCCATCATGTCGCCGCCGATGTGGTCGGCGTGATAGTGGGTGGCCAGGGCGCCGGCGCAGGTCATGCCGTCAGCCCGCAGGATCTCGAGCAGGTCATCGACCCCATAGGCGGGGTCGATGACGACCGCCTCGCCCGTCTCGCGGTCCCCCACCAGGTAGACGAAGTTGACCATCTGGCGGGCGATCTGATCGTCGACGGCAAAATCCCGCCCGGCCAGCAGTTGGCGGAAGTACAGGCGGTCGACTTCGGGCGTGGTCGGGGATCCGATGGTGGCGTCGGTCACGAGCCCAGCTTACGGGGCGCCACCTCCTACTCGGCGGGCCCGAGGGCTCGGCGTCGAGCGAGTACCATCAGTCGCCACGGTCGGCGGCGACCGGGCATGCCGGGCCGCTGCGCCGTCGGCGGTCAAGGGGGACCATGACGACCGAACAGACCGAGCAGAACCGACCCCCCCACCACCGGACGGCATCGGCCATGCTGCGGCACTGGGCCACGGTGACCCCCGACGCTCCGATGCTGACCGAGGGCGCAACCACGCTCACCTGGGCCCAGGTCTACGACCGTGCCACCCGGGTCAGCAGCGCCCTGGCCCGTGAGGGCGTGGAGACCGGCGATCGGGTGGCCTTCCTCGATCGCAACGGCATCGCGTACTTCGAGGTCTTTTTCGGGTGCGCGCTGATGGGCGCCGTGCCCGTCGCCGTCAACTGGCGCTTGGCGCCGAGTGAGATCGCGGCCATCGTGGAGGATGCCCGGGCCCGGGCCCTGTTCTTCGGCGCCGACTACGCCGCCACGGCCAAGGAGCTGGTCCCCCTCCTGCCCGGGGTCGGCGCATGGGTTCCGATCGAGGGGTTGGACGAATGGTGTGACACAGGCGGCAGTGACGGCGGCAGCGACCCTGGATTCGATGCCGGTCCCGGCGATGTGGTGACCCAGCTCTACACCTCGGGGACCACCGGGCTCCCGAAGGGGGCGATGATCTCGGGACGGAATATCTCGTGCATCCTGAGTGAAGCGGACCAGGTCTTCGACATCAGAGCCGACACCGTGTCGCTGGTGGCCATGCCGCTGTTCCATATCGGCGGCACCGGTTGGGCGTTGTGCGGGATGTCCCGCGGCGGGCACTCCGTGATCCTCCGGGACGTCGATCCGGTGGTGGCGTTGGACACGATCAGCGAGCACCGGATCACCGAGGCATTCGTGGTCCCCGCCGTGCTGATGCTGCTCCTGGCCACTCCGGAGCTGGCCACAGCCGACATGAGCTCCCTGCGCACCATCTTCTATGGCGCCTCACCCATCAGCGAGGACGTGCTGGTCCGATCGATGGACGCACTGGGTTGCGACTTCGCCCAGGTGTACGGCCTCACCGAGACCACCGGCGCGATCACTTCGTTGATGCCCCGCGACCACGATCCGGACGGCCCTCGGGCACCGCTCCTGCGGTCAGCCGGGCGTCCGTTCGACCACGTGGAACTCCGAATCATCGACACCGTCTCCGGCGAGGCACTACCAGTCGGCGAAGTGGGAGAGGTGTGGACGCGCTCCGATCAGAACATGTTGGGCTACTGGAACAAGACCGACGAGACCGCCTCGGTCCTCTCCCACGACAACTGGTTCCGGACCGGCGACGCCGGCTGGATCGATGCCGAGGGCTACCTCTTCCTCCACGATCGCATCAAGGACATGATCGTGTCCGGAGGGGAGAACGTGTATCCGGCCGAGGTGGAGAATGCCCTCCTCGCCCATCCCGCCGTGGGTGACGCCGCGGTGATCGGAGTGCCCGACGACCGGTGGGGCGAGACGGTGAAGGCCATCGTGGTCAGATCACCTGGGGCCCCGGGCAACGACGGGGCGCTCGAGGCAGACATCATCGCCGCCACGAGGGAGCGGTTGGCGCACTACAAATGCCCTACCTCCGTCGACTTCATCGAGGTCCTGCCGCGCAATCCCTCGGGCAAGGTCCTGAAGCGCCAGCTCCGCCTCCCCTACTGGGACGACCGGGATCGCAACATCAACTGAGACCCCATCCGCGGACACAACCCACCCCCACCGGGTCAGAACAGGCCAGGTGAGGAAGGGTGAATCCCCCCCGAGTCCTCTGCCTCACGCTCGCCATCCTCTTCGTCACCAGGATCGTCACGAAGGTCGACCTCGGTCTGACCGATCGACTCCAGCCGGGGCACCAGCTCTTCGACCCTCATCCGTGTACGGCGGAGGCGTCGGTCGAGCTCGTCGACGATGTCGGTGGCCCGCTCCAGCTGCTCGACCAGCCGATCGACGTCGATCACCCCGGTTTCGAATTCCTCGATGATCGCATCGAGCTGGGCCCCGGCCTCTGAGTAGGTCAGCGCGTCCACCTCGACGACGCCTCCCTCTCCGCCAGAGGCACTCTTCTTGTCTCCACTGACTGTCGCCATCACTGCATCCCTTCGTCGTGTTCTGACTCGTTCTGACGGGGCCGTCGTGGGCCCGTTGGGTACTCAGGCATCGGTAGCGCCACCTTCGGTCCCCCGGTCGGCGACGATCGACACCACCTCGCCATCGGAGAGTCGGGTGACCATCCGCGACCCCGGGTCGAGCTCGGACGCCGAGCGGACCACCTTGCCGCTGTCGTCGCGGGTGACCGAGTAACCGCGCTCGAGCTGGCGACGGTAGTCATAGGCCCCGAGGAGCCGCCGCCACTGTTCCACCCGCAGATCCTCCCCCTCCAGCCGGCGATCGGGCAGTGCAGCCAAGCGCACGGTCCGGGTCGACAATGTCGCCTGGCCCGTTTCGAGCGACCGGACCGCGCCCCGGGCCAGGGCCCCACCTCGCACCACCAGATGGCGCCCCTGCGCATCGATCTGGCCCCGGGTACCGCCTCGCAGCGTGTGCGCCCGATGCATCAGCCGGTCGGCGTGCCGATCGAGCTGCGATCGGGCCCCGGTCACCATGCCGCGCCGGTGCCGATCAAGGGTCCGCTCGGATCGAGCCAGCTGATCACGAGCCAGCCGCGCCGCCACTCCTCCGGCCTCCACGCCGCTCCTCCAGAATTCGATGGCCATTCGGGCCAGCTCCTGCCCGCACTCGGTCGGCGTGATGAACGATCGATTGGCGACCTCGTCGGCCACCGACTGGTCGCCGGTGTGGCCGATTCCGGTCCACACCGGCGTGCTGGACATGGCGATGGCCCGAGCCACCGGCTCGGCGTCGAATGTCGCCAGGTCGGCCTTGGACCCACCACCCCGGACCAGTACCACCACGTCACAGTGGCGGGACTGCAGGCGCCGCACGGCCGATGCCACTGACGCGCCCGCCACCCGGCCCTGGACCTGGCTGGGGACGACCTCGACCACGAACGCCATACCTGACGCCTCGAGGGATCCGATGAAGTCGGCGTAGCCCTCGGTGACAGGGCTCGCCACCAGGCCTATCCGGAGTGGCAACGGTGGGACCGGAAGGCGCCGGTTCCGATCGAACAACTCCTCATCGACGAGCGCTTTGATCAGGCGGGCGCGCTCAGCCGCCACCTTCCCGAGGAGGGCGTCGGTGTCCAACTCCGACAGGATGAGGCTGATGTCACCTCGCGGCTTGTACAGCTGCACCTCGCCCTTGACTCTGACCACCAGACCGACATCGAGGGCGATACCGAGCTGATCGAGCGACGACCGTATCCGGCTCCAGCGGGTCGACCAGCACACCACCTTGAGCACCGGCGTTCCATTGTCGTGGGCCTTGACCGGATCGACCAGGTCGAGATAGCAGATGCCCCGAGAGCTGATGTTGAACGACCGAACCTCGCCCGACACCCACACCTCGCCGGGCAGTGCCCGTTTGAGGGCACGGTCAACCCGGAGGTACAGGTCGCTGATCGAGAGCGCGTCAGGCTCCGCCAGTACGGGAACGGGTCGACGGGTAGACGGGAAGCCACGTGCCACGGCGCAAGACTAGAACCCCCGTGTGACCGGTCCCGTCCGGCGCTCGGGACAGCCGTCCGTGGTCGGCGACCTGGGCCCGACCAGGAGGCTGGTCCCGTGCCGTGGCGGTCATGGCCGGGTTCACGGCCTTCTGTGGGACCATGGTGGGGACGGTGAGCCGGCCGGGTGGTCGCGGCACGTCCAGATGGAGGCGACGCCTCCGTCGGGAACGGGTCGAGGAAGGTCGGGACTCCACAGGGCAGGGTGCTGGTTAACGGCCAGTCGGGGCGACCTGCAGGAAAGTGCCACAGAGAACAGACCGCCGATGGCAATGCCCCCGGGCAGCGCACAGGTAAGGGTGAAACGGTGCGGTAAGAGCGCACCAGCGATCAGGGTGACCTGATCGGCTCGGTAAACCCCACCCGGAGCAAGGTCGAACAGGGGGACGGACGGCCCGTCCGGTATTCCTTCGGGAATGCCACCCCCAGGTGGACCGCTCAGATGGATGGCCACCCCACCCTCGTCAGGGGGTGGACAGAATCCCGCCTACAGGCCGGCTCACCGTCAACCAGGGATTTTGTCCCCTGATCAGTCCGAATATGACTCAATCGTGACTCAATTTCCGGTGGTCTTCTCACGTGGCATCGACGGCACGGCGTGAGTACGGCACCGGGAGCATCACTTGGCTGTCCTCACGGCGGGCACGGCTTCGGGTCCGGGTGGACGGCGAATCAGGGCAGCGGAGCAAGGTGGTCAGGTCGCCCATAGGGACCACGGTGGGAGAGGCGAGGCCGCCACAGAACTGGAGAACTTCGTTCATGCCATCGAGTCAGAGCAGATCCAGCTGGAGCACCAGGTGCGGACACTCGGCGAGGTATTGACCGCCTACATCGAGCACTGCCGACGGATCGGGCGGCGCCAAGCCACCGTTGAGTCCTACGAGATGGTCGCCAAGCGGATCACCATGGAAATGAAGGAAACGGCCATCGACATCCCTCACCGGCACGACTTCGACGAGTTCTACGGTGGGCTTGGCAAGACCCTCGTGCCAACACCATCCGACAGACGCACGCCGTCCTCCACGCGGCATTCGACCAGGCCGTGAAGTGGGAATGGGTCGCGGCCAACCCGATGACCAGCGCCACGCCGCCCGGACGGTTCAAGCCCAAGCGGGAGGCGCTAGCCATGGGCGACGTATACAGGATGATGCAACGGGCCTCGAGTCCCAAGGAACTCGGGGGAGAAGGCGACCTCGTATTGGCGATGGCCGTGATCCTCGCCACGATCACGGGAGCACGGCGTGGAGAGCTGGCCGGCCTTCGGTGGGAGGACATAGACGAGGACACCTGTTCCCTCAGGATCGAGCGCCAGTGGGTGCCAGGGAAAGGCGGCCAGCACCTCGGCCCTCCGAAATCGAGTGACGGACCTCGCACGGTCGTGCTCGGTGAGGTGGGGATGGCCCTGATCACCCGATACCGCCATCTGATCGGTGAGTTGCTCAATCGGGAACCGAAAGGGTGGTTGCTCAGCCACGACGCCGGGACTACTCCCCTACGGGCTAAGGCCCTGGGAGCTGCCATCTCCAGGTTGGGTACGTCTCTGGGTACCGGGGTTTCCACCCACTCCTTCCGACGTGCGTCGGCGACCGAGCTCATGGCCAGCGGAGTGGACTGGACACGTCCGCTCGTCGCCTGGGCCACACCACCGAAGTCATGTTGCAGAGCTACGTCCTCGGATCGGACGACCGCGCGATTGCCGCGGCTGGGACGCTGGAGACTCGGTTGGCCGCACGCGGACTACCTCTTGCCGAACTACTGCCAGTGCCGGAGCAAGTCTCCTAGTCGGAGCAATCCCACGCACAAACGAATCCATGTTGAGAGGGCGATAAGGCTTGTCCAGCGGGTTTGTCTGATCCGCTCCTCTCCTGTCCAGAAGGGACGCGGCCTGGTGTCTAGCCAAGCCTAAGTCCCTGCGCAACGAGATCAAGAGGGGCAATCTTCGCGCCCGCCGAATTGGTCGGTGCGTTCGAATCCTCGATGAGGACTTGGCCGCGTGGTTGAGAGCTGACCAGCCGCCTCCGAACGCTCGAACGATGACGTGATCGCCAGAGCGGGATTCGAGGGCGTAAGAGCTGGCTGCGTGCCGCGTACGACCCGATGAAGCGAGTGTTTGCGGTCTGCGACCAGACCCGTCAGTGCCATTCGACACCGGTCCGGTGTGCCAGCGGCCAGGGGCTCTGCGCTGGCGAGTCAGCGCGTGACCAGCGCCGTCAGGAGGCCGCAATGCCATCGTGTCGAGCCTTGGCCGAATTAAATCAAACACAACACTTTTGAGGTTGTGGTGTTATGATTAATATCCGTGGAACACAACAAATCAAGGCGGGGGCGCCCACCTCGCCAGCTTGTCTACCAGCGCCTCGAAGACGCCATCGTCGATCTTCGAGAGCGAATGGGGGGCTTGCCAACGCCGACTGAGGCCGAGGGCATCTGGACCTCGATCTGGTATCAGGAGGCCCATCACTCCACTGCCCTCGAGGGCAACACCCTTGTCATCGCCCAGGTCGAGGCGCTCTTGGCCGAGGGACGGGCCGTCGGGAACAAGGAGCTCAGGGAGTACATGGAGGTGACCGGTTACGCCGACGCGGCGAAGTGGGTCTACGGCCAAGCCCTCGAACCAGGCGACTGGACCTCACAGGCGCCCCTCATGATGACCGAGGTCCGCCACATCCACGAGCTGGCCCTCGGACCGGTGTGGGGTGTCTCCCCCCACCCCAACGCAACCCCAGAGGAGAAACCGGGGAGTTTTCGGCGACACGACATCCAGCCCTTCCCGAGTGGGATGGTCCCGCCATCGTGGGTCGAGGTACCCGCGGCCATGGCCGACTGGATCGACTCGCTCGCCACCATCGCCACCTCTGATAATCCGGTCGAGGCCATCGCTACAGCACACGCCAGCTTCGAAAGGACCCATCCGTTTCTCGACGGCAATGGGCGTGCTGGAAGGCTCCTCCTGAACCTGCTCCTGATCCGCCTCGGCTACCCACCCGCCGTCATCTACACCCGTGACCGCAACCGGTATCTCCGCGCCCTAGCGCGAGCCGACAACGGCGATCCTGGGCCTCTCGGGGAGCTCATCGCCCGGACGGTAACCGACAACCTCTACCGCTTCGTCGTCCCCGCGGTGGCCGGGCCCCACCGGTTGGTTCCGATCGTCTCGCTGGCGACGAAGACCCAGAGCGTGTTCACGCTTCGCGCCGCCATCGAGCGGGGTCGGCTCAAGGCACAGAAGGGACCGGACGGCCAATGGCGAAGTACCCGGGCCTGGGTGGACGAATACGTTGCCAGCAAGTACCAGCGGGGGTCATGACGTGGAGGTGGCGCGAGAACGAAACGAGCGGCACTTCCCTTCTGTGCACCATCGCTCCGACGATCCAACAAGTGCATCGAGAATCCGCTTCGCTTCGTAAAATCAGCGACATCCAGCTCGCGACGACAAGCACTTGAAGCTGACCTGGCCAGAAGGTCTGTATAACCGGCAGGAGACGCAACGCGACCGGGGTGCGGGCGAGCACTATGGGGAACCCAGAGCCGATGCAAGGACGTAGCCAGGAATGAAAGCAGGATGTTCCGCATGGCCCACCTATTCGGGAATCTTTTCCGG
>Ga0307374_10012405_pt1 | contig 11949 bp, 13 predicted proteins | sample OX3MG_FD_202532 | JGI IMG/M metagenome (GOLD analysis project Ga0307374, IMG submission 202532) | Soil microbial communities from Risofladan, Vaasa, Finland - OX-3 | ecosystem: Environmental > Terrestrial > Soil > Coastal area > Acid sulfate soil | place: Finland: Risofladan, Vaasa | collected...
CGGGCGGAAAGTAATGGCTCAAATAAATCCGGCTCTGCGTCAGCCAGTAGCGCTCGTTGCCAAACGCCGCTCGCCGCTCCGCGTCGAGCACGGCTGCCGCGCAACTGGGAAACTCGCGCTCGGGATATCCTGGCGCTGGCAGGCGGTGATGAACCACATGGAGAAGATCCATATCGCCCACCTGCCCGAGCGCCTGCTCGAAGCGCTCGCAGATCGCGTCCACTTCTTCCGCGGATAACGACTCGAAATCGTCGTGGCGAATCTCCCAAGCAACCATCAACCCGCCCGGCTTCAGAAACGCCTCGCCCTCGGCCGCGAACGCGCTCGTCTGCGCGAGGTCGGCCAGCGAGTGATCGATGCGCGCCTTCCAGAGACTCATGGCATCCACCTCGGCAGCGGCGGCACTGTCGGCCTGGGCTTCTCTGATTTGCCCCACGCTCTTCCGTGCGCCATCCGGATCGACGGCTCGCGCAAATGACGGAGATAGATGACCGGCCATTCGGCGTCGCGTTTGGCCGCCGCGCGCAGCGCCCACTGGACGCTTAGACCGATGCCGATGGCGAGCGCGAGCGTCCACCAGTGAAGGCCGGTGGCGAGAATCGCCAGCGCCAGCACCGCATTGATGACCGTCAGGCGAGGATGGCCGCCGCCCAGAAGCGGCGTCTTGACCATCGACTGATGAACTCTCGCGCGCATCAGTGGATCACCGCCGCCAGTCCGAGATAGGTCATGATCTGCAGCGCCGCGCCCGCGAGCGCGCCGCCCGAGATGACTCCGACCAGCGCTTTGGCGGCCGGGCCGAACTCCTGCCAGAAGGTCCAGCCGATGCCGGCGACGATTACGCCGACCGCGAGCATCGCGTGTGCCAAGCCGCCCTGCATCCCGTTGATCAGCATCGTTAGCGGCCCGTCCCACGGCAGTCCGGTTGGGGTATAGGCGAACGCCGGTGTGGCGCTCGCCAGCAAGACGGTTACGGCGATTATTGATTTGCGCATGACAGACACCTCCTTCTAGAACCTGGGCGCCAAGAGGATCGCGCCTTGAACTGCGAACGTCAGAAGCAACACGGCGGTCAGAAGAATCATGAGCGCCGACGACCCGTCGCTCAGCCCGACGTACATCCACGCGAAGAACACGGCGGCCGTGAGCATCAGCAGCGGTGCCGCATGAAAGGCGGCGAACAGGACGAACAGGGAATGGATTAGGTCCGGCTCACCCATCGACTTCACCTCCTGTGACCTGTCGGAATTGATACCCGCCGTCCGGCGCGCAGCCCTCCACCCGCACCATCTCCGCGATCCTGCGTGCGCCGTCCAGACGGCGGGAAATGAAAATCAACAGATCGACGCTTTCCGCGATGAGCCGGGGATTTGCCGGCACTCCGCCTTCCTGCATCAGGCTTTCCAACCTGAGCAGCGCGGCGCTCGCGCTGTTGGCGTGAATCGTCGTGAAGCCCGAATGTCCCGTGTTCCACGCCTTGAGCAGATCGAGCGCCTCGCCGCCGCGTACCTCGCCGACGATGATCCGATCGGGGCGCATGCGCAGCATCTCGCGCACATGCCGGCGCATGTCGGCCTTCCCGCGCACCAAGCGGCGAATTGCGTTACTGGCGTTGACCTGGAGTTCAGGCTCGTCCTCGATGATTCCCAGCCGCTCGTCGGGCGAAAGCTCAAGCAGCCTTGCGGCCAGCGCGTTCAGCAGCGTGGTCTTTCCGGCGCTGGTGGCGCCTACCAATACGATGTTGTCGCGGCGCCGGATAGCGTCGTCGATGATCGCAAGCTGCGACGCCGCGTCGATGAAATCCGCAAGCGGCCGTATCGCCCGCCAGTGCATCCGAATCGAGAAGGTCGGTCCGTCCGACGCCGGCGGCAGGCACGCCGAAAACCTCGCGCCATTGGGCAGGATCAGATTGAGGAATGGTTCCTCTCGTTCGATCGCCTTGCCGACGCTCGCCGCCAACAAGCGGACGCCCGCCTCGACCTGTTCTGCTGGAAGCGTAACCCCCAGCGCCCGCATGCCGCCCGTCCCACAGTCGGCGAACGCTGGGCAGGTCTCATTGGCGGCATCAAAGTTGGCCGAAACTTCTTGCGGCTTGCCATCGAGGAGTCGCTCCATCTGGAGCAGCTCCGCTGCCCTTCGCCACAGGTATTCGTCGTGAAGCTGCGACATGACCGATTGACCCTTCGCCGCCCTAGCCCTACAAGCGTGAGTGAAGTTATCTCGCACTCACAGGATTTTGGCATTCCAAAAGTGTTGTACAAAAAAGAGAGGCGCATGTCAAGCGCCTCTCGATCGACGGTCTTCAGGGATGCAGATGGCCGAGCTGGCCTAGCCGTACTTCCGCCGCTTCCTCCGACACGTTGAACAGCTCTCCCGTACGTTTAATCAGCACCCGCCCCTCGACCGACTTCGGATCAAGCGGCCCTTCTATGGCGCGCTCAGCGCGGAATGCCGTTACGTGAAGTTCGACGCGGCTCTTCGGCATCAGCAGCACGCCCGAGACATACCCCGCCTGCCACTCCATCCAGTCGCAGTCGCCTTTTTGCGGCAACACGTTGCCGCGCGCGCACTTATGGCGCTCGTCGTGACCGCAGTAGCGATCATAGAGCGGCGCGTGCCAATGGACGTGCCCGTATTCATGGGTCAGCGTGCTGCGCAAGCGATGCACGCGCCAATGCTGAAAAGAAAGTTCCCGCGCAACGCTCACGCGCGGCTTGCTGCCGGGGAAGAATTCGGTGAGACCGTGAATCTCCTCGCCGTCTGCGGTTAAGTCGCAGTAAAGATCGATAGCCTGGGCGTCGCGTTCGAGCAGCGCCACCAACGCGGGAGTCGGCACGGGAATCACGAGCTGCCCGTAACGCCGCATCAGAAAATCCGTGATCAGATTTTCGGAGTCGGCTTCGAGCTCCTCGATATTGTAGTGCGGGCGTTCGGGGAAGCGGCCGGTCCGGTCCGGGATCATCATCATGACTTCTTGCCTCCTTTCCCCCCTCCTTTGCCTTTAAGCTCGCGCCGGAATGCGCGGTACGCGGCGGTCACCTGCTCCTCGTTCGCGTCGCCTGGCCGGATGTCGGGTGGCATCCGTTGCGCCCAGAAATACAGCACGTCGCGCTCCACCTTGAGTACGTCGGCGAACTGATCCAGCAGATAGTCGGGTGGCTTGCCGCGATCGTGTTCGAGGTAGTTCAGGTAGGTCGCCGAAAGTGGCTTGCCGTCGCGATTCTTGATGACTGCCGCCATCTCCTTCTGGCTCAGCCCAAGCGCCTTGCGCCTTTCAATCAGGAACTGTCCCAGCGTCTTCATCGAGGCGTCAGGCTTCCTCTCATGGTTGCATCCTCTTCAATGGCGCTCCCGTCAGTGCCTTATCGCCCAAGTTGTGTGAACCTGATCAAAGTCTTCATAGTTCCCGGCGTCCGCTCTTCGACGCGGCGCGCCAAGCTGATTATCGCCTAGACTTCCGCAATTGCAAAAGCGCCGCAAGACCTGAAGGTCGGAGAACTCGGAGCCGGATATTGGCGGTCGAAAGATCGGAAACGACGGCCGAGCGAATAGCTCGGCCGCCGAGGGGCGCGTCTATTTCGTCGATGCGCGATTCAGGATGTAATCCGCCGCGCGCTGAGCCTGAGCCGCGGCGATCACGACAAGCCGCTTCTCGCTCCGGATTTTCTTGAGCCAGCCCTGAATGTACGCCGCTTCGTTGTCGATCACGGCCGGCGAGATTCCCGCTTCCGCGCACAGATACGCGGCTGACATTTCGGCCACGATTTCTTCGAAGCTGTATGTGGGCGAGCCGAACGGCGCGGCTTCGGCGATCGATTCGCGATTGAGCCGCTTGGGATGGCCGCTTGCGTGGGATGCTTCGTGAGCGAGGGTCCCGAAAAATTCTTCAGCGCTGCTGAAAAGCTCGCGCGGTGGCAGGGTGATGCGGTCCGTGATCGGGCTGTAGAACGCCTTCGATCCAGCGTACTGAATCTCGGGCGGGTTTGGCATGTTGGCGATGATCCGCTCGGCCGCTTCGATCGGATCGTGCTGATAGGTCTCGATTTTCGGCAGCTTGTCGAGGACCGCTTGCGGCAGTTCGCATTGTTCGAGGTTGAAAACGCGATAAAATCGCAAAAGAAATCGACGCCGATTCTTGGCGTCGGTCTCCTCGACTTCGAGGTCTTGATTGCTCCGTTTCGAGTCTTCGACTTTCCAGAAAATTACGATCGTGCTCTCTTCGCCTTTGCGAACATGGCCGCCCAGTTCGGCTGCCTGGCGATAGGTCAGCCAGAAGGGCGATACGTATTTCGTCGCGGACAGCAGAAAATAGTTGACGCCCTTATACGGCTTCTTCGATACCAAATTGCGCGGCAATCCAGTCGAGGTCCACGGCTTGCACCACGGGACGATTCCGCTCTCCAGCAGGTTGATGATCTTCTCGGTGATAATCGCGTACACGTCCATTTGCATCGCTCCTTCGTGCGCTCGCTTCCCAAAGGGCAGAGCGCGGTTTGGTTCGTAAAAACCGAACCTTCTTCCGCCCTCGCGCTCTTCAACCCGGACTGAGAGTGCGAGGGTGGAAAGGACTCGATACGGAGCGCAGCGAAGCCACCCGCGAGCGCGGCGGAGCCATTCAAGGCCGCCGTGACAAGCGCGAGCGGTCCCGATCAGGGATGGCGCGGCGGCCTTGAGCGGCGCCTCGCAAGGCGGTGAGGTTTGAGGGGCGAACCCTTATTGAGTTGGGTTTCGCGGGATATAGGCGGGGCAGCGTCTGCCTTCGGGTGTTGAGGTCGGTGAGCGCAGCCCCGATAGGGAAGATAGGTCGACGGACTGTAGAAGTCGCGCGGCGAGATGGCCGGTCAGTGGGTCTCCGGCTGTTCGTAGGTTAAGCCAAAGATCGTGTCGGTGAGCCATCGCTTAAACGATTCGTTATCGCTGAACTGTTTGAAAAGCTCCGTGTCGTCCTTGAGCAAGGCGGTCATCACGCGTGCGAGCGCCTTATCGTGCTCGATTCGAGCGTTTTGCTTGTCGGAGTTCTGTTTCGCGTTCTGATACGCCTTGTCGGCCGAAACCCGTGCCGGGATCTCCTCGGTGATGAGTTTGTGGACTCGGTCTCCATCGGTCCAAGAGATATTGCCAAACAGATCGTTGAAGGTCTTGAGAATGTTGGAGAGTTTGTCGAGTTCGGGTTCGGGTTTACCGGCGCCGCCAGAGGTAGGGACAGGGCCTATCTCGGCGCTTTGGTCCGGTAACTGAATCTGCATGGCGCTCTCCTTTTCGACGCGGTAGCTGTCCATATCGATGGCTTCAAGGATGCCCTTTGACAGGTCTTCTTCGACGGGCGCTGGAAGCTTCGGCACCAAAAAGGTCAGGAAGATCGAGAGCTTCTCCCACTCGGCGTTCGTGTACGGGAGTATCGAAGAGAGAAAACCGTAAACGCGTGTGAACGCCTTTGCCTTTCCCTTGAAATTCACTTGCCCGTTTTCGTCGAGTTGGTCCTTGTATACAGCGACGCACGCGTCGAGGATTGGGTCGAGGCGGTCGCGGTCAGCTCCGCCGAGGTAGAGCTGTACGAATTGGTCGATTTGCTCCGGCGCATACACCTGATAGGCGTCCATCGCGGCCTTGAGGTCGTGGAGCTTGTTCGGATCGGTCTCCTCGCTGAGAATCGTGGTCCGGTAATAGTCGGCGAAGGCCTTCTGGATGGTGTCGGCGTCGTTCATGAAGTCGAGGACGAACACGTCGTGCTTTTGCGGATGCGCGCGGTTCAGACGTGACAAGGTCTGAACGGCTTTGATGCCCGACAAGATTTTGTCCACATACATGGTGTGGAGCAGGGGTTCATCGTAACCCGTCTGGAATTTGTCCGCGCAAATCAGGAAGCGGTAGGGGTCTTCCTTGATCCTGTCGGGGATTTGGCTCGATGGGAATCCGTTTAGCGATGATTCCGTCACCTTCGCACCGTCGAATTCGTGCTCGCCGGAGAACGCTACTATCGCCTTGTATGGGCTCTTGCGCTCGGCGAGATAGTCGCGGATTGCGTGATAATAATGTATCGCGCGCTCGATCCCGCTGGTTACCACCATCGCGCGCGCCTGACCGCCGATTTTGTTCAGCGCGAGCACCTGCTCATGAAAGTGATCGACCATGATTTCAGCCTTTAGGCGAATGGCGTGGTCGTGGCTTTCGACATATCGGCGTAGCTTCTTTTTGGCGCGCTTGGTGTCAAACTCGGGATCGTTCTCGATCTTCTTGACCAGTCTGTAATAGCTGTCCACCGGCGTGTAGTTCTTGAGTACGTCGAGGATGAAGCCTTCCTGGATCGCCTGCTTCATCGTGTAGCTGTGGAACGGCCGGTGCTTCGTCTTTCCCGCTTCTTCATATGGCTCGCCAAAGATTTCAAGCGTCTTGTTCTTGGGCGTCGCGGTGAATGCGAAGTAGCTCGCATTCGGCAGGAGCTTATGCGCTTCCATCACGCGATTGATTCGGTCCTCGGTCGTCTCATCGTCTTCTTCAGCGCCTGCGGTCGAGAGCGCCATGCTCACCGCGGCAGAAGTGCGTCCGCCTTGGCTTGAGTGCGCCTCGTCAATTATGATGGCGAAGCGCCGGCCGCGATGGTCGTCGCCGATCTCGTCGAGAATGAAGGGAAATTTCTGAACGGTGGAAATTATAATTTTCTTGCCGCTCTCCAGAAATCTGCGTAAGTCTCCCGACTCTTGCGCATGGCCTACCGTCGCGCCGACTTGGGCGAACTGCTTGATAGTATCGCGGATCTGTTGGTCGAGAATCCGCCGGTCGGTGACGACAATGATCGAGTCGAATACCGGGATTTCGTTGCTGCGCAAGCCGATTAGCTGGTGCGCGAGCCAGGCGATTGAGTTCGACTTACCGCTACCCGCGGAGTGCTGAATCAGATAGCGCTTGCCGGCGCCATGCTCGGCTGCGGCAGCAAGAAGTTTCCGCACCACGTCAAGTTGCTGGTAGCGGGGCCAGATCTGGACAGCCTTCTTTTTGCCGGTCTTTTCGTCTTTCGTTTCGACTTTTTGAGCGTAGTTCTCGAGAATGTCAGTCAGTCCCTTCGGCGTGAGGATTTGCTTCCAGAGATAGTCGGTCTTGAGACCGTCGGGATTGGGCGGATTGCCGGCTCCATCGTTCGAGCCCTTGTTGAACGGCAGGAACCAGGAGTGCTTGCCGTTGAGATGCGTGCAAAAGCGCACTTCGTTGTCATCGACGGCGAAATGCACCATGCAGCGGCCGAACTCGAATAGCCGCTCGCGCGGGTCGCGATCGCGCATGTATTGTTCCACGGCGTCGGCGACTGTCTGCTTGGTGAGGCTGTTCTTGAGTTCGAAGGTCGCAACGGGAAGGCCGTTGATGAAGAGGCCCAAATCGAGCGCGCGTTGTGTTTCGTCGCGGCTGTAGCGCAACTGGCGAGTCACCGTGAAGCGGTTCTGCGCGTAGCGTTCGGCGGCGAGTGGGTTTCCCGGAGACGGCGTGCCATAGAAGAGTTCGATGTGATGCGGCCCGTCCTTCACGCCGTGACGGAGCACGTCAATAATTCCGCGCTTGCTGACTTCACCTTGCAGTCGCGCCAGAAACTTGCGTCGCGTCGGGCTGTCGTTGTCGAGATCGAGGGCCTCGGCAACTTTCGGCTGAGTGGCGCGGAGGAACGTGCGCAACTGGGCAAGATCGACGCAGTATTCGCGGTCGTAGTCTGTCGGGTCACCGGCAATCCAGCCGGAATCGGTCATTCCGGCGACGATCAGGCTTTCGAGGCCCTTTTCGGTGGTGTCGGTGGTCATCGCGGATTCAATCGCGTGGGATATCGAGGCGGATCGCCTTTATTATCGCGCGCATCGGTGTTGATTCTTCCGTTGGAGCGCCCACACCGGCCTGCGACTCCGTCCGGACCTGGATGGTCGCATCCCAAACGCTCTCAGGCACGGTGCCCTTCGCGTGGCGTTTCACAATATCTTCCCAAGCCTTTTGGCTTCCGATCAGCCTGCGTCCGTTCCCGCCCATTTCTGTTGCGTCGATGAAGCCGAGGTACACCAAAGCGACCGGAATGCCCAGCGAGGCGATCTTCCACGACCACGCGAATCGGTTTGCGAGCTGGTAATGGGAATCGCGCGAAAGACCCCATGTGAGGCCCGTCGTGGCCCGAAGGCCGTCGTTCGCCTGCCGGATCGCGGCGCCTATCTGTCTGTGATTGTCGAGGCTGTCCTTGGAAGCGTCGGCCTTTAGTTCCTTGCCGCCTTCTCCAAGCTCTCCGGCGTGCGCTTTTGCCTCGACGAGGAGCAATCCTTTCCTGCCGGCGATGTGCGCAGTGCTGGCGATGTCCCAGTTCGGGACGTTGGCGCGACGGGTGCTGTCGACACTCGCAGAAACCGCAAGCCACCATCGGACAAGTTCGGCCGCGTCGGGATCGGGCACGAAACCGGGAGTTTCACCAATCTTTGCTTCAGCCGTGTTCTCCGAACCTCGCGGCATCCAGAAATCCCGCACGGCATCGACCGCTGCCCATCCGTCAGTAAGGCGGGTCAATTCCTCAGCGACTTCAGCTCGTCCACGGTCGGTGAGCAGTAGGCATCGCGCTCTGCTCCCGCGGTTCTCTCGCGCGGCCGGGTCGGAGGCAATGCGTTGGGCGATGGTCACGCGTCCACCTCTTCCGCTGCAGCTTCAAGTTCTGCGTTTTCGGGCTCGTCCAACGGCTCCATTTCTTCGAGCGGCTCGGCTTCGGCGAGTTCTTCGGGGAGCTTTGCCACTGCATCCCGCACATCGAGCTTGCCGGTAACCATATCGGCGATCATCCGGGTACGATATTCCCGTGCCAAGGCGACTTCACGGTTTGCAATTTCTATCGCGCGATCCAGATCGGCCGTGGCGTTTTGAAGACGAAGTACTATAGCCTGCTGCTCAGCTACGTCAGGAAACGGAAATAGGAGTTCGCGCCAGCGCTCGGTGGGGAGTCGTTTGGTACCATGCCCAGCCTCATCGATGAGAGGCGAGAACGCGACTTGTGCTGAAGCCATCGCGTAAGCAAGGAAAAATGCGTCAATCTCGGGCTTCGGAATGATCGCTTTCATGTCCTGATTGATCGTCACCGGTACGGTTGTAGCGGCGACCGGCACCCTGCGAGCAAGTATCATTCCCCGCACCACAAGCAGGACTGCACCAAGCGGGAATTTCCGAAGCCCGGTCTTATTGAGCGCAGTTTCTGTCACGTGAAGCTGTGAGCCAGCTATGTGGTCGTGCTTCATATCCTTTGGCGTGACCCAAGGCACATCGCCGCCCCAGTAGGCCAGCTCTGCCATGCTGGGTGTCATGCCTCCGACGATGCCTCCGCAGTGTCGGAGCTTTTTCATCTTCCAATGTTCCGGCACATCACCGAGCCAGTCCACGCCCGAAGACTTGAGGCGCACGTTAGGGTCGAGGCCACGAGTAACCGCGCGGTGGATGATCGCCTGCTTCTGTTCGTTCAAGAGCGCGATGAGCTTCTGCTTCGCGCGAATGTAGCGCCGAATGCGTCGGTCGATGTAGTCGAGATAGCGAGTGATGGCCGCTTGCTCTGATAGCGGTGGGATCGGCAAGAGGACGCTCTTGATCGCGTCGTGCGAAAGCCCGTAGCGGGTTACCCCATTTGCTGAGACGTAGTACTGGACTGCGACACCCTGGCTTTGCAGCGCGCGAAGCAGGTAACCGCTCTTCAGCACATTTTGTCGCGGACGGAGAATCGCCAAATGATAACCGCAGGCGAGATCGGCCGCTGCGTATTCGACAAGTGCCGGAACACCAATGTCCTTCCAGTCCTCGGAATCCTTGGTGATGAGCACGTCATCGAGGTGGAGTCGGAATCGTTCCAGCTCCTCCTTGGTCGCAGTAGCGCGCATAAATGGAAGCCCGTCGATAATCCGTTCATTCTTGTAAACGTCAGTGTAGTTGCAAAGGCGGACGGGCAGTTCCCCTTCGACACTATGCTTGTCGACGGTGCTCACAAGCATCTGCACGACGTTGCGCTGCCGCCGGACTTGCCAGTGGTCCGGTACTGGACCAAGCGAGGACACGCCGGAGTCTTTGTAGAGGTGATACGGATCGGTGTCGCAGATCATTTTTTCGTAGCTTCTCAATTGCGAAGTCTTGAGCGGCTAGCGGCCTTGAACCGCTCGGGCGATCCCTTCACGAGCTCCAGTTGGTACCTCCGTCGATCCAGTACTTCGAGAAAATCCATTACGCTATCTTCCTCGACGTGGATCTTGCCGTTGGCCTCTTTGATCTCGACATTGTTGCTCTTGCAGAGTTTCTTCAATGCCGCCTTATCAACGTTCTTCGTCTCATGTTGTGAACGTATCGAAGCTAGATAGCGGGCAGCACGAGTATGCCGGCTTGCATATTCTTGGATCCCAGAGAATTCGACGAAGTTTAGGTCATGTCTGATGGCCGCAACGTTTTTGGGTACCGCCGATAGAATTGCCTGCTGCAGCTGGCTAGCGAATCCAAATGCGTCTGGTCGAAGGATGTGTACATTCTGACTGTCGACGAGCAAATCAAAATCAACGTCGAGCTTGAACACTTTGTCTTCAATAAGCTTGAGTGAGTCGGTCACGAACCGAATCAGGTGACTTTTGAGTATGCCTTTAAATTGCGCTGCCCTTCTAAGTGCAGTCAACCGCTGGCCTTGGCCGTCTGTCAATCGTACGAAATAGCAGAAAATCTTTGACGCCTGTTCAAGCGCACTGCTGTCCGTCGGAAGGTTGGCTGCGTTGTGGAGTTGTCGCATACGCTCCGCTAGGTCGTCACCGAACGGGAGATATACGTATTCATGGCTCGCGTATTTCTCCGAGGGCTCATAGTGCGGAGGATTGGTCGTGAGCTTTTGCATGGCAGACCACGTAGCTGCACACATTTGGCGGAGAGCCGTCTGCACCTCAGGGTCGACAGGCAATACGGAGAACGGAGGGTCAGCGTCGTCGCGGCCGACTCCAAACTCGGTAATCGTTACGTTCTGCCAGTCAAAGATAAAGTTCACGGGTTCACCTCGAAATACACCGTATCACTCAGCCGGTAGGCTACGAGGTGCTGGCCAGGCGAGAGCGACACTCGGTGGGTGATAAGCACTTGGCTTGTCCTGCCGCTGAGAGGATTCTCGTCGGTGGGTGGGTGAACAGTAAATACGCGATAACCGAAGGCGGCGAACATCACATTCATATAGTGCAAATTCAGATGCCAGAAGAGGAATGCGACGAAGCCCAGCGCTTCTAGGACCGTCAACAGGGCGCGCCAAGTGTCGAGCTCCATAGTGTAAAGCGGCAGGAGCATAGCGAACAGGTACACTAGCAAGTGATCTCGGCTGTCTTCAGCATCACCGATAACAAGGTCCCGCCGGTCCTGAAGTTTCCTTGCGGTCCCAATCCGGAGGCAAAGGAAGCCGTTCGGAACGAGAACCATGAAGGCGCAGAACGCGAGAAAATAACAGTTTGGAATGAGTTTGATCCCGCGGGTCGCCCAGAAGATGAACAGAGGAGAGAGACTGCTCAGCACCATGAGAAACCGCGCGATCTTGAGTCCCTCGCTGTGACCTCGAGTCGTCAACGCTGGTCGTGCCTCGTGATTTGCGCAAGCAGGTCCTCGGCTTCTTTCTCTAGCGCTAGGATTTCGGCACGGATTTCCACCAACGAACGTAATCGCTGCCGATTATAGAGGTACCGTGTAAAGCTAATCTCGCAACCGACCTTGACGCTGGCCGGGTCGTACCAGGTGTCAGGCGCGTAGGGCTGCAATTCACGGCCAATGCAGGCTTCTATGCCTCCTGCCTCAAGCAGCGGCACCAGTTCGGTGTGATGCAGGTCGCCGTCCGGCTCATACTCAACCACGCGGGGCTTTCCTTCGGTCGTGGCTTCGAACAGGTCGCGGATCATGCGCCGGCCTCCTCGTCGAAGAGCCGCACGTAGCCGTCGTAGCGGAAGCGGC
>Ga0307374_10012407_pt1 | contig 11948 bp, 10 predicted proteins | sample OX3MG_FD_202532 | JGI IMG/M metagenome (GOLD analysis project Ga0307374, IMG submission 202532) | Soil microbial communities from Risofladan, Vaasa, Finland - OX-3 | ecosystem: Environmental > Terrestrial > Soil > Coastal area > Acid sulfate soil | place: Finland: Risofladan, Vaasa | collected...
CCTCCCGCGCGGCGCATCCCGGACCGACGGGGCAAGGGCGCGCGCAGCGCGAGGCCGGAGGCCGGCCCCTTGCGGCGACGGTCGGCGATGCGGCAGCCGTTTCCTGGCTCCTATCCTCTTTCCATCCCCTCCTTACTGATCCGAGTCCCGCTTCCTGGTTTCTGGTTGTGGCGACCAGGGCGGCGTGGGTAGACGAGCGGGGCAGGGATGTTGCCGAAGAGGTCGCATCTATTCGGACGTCACCCCGGCATCGGCACCGGCGCCTCCGCCCCCATGCTGCCGTTTACCGGAATGAACCGGCTGCTCGGCTTTCCCGCGGTGCAGGATTTCGAGTGCCGCTGGGCAGATGGCGATTAAGCGGGCACTTCGGCAAATCCTCCCGGATCGTCCGGCCGATCCTGTCAGCTCTGATGGGAGAACATCGCCTTGCCAGGTGCTGGCATGCGGGCGCGAAGGATTGTACCGGTTTCCGATTCCGTGATATAGAGATCCCGCCCGTCGGCACCGCCATAGGCCACATTGGTGGTGAACAGACCCGTGCACGAATTCACGCGATACAGGGGCTCGCCCGTCCGGCTGAACACCCAGACGGAGCCGAGACCGGCATGCGCAACGACCAGGTTATCCGCACTGTCGAGCGCCATGCCATCCGGGCCACCCAGGCTGCCCGACAGCTGCACGAACACGCCGACTTTTGATGCCGTCCCATCCGGCATCAGGGGAAGCCGCCACACCGCGTTCGCGCGCGTCATCCCCACGTAGAGAATCGACTCGCTGGCATTCATCACTAGCCCGTTCGGGCTTGGCGCAGTCGCAATCAGCGGATCTAGCCGGCCATCGGCGGACCAGCGATAGACCCGTCCCGTGGGGTCATGCAGACCGGTTTGTCCCTGGTCCGTGAAATACAGATCGCCGTTCGCCGCAAAGAACAGGTCGTTTACGCCCTTGAAGCGCTCGCTCCAACGTCGGTCCAGCAGACATTCGACCTTTCCGGTCGCGGGGTCGAGCTGCATCAGCCCGTTTCGGTAATCGGTGACGAAGATGCGCCCGTCCCTGTGAATCTTTAGGCCGTTCGGTTCTCCATAGTACTCGGCGACTGTGTCGAAGTTGCCCTGGGGTGAAACACGGAAGACGCGACCGTGGGGAATATCCGTGACGTACAGGTTGCCGTCCCGGTCGAAGGAGGGCCCTTCAAGAAAACAATCGACGGGGCGGCCCGCGCGATTTGCATCGCACCACGCGGTCGGCCGCATCCGTCGCAGGTTCTCCGGCAAACGTGCAAAGATCTCGGTGCTGATATTTTCAGGAGGCGCGAACATGGGAGGTTTCCCGCTCAGTTATGCGGCATGGCGTGCGGTAGCCACAGAGCCAGCTCAGGGAAGGCGAACAGAATGCCAACCACCAGAATCATGATTAGGTGGAAAGGCACGGTGCCCAAAACGACATCCGATAGCTTGCCCGACCAGATGCTTTGAATAACGAATAGGTTGATCCCGACTGGCGGGGTGATCTGGCCGAGTTCCACGAACAGCACCAACTCGATCCCGAACCAAATAGGGTCGATGCCGAATTTTGGCAGGATCGGGTACAGCAGCGGCACGGTGATGACAATTATGCCGATGCTCTCCACCAGGCAGCCAAGGATCGTGTAGAGCACGAAAAGGGCGCCAAAGAACTCCAGCCGCGTCAGATGCAGGTTGATCAGGAACTGAGTCAGGGCCGTCCCGACGCCGGCCATCTGGATGGCGTATGCGAACAGGAAGGCGCTGTAAACGATAAACAGGATGTTGCCGCTCACCTTCACCGTATCGCGCATCGCCATGCGCGCCTTCAGCCAGTCCAAATCGCCCCAGATGACGGCAATCACGATCGCTAACATGCAGCCGAGTGAGGCCGCTTCCGTTGGTGTCGCCAGGCCAAGATAGATGCTGCCTAGAATTCCGCCAATCAGGGCGATAAACGGCACGAGATCGAGGAGCGAGGCAACCATACTCGGCGCCGTGACGTCCGGGTCTTCCCGCGGCACGAGATTCGGGCTCACCGCAACCCGAACGCCGATATAGATCATGAAGAGCGCAGCCAACAGCAGGCCCGGCAGAATTCCTGCCGTGAAGAGCTTAACGATCGAGGTCTGCGTGAAGGTGCCGTAGATGATCAGCGCGATGCTCGGCGGCATCATGATCCCAAGCGTGCCACCCGCGGCGAGCGACCCTGCCGCTAGGCGCGGTTCATAACGGCGCTGTTCAAGCTGGGGCAGTGCGACGGAACCGATTGCCGCCGCGGTCGCCACGCTGGAGCCCGTGATGGCGGCAAAAATCGCACAGCCGACGATGTTCGTCTGCAGCAATCCACCGGGGAAGGACCGGACGAATCGAGAAAGTCCCCGATAGATGCGAAAGCTGACGCCACTTTTCTCCAGGATTTGAGCAAGCATGATGAACAGCGGCACCGCCGTCATCGTGAAACTGTTGGTACTACCCCAGCTGACCAGGCCCAGAGCATTGAGCGCGAACACACCGCCATGCACAACCAGATAAAGTAACGACGTGACCGTGATTGCGAACGGGACCCAAAGCCCGGCGCAGAGCAGGGCCAGGAATGTCCCGAAGACCAGGACAATCTCCACGCCGCCGCTCATGCTTGCGGCGTCCGGATACGCGCGCTGCGCAACAGGCGGAAATCACGCGAGAACAGGATAAGCAGGCCGCCCACAAGCAGCGTCGTGCCTGCTGGCATCAGGCACTCCGGAATCCAGAGCGGCGTCGCAAGCTCAGTCGGTGCCACATCTCCGCTTTGGTAACTCTGGATTACGAATAGCACCAGATACCAATCAAGCACCAGCATGGCGGCCAGCGATATGACGATGAACACCATCTCGAGCTGCAACAGAGCGGGCTTGCTCAGCCGGGCGGTCAGCAGTTCGACGCGGTGGTAGGCACCATTCACGGCGCACCCGGCGAGGCTCAGGAAGGTGAGGGCGACCAGCAGGTAGCCGGCGAGCTCCTCGGAAATTTCCAAAGGCTCGCCAATGATCCTGCTGAGCACCGATATGCTGACCAGCAGCATGAGTGCAACCAGGATGATCTGACAGACATCCATCGAGAATTCGATGAATCTGAGACATGGCGAGGAGGGTGCAGGCTCGCAACCCGACTTCTGGGACACGCGACTGGCTCTAGTGCTTCAGCGCAGCGCGAATTTTGGCGAGTGCCTTGACGGCTTCCGGACCCTGGCCTTTGGCCCACTCGGCCCAGTATCCCTTCATCTTCTCGGTGCCCAACTGGATGTCGGCAGCCTTAGCGTCGGTGATGATCATGCCGTCCTTGCGCAGCTGTGCCGTGACTTCGGTTTCTTCCCTGTAAAGTGTCTTGGTTTCCCACGGCGTCACACCAGCAACGGCCCTTTTCAGCGCGGCCTGATCGCCCGCGGAAAGCTGAGAGAAGGCCGTTTTGTTGGCGATGATGTAGGCATTGAAATAGTTGGGGCCCAGCCGGTAGCTGTATTTCAGAAGATCGTGCCAGATCTTGCCGCCGCCCGCACTCGCGGTGAAAACGCCTTGGATGACGCCGCGATCCAGGGCCGACGGCACCTCGTCCGCGCCCAGCGTAACCGGAATGCCGCCAAACGCCCGGACGAAAGCGGCCTGTTCCGGCGACGTGACGCGCATCTTCTGGTTCCGCAGGTCGGCGAGCGATTCAAGCTTGTCGCGCGACCAGGCGACCTGCAGCGGGTAATAGTATGTGCCAAGCACAATGACACCCTTCGCCGCGTAGGCCCGCTCCACGTCCGGCTGCATGATCTTAAGGGCGGTCGCGAACTCCTGGGGCGTGTTCATCAGCATCGGCAGTTGCAGAATGCCCGCGATCGGGATGTTGCCCTGATATAGGCCATCATCGCCCATCTGCATCACACCGCTGGACACGGCCTGGGTGATGTTGGTGCTGTTGATTGGCAGCGATCCTGCGAGGCTGAGCTTGATATCCAGCCCGCCATGCGTCGCCTTGACGACGTCGGCGACGATCTTCTGCATGCCACGGGCACCCGCGAGCGTGGCGGCGGGGACGTATGTATAGCAGTTCCATGTGGTCGCGGCGCTTGCCGCACGGGTGAAGGGCAGCATACCCGTCGCCAGTCCGCCGGCGCAGGATGCAAGCAAGGTGCGACGTTTCATGGATTCATTTCCCCAGTTCATGATTGGCTTCGGTGAAGGCGAACCTGTCTTCCAGGGCTCGCCAGCGCGTGTTGTCGAAGAGTGACCAGAGCGCATCGTGGTCCAGCATCCGATCCGCTTGGCCTGTCGTGGTGCCGGCGGAGGCAAGCGTCGTCAGCAGCGTTTGGCCGGCTTTGGCGAAGACCCTGGTCAGGGCATTCGGATAGATGGCAATGCGAAACCCGAATTGCTGCAGACGCTCGTTGGGTAAAAGCGGGGTGCGTCCGCCTTCCACCAGATTGACCAACGTTGGTCCTGCGATGCCGCGGGGCACTGCGGCCAATTCCGCTGCCGATTGCGGTGCTTCGAGGAAGATCACGTCGGCCCCGGCCTCGCGGTAGCGCTGCGCACGTGCCAACGCCGCGTCGAAGCCGTCCGTCGCCCGCGCGTCGGTGCGCGCCACGATCAGCGTGTCGGCGTCGCGCCGGGCATCCAGCGCCGCGGCCAGCCGGGCACACATCGCCTCAGGTGAGACGATGCGCCGGCCGGGTTCGTGGCCACACTTTTTGGGCCAGGTCTGATCTTCGATCTGGATGGCGCTCACGCCCGCGCGCTCGAACTCGCGCACTGTGCGGATGATGTTCAGCGGCCCGCCGTACCCCGTATCGGCGTCGGCAATGACGGGTACGGAGACAATATCGGCAATACGACGCACGCGGTCGAGGATTTCGCCAAATGACAGCACGCCGACATCCGGTGCTCCCAGCGCACTCATCGAGACGCCGGAGCCTGTCACGTACAAAGCCGGGAAGCCCGCGGTCTCGACCAGACGCGCGGAGAGGCAATCGAAGGCCCCAGGCGCGACGATCAGATCCGGTCCCGCCAAAAGCGCACGCAGCCTTCGATTGCGATCGGGCGCATCGCGCAATCCGGCTGGATAGTGGGCATGCGCATTACTCATGCAGCGGGACGCTGCTTGGCCGTATTGCGCCAGATGCCAAGGATGTCCTCGGTATTCGCAAGCGGATAGCGCGCCTCGTACAGCCGCATGGATCCTTCATGCAGCACCTGGTTGGTGCTGGCGACGGCGTCACGCGCCACAACGACATAGTAATCGTGGTACGATGCGCCGCGAACGGTAGATTCCACGCAGCCTTCCGTGACGGTGCCAAGGATCACGACGCTTTGGATGCCGCGAGCCCGCAGAAACTGATCCAGGTGCGTGTGCACGAAGGCATCCGGACGATATTTGGCGACGACCGTATCCGCCGGATCCGGTTGCAATCCGGCATCAACCTGCCAGCCCCAACTGTCAACCGTAGTATAGTCGGGCGACTTGCCATCGCGCGTCTTAAAGCGCCGCCACGCTGGCGAATCGCTCACGGCACCGGGCAGCGTACCCTGCTGGATTAGGAAAACCGGAATGCCAAGCCGCCGGCCTTCCACCACAAGGCGGCGCATCCGTGGCAGTGCCTCCTGAATGGCGGACAGATCACGGCCATGCCGGGCGAAGTGTCCGTCCGAATGACAGAAGTCGTTCTGGACATCCACGGCGACCAGTGCCGTCCAGCGCGGATCCACCAGTTCGTCCAAGGTGTCCAGCACGGTCATGCCGAAAGCGTCGCGCATGTTGCCATCACCTCACGATACGGTGCCGCCAGTCGCGGCTGTGATTTCGTTCTCGGACAGGCCGAGTTCGGCGAGTATCGACTGGTTGTGCTCACCGACGCGAGGCGGCTGAAGGCGCAACCCAAGCCGCTCCTCGCCGAATTGCATCGGTAAGGCCGGAACCTGCGTCTCCCGCCCGTCGGGCATGGCGAGGTCAATCATCCCGCCCTCCGCGTTCAAATGCGGGTCGTCGAACAACTCGCTCGGCCGTGTGATGCGTGCATAGGGCAGGCCGGCCGTGGCACAGGAAGTTTCGATCTCCGCGATATCCCGCTTGGCCAGAAGCCGGGCGACAAGCGGAATCAGCGTCTCGCGCGCGAGCGAGCGATCATTGTTGGTGACATAGGCAGGGTCGAGCAGTTCCGGGTCGTTCAGCAATTTGGTGAAAATATCCCACTGCCGTTCGGTCACCACGCCGACGAAGATCTTCACGCCATCCCGGGATTCGAAGATGTCGTACACGCCCCAGGCGCGCTTGCCGGCCGACATCGGCACCGGCTCCACGCCAGACATCGCGTGCTGCATCATGTGCGGTGAAACGAGATAGGCGGAATTCTCGAACAGGCCGCTCTGCACATTCAGACCGCGGCCGGTCAGCTCGCGCTGGCGCAGCGCGGCAAGAATTGCCACTGCGCCGAACGTGCCGCCCATCATGTCGTTCACGGGCGCCCCGGCCCGCAGCGGGCGGCCAACCGGGCCGGTCATATAGGCAAGGCCCGTCATCATCTGCGCGACCTCATCCAGAGCCGTGCGGCGCTCATACGGTCCCGACAGAAAGCCCTTAAGTGAACAATAGATGATGCGTGGGTTGATGGCCAATACCGACGCGTAGTCGAGCCCTCTCTCGGCGAGCGCGCCCGGCCGGAAGTTCTCGACCAGTACGTCAGCACTTTCGATCAAGCGTCGGGCCGCGTCCTTTCCCGCGGGCACGGTTAGGTCGAGGGTGACGCTCTTCTTATTGCGATTGAACCCGATGAAGAACCCCGCCCCAGTACTTGTCAGATGCCGGGTGCGGTCGCCCTTGCCGGGCGGTTCCACCTTGATCACCTCGGCGCCTAGATCGGCGAGGATAAGGGCGCAGGACGGCCCCATGACCATATGTGTCATCTCGACGACGCGGATGCCGCGCAGTGGCTGGAAGCTGGTCAGGCTCATGCGAGCGTCGCGCAGGCTTCAGCCGAAATCAGTAGATCGGTCGAGCGTGCCGCATTCGGATCGGCGTAGTAGAATCCCTTGCGTACGCCGGAATTCGGCACATGCCCGTAAAGCGTCTCCCCGGGTAGCGCCTCGGCCAGAATGCATCGCGCCTGCATCAGCTTGTCGAGGTCGATGCCGGTATCGAGCCCCATCGACTCCAGCAGATAGACCAAGTCTTCAGTCACGATGTTGCCGGTGGCGCCTGGCGAATAGGGACAACCGCCGAGACCACCCTGCGACGCATCGAATGTGGTCACGCCGGCCTCCAGCGCCGCGACGACGTTGGCGAGGCCCTGACCACGCGTGTTGTGGAAATGCGCCCCACCCGCGTGGCCGCCAAGTTCGCGCTGCAGCCGGTTGAACATCCGCTTCACCTGGGTCGGATTCGCATAGCCAGTGCCATCGGACAGTCCGACAGAGTCGGCGCCAAGCCGCACAAGCCGATTGGCGATCTCGAACACCCAATCTTCCGACACATCACCCTGAATGGAGCAGCCAAAGGCGGTGGAGATGCCGATCTCGATGCCCGGTCGATCTGCTGCGGGCAGCCCGTCGCGGAACCGGCAGATACGTCCGACCTCCTCGATCGCCACCTCGCAGGTCATGCCGATATTCGCGACGCTGTGCAGGTGCGAGGCCGAAAGCGGCATGGTGATCTTGTGCGCGCCGGCTGCGACCGCGCGCTGAACGCCTTTCATGTTCGGCGCCAAAGCCAGCACGTACAGTCCGGGAATCTGCCTGGCGCCCGCGACCACCGCCTCGGCATCCGCCATCTGCGGCAGGCGCTTGGGATGAACGAAGGAGCCGACTTCGATCTCGGCCAGTCCGGCCTCCGCCAGTGCGGCAATCCAGCGCAGCTTGGCTTCGGTCGGCATGATGCGCTTCAGGCTCTGCAATCCGTCGCGCGGACCGACCTCGCTGACCAGTACCTGCAAAGGGCTTCCTCCGGGCTGACGCGTTCTATACCATAGAACGGTGTTCTATAAGTTGTATCCTGCCGGCCATCCACCGGACTGTCAAGGGAAGGACCCTCTGCTGCCATGCCGCGCTATGCCGTTCGTCCGCTGCTGCGTTCCTCAAGCGAGGTGGGCGGCGTGCAATCCGTTGACCGGGCGCTGACGGTGCTCAGCGCTTTTCGCAAGGGCGACACTACACTGACACTGGCGGAACTCGCCGCACGCACGGGACTGGTGAAGAGCACGACGCTGCGCCTACTGGCATCGTTGCAGAACTTCGGGCTCATCGAGCGGCAGGAGAACGGAAGCTTCGCCATCGGGCTTGAAATCGCCCGCCTCAATGAGGTGTTCACTGCGTCGTTTTCGATCGAGCAGGTGGTCGTGCCGGTGATGCGCGCGCTGGCGCAGAAAACCGGGGAAAGCGTGGCGTTTCATGTTCGCCAAGGCGACCGCCGACTATGCCTCTATCGCGTGGAGTCGCAACATCCACTGCGCGAGCACGGCAATGCAGGCGATTTGTTGCCGCTGGACCGAGGGTCGGGCGGACGGGTGCTGCTGGCGTTTTCAGGCGCCATGGGGCCGATCTACGACACGATACGCAGCGAAGGTGTTGCGGTGTTGATGGCAGATCGTGTTTCTGATCTCGCGGGAATCTCCGCCCCGACATTCGGGCAAGGCGAAAAGCTGATCGGGGCAATCACCCTGATTGTTCCACGAACGCGTTTCGACCCGTCCTACGCAACGTATGTTCGCGATGCCGCGGTCGAAATCACTCGCCGCCTCGGCCACGATTGGGCCGGAGTCGTTGCTAGCCAAGGTAGACTACGTGAATCGTAATTGCCCATCTTGAGTGCAGGATCGAAGACTGGGCGCCGATGCGCACGCAACCGGCTTGCCGTTCTGGGTTTGCCTTCTCCCCGCTTGTGCGGAGTCACCGGGCGGATTTGGAGGGCTGTACGCGGTTCGCAAGAGACTTGGTTGAACGCATACCGACGAAAGCAGGTTGAGTGTGGATTGCTAGGCTGTGTGGACGGAATCCCTGACATGCATTTCTAGCGGATTCCCGAATCGGGCTTTGTTCGGCACCAGCAAGTGGAACCGGATCGAGCATCGGCTGTTCGCCTTCATCACCCAGAACTGGCGCGGCAAGTCGCTGGTCAGCCATCAGGTCATCGTGCAGTTGATCGCCGCCACCACAACCAGGACCGGACTAACCGTCGCCTGTCGCATCGATGACGGCCAATATCCCAAAGGCGTCCCCGTCAGCGACGACAAATTCGCCGCCATCGACATCACCACTGATCCGTCACATCCGGAGTGGAACTATACCATCTCACCTGCTACAGAATTAGGATGACGCGGTTGTTCAGACCCCGGCGCTAACGTGATTATCCCTTGGGAACGCCAGCAGAGTGACGGCTCCGACGCACGCCTTGGGCAAAGGGGGGCTACAGCGACCGCGCGGCGGCGACCGCCGCCGCCATAGCCTCAACCAGCTCCCCTATCGCAGACGCGCGGTCAATCCCGCGGACCGTCGCGGCCAGACCGGCGGCGGAAGTGCCCACCTCCGCGCAGAGCGCTTGCGCCGCCCGTTCGGCGACCGGCCAGCGCAGCCGAAAGTCCTACTCGCCGGCGCTGTCCTTCGCCGACAACGCCTCACCACCGCACAGCCGCACCTGGAGTCGGGTCTCATAGCGCGTACAGGCCGGGTCGGCGTGCACCTCGACGCGCGAAGCAAGCGACAGCACGGCGGCATCGTCGAACCGCCGCAGACCGGCATAGTCGACCGCCCCTCTCACCCACGCCAAGACCGCGCAGAACGGTGCCCTCCGTGCCAATGAAGGTGAGACACGAGACCCCCGGGAATTTAGACTTGAGGGCGCGTAAGGATCGCCGTGATGCCCATGCTCCTTCCCCAGAACGACGCACCGGCCGCTGCGTCGCCCGGACGCCGGCCATCAGAGGTGGCGCGTCTGGGCACGGGACCAGCGTACGGAAGCCGTCCATGCACGAACTCGCGGGCACAAGCGTGACGTTATGGGGATTTGGAGTTTCCGCTGCACCCATGCAGGTTGGCGCGAAGCTGCCATTGGAAGACCCTCGGACGGACTTCCGCTTACCCCCATCCCTACCGATAGCACTGCGCCGGCGATCGGCCGCTTCGGGTCAACATGAGCCCTTCATGGTGCCATCGTCCAACGTCCCCTGTGGGTCGGGGGGCGACTATCACACCGAGGCTCCCGCTGACTGGCCCTCGTTGACCACACCCTCGGTGCTGGCGAGGTCCGCCTGGATCTCGGCAAGCAGGGCCAGCTTGGCGTCCAGCTCGCCCTGCAAGGGGAACGTCTCGCCCAGTCGCGGCGCGTAGCCGGCGAGCCGCGCTTTTGCGTCGGCGCCGCAGTGCCGCTGCTCTTCGAGTTCGGCGTCGATCCGGTCGAGGGCGTGCTCCAGCCGGGCGATGATCCCGACTGCGGTCGTCTCGCCGTTGATGTCGATCGGCTGCACGAAGCCCGTCCGTTCCAGTACAAAGTCCGGCTCCAGCCGCGCGTCATGTCGGCCGCGCCGGACGTCGCAGGTGAGAGCGAAACCGCCGATGCGGCCGACCGTCCATCTGCGCGCGGCGCGCTCCCGCGCGGCAAGACGGATCCTGGTCAGCAGCGCGGCCCCGGCGGCCTTGCGCTGGGTGAACGTCCGGTCCTCCACCTCCATGGTGAACTGGTCGCCGCGGGTCGGTTGCCGCCGGGCCATGTCGGCGGTGATCGCGCTGATCCGGCCCTCGGCGTTCGCCTGATCGAGCCGTGCGTCACGGACCTGCCGGCGGATGGCGTGCTGGTCGTCCACATGCGCCGCGCGCTGGCGTTGCAGCCGCGCGATCTCGCTCTCCAGCCCCGCCTTCCGCATCAGCCGGCTGTCGCCCGACGCGATCGCCTTGGCCATCGCGAACTGGTTGGCTTGGCTGCCGGCATCCTCGATGCGGCGGATCGTGCGGTCGCCAGACAGCGCCGCCTCGATGAACCGCGCCTTGCGCTCGTTGTTCTGCCACATCGTGGCGTCCATCGACCCGAGCGTGGCGTAGGCGTAGATGTCGATCTCGCCGTGCTGATTGCCCTGCCGCTCGATGCGGCCCTCACGTTGCTCGATCTGGCTCGGCAGCCATGGCACGTCGAGATGATGCAGCGCCGCCAGCCGCTGCTGCACGTTGACCCCGGTGCCCATCGTGTCCGACGAGCCGATCAGCACCCGCACGCGCCCGGCGCGGAAGTCCGCGAACAGCCGCTGCTTGTCCGCGGAGCGCTTGTAGTCCTGCATGAACGCGATCTGCCCGGCCGGAACCCCGCGGGCGATCAGCTGCTGTTTGATCCAGCGATAGGCCGAGAACCCGCGCGTGGCCTCGACGCTGATCGTGCCCAGATCGGAGAAGATCAGCTGCCCGGCGCCAGGGTTCGGATACGGCGTGCCGTCGGGCCGGAGATAGGTCTGCGCCGCGGTCTCGAACCAGATGCGATGCACGGTGTCGATCAGCTTGTTGAGCTTGTTCGCCGGTTCGTCCTCGCTGTCGGGCCAGACCAGCCGCATGTCGATCGCGGCATGCCGCCCGTCGGTGATGACGGCGAGCAGGATGTCGTCGCCCTTCTGCACCCGGCCGGTGCGGGCCTCGATCGCCTCAATCCGCCGGGCGAGATGTCGCTGATAGTCCTTGAAGGCCGGGCTGGCCTCGGCCGTGACCAGCTGGCGCTGGCCGGTGCGGATGCGCGGCAAGGTGAGCAGGCCGCGTAGGTCGGTCTTCTGCACCACGTCCGCGACGGCGCGGAACATCATCATCAGGTCGGCGACGTTGATGAACGCAGCGAAGCGGGTCACCGGCTTGTAGGTGCCGCTCGGCTGCAACTCCAGCTCGGTGCTGGTGTCGCCGAAGGCCGACGCCCAGGCGTCGAACTCATGCACGCCCCGCTCCCGCAGCGCCTCCGGCGCCTGGA
>Ga0307374_10012409_pt1 | contig 11947 bp, 7 predicted proteins | sample OX3MG_FD_202532 | JGI IMG/M metagenome (GOLD analysis project Ga0307374, IMG submission 202532) | Soil microbial communities from Risofladan, Vaasa, Finland - OX-3 | ecosystem: Environmental > Terrestrial > Soil > Coastal area > Acid sulfate soil | place: Finland: Risofladan, Vaasa | collected...
TGACGTCCGCCACCGCCTGGCAGCTCGTGGCCGCTTGACCCCCCCGGGCGCCTTGAGCCCGGCGGCGAGGCGGCGAGGGGAGGCTGCCGAGACGCCGGCGGTGCGCCAGTACCGAGCCGCCCAAAGTTCCCACCCCGACTGTCTGGTGCTGTTTCGGATGGGCGACTTCTTCGAGATCTTCGGCGAAGACGCCGGGCGGGCGGCCCCCATTCTGGGGGTGACACTGACCTCGAGACCGTTCGGGAAGGGGGGGCGCATCCCCATGTGCGGGGTACCCCACCAGAGCGTCGCGCAATATGCTCGCAAGCTCCTCGACGCCGGTATCAAGGTGGCCGTCTGCGACCAGGTCGAGGTCGCTCGCCCGGGTAAGCTCGTGCCCAGGCGGGTGGTGCGGGTGCTGACCGCCGGGACGCTGGTGGAGGAGAGTTTCCTCGCCCCCGGGACCACGGCGCGGTGTGTGGCCCTGCAGGCCCGGGGCGGATGGGTCGGGCTGGCCGCGCTCGATGTAAGTACCGGGGGCTGCCAGCTCGCCGAGGTAGTCGGACCGATCACTTCTCCGCGCGTCGGCCATCAGCTGGCGGCGCTGGAGACGGCCGAACTCCTCCTTCCCGAAGACTCACCGAGGCCGAGCTTCGCTCCCGCCACCGGCGCCGTCTCTTATCGACCCATCGTCGAGTTCCGTCCGGAGCGCGGTCAGGACCTGATCACCGCGTGGGGTGGGGCCGCGCCGGACTCGTTTGATCCGGACGGGCGCGGGCTCGCTCTGGGTGCGCTGTCGGCGCTGGTCGGGTATTGCCAGGAGAGTGCCTTGGCCCTGGACCCGGCCTTTCTCAGAGTTTCCTGGCGAACGGCGGGAGCCACCATGGCCTTGGACGCCGCAACCCGTCGGAACCTGGAGCTGATCGAAGCTCCAGGCGGCGGCCAGTCCCTCTTCCGACTGGTCGATCGCACCCTGACTCCCCTCGGGGCCCGCCGACTGCGGAGCTGGATCCAGGAGCCGCTCACCCTGCTTCCGGATCTCCTCGAGCGGCAGACGGCGGTAGCCGAACTGGCACTTTCCAGCTCGTGCCGGGTTGCCCTGCGAGCCGAGTTGCGCCGGTGCCGGGATCTGGAACGTCTGCTGGGCCGGTGCGTGCACCAACTGGCCACGCCCCGTGACTTAGATGCGCTGGCGCTGACCCTGCATCGGCTGCCCGGGCTGGTTGATGTGCTGGGCGCGACCCAATCGGAACGCCTGCGAGCACTGCGTACCGACCTGGCGGCCCCGGCCGGGGAGCTGGCCGGGTTGCTGAGCCGGGCCCTGGTCGAGGAGCCTCCGGCTCAGGCCCGAGACGGTGGGTTCATTCGCGCGGGGTTCGACGCTCAGCTGGACCAGGTCCACCGGGCGAGCAGTGGGGCCAGAGAATATCTCTCCACGTTGGAGGAGTCGGAGCGGGAGCGCACCGGAATCCGCTCCCTTCGGGTGGGCTACAACCGCGTCTTCGGGTACTACATCGAGTTGCGCCGCTCCGGGCGAGAGCCAATTCCGCCCGAGTATGTCCGGCGCCAGACCCTGGTCGGTGCTGAGCGCTACGTGACCCCGGAGCTGCGCGAGCAAGAGAACATCGTCCTGAGCGCCCGCGAGGCGGGGTTGCGGCGTGAGCTGGAGTGCCTCGACGGCCTTATCCAGGCCGTCACCGAACAGGCCGCGCCGCTGGCCCAGGCGGCTTCGGCGCTGGCCGACCTGGACGCGCTCCAGGGACTCGCCGAGCTCGGGGGGGAGCAGGGCTGGGTGATGCCCACGATAGATGACGGGCTGAGCCTGGAGCTGAGGGACGGTCGCCATCCCCTGGTCGAGGCCAGTTTGGAGGTGGGCCGGTTCGTCCCCAACGACGTCACCATGGATGGCGAAGCTGAGCGGATCTGGGTGGTGACCGGCCCGAACATGGCGGGGAAGTCGACCTTCCTGCGCCAGGCGGCGCTGATCTGCCTGCTCGGGCAGGTCGGCTCGATGGTGCCGTGCCGCAGCGCCCGATGGGGACTGGTCGACCGGATTTTCACCCGGATCGGTGCCCAGGACGACATCGCGGCCGGCAGGAGCACGTTCATGGTCGAGATGGAGGAGATGGCGCAGATTCTGGCTCAGTCGTCGGCTCGGAGCCTGCTGATACTGGACGAGGTCGGCCGGGGCACCAGCACCTATGACGGAATGAGCATCGCCCAGGCCATTCTGGAGTACCTGCACGACCAGCCCGGAATGGCCCGCCGGGTTCTCTTCGCCACCCACTTTCATGAACTCACGAGGCTCGAGCAAACGCTGCCGGCGATGCGCAACGTCCGTGTCGAGGTGGTGGAGACGGAGGTCGGGGGTGAGCCGCGGATCACCTTCCTGCATCGGATCGTCGCCGGCGGGGCGGACCGGTCGTACGGCATCAACGTGGCCCAGCTGGCGGGGCTGCCGAGCCGGGTACTGGATCGAGCCGCCCAATTGCTGGCCGGGCGAGAGGCCGACCGCCCTCTGGCTCCCGCTTCCCAGACCGAAAACCAGCTATCGCTTCCGCTCAGTGCTCCGCATCCGGTCATCCTGGAGCTGGAGGGACTTGAGCTCGACGGCATGACCCCCCTAGAGGCACTCCAGAAGATCGCCCAGTGGCAGCGGCAGGCGGGGGAGAGGAACTGAGCCCGCCGGAACCCGCTCGCGTGGGCCGTTGGGCAGGGATTCAGCAGCTTCCCCAGGAAGTGGCCAACGCCATCGCCGCCGGCGAGGTGGTGGAGAATCCCGCCTCGGTCGTCAAGGAGCTCGTGGAGAACAGTCTTGACGCCGCCGCGACCCGGATCAGCGTCGACATCGAGAATGGGGGACGTGACCTGATTCGGGTGGTGGACGATGGCCAGGGCATCCCCGCCTCCCAGCTGCTGCTCGCCCTGATGCGCCACGCCACCAGCAAGCTCACCGCGATTGCCGATCTCACCACGATCTCCACATACGGGTTTCGCGGTGAGGCGCTCGCGAGCGTGGCTGCGGTGGCCCGGGTGGTGGTCGTCTCCCGAGAATCAGACGAGCTCGCCGGCGCCATGATCGAGAGTGGAGAAGAACGGCTCAGCCCGGTGCGACCGGTCGCCGCCGCGCCAGGAACCAGCGTCGAGGTCCGCGAGCTCTTCGGCAACACCCCGGCCCGTCGAGCCTTCCTGCGGACAGCGCGCTCGGAGTCGGCTGCCTGCCTACGGGTGGTGTCGGAGGCGGCGCTGGCCAGACCCGATGTTCGCTTCGAAGTCCGCCTAGGCGGTCGGAAGGCGCTGGGGACCTCGGGGCAGGGGGGTCTGGCCGAGGCGGCGGCGTCAGTCCTGGGCCGGGGAGTCGCCTCTAAGTTAGTCCCCGTCGAGCGGAACACCGGTGGGGTGCTGGTGGTTGGGGTGCTGGGTCACCCGAGCGCGGCCCACCCCACCCGCAACCGCCTCATTCTGATGGTGAACGGGCGCCGGGTCCAGCAGCGATCCCTGACCGCGGCGGTCGAGGCGGCGTATCGAGGTTTGCTGGAAGTCGGTCGCCACCCGCTGGCCATCCTGGATATCCGTTGCGACCCCGGCCTGGTCGACGTGAATGTGCATCCGACTAAGCGGGAGGTGCGCTTCCGGGACGAGGGCGCCATCTTTGAGGCGGTCCAGCGGGCCTGCTGGGGGGCTCTGCGCGAGCTCGGCCCGGCCGCGCTCGCCGTCCCCACCACTCGCGGTGCCGACCTACCCGCGGACTCCGGATGGTCAGGTCTCACGGCTCCCACCAACTTCCGGGTAGGGCAGTCCAGCCCACTGCTCGCCGAGCAATTGCCGAAGCCAGATGGCGCGGACGCACTCTCCGGCGCTGCCCGGTGGCGCTACCTGGGTCAGGCTCACAACCGCTACCTGGTGGTGGAGACCGAGACCGGCCTGGGGCTCCTGGACCAGCACGCCGCCCACGAGAAGGTGCTCTACGCCCGGGTGCTGGCGGACTTCGAGAGTGGCGCGGAGTCCCAACCCAGTCCGAGCCAGGGTCTGCTCACCCCGATCCTCCTAGAGGTTGCTCCCGAGCTGGTGGCCGGACTGGCCGGGGCGCACGCGCTGCTGGAGCGGGCCGGGTTTGACCTTGAGCTCTTCGGAGCGGCGACATTGAGGTGTTCCGCGGTCCCGCTTGGGACCCGGCTTTCGGAGTTGGATCGGCTTCTCGAAGAGGTCCTCCCCGAGCCTCCGGACGGAGGGACCGGGGAAGCCTTTCGGCGTCACCGGCTGGCCGCTTCGGTGGCGTGCCACAGTGCGCTTCGCTTCGGCGACGAGGTCACCCGCGAGGAGGCTGAGGCGCTGCTGAGGGATCTCTCCCAAACGCCGGGGGGGATCACATGTCCCCACGGACGGCCAGCCCTGCTGATGCTCTCCGGGGCGGAGCTACTTTCGGCATTTCGGAGGCGCTGATGTCCAGCACTGTCGGGCGTCCGAGGCTCGGGGTCCGACCGCGGGTCCTGGCCGTAATGGGTCCTACGGCGTCGGGGAAGACCACGCTCGCGGTGGGGCTGGCTCAGGAGCTCGGCGCCGAGCTCGTCAACGGTGACTCCCGGCAGGCGATCGCGGAGTTGGCTATCGGCGTGTGCAAACCGACTCCTGGGGAACTGAAGGGCGTAGCCTGCCACGGGCTCGACTGGGCTCACCTCGGCGGTTCCTTCTCGGTCGCGGAGTATCGGTTGCTGGCCAGCTCCGCGGTGGAGGAGGTCGCCGGCCGAGGTCGAACCGCGATTGTGGTGGGCGGCACTGGTCTCTACATCCGAGCCCTGCTAGCTGGTTTCGACTTCGGGGCGGTTGCCCCTAATCCCGAGCGGGTCGCCTCGCGTCCAGGACTCACTCGGGAGCGGGTTGGTGCCGCCGCCCTCCGGGCTGAGCTTCAGCAGCTACACAGCTCTGGAGCTGCAACTCTGGATCTGCAAAATCCCCGGCGCTTGGCGCGCGCGGTCGAGCTGGCCCGAGCCGGGGCGCGGGCCGGCCGGCGCGCCCCCCGGTGGCGCGCCCTGAAATTAGGATGCTGGGTGAGTCCACCCGTGCTCCGCAGCCGAATCGAGCAACGCTCGGCGAGGCTGGTCGGCGAGCCGCTCCGGGAGGAGGTGGAGAGGCTGCTCGCAGCGGGCTACTCCGCCGAGCTGCTCTCTCGGTCAGCGATCGGGTACGCTGAAGTCGTCGACTGGGCGCGCGGAGCCTGTGAGTGGGACGAGGCAGTCGAGCGGGTCGTGGTCCGAACCCGGCGTTATGCCAAGGCGCAGATGACCTGGCTGCGGAGCGAGCCGGACCTGGTTTGGATCGACGCCGGAGCGGGCTCCGCCGAGATCGCGACGCTAATCCGGGCCGTGCTGGCGGCGGCCAACCCCTGAGGGAGTCATGAGAGTCTTCGACGAGTCCATGCAGCGTGAGCGGGAGCGCGCCTTCCTGCTCGGCTGGGCTTCATCCGAGCGTTCCCTCGGGCACGTTGAGCTGGAGATGGACGAGCTGGGTGACCTGGCCCGCACCGCAGGCGCCACCGTGGTGGGGTCGGACGTCCAGAGAAGGGCCCAGGTCGACCCCACTCTCTTCTTTGGGAAGGGCAAGGTGGCCGAAGTGGGTGGGCTCCGGGAGAGCCTCGACTTCGGCCTGCTGATCACGAATGACGACCTCTCCCCCCGGCAGCAGCGCAACCTGGAGGCGGAGCTGGGCATCCCGGTCGTCGATCGAACCGGCCTGATTCTGGACATCTTTGCTCAGCACGCACGCTCTCGGGAGGGTCGGATTCAGGTAGAGGTCGCCCAGTTGCAGCACCTCCTGCCTCGCCTAACCGGCCCGAGCGGTCTGTCCCGGCTGGGCGGCGGGATTGGCACCAGAGGACCCGGAGAGCAAAAGCTGGAGACCGACCGCCGCCGGATACGGAATCGCTTGCGCACACTGCACAAGGAGCTCACCGCCCTGCACGAGGAACGTGCCCTGCATCGCGAGGGCCGGCGCCGGCGGACCTTCCCGACCGCCGCCCTGGTTGGTTACACCAACGCCGGCAAGTCGACCCTGCTCAACGCCCTGACGGCCGGGGGGGCGCTCGCCGAGAATCAACTCTTTGCCACCCTAGACCCGACCACGCGGGCGGTCAGGCTTCCGTTCGGGCAGCCCTGCCTATTGGTGGACACGGTGGGCTTCATCCAGAAGCTTCCCCACGAACTGGTCGCTGCTTTCCATGCCACCCTGGAGGAGGTAGGGGAGGCGGACCTCCTGATCCACGTTCTGGACGCCAGCCATGCCGGCTCCGAAACCCGTCTGGAAACAGTCCACGAAACCCTGCGTCAGCTGGACCTGGGGGACCGGCCGATGCTGCTCGCGATCACCAAGATTGATCTCTGTTCGCCGGAGAGTCGACTGCGGCTGGAGACCTTCTGCCCGGAGCCGTACCTGGCCGCGGTGCTGGTGAGTGGCTCTGAGGGGTCCGGGCTTGATCAGCTCCGGCGGGCCATCGCCACCACGCTTTCCCGCGACATGCTGGCGGTCGAGGCGGTCATCCCTTACGACAACTGGCAGGCGATCTCACGTTGGCGGCGCTACGGTGTGGTGGAGGGGGAGGAATTCGCCGGCGACGGAGTCCATCTCCGCGGCCGTCTCCCTGAGGGGTTGGCGAATCGACTGACCGCCGAGAATGGCGAGGGCGACCCAGGCGATTGATCCGCCTCGGCTACTGGTGGAGTAGCCGGATCACCGCGACGACCTTGCCCTCGATGTGAGCGTCGGCAACGATGAGCGGCCTGAAGGCATCGTTGGCTGGCTGGAGCCGCACATGCCCTTCCTCCCGGTAGAGCCGTTTGACGGTGACCTCACTCTCCCCGGTCGCGTCACTCTCCAAGCGGACCACTGCGACGGAGCCATTTTCGACATCGGTGCTCGGCTTCACGACCACGAGGTCGCCGTCGAGGATGCCATCGTCGCGCATGCTCTCGCCCCTGACCCGGAGCAGAAAGGAGTCATCGCCGCCGGCGATCTCCGGGCCAATAGCGAGGCGGTCTTCGATATTCTGCTCGGCCAGCAGGGGCTCCCCGGCTGCGACCTGGCCGACCAGGGGAAGCCAGAAGGCACCGTTTGAGCCTCGGCTCGGCTCGGGTGTGACCGTCAGCAGAACCGTTCGCGACTTAGTTGGGTCGCGCCGGATGAGCCCCTTTTTCTCCAGCACATTCAAGTGGTTCTGCACCGTGGAGCTGGAGCTCAGCCCCACCGCTCGCCCGATCTCGCGGACCGATGGGGGGTACCCTCCGTCCCGGCTCCTCGTGCGGAGGTACTCGACGATTTCTTGTTGCCGAGGGTGGAGGCCTTCCGTCATCTTGAAGCTCCCTTCGGGCTGGCGGGCCGAACCTCGGCTAGGCCCAGAACAAATGATCGGTGTCGATGGTAGCACCGAACGCACTAGGATGCAAACGGCTGTTCGCCCAGGGCGCTCCGCTTGGCTGTTCTCCAGCGGGGTAGGGGACTCGAAGGCGAGATGGCGTGACCCTTGACAGGCGAACAGGTGTTCTGTAAAGTACGAACCGATGTTCGCTATCCCAACGGCGAAGGACCCCGGAGTCCGCTCCAGGAGGTCGCCCAGGTCGTCGCGGCGCCGTGCTGGTCGGTCCTGGCTACTGCTCCTGAAGGTCGCCGTCCTGACCGCCTTGTTGGGGGCGGTGATGACGCAAGTCGTGCTCGGCACTGCGGGGGCAAGGGGTCCCGCGCTGGTGGTCCGGCCCGGGCAGACACTCTGGGGAATCGCTGTCGCTCGCTATCCCCAGGCGGATCCGCGGGACGCGATCGGCGCCATCGAGTCTGCCAACCACCTGGATGGGGCCAACATCACGCCAGGTGAGCGACTCCTCCTGCCCCCTGTCTGACCCTCAGCCGAGTTGGGTCCCACCACGATCTGTAGTCTTGGGCTCGGTGGAGATCTCGGCCCGAGCGTCTGAGCTGATTCGGAGTCTGACCGCGTCCACCCAGGCGGCGCGGCGGTTACCCAGTCTAGTGGTGGCGGTGGCCCACGCGGGCCGAATGATCGATTACAGCTGAATCGGTCAGGCGGATCTTGATCAGGGATTGCCGGCCGGACCTGACGTTCAGTACCGGATCGGCTCGATAACCAAGACCGTGACCGCAGCGGCGGTCATGCAGTTGGTGGCCAACGGACGCCTCGACCTACAGGGCCCTCTCAGCCAAGGATGGCCTGATGCCCCGTATCCGGACATCTCGCTGGCCGACCTGCTGACCCACGGATCCGGTCTGCAGCGAGAGCCGGCGGGGGCAGTCTGGGAGACGCTTCAGTTCCCCGAGCGCCACCAGTTGCTGCAGGCCGCAGCCCAAGCCCAGCGCCTCTACCCCCAGCGGAGCTGGTTTCACTACTCGAACCTCGGGTTCGCTCTGCTCGGCGAGATGGTTGCCCAGATGCATGACACCAGTTGGGAGGAGTACGTCCAGGAGGGCATCCTCCAGCCCCTGGGGCTGGCGCGAACCCGGGGCCAACCCGAGGAGCCGGCGGCCCGTGGCTATGCGGTAGAGCCCTACCTGGACGGCGTGGTGCAGGAGCCAGCCGTGGACTGTCGCGGCCTGGCCCCCGCGGGGCAGCTGTGGAGCACCGCCGAAGACCTGTGCCGCTGGACTGGTGTCCTATCGGGTTGCCGCCCAGACGTTCTGGACCAGACGGTGCTCGCCGAGATGCGAGCACCCCGAACCATGGCCGACCTGGAGCACTGGACTTGGGGCTTTGGCCTTGGGCTGATGCTTTTCCGAGACGGGGAGAGCGTCTACGTGGGGCATACCGGATCCATGCCCGGGTTCCTCGCCTCGGTGGTCTGCCAACCGAGCACCTCCCTGGGCGTCGTGGTGCTCGCCAACTCCACCGCCGGCGTCAGGACCGGTGCCCTGGCCGTTCAGCTTCTCGGCATGGCCCGTGAGGGCCGACCCGAGACAGTCGCGTGGAGCCCGGCGGATGCACCCCCCGATCGGATCCGGCCCGTCCTGGGCAGATGGTGGTCGGAATGGAACGAGTGGGTGTTTCGGTGGCGCGACGGCCAACTTCAAGCCAGTCCGGCCGAGGACCGGCCTGACACGACGGCGGCGCGGTTCGTGGAGGTGGCAGAGGATCAGTTCGTTGCCGTCAGCGGAACAGAGCGAGGAGAGCGGCTGGTGCTGGTCAGGGGGGCCGGGGGCGACCCGATCGCGATCCGCAAGCTGTACTGGGCGACCTACGCGTTCACCAGGGAACCGCGAGCCTCCGTCGCGCCGCCCGAGCACGAGGCCGGTACCCCAATCTGAGGTACGAAGAAGGCTGGCCCCGTCCCCCTCACAGGGCGGCTGAGCTCAGCAGCCGGGCGATGCCCTCCAGGGGGATGGAGACCCACTCCGGCCGGCTGCGAAGCTCATAGTCGACTTCATACAGCGCCTGGCTCGCCTGAAGGCAGGTGAGCAGGAGGCGGATCGTCCCGGAGTCGGATGGGAGCAGACCGGTACCTCCGATGCTGGCCAGGTACTGGCCCAAGAAGGCGTCCCGGGCGAGCCCGGACCAGGCGCGCCCGTAAGGCTCGAGGCTGGCGGCGCTCGCGTCTGCGGAGTCCAGCTGCTGCCGGAGGGCAACCGTGGCTGCGTAGTCGAAGGAGCGGAGCATCCCGGCCAGGTCTTGGAGGGGGGTGGCCTTGCGTCGTCTCACCTCGATGGACAGCGACGGCCGACCCTCGAAGTCGAGGGCGTGCCAGCCCGAATCGGTTCGGAGCAGCTGTCCCAGGTGGAAGTCGCCGTGGATCCTGATCGCGCTGCCTGAAGGCCGCAGGTTGACCACCTGGCGGGCCAGTTCGTGCAGTGCCCCGGCGTGAACGGCGAGCGGCTCGAGGCGAGGATCTGCCAGGCCGAGGAGCTTCTCGACCAAGGAATCTAGATCGTCGGCGATGATCTGCAGGTCGTCGCCGGTCAGGGGGCGGGCGAGCAGATCGGGATCGCTGTCCAACCCTGCCAACGCCAGGTGCATCGCTGAGGTCAGGCCGCCGATCTGGGCGGCCGCTCCGGCAAATGAGGCTCCTTGGCTCTCCACAGCGCGGACGCAGTCCGCGGGTAGGGGAACTGCGCCGTCGGCCTCGATCAGCAGGTCCCCGTAGAGGTCGCGCAGCGAGGTCAGGGCCAGGGCGAACCCGTCGGTGCCGTTACGGAGGTATGCCTGGGCGACCGCGAGCGATGTGGTGACCCCCGCCGAGCTCGCCTCGACGACACCGAGAGGCCTGGCGATCCCAGCGAACCCGGCCGCGTCGAGCGCCTCCAGCAGCTCGACCTCGGGGCTCATCCCGGGCCAGATCCGGCGCAGCACCTTGATCAGGAGCTGGTCACCGTAAAGCACCGTCGACTGGCTCTGATCCCTCGGCCCGAGCTGATTGGGCTCGATCCGGGGACTGGTAGGTAGGGGAGGATGGAGAAGGCGAAAGCGCATGTTCCCGGGTCTCTCGCCAGAGATCGACTCGTTCTCGGTCAGCGAGGTCAGGAACTGGGCGCCCAGAGTGGCGTCCGCGAACGCATCGTAGATCGCCCAGCCGGCGTTCGGTCCGCCCTCGCCATCCCCCGCAGGTGGGCCGACGCGCCGCGCCACGGCGCGAATCGCGGCCGGCAGTTGGCGATCCCAGGGCCGGATCCCCAGCACCAGCTGGTAGTCCGCCGGGTCCCCGTCCTCAAACTCCGCTTGGACCAGTGCGACGGCCAGTCCTGGAGAGTCACGGCGAAGCCAGAAAGTCTGTTCCAAACGGATCTGGCGGATGCGACGGTGCTTGTCCGCGAACCAGCGCTCCTGGGCCAGGCCCTGGGCCAAGCCGGCCTCGATTCCCGGTAGCTCGGAGAGGGGTGGGACCGGGATCAAGGCGCGGCCTCCAGGGTTAGCCAGTAGAAGGCGTGGGGACCGAGAGTCAGCGGATAGGGACGCGCGTCGACCTTGGGAAAGGGAACGCGGCCGATCAACTCGACCGGGGTCGCCCCCGCGAATTGGCGCAGGTCCAGTTCCACCGGTTGGGCGAACCGGGAGAGGTTGTTCACGCAGAGGATGGTCTCTCCATCGGAGCTGCGGAGGAAGCCAAGGATCGAGGGATTGGTAGCCTCGACCACCTCGAAGCTGCCCCGCCCGAAGACGGGATGGGCCCGGCGGACCCGAATGAACCGGCGCAACCACTGCAGCAGCGAACTCTCGCTGCGCTGCTGCTGCTCGACGTTGCAGGCCTGGTATCCGTAGAGGGGATCCATCAGGGGAGGCAGGTAGAGCTGGGCGAAGTCGGCCCGTGAGAAACCACCGTTGCGGTCTCCGTTCCACTGCATCGGAGTGCGCACACCATCGCGGTCGCCGACGTAAAGGTTGTCGCCCATCCCAATCTCGTCCCCGTAGTAGAGGATGGGAGTGCCCGGAAACGACAGCAGAAGCCCGTAGAGAAGCTCCATTTGGCGCCGGCCGTTGCCGAGCAGGGGCGCCAACCGGCGCCGGATCCCGATATTCAACTTCATCCGGGGGTCGCGAGCATATTCCGCATACATGTAGTCGCGCTCCGCGTCGGTGACCATCTCCAGGGTCAGCTCGTCGTGGTTGCGGAGAAAAATGCCCCACTGGCAGTCCTCTGGGATGGCCGGAGTCTGGGCCAGGATCTCGGTAATCGGGTAGCGCTGCTCCTGGCGGAGAGCCATGAACATGCGCGGCATGAGCGGAAAGTGAAAACACATCTGGCATTCGTCGCCTTCCCCGAAGTACGCCCGCACGTCACTCGGCCACTGATTGGCCTCGGCCAAAAGCAGCCGGTCGGGAAAGCGGGCGTCGACTTCGCGGCGGACGCGCTTGAGGAACTGGTGGGTCTCCGGGAGGCTCTCACAGTTGGTTCCTTCGGCCTCGAAGAGGTACGGAACCGCGTCGAGGCGGAGCCCGTCGAGACCCAGCTCGAGCCAGAACGCGATGATCTCGAGCATGGCC
>Ga0307374_10012411_pt1 | contig 11946 bp, 12 predicted proteins | sample OX3MG_FD_202532 | JGI IMG/M metagenome (GOLD analysis project Ga0307374, IMG submission 202532) | Soil microbial communities from Risofladan, Vaasa, Finland - OX-3 | ecosystem: Environmental > Terrestrial > Soil > Coastal area > Acid sulfate soil | place: Finland: Risofladan, Vaasa | collected...
TTGTTCCTCATCCGTTCTTTTAAACCAGTGCTTGTTCAGAGGTTCCCTAGGATTGCTAGGCTACACAAACACGGTTTGAAATCTCTCGAGATAGCCCGAAGGATTGGGATACCTCCGGGGTCGGTCTCACCAACGTTATCCAAGCTAACCAGGAAGTTCCAGGGACCTAGCGCTGAGGCCGCACTGAAGGCCTGGGAAACACGACTTCCATTTCCAGTTGAGTTACAATCTGGTTACGGTAGAAGCGGGACGGGATGGCACTCTGGGCGACGGGCGTGCTGGCGTGCGTTGTTGATTTTCAATGCAAGGCAATCCGCTGTGGTAGCAGGAGGCTCTTGGCTGCTGCTGGAATGAACCCACTCCGACCGGTAGAATGGGAGCAAAGTCTGTGAGCAGAATTTGGGACTTACTCAGGAATGTGGAGTTGCGCCAAAATGTCTCTGCCAGCCGCAAAGGGGTGGGCGCCGAGCGTCAGCCGGTGCGCGACCGAAGGTGCACTCCTCGGATTTGGATTTACTCGCCAGTGTTGGTTTATGGCCACGCGACTGAAAATGAGCCTTTTCACGAAGGAACCGAAGCACTACACGTTAACGCCCGCGGTGGCCTAATCACCTTACGTACTGCTGTGGGCCCCGGCCAGACGCTTTTGCTGTTTAATAAGGTGAACCAGAAAGAGCAAAAGTGCACTGTAGTTCGCCAAACCTCGGCCTATCTGAATTGGACTACTATCGTCGTTCAGTTTTCGCACCCAGCCCCCGATTTTTGGGACACGACGCAATTGCTGAAGTAGCGCGTCAACGATGCGTGCTGCACCGCCTCGCCCGAAACTGGCCGCGGGCTGTTTCATTGCCACCTGTCTACGCAAGGAGCCTTTGTGCTTCCCCAGTTGCGGGCTCGGCCCGCATGCTGGATAATTCCACTCGGTTCGAAACCACCCTCGCGATCGAAGCCGGCATGATCATTTGCCCACATTACAAGTCAGCGAGTACTGATTTCGCAGTAACGTGCTCTCGATGCAACGTGCCGATGCCTTCAACAATTCGGTAACTATGCGAATGGCGGATCCTACCGTCATTACCTCGGTAAGTGATCTCCGTCCGCGCTACCACATCGAAGCGCTCCTGGGCCAGGGCGGTATGGGTCGCGTGTATAAAGGCCGCGACAAGGACTGAATCGCACCATCGCAATCAAGGTGGTTCGCCAGGCGCAATGGGGGAGGCGGACGCGCTCGGCCGTTTCAAGCAGGAGCTCGTCCTCGCCAGCAAAATCTCACACAAGAACATGCTTCGCATTCACGACCTGGGCGAGGTCAACGGTATGAAGTTCATTAGCATGGCATATGTCGAGGGCCAGGACCTCTACCAGATCATGAAAGACAATCCGAAGCGGCCTCTCGAGCGAGTGCTGAAATCCGCCACGCAGCTTGCGAAGGCGCTGGCGGCCGCGCATTCCGACGATGTAGTGCACCGCGGCTTGAATCCGCAAAATATCCTGGTCGACAGAACGATCAAATCTACATATCCGATTTCGCCCCGCGAAATCCTTCGCGGAAGGCGCTGATGGTATGACGCAAACCTCAGACCAAATCGCTAGTCAACCGGATGTGGCGCGCGTTCCAGAGAACGCTCTCTCCTCCGACGTGTTGCTTTAGAGCGCCGACGACGGATTACGCCTCCGCCGAGTAGTAGTCCAATACCGAAAAGCGCTATGCACCCGGGCTTCGACGTGATCCTCTCGAAGAATCCTTGCGCCTCGCCGTTGACCTGCGGAGTCTCAGACGCGACAAGGAAACCAAGCGACGCATCGCGATCTGCGCTGATCAATGGGCGATCGGCGCGGGCGCAAGCCGCTCCGGAAATGCACAAGAAGGCCACCGCATTAATGATTACTACGACAAAGGAGCGTCTCATGGTTTTTCAGGCTTTCCAGTTAGCATTTGTCGCAATGAAATGGGACAACTGCGCAGCCTCACCGATTCCGAAAGCAATTATCTTGATAGTTGATCGTTACGCACAAGTCAACATCTGATTTTGGTTTGCAAATTATCTTTTTTATAGGGTCCGAAAAAGAGTCTCAGGACTACTAGTACGATGGATCGGTTCGCGCCACGAAGACTAATTGGGTTGCGCCAAGACTTGTCGCGCTTCCTCCTTCTCAGCGGCGCGCAGCTTATCTATCCGAAGGGCTGCCTGGAGTTCGGCCCTCCCAGGTTCCTATTGACCGGTGCCAAGGAGCGCTAGGCCGAGATGATAATGAAACTGCACAGGATCAGGAGCCTTCTTGAGCAGAGGGATCGCGCCGGAATAATCTCCTTTCTTGGGCATTACCCGGGTTAACGTGTCGGAAATTGCAGCAACATCGGGCATTAGGGACTTGGCCTTTTGCGCCATGCCCAGGGCGACATCGATGTGCGCGAATGCAGCGCTTCTGACGCGGTATGCAATGTCAGTGGCACAGTATTCAGTGTGGTCCTCGGTTCCTTCTATCAGCACTGGCTCGAGCGCTTCTTGGCCCGAGCACAAACATCTAAGTTTCTGCATCCCTCCGCAGCAGTGCTGCTTTTCTACACCTAATTTGCCTATCAGGCATTCCCTCTGTTCCCGGCACCAAGCCGGACCGCGCTGACTGAGAAATTACACGCCCTCTTCGCGTGCCCGTCGGTTTCTCCTCTTGAGACGTTTACCTACTTTGTCGAGTGGCTGGTCGTAGGCCAGCTGCTCGAAAGAGTGCTGGGGGTGGAGCGGACCCGCCGATTGTTCCCTTTCCTGCTGCGGGTGCTGCCGGGGCTAGACTTCTGATAGCGGGCAGAACCGTCACTTGGTCCGAATTGGCTGGCGAAGTGCGCGCGTGTATCTGCTCGTACTTCTTAAGCGGATATCCGCGGTGCGCAGCTCTTGTGGCCGGCTTGATCGTGTCGCTCCTGATTCTGCGGGGCCTCGCTCCGTATCACTGGAGCAGCGTTGCCAGTCCGTTCTCGTGGATACCAGTCCGCAGATTTCTTGAGGCTGATTGTGAGTTTGGCGTGTTGACGTTTCTTCGGAAATGTTTTGGTATAGATCGGCCGCCTGGCTCCTGCGCGCGGCTGGCTGGCGTCTAGCCCGACCGGCTGTCGCTGTGGCGCTGTTACTAGGCGCAATCGAAGTGATCCAAATCCACCTTCCGGGCAGCGTGGCCGAGATCACCGACCCGTTGCTCGCCCTAATTCTGGCGGTGACGCTTGAGCTATCGCAGTATTTGCAGAACCTGCGCAGCAATTCACTCGCTCCGAAGAGCCTATTAAACAACGATTCATTCAAAGCTCAACTTGCTAAAAACTAGAAGACTCTTAGCTGCATCGATTTCTGCCGAAGACGAGATTCGGCTGGAAAGCATGCGTTCTTCTCGCGCTGTCGCTAAAGCGACCCAAGCGGCAGGTTACACTCCTGAACGGTTCCTCCAAGAGGCGGAAGGAAAGATCACCGTATCATTCACTAAGGATCCACCGGATCCGCGAGCGCTGGAACTGATCAACAAGACGAACCAGTTCAACTTGAATGGAAAACGCCACACCGACTCTTCCTGGCGCCGGTATCTGAGTGACCCCGAAACTTTTTTGATGGTGGCCTTGTACGAAGACAGGTTCGGTCCCCTTGGCAATATTGCGGTCGTCGCAGGCCAGTCACACGGGGGTATTCTAAACATCCACCAGTGGGTGATAAGTTGCCGTGCATTTTCCCGCCGCATCAAGCATGGATGTCTTCTTTGGTTGTTTCAGAAGTTCGACGCCCAAGAGGCGGTTTTCGACTTTGCGATTACGCCTAGTAACGGGCCAACCCAGGAGTTTTTCGCGCAATTGTTAGGCAAGGCGGCTCAAAGCATTTTCTCGCTCGCCAGACAGCAGTTTGTTGAGAATAGCCCGGCTGTTTATCTTGATATTCAGGATAGCTCTGGTGAATGACATTCGGTCTAGGCTAATGCGCTGTTTTGGGCCGTGTTTCCCCAACTCAGCGAGCAGAAGATTGCCGCCGGCAGGTTGGATACATTGGAAGGGTGGGACTCTGTGGCTGCTGCGACCTTGGTCAGCACGATCGAGGGAGAGTTTGAGACAGAACTGGATCTCGATGCCTTGGGAACCCTTACGTCGTTTGAGACTATTCTGGATTATCTGACAAGAAAATCTGATGCATAATCGACATCTTTGAGCGTCTTGCGCTGAGGCACCTCGTCTTCCGCCCGACACGGAACGGGTGAAGATAAAACAAATACTTTGTTCCGCTTCGTCCTTGTTTAAATCCAGCTGTTTCTCAATATGGGCTAGCTTTGGCGCGCCCGCTTCACCACGTTTTCGAGTACCTGGGCAAAGCCTTTTGAAACCTTAGCCCAACTATAATTCTCCTCAACCAGATTCCGCGCTGCGTGCCCGATCTGTGTGCGTTGCGAAGCATCTCCGAGCAACCGGAGCGTACTCTCGGCAAAGCTGACAGGGTCATCCGCCAGCAGGAGGTGCTCACCGTTTTTTACCGGCAATCCCTCCGCACCGATTGAGGTCGAGACGACGGCTTTGGCCATGCTCATAGCCTCAAAAATTTTCAGCCGAGTCCCTCCTCCGATGCGAAGAGGAACAATGCACACCGCGCTCCGCGTCAGGTAAGGCCGCACGTCTTCGACCCATCCTGTCAATTGAATATTGGGTGCACGGGAGGCAAGATCTTGAAGGCGCCGGGAAGGCTTACGGCCCACAATACACAATGTAGTATCCGGAGCTTGCCGCCGGATCAAGGGGAAAATTTCATTGGCAAAATAAAAAATTCCATCTTCATTGGGAAGCCAATCCATCGATCCGGTGAAGACCAGCGAGTTGGGCATCTCCCTTTCTCCGCTCGGTTGAAAGAATTCCGTGTCAGCGCCGGTTGGAGTCACGGTCAGCTTCTGTGGGTCCAGAAACCTAGCGAATGCCGCCCGGTCATTTTCCGAAACGGCAAGAACATGATCGGCTTTTTGCAGATATCTTCGTTCCGCCGTCTCCATTCTTTTCCATTCACGCCACGACAGAACCTTCCACAATGGATTTCTAGCCACCTCATAATGGCGTTGCCAGATGACCGCTTCGACATTGTGTGCAAAGAGCGCTTTGGGGCAGGGCCAGTGCCACTGAACAGCTCCAGCCGCCACCAGAAAATCACACAGGATGACATCATAGGTCTCTTCGTGCAGCAATGCGCGCAACTTCTTGCGAACTACGGGCCGGCAATACTTCGTCAAGTTATAAGGTTCGCGCGAGAAAAGATGGATGGCATAATCCAGCAACTCCCCGGCGCTCTTAGCCGGAGGCAAGTCCAAGGGTATCAGGATCACTCTTTGAAAAATTTGGCTGAGTTCTGCATGGACATCATTCTCATGCGCTGCATAGAACGAAAAGAAAGTGACCGCGTGGTCCTTGGCCAACTGGCGGAGAATGTTGTAACTGCGGATTTTTCCCCCGGTATCCGGAGGAACTAGTCCGCCAGCCTTGACCCAAAGGATCTTCATGGGAAAGAGTTACCAGCAGATTCCTTTATAGGCCGCCGTAGTTTGGAGACGGCGCGCTTTCTCTAGATTGACCAGATCGATGACTTCCTGATCTGGACGAATACTTTTTTGAAGAAAGTCCTGGTCGAGGTCGCGCGTGCCAATCACCACTAACTCGGCGTCCCTCAGAACTTCCTCCACATTAGCTTTCAGAAGGGATCCGATGTGAGGAATAACCTGCTCGATGTATTCGCGGTTTGATCCGATCAGCCGGCCGAGCGAAACATTATCGTCCCAGATTCGGATCTCGCGTCCTTCCCCGAGCAACCGTTTTACTAATTGAACGTGAGGACTTTCGCGGAGATCATCGGTAGCCGCTTTGAAGCTAAGGCCGAGCATTGCTATTTTGCGCTTGCCGGTTCGCAACACCATCTCCACCGCACGCACGAGATGTTCCGCATTACTCGGCATGATGGATTCGAATAGGGGCAGTTTTAAGTCAAGTTCTTTCGCTCGATAGTTCAAAGCACGCAAGTCCTTGGACAGGCAGGATCCTCCGAAAGAGAATCCCGGTTTCAAGTAAGCGGATGAAATATTGAGTTTGGTATCCGAAGCAAAGATTTCCACAAGAGATTCGGCATCGACTTCCAGTTCGCGGGCCAGCGTGCCGATTTCATTCGCAAAGGTTACTTTCAGTGCGTGCCATGCGTTAGAGACATACTTCACCATTTCCGCCGATCTGAATGAAGTCTCGAACATGCGGCCGGGCGCCCAGGCATAGAGTTCGCGGACCAGGGCGCTATGGGTTTTGTCGGCTGCGCCGATGATGGTCGTGGCCGGCTCCAGAAAATCTGCCACCGCTGTTCCTTCGCGCATGAACTCCGGATTGACACAGACGCCGAGGTCGGGACCGATGCGTTTACCACTAGCTTTTTCCAGCGTCGGCACTACGATCGTTTCCGCTGTGCCAGGCAGCACCGTGCTGCGCAGCAACACCAGATGAAACGAATTCTTTTTCTTCAGGATTTCGCCGATTTCTCGGCAAACTGGTTCGATGTGTCCGAGATCAAGTTTTCCATTGCGTAGGCTGGGCGTGCCGACACAGAGTAGGGAAATTTCGCTGTTGAGAACCGCTGTTTCCGCTGAAGTGGTGGCGTGCAGCCGGTCGGCCTTATGAGAGTCGGCGATCATTTCGCTCACCCGCGGTTCGACGATGGGGCTATTTCCCGCATCCAATGCGTCGACCTTGGTTCGGTTCAAATCGACGCCAATGACATTGTTGCCCAGGTAGGCCAGGCACGCGGCGGTTACCGTGCCAACGTATCCCAAGCCGAATACGCTAATGGAGCGACTCATGCGTTCGATCGAATCTCCTCAAAATTGACCCTTGGAATGCGAACCAAAGACCAAACTCCCGAAGCCCAATGGCGTTCCCTGAGAGTGCTCTATTGTATCCTTAACAATTTATTTTCAATAACTTCGAAAGTTACCATGGTGTGACCTAAAAGGCTCAGAAACTCGTCATCCACTGCATACGAACGAAGACTTGCTGATAGTATAAGCATAATCTTGTCGTGAATGGTGAGAACATGAAGGCTGCCCTAGTAGGAGCTGCCCCTAATGACAATGTTGGTCAGATGGCGGATTGGCTCGCGGGGAAATGACCGCTGACGGTGAGAAATTTAGGATCGTGCATGCGGGATAAAAGACCAATAAAGAATCATCAATCTGGGATCGCGTTACGGCTCGCGTCGATGGACCGGGCGGAACTTGTGGATCGGATCCGTCAGGAATTGCAGAAGCGTGCAGATGCAATTTTGTTCGGACTGGGTCTCGATACGTCGCGCGGTGAGCTTCGTCGGGTGGAGGCTGGGTCTCGAAGGTTCTTTTTTCGTAGCGAAGACGTTCCGCGGTGGATGGATTTGTTGCGGGAGCGAATGCCGCAACAGGCGGAAGCAATTGTCGAACGTGCCGAGAAGATTTGCAGCCATCGTTTCGACCTGCTGGGCTACCAAGAATTGGATTACGGCGGGGAAATCGACTGGCATTCGGACCGCGTGCATGGGAAGCGGGCGCCCCGCGATCTGTGGTTCAAGATCCGGTATTTAGATTTCGCTTCGGTGGGGGATGCGAAGGTCACGTGGGAGCTGAACCGTCATCAGCATCTGGTAACGCTGGCCAAGGCCTATCGGCTTACCAACGACCACCGGTTTGCTTCCGAATTGATTGATCAGTGGCGACACTGGCAGAGCGATAATCCGTATCCCCGGGGAATCAATTGGGCAAGCAGCCTGGAGGTCGCCTTTCGCAGCCTTTCTTGGATGTGGGTGTACTTCCTGCTGGAGGGAACTCCGGCCATGACGCCGGAGTTCCGAGAACAATGGCTGCGTGCGATGGCACTGAGTGGACGCCATATTGAACTTTACCTTTCCACGTATTTCTCACCCAATACTCACTTGCTGGGCGAAGCGGTAGCGCTGTTTTTCATCGGAACGCTTTGCCCAGAATTGTGCTCCTCTTCGCGTTGGAAGCGGCGGGGATGGGAGATCGTGCTGCGGGAATCGGAGCGACAGGTAAGGCCGGATGGATTTCATTTCGAACAGTCCACTTATTACCACGTTTACGCGCTGGACTTTCTTTTGCACGCCCGCGTACTGGCCTCGCTGAACGACATGCCGTTTCCTCCAGAATACGATCGCAGGCTCGAGCAGATGTTGGACGCGCTGGCGGTGCTGTGCCGAGCGGGCGCTCCGCCGGGATGGGGCGACGATGATGGCGGTCGCGTCTTTGATCCGAGGCGGAATCGCGCGGAGCATCTTTCTGATCCTTTGGCAACGGGCGCGGTTTTGTTTGGCCGTGGCGATTTCAAAATGCTAGCTGGCGGGCTGCGCGAAGAGACACTCTGGCTGCTAGGGGAACAGGGCGTGGCGGAGTTCGATCGCCTCGAAGCAAAACAACCGGGTATGAGTTCGGTCGCTTTGCCCGAGACTGGTCTGTACGTGATGAGTTGTAACGAGAGGAAACTGCAAGCGGTCATCGATGCCGGCCCGCAAGGCGCGCTCGCGGCCGGACACGGACATGCCGATGCTTTAAGTCTGACACTCCACGCCGATGAACATGAGTTGCTTGGAGATCCAGGCACCTATGAATATGTGGGTACTGGAACGGAACGCGACCAGTTTCGCGGCACGGCCGCCCACAATACCCTCCAATTGGATGGACGCAATCAGTCAGAACCCAATGGACCTTTCGCGTGGAAATGTCTCACCAAGGCCAAGACTGAAAATTGGATCAGCGGACAAACATTCGATTTGTTTGTCGGAAGTCATGACGGCTATTCCCAGCCGGACAATCCGGCCATTCATCGAAGGTGGGTGTTTTTTCGAAAGCCAAAATTCTGGCTGGTCCGAGATTTAATGCTCGGAACCGGCAAGCATCAACTTGATCTACGTTGGCACCTCGCTCCTGAATTGTTTTCTTCTAGACCAGCTGAAGGCCGATTCGTCTTCCCCAAGAAAAGAGGCGGGATTGCCTTATTTTCCCCAGCGGGAGAAAGCTGGTCCGAGACCGTGGAGCAAGGCACATGGTCGGCGGCATATGGAATGAAAGAACCGGCAACCACAGTTCGATTCACGGCCGTGACAACGCTCCCTGCCGAGTTCGCCGCCGTGTTTGCGCCCATCGGCATGTCGCCAGAAGACGCAAATGTGCAGGCTACGTTGACGCAGGTTTCATCGCCTCCACTGATCAGCGTTTATCGCTTTGTCGACGGTCGGGAAGAGCATTGCTTCATATTTGCCCAAGACAAAAGCTGGACGTTTGATGAGTGGAAGAGCGATGCCGAATTTGTGTACTGCTGCAGTACCAATGGAAAGTTGAATCTTCTAGTCGTCTGTAATGGCACACATGTGGAGTTTCGCGGGAACAGGGTCGTTTTTTCTCCCAAGCACGTGCTCCGCTGCGAAATCATCTATTCCCAAGGCAAGATCCAGGTGATTTGTTCAGAAGACGATATCCTCGTTTCGCAAGAGGGGATGAGCAAATGCTTTGAAGGTGGAGCGATGGTTACCCGACAAAGCGACGAGGCGAGTCGCTAATTATGTGCGGAATCTGCGGAATTCTCTATCCCGGATCGAGTCAAAACGTGGACCGGAACATTCTCGCGACTATGAATCGCCAGATCGTTCATCGCGGCCCCGATGACGAGGGCTTTTTCGTGGAGGGTAATGTTGGTCTTGCCATGCGACGGCTCAGCATCATCGATTTAAAGGCCGGCCATCAGCCGCTCTCCAATGAGGATGAGAGCCTCTGGATCGTCTTCAACGGTGCAATTTATAACCATATGGAGTTGCGCGCCGAGCTGGAAACCCGTGGCCACCGCTATCGCACGCGCAGCGACACGGAAACGATTGTCCACTTGTATGAAGAGTACGGCCGCGACTGCGTGAAATACTTGCGCGGGATGTTCGGTTTTGCGATATGGGATCGCCGCCGCAAGACCTTGTTTGCGGCGCGAGACCGCCTTGGAATTAAACCCTTCTATTATCGTTACGACGGGAAAACGCTTCTGTTTGGATCCGAAATCAAAGCCATCCTGGCATACTCCGTAGTTCGAGCTGAGTTCAATACCGGCGTCCTGGCGGAATACCTGGCCTTTGGCTATCTGGCGGGCTCCCGCACCATGTTTGCGGGCATCGATAAGCTTCCTCCGGGGCACACGTTGGAGGTCGATGCCTTGGAGCAACTAAGAATCGAATGTTATTGGGACCTAGCGATGCCTGTGGACGTAGAAGTTCGGCCCCGGGAATATTACGTCCACACGTATCGCGAGTTGCTCGAAGAGTGCGTTTCGAGCCACCTGATGAGCGATGTGCCTTTGGGCGTGTTTCTCAGCGGAGGGTTAGACTCGAGTGCAGTCGCCGCTTTGGCCACCAAAATCCGGCGGGAACCGATTGAGACCTTTTCCGTTGGCTACGGGGAAGAAGCTTTCAGCGAGCTGCCCTACGCGCGCCAAATGGCCCAGCATATCGGCTCCCGGCACCATGAAGTGCGGCTAAGCCGGGAGGAGTTCTTCTCGGCTCTTCCTGCTTTGATTTGGCGTGAGGACGAGCCGATCGTTTGGCCTTCTAGTGTGTCGCTATATTTTGTGGCTAAGCTGGCCCGAGAACGGGTCAAAGTCGTCCTTACCGGGGAAGGCAGCGATGAGACTTTGGGCGGGTATACGCGCTATGCCTGGACGCTGGCCAATTCCCGCATGGACGGGATATACCGTTTGCTCACGCCCACTTTTTTCCGTGAGTGGATACGGGATGCAATCGGGAGTGGGGCGTTGCCTTCCGGTTTGCGACGCAAGCTCGAACACACGTTTGTAGGAAGGGATGGCGAATCATGGCCGTCGTTCTATTTCGATAATTTCTATTCTGCGTTCTCTGGGGCGGAACAAGGCGAGCTGCTCACCTCAAGGGCGCGCGAACTGAGCGGCAACGCTTATGCCGGCTCCATGTCCTATTGGGAAAAATCCTCTGGCGATCTTCTCCACCGGCTTTTGTACACTGACATTCACACCTACCTGGTGGAGTTGCTCATGAAGCAGGATCAGATGAGCATGGCCGCATCCATAGAAAGCCGGGTTCCGTTCCTTGATCACGTACTGGTGGAGTTCACGGCCCATATCCCGGCGCGGTATTCAATCCAGGGACTTTCCGGAAAGCATATTTTAAAGTTAGCAGTAGAGGATCTGCTTCCCCCTTCCATTGTGTATCGTCAGAAAATGGGCTTCCCTACGCCTTGGGCTTATTGGTTGGCCGGACCGCAACTCGACCATCTAGAGAGTATGCTATTAGAGCCGCGCACGCTGGAGCGTGGGTTATTCGAGCGTGATGCCATTCGAAAGTTATTCGCAGAACATCGCGCTGGCCGCAGAGATAATGGCAATCGAATTTGGCGTCTGTTGAATCTCGAGACCTGGCAGCGCGTTTTTCTGGATGGCGAGTTACCTACCTTGAAATCAATTTCGCCGCAAGCGCTGGTTGCGGCAACGGACCCGCAACCAAGCAGGACTTAAGCACGCCATTTTTTATGGCGGGGAAATAAGCCAGGTCAACCTAGGGAACTTCTGAATAAGTGCTCCATGTTTTGCGTGTAACGGATAAGGTGTGGGGAGCAGTGGGAGGATAGTGGCAATCATGAAGCAGAGGACACTGGCGATGGCGAACGGATTCGAGCGCTACAGCAAAAAGACGAGGCGGGCGGAGTTCCTGGAGGAGATGGAGCGGGTGGTGCCGTGGGAGAAGTTATGCGCGCTGATCGAGCCGCACTATCCAAAGACGGGCAATGGGCGACCTCCGGTCGGCGTAGAACGGATGCTGCGCATGTACTTTTTGCAGCAGTGGTTCGACCTTTCCGACCCGGCGGTGGAAGAGGCGTTGTACGACTCGGTGGTGATGCGGGATTTTGTGG
>Ga0307374_10012415_pt1 | contig 11943 bp, 11 predicted proteins | sample OX3MG_FD_202532 | JGI IMG/M metagenome (GOLD analysis project Ga0307374, IMG submission 202532) | Soil microbial communities from Risofladan, Vaasa, Finland - OX-3 | ecosystem: Environmental > Terrestrial > Soil > Coastal area > Acid sulfate soil | place: Finland: Risofladan, Vaasa | collected...
GGCGAGAAGGTTTCGTTCGAAATCGAGGCGAGCCCCAAGGGCCCGCGCGCCAAGAGCGTCCGCACTCTGTAACAAGAGACCAGAAGAGAGCCCCGGAGCAATCCGGGGCTCTTTTTATTTCTGCCGAAGTGGCCGGTCGGCCGTATTCACGCCGGCCGTCATCAAGCTGTTGCGGACATTGTTCCCCGTCCAGATCCACCGTGAGATGACCGATGCCCAGCAGCAAGAACTCGACCAATCGACATTCCATCCGAGACTCCCTGCGAGCTCGTCCGAAGCATGGTCGGGTCGAACTCGCGGCCATCGATCCGTCCGACACCAACGGCGTCAAGCGGCACTGGGCGGATGAACGCACCCTCGCCGACGAAGAGCACGTCATGCAGCTCCAGGACCGGCTCCACGCTGAAGCCAAAAGATCGGTCCTGATCGTTCTACAAGGCATGGACACCAGCGGCAAGGATGGGACCGTCAGGTACGCGTTGAGGGGACTCAACCCCCAGGGAGTTCGCATCGTCTCGTTCAAGGCGCCGAGCGCATCGGAGCGCCGCCACGACTTCTTGTGGCGCATCAAGCGCGCGCTGCCGGATCCCGGCGAGATCGTCATCTTCAACCGGTCCCACTACGAGGATGTCCTGATCGCAAGGGTCAAGGGGCTGGCTCCGCCTGCGGTCATCCGGAAGCGCTACGCAATCATCAACCGCTTCGAGGCCGCCGTCGCGAGAAGCGGCACCGCGATCGTCAAGGTGTATCTGCACATCTCCGAGGACGAACAGCGAAGACGGCTCGTGGGCCGGCTCAACGACCCCGACAAGCACTGGAAGTTCAGTGACGGCGACGTCACGGAAAGGGCGTACTGGGACGCGTATCAGCGCGCCTATGCCACCGCGATCGGCCGGTGCTCTTCGGCCGAGTCGCCCTGGTACGTGATTCCTGCCAACCGGAAGTGGTATCGGAACTGGGCCGTGACCCAGGTCCTCATCGAGGAGATGGAAGCCATGAAATCGAACTATCCGCACCCACAGCTCGACGTGCGGGCTTTGAAGCGCTCGCTCAGCTCCAATGTTGACAAGCCTTCGGGCAAGCACACCAATCGAGCGGCCTGAGATGTCGGATATCCACGTCGCCAACACCGCCGTCAAGCGGGCCGCCAGCAACCCTGTGCTCGAGCTCCTCGAGCGCCTCGGCTACGCCGCGCGGGGAACCCTGTACGTGGTCATGGGCGTGCTGGCCTTTCGCATCGCATTGGGAACCCCAGACGGCCAGGCCACCGACCTCACCGGGAGCCTGGTCTTCTTGATCGGAAACCCTTTTGGCAAGCTGGTCCTGATCGCCCTGATCATCGGCCTCGTGGCGTACTCGCTGTGGGGCTTCGTCAGAGCGATCTACGACCCGCTGCATCGGGGTCGCGACGTCAAAGGGATCATGGCCCGCCTCGGCTTTGTGTCGAGCGCGGTCTCCTACGGCGCGATTGCACTGTTCGGGTTGGGGGTTCTGCTCGGGTCCGGGGGCGCGGCGGGAGACACCACCCAGAAATACGCGAGCACGCTGCTGGCTCATCCCTTTGGCGGAGTAGCCACGATCATCGTCGGGCTGGTCGCTTTCGGCATCGGGATCGGCCAGTTTGTCGAAGCCTACAAAGCCACCTTCGCGGCGGACCTCAAGAGCGCCGAGATGTCCGAGTCCCAACGTAGGATCGCGATCGCCCTCGGTCGATTCGGCATGGCGGCGCGAGGCGTGGGCTTTCTCATCATCGGCTGGTTCCTGGTCCAGGCGGGTTTCAACGACAACGCCGCACAGGCCCACGGATTCGGCGGCGCGTTCCTCTTCCTGCTGAGCCAGCCCTTTGGCACGGTGCTGGTAGGTGTCGTGTCCCTCGGGTTCATCGCGCTCGGACTCCACTCGTTCGCGTGCGCGCGCTGGGTGAGATTGATGGGCAGCAACGGGTGAGCGACGTCACGGCGGCCATCGCGAGGCCGCGTACCCGCGCGGGGTTCGTGCGATGGCCGCTGATGATCCTCGGGTTGATCGGACTCGGCACGTTCGGCCTGCTCACTCTCTACGCGGCCGGCCACGTGTACATGCCGTTCGACGTGTCCGTGGAGCGCTGGATCCAGGGCGTGTCGTGGGGACCATTTGTAACGGTCTTCTACTGGTTCGACTGGCTGGAAGGCACTCGTCAGTACGTTGCCGGGATCGGCGTCATCGTCGTGGTCTCCGCACTGAACTGGAAGAACGCCCCCCTGATGCTGTTGGCCGCCGCCTCGACCGCCGTGTACACCGTGACCGAGCTCGCCATTCAGCGACCGAGGCCAACCGCCGACCTGGTCCGCGTGCTCAGGCACACGGGCAGCTACAGCTACCCGAGCGGTCACATGGTGTTCTTCAGCTGGGCCGTCCTGCTGCTCGTCATCTGCCTCTTGTTCGGCCGCGCGCCACGGTTCCTGCTCGCCGCCGCCTGGGTGGTGGCGGCGCTGGTCCTCCTCGCAGCCGCCATCGGCCGCATCTATCTCGGCGAGCACTGGCCGAGCGACGTGATCGCCGGCCTGGCGCTCGGCACGGGGTGGACCGCGCTGGTGCTTTCGATCCGCCCTCTCTCGAACCCGGCCCTCGCGCGTTCTAAGTAGACATGGCCGCCAAAGCACGAGCTCGATCAGCTCCGAAGCGGCTCCCCCTGCCCGAGGACCGGTTCCTCAACCGGGAGCTCTCTCGCCTCGAGTTCGACAGCCGTGTCCTCTCCATGGCGGAAGACATCGCCCGTCCCCTCGCCGAGAGGATCCGCTTCCTCGCGATCTTGAGCGACAGCCTGGACGACTTCTTCCAGGTGCGGGTGGCCGGCCTTCACGAGCAGCTCATGTCCCCGATGCCGGTCGTCTCGCCGGACGGAATGTCCCCCGAAGACCAGCTGGAAGCGATCGGGCGGCGCATCCGTGAGCTGATCGAGCGTCAGTCGATCGTCTTCCACGAGCATGTGCTCCCCGGCCTGGTCGAAGCGGGGGTATCGATCGTCAGGGCGGCAGACCTTCCCCAGGCTGACAGGGAGGCGCTCTCAGAGGTGTTCCAGGAGCGCATCTTCCCCGTGTTGACCCCTCTTGCAGTCGACCCCGCCCATCCCTTTCCCCACATCTCCAACCTCTGTTTGAACCTCGCGGTGATGGTGCGCGACCCTCTGCGGCACCTGCCCCGGTTCGCGCGCGTCAAGGTGCCGCCGCTCCTTCCCCGGTTTGTCGCCCTGCCGGATGGCGTGCGCTTCGTGCCCCTGGAGCAGGTGATCGCGCTTCACCTGTCCGCGCTGTTCCCCGGCATGGAGATCGTCAGTCACCATTTCTTCAGGGTCACGCGCGACGCCGACCTCGACCTCGACGACGACGAGGCCGAGGACCTGATGGCGGCGGTCCAGGCCGAGCTCACGCGCAAAGGGCGCAAAGGCAACGCAGTGCGGCTCGAGGTCGACACCGACATGTCTCCAGACGTGCTGTTCCTGCTCCTGCGCGAGCTGGAGCTTGGGTCCGAAGACGTCTACACGATCACCGGGATGCTGGACCTGACAGGCGTGCTCTCGATCGACTGGCATGGCAAGAATCGGCAGTCTGCCCGGCCCTGGCTGTCGGCCACCCAACCACGGCTGCGCGGCTTCGCGAGCGAGCCCGTCGACCTCTTCGAGGTGATTCGGGGCGGGGACGTCTTGATCCACCACCCCTACGACTCGTTTGCCACGTCGGTCGAAGCTTTCATCGAGCAGGCTTCTCGGGATCCGGACGTGCTGGCGATCAAGCTCGCGCTGTACCGGACGTCGGGTCCCGAGAGCTCGCTGGCGCTGGCCTTGAAGGCCGCCGCTCAAACGGGCAAGCAGGTGGTGGCCGTCGTCGAGCTCAAAGCGCGAGGCGACGAGCAGGCCAACATCGTATGGGCCAGGGCCCTGGAGGAGGCGGGCGTGCACGTCGTGTACGGCCTCGTCGGCCTCAAAACGCACGCCAAGCTGATGCTCGTGGTGCGCCAAGAGGGCACGGCCGTGCGACGGTATGCCCATGTTGGGACCGGCAACTACAACGTCTCGACCGCCGGCCAGTACGAGGACATCGCGCTGTTCACGTCGGACCCCGTAGTCACCGCCGACATCGCCGAGCTGTTCAACTATCTCACCGGTTACAGCCGCCAGAGCCAGTTCCGCAAGCTCCTCGTGGCCCCGACGACGCTGCGCTCGGGGATCGTCAGGCTCATCCAGGAGCAGGCGTCGAAGCCGGACGGCCGCATCGTGATCAAGGTCAACAACCTGGTCGACCCTGAGGTCATCGACGCGCTTTACCGGGCCTCGCAAGCCGGTGTGAAGATCGATCTCATCGTGCGCGGCATCTGCTGCCTTAGACCAGGAGTGCGCGGCCTTTCGGAAGGGATCGCGGTGAGGTCTTTGGTCGGCCACTTTCTCGAGCACTCCCGGATCTTCCGTTTTGGAGACGGGGCGGACGGACGGCTTTTCATCGGGTCGTCAGACCTGATGCCCCGAAACCTGGACCGCAGGGTCGAAGCCGTCGTTCCGATCAGCGACCCGAGCCCGAGGGAGCACATCGAGGGCTTCTTGGAGCTCGAGCTCGCCGATGACATGCTGGCCTGGGCCCTTGCCGCGGACGGCACCTGGACCAAGGTGCCCACCAGCCGCGGAGTGAACAGCCAGCGATCGATGCAAAGCGCTGCAATCCAGGTCCTGTCCTCCGACGCCGACCTGGCGTCATGACGACGAAGCCCCGAGCCGAGCGCCCGGCCCGTGCTGGACAGGCGGCCAGCCTGGTGATCATGAGCTCCAAGTCCGGCTCCATGACACCGGAGATCGAAGCCAAGATCCGCAGGGCGTTTGGCAAGAGCCTCATCGTCGAGTTCGACCCGAAGATGGACATCGAGAAGCTCGTCGCGCCCAAAGCCACGATCGTGGTCGCCGGCGGAGATGGAACCATCGGCTGGGTGGTGCGCAGGCTCGCCGACACCAGGCACCCGGTCGGGATCCTCTCCATGGGCACCTTCAACAACTTCGCAAAATCATTGCGCCTGCCCCCGACGATCGACGCCGCGATCCGAGTCATCAAGGAGGGAAGACCGCATCCGATCACGCTCGGCCGCCTGAACGGGAAGATCTTCCTCGAGGCTGCGGCGATCGGCCTGTTCGGCGAGACGATCGCCGCGGGCGAGTCGGCGAAGGACCGAGCCTTTGGCGACTTCGCCAACGATGTGCGTCACATCGCCGAGGCGAGGCCGTTCACGTATGAGCTGACCGGCGACATCAGGGGCAGTGGCACCGCGATGTCCCTTGTCTTCACGAACACCACATCGATCGGTTCGCAGATGCCGGTCAGCGACAAGACCCCCATCGAGCCGTACCTGGAGCTCTCAGTGCACGCCGGCGCGACACGCCGCGACATCGTCAAACGAGTCCTGGCCCGCGCCGTCCTGTCCAAGCACCGCGAGCACGGCCTAGGCCAGGTGTTCAGGTTCCACAAGCTAGTGGTGGTCACCAGGCCGAAGGTCCGGATCTACGCCGACAACGCGCAGCTGGGCAGGACGCCGGCCACCATCACCGCGGAGCTCAGCGCGCTGCAAGTGATCCTGCGGAAGTGAGGGCCGGCCCGAAGCAGGCCGCCAAGGAGGTCCTCGCGGGGCAGCCTCACGCCGCCGCGCGACGGTGGCTCGGCCCGACCGTGCTCGGGATGTTGGCGCTGTTCGCGCTCGACACGGTCCTGGTCGTCACGCACGTTCTGCTGACGCCGTTCGACATCCCGATCGCCACGCTGGTCCAGTCGATCAACTGGGGCCCGTTGGTGTACGCGTTTCAGCTCATCAACGTGAGCGCCGGGATCTGGCAGGTCCTGGTCGGCGCCGCCGCAGTGGTGGGGATGTTCATCTTCGAGCGCCGGGCCGGCTGGCTGATGCTGATCGGCAGCCTGTCCAGCCTTTTCGACAACATCATCAAGCTCGTCATCTCGCGGCAGCGTCCGCCGAGCGACCTGGTCCACATCCTCACCCCGGCGACCGGATTCAGCTACCCCAGCGGGCACGCGGTCTTCTTCACCTGGGTGAGCTTCATGGTCGCCGTCTCCATCGCGCCCAGGATCAAACCGACCTTGCGGCCGATCCCGTGGATCGCCGCCGCCCTGGTGATCGTGCTCACCTGCCTCGCGCGGGTCTGGGCGGGGGACCATTGGCCTAGCGACGTGCTCGGCGGCGTGCTCCTCGGACTAGGGTGGTCGGCCTTCGTGCTGTGGCTTCCGGAGCGCTGGCTGCCGTCGCCCAGCTGGCGATGGTTTCGGGGGCGGTCGAGTCCTCGCCCTACCTGATCGGCCCGCGCGCGACGAGCCAGCCGACGAGGGTTCCGATTCCGATGCCGATCGCGGCCCCGACCGCCGCGTCGCTCGGGTAGTGGACGCCGAGGTGAACCCTTGACAGGCCCACGCCGGTGGCGAGGCTGAAAGCGATCGGCGCGGCCTTCGGGTAGTAGATCGACAGCGCGGTGGCCGCCGCGAACGACGATGCAGAGTGGCCAGACGGGAAGGAATGGTCCAGGGGGCGTACCCCGACCACGCGGGCGCCGCGGTCCACCGCCGGGCGTGCGCGGCGGAAGACCGGCTTCACCCCTTTCTGCACGACATAGGTGGCGGTCACGGACGCCAGCGCCGTGGCCAGCCCAGCGCGCCGGCCCTTGCGCCCGCCCAGCATGGCGATCGCGGCCCCGCCCGCGACCCAGCCAAGACCTTCTCCGAGGTTCGACAGAGTGCTGACGTAGCGGTCGCTTACCGCGGAATGTGGAAGCCCGTTGATGGCTTCGAAGATCCGCCGGTCGAGGCCACCTCGCTTGGGCGGTGGGACGACGACCGAGATCGGTCCAGCGGGTACGTCCGTGGAGATGGCCATGCCCTAAGCCTCGTGAGAGGGTCGAAACAATTGCAGCAACGAGCGGAGGCTCAACCGCCCAGGTAAGCGCGGCGCACGGCCGGGTTGTGCAGCAGTTCGTCGCCGCTGCCGCTCAGCTGGATCTGGCCGGTCTCGATGACGTAGGCGCGATCGGCGATGGCAAGGGCGCGCAGGGCGTTCTGCTCCACCAGCAGGATCGTCGTGCCGTCCGCGTGGATCTCCTCAATGGCGCGGAACACCTCGTCGACCATTTGCGGCGCCAGGCCCAACGAAGGCTCATCAAGGAGCAGAAGTCGCGGCTTGGCCAGCAGGCCGCGGGCGATCGCCAGCATCTGCTGCTCACCGCCCGACAGCGTCCCGGCGCGCATGTCGCGCCTCTCGCCGAGGATGGGAAAGCGTTTCATCATCACGGCGATCTGCTCCTGCGTGCCAGGGCCCGTCCGCCTGGCCCACGTGGCGAGCTCGAGATTCTCGAGCACGGTCTGGCGGGCGAGGATCTCCCGACCCTCTGGCACCTGGACCAGCCCGTGGCGCACGATCGCAGAAGGCTTGGCGACCGTGAGGTCCAGGCCGTCGAACAAGGCCGAGCCGCCGTCCGGGCGCAGCAGACCTGACAGCGTGTTGAGGATCGTGGATTTGCCGGCGCCGTTGGCGCCGATCAGGGCGACGACCTCGCCCGGGGCGACGCTGAACGACGCGCGTTTCACGGCGGTGATCGCCCCGTAGCTGACCGTCAGATCGTGCACTTCGAGGATCGCATTCTCGGGTTCGACCGAGCGGCGGCCGCTGGCGGCCACCTCTTCGGCCTCGGTCGCCTCGTCGAGGCCGCTCGCGCCGGGTGCGCTCCGGACCTCCCCTTCGCCGCCGCTGCCCAGGTAGGCCTTGATCACGCCGCTGTCGGTCGACACCTCCTCGGGCGTCCCGTCGGCGATCTTGCGGCCGAAGTTGAGCACCGCGACCCGGTTGCAGACGCCCATCACCAGGCGCATGTCGTGATCGATCAGGAGGATCGTCAGCCCGTCTGCGTTCAAGCGTTCGATCAGCTCGCGGATCCGGTGCTTCTCAGAAGGGTTCATGCCCGCCGCAGGCTCGTCCAGGATCAGCAGGCGAGGCCGCAGCGCGAGGGCGCGTGCAATCTCGAGGCGGCGCTGGTCGCCGTAGGGCAGCGTCCCGGCGGGCCGTCCGCCGACATCGCGAGACGCGAGCCCAACCGTGTCCATGAGCTTGTGGGCCTCGTTGAGGCGACCGCGCTGGTCGCGGCGGAAAAAGGGAAGGGTGGCCAGTTGCGCGAGGGTGTCGTCGCGCCGGCGCGTGTGCATCCCGACGAGCACGTTCTCGATCGCGGTGAGCTCCTTGAAGAGGCGGATGTTCTGGAAGGTCCGCGCCACTCCGAGGGCGGCGATGCGATGGGCCGGAAGGCCGGTCAGCTCATCCGAGCCGACCCACGCGTGGCCGCCCTGGAACGGCACGTAGCCCGTCAGGACGTTGACCAGCGTCGTCTTGCCCGCCCCATTGGGGCCGATCAGCCCCTGGATCGTTCCCTGCTCGACCTCCAGTGACACCCCGTCGACGGCGTGGACGCCGCCGAAGTGCCGCTGGACGCTATCCAGTCGAAGGAGCACTGGCTCGAGCTCGCGGCCACCACGAGGGCCGGATGATGGCGAGGCCGCCCCGCCCGACGATCCCCTGCGGCCGGAAGACGATGATCGCGATGAGAAAGGCGCCGCTCACGATGTTGATGTAGACACCCGCCGACTGGAAGATCCAGGGCAGGAGCGTGATGAACAGGGCGCCGACGACGGGCCCGAGGACGAAACCGCTCCCGCCGAGCACGGCGAAGGTCAGGATCTGGACTGCGCGAGTGACGCCGTACTGGGTGTCCCCGGGGTCCACGAAGAAGTTCAAATGCGCCTCCAGGCCACCTGCAAAACCGGCCATGACGGCGCTGAGGACGAACGCGATCATCTTGTAGCGGGCCACGTGGATGCCCTGGCTGAGCGCGGCGATCTCGTCTTGCCGGATCGCCGCCCAGGCGTGGCCGAGGCGGCCTTTGGTGAGTCTCCACGCCACGAAGACCACCACCACGAAGGAGAGCAGGATGAGGTTGATGCCTCCAAGCGGGTCGGCGCTCGGGTTCTTCAGGCCAAGCCCCTCCCCGGTGATCGGAAGGTTGAGGATCACCCCGAGGCGGAGCGCCTCGATGAATCCGATGGTGGCAATGGCCAGGAACACGCCGCGAAGACGCAGCACGGGCAGACCGACCAGCACGCCCACGGCACCGGCGAGCAGTGTTCCGGCGAGTATGTCGAGCGTCAACGGGGTGTGCCAGTACAGGCCCATGAGGACCGAGGTGTAGGCGCCGACGGCCATGAAGCCGGGCGCGGCCAGCGAGAGCTGTCCGGAGAAAAGGACCAAGAACATTGAGGTCGCCAGGATGCCGTTGATCCCGATCTGCGCGATCAGGAGGGTGTGAGAGTTCCAGAAGCCGACCGGGTCGGAGAACAGCTGAAAGAAAAAGTCCACCGCCGTCTATATCCGTTCTCGGAGCTGGGCGCCGAAAAGGCCTTGCGGACGGAGGATCAGCATCAGGAAGAGGGCTGCGAACGCCACTCCACCACGCGCGTTGCTGCCCAGCGTTACGAGCGCCGCCACCTCGATGAGGCCGAGCAAGTAGCCCCCGACCACGGCGCCCGGGATGCTGCCCATGCCGCCCAGCACGATCACCGCCAGGCCGCGCACTTCGACGTTGTCGCGGCCGATGTACGGGCTGATGTCGCCCAGGGCGACGCCGAACAGGATGCCGGCCAACCCGCCCAGTGCCGACGAGATGACGAGCGTGAGAGAGATCATGCGGTCGACGTCGAGTCCCATCAGGCGAGCCGCGCGTGGGTTCTCGGCTACGGCCCGGAGGCCGCGCCCGACCTGCGTGTAGCGGATGACGTAGCCGAGGACGAGCATCAGGGCGATCGAGATCGGGATGATCGCGACCTTGCTCGCCTCGAGGGTCAGGTCTCCGACATGCCAGGTTGGGTTCGGGATCGTGCCCGAAGGAAAGGCGACTGAATTAGGGCCGTCGACCCAAAGCCACGCGAAGAACTGTCCGGGCTGGCCTTGCTCGATGGCCGCGACGACGATCAAAGCGAGCCCGATCGTCGAGATGAGCGCGGCGATCGGCGGCGCCTGGCGCCGGCGCAGCGGTCGCAGGCAAATGTGCTCGATGACAAGGCCCATGAAACCCGACACCGCTATGCCGAGGATGCACGCGACCCAGAACGGCTGGCCGTGGTTGATCACCAGCGAGTAGGTGACCGCTGCGCCCAACATGAAGACTGCGCTGTGCGCGAGGTTCAGGATGTCGAGGACCCCGAACACCAGGGTGTAGCCGACGGCGAAGAGCGCGTATATGGACCCGATGAAGATCGCGTTGAGGAGCTGCTGGTCCACCTCGCTTTCGGGCGCGGCTCACTGAGTGAAGGAGGGAGAGCGCTCCCTCCTTCGATCAGCTCGCCTTGATCTCGTGGACGAGAGTGAAGCCGCCGTTGCCGTCCATTGCGATCACCCACACTGTCTGCTTGACGTCATGTGAGCTCGTGAACTGGAACGGGCCGAGCGGGGTCTGGATGTTCACAGTCTCCATGGCGGCGCGAAGCTTGTCGCGGTCGCCTGCCAGGTCGGTGAACGTGAGGTTGGCGCGCTTGGCGGCGTCGGCCAGGATCTTGATCGCGGCGTAACCCTGGGCGCCGAACTGGTCCGGGTCCTTTGAATACTCGGCCTTGTAGGCGGACACGAAGTCGGCGTTGGAAGGGAACGTGTTTCCCAGATACCACGCGCTCGCGCTGCGGGCGCCCTTGCCGGCGGCCCCGGCTTGCGCCGACACGGTCGCCGTGTTGAAACCGTTGCCGCCGAGGAACTGACCCTGCCATCCCTGCTTGCGAGCCTCGGTCATGATCTTGGCGGGGATGCCGCCCAGCGAGGTGATGAAGATGACGTCGGGCTTGAGCTGGACGGCCTCCGTCACGTACGGCGACAAGTCAGCTTCGGCCTTGTTGAACTTGATCGTCTTGAGCAGGGTGATGTTGTACTGCGCGACCGTGTTCTGGACGATCGTGCCGCCGTCACTCGAGAACTTGTCGTCCTGCGCGACCAGCAGCACGCCGGTCTTGGGGTGGGCGTCGTTGGCGTACGACTGGATGTTGTCCGGAATCGCGGTCTCCTCCCCGAGGCTGTCCCTGAACACGTACTTGCACGGTGTCGTGTCAGGGAAGTTGCAGTCGGGAACGATGTTGATGCCAGTGTTGCTGACTCCAAGTACGGGGGTCTTCAGGCTCTCGGCCAGCGGGTGAACCGCGACGGCCGAGTTGGAAAGGGTTGGTCCGAGCAGCGCCAGGTCCTGGTCCGCCTGGATCATGGTCTGCGCGACCTGGGCCGCCTGCGCCTTGTCCGAGGCGTCGTCTTTGACCGTCAGCTCGATGGTCGCCCCGTTCACGCCGCCCGACGCGTTGATCTGCTTGACCGCCAGCATCATGCCGTCGCGGCTCTGGGGCCCGTAGACGCCGCCGGCGCCCGTGATGGAAAGGATGGCGCCGAGCTTGATCACCTTGCCGGCATAGGAGTTCGTGCTGGTTCCAGCATTGCCTCCCGTCGACCCACAAGCCGCGACCACCACGGTCGCCACCGCCAGACAAATTAGGCGCAAGCGCTTCATCTCAACTCCTCCTCACTATTTCTCGGTGGCCAACTAACGTATCAAACCTCGCACTCGTCAAGCCTTCAGTCGCCTCATCAGCCGCGGGATGTCCAGCTTGGGCTGCGGGTACTGAGGGTTCATCTCGTCCAGGGTCTCCATCAGGATCTTCGTGACGGCCCAGTTGCGGTAGTCCTTGTCGTTGGCCGGGATCACGTACCAGGGCGCCCACTCGGTCGAGCAGCGTGTGATTGCCATGCTGTAGGCGCTCATGTAGTCGTCCCAGTAAGCGCGCTCGTCGACGTCCTGCTCGTTGAACTTCCAGCGCCGGTTGGGATCTTTGAGGCGGTCCAGGAAGCGAGCCC
>Ga0307374_10012419_pt1 | contig 11941 bp, 11 predicted proteins | sample OX3MG_FD_202532 | JGI IMG/M metagenome (GOLD analysis project Ga0307374, IMG submission 202532) | Soil microbial communities from Risofladan, Vaasa, Finland - OX-3 | ecosystem: Environmental > Terrestrial > Soil > Coastal area > Acid sulfate soil | place: Finland: Risofladan, Vaasa | collected...
AATCTGGCCTGCGCGTTGGCCGTGGCGTTCGCGCTCGGGATTCCCCATGGCGTGGCGCTTGGGCGTATCGAGGGGCTCCCTCCCGTGGCGAACCGGCTCGCCTCGGCCGCGGCGCCCTCGGGCGTGTGGGTGATCGACGACACCTTCAACTCCAACCCCAAAGGCGCGCGGGCTGCTCTTTCCGAGTTGGGCCGCCTGGGGATCACCGGCCGCCGCGTCGTCGTCACCCCGGGCATGGTCGAACTCGGCTCGCGTCAGTTCGAGGAGAACCGGGCCTTTGCGGAGGCGGTGGCAGGTGTGGCCACCGATCTGGTGATCGTGGGCGAGACCAATCGAGCCGCCCTTGCTGCCGGGTCATCGTCGTTGCACCCGCACCACGTCCGGACGAGGGAGGAAGCAGTGGCGTGGGTGCGAACCACGCTCGGGCCGGGCGACGCGGTGCTGTACGAGAACGATCTACCGGACCACTACCGTTGAGGCCGCCCGACCCCGGGCAGCAGGGCGGGTGTGGTTGCGCACCGCATCCGATGTCATCGAAGCGAGGAATCGATCGTGTCTGATATCGCCGTGATCTTTGGGGGGCCTTCCCCCGAGCACGATGTCAGCATCTTGACGGGACTCCAGGCCGCGCACGAGCTGCGGCGCGCCGGGCATGGCGTGCAGGCGCTCTTCTGGTCCAAGACGGGAGAGTGGTTCGGGGTTGATGCCGCCCTCGAGGCGACCGCATTCATCGACGGCGTGCCCAAGGGGGCGCAGGCCCTGCGCCTCGTCCTGGGGGCCGGCGGGGGGTTCGAAGCATCGGGTAGCCGCTTCTCGAAGCAGAAGCTCACCGAATTCGACGTCGCCGTGGTGTGCTGCCACGGCGGACCCGGTGAGGACGGGACATTGCAGGCCGCACTGGACGGGGCGGGCATCGCCTACACCGGACCCGGTGTGGCGGCGGCCGCGCTCGGTATGGACAAGCTCGCCTTCGGGGGTGTGATGGTCGCGGCCGGCCTGCCCACGTTGCCGCGGGTGGCGTTGACGGCGACGACGGATGAGGTGGGGTTCGCGGGCCCGTACATCGTCAAGCCTCGGTTCGGTGGTTCGTCCATCGGGATTGAGGTGGTGGTGGATGTGGCGACCGCCAAGGACCTGCTCGGCAGCGTGCATCTGCGTGGCGGCGCGGTTCTCGAGCCTTTTCGCCCCGACCTCTACGACGTCCAGGTGGCGTTGCGCTGCTGGCCCGACACGGAGGTATCCGCCATAGAGCGCCCGCTGCGGTCTCCGGGTCCCGGCGGCTCTGCGGGCAAGGAGATTCTCGGCTACATCGACAAGTACGTGGGGGGCGAAGGCATGGCCGGCGCCCCCCGCGAGCTCCCCGCCGACCTCCCCGCCGACCTGGCTGACGACCTGCGTGGCGCCGCCCGCCGTATCGGCGAGCTTGCGCTCGTCCGGGGGGTGGCACGGATCGATTTCTTGACCGACGGAAGCGAGTGGGTGGTGAACGAGATCAACACCATTCCAGGATCGCTGGCCCGCTACCTGTGGATCGACCCCGTCGTGCCCTTTTGCCGGTTGCTGGACGACATGATTGCCGAAGCGCGTGCACGGCCGATGGCCCGCTACAGCGTCGCCGGCGCCGACGGCCTCGTCCTGCGCGGCGCCTCGTCCATCGCGGCGAAGCTGGCGTGAGTCACGCCGGGTGGTCGGCCATCTGCATCACCTGCCGGCCCTCACTGGTCACCGGCGGTGCCGGTGACGCCGGCCAGCTCGCCGTGCGCCAACTCTCGGTACAGGCGCTCCGTACGCGGCGAGGGTGAGCTGCCCGGGTCGAGCTCGTCGATCCGGCGCCGGCACTCCCGCCATTCCTGGCGCAGCCGATCGGCATCCCCGGCAGCCGCCGCAACCTGCATGGCCACCCTCGAGATGGCCTCACTGTAGGGATCGAGGAGCCGAGCTTGCCCGAGGCCCCATTGGGCCAGCTCGAAGAGCCCGGCGTCCACCGCCAGCGCGGCGAGATCACTGGCCGCATTGACGAGCACGGCGGCGATGCGGGCACCGTGGCCCTCGGCGTCCCACCAGCCGTACCCGGAGAGGGCATTGGCCAGCGGTTCGCCCTCGACCAAGCTGAGGGCGGACCGGAGGAGGGCCATGGCCACGTCGGGGTCCTTTGCGGCACGGCCTTCGGTAGCCAATGTGGCAGCGCGGTGCACATCGACCGAGACGCCTTCGCTCACCCGGTAAAGCCCCGTTCTCGATCCGGCAGGGAAGAGGGCCACCCCCGCCGGATCGAGACCCATGGCCCGCCGCGCCGCCGCCGCAATGTTGAACAACGTCTTTGCTGCCGCGTCTGCATCTGATGATCCGAGCACCCTTGTGCGCAGGCGATCGCTCGTGACGTCGTCGCCCGCGTGGAGGGCCAGATACGCCACGAGCTCGATGGCGCGCCGGGCTCTGTTGGGCGCCAGCGTTTCGCACAGTCCTTCCAGCCTCGGCGTCGCCGTGAGCAACCTCACGTCCACCGTTCCCGGACCTGGAAGGGAGATGTGCTCGTCCTGTGGCGCGACCACAGCGGCAACTGGATCGTGGCCTGTGACGACTTCAACGTCGAGGGCCGTGCGCGATCCGACCGGGTCGACAGCGGGAGGCTGCGCCACGAGCTGGTCGATTACGGCAGAGGTCTCCGCTCCCATGAGATGTGGTCGTACCGTCCGACCGAGGGGATGGATCGATGCAGCGTTGCGGTCGACGAGCACGGTCACGTCGCTCGCTGACACGACCGACCGGCTGACGATCGCCACCTGCCGCCGTTCGGCGTCAGAAAGCGATGCGGGATCGCCGAAGAAGAGCACCTGCGGTGCGTGGGTCGACCCATCGCTGCCGTCGAGCAAGGCAAGTTCTTGGGCCACGATCGACGGGTCCTCCGTGATCAGGACCATGTCCGACCAGGCCCACGCTTCCTGGGCCCGACGTGCGGCGCGCCACAGATCACCGCTCGCTTCGCCTATGAGGGGGAGACAGCCCCCGCGTTGGAGCGGGACGAGCCACGTTCCCGCATCGTCCTCGCCCACCGGGAGGACGATCGGGAGAAACGGACCGCTCCCTGTCGATGCGGTGAAGGCATCGTGGCCGGCATGCCAGACCTTGGCGTCGGCGGAGAGACTGAACCCCGCGGGAGCCGGTTGACCGGGCTCGGTGAGCCAGAAGTCCGTCCCCGCCGGGCCGACGCAAATGGCCCGGATCATCGTGAGCGGAGAGGGTCCACCCTGATCCTGCGGGAGACCAAGCCCGTAGTTCGCCGTCTCGAATGCACGCAGGGCAGGGAGCCCGGAGAAGCGATCCAGCACGATGTCGGCGTCGACGGCGGCGGCCGGGCGCTCTGGCCCCGATGTGGGGTCAGAGCTTGTCATCTGCCGCAACAGGCGCATGCGCCGGGACCGGCGCGCCAACGCGGCGCACGTCAGGGCACCGATGCCCAGCGCCGAGAGCTCGGGCAGGCTCAGGCGGCCCGGGCCTGCTTGGTCGAGCGACCGTGAAGGTGCGACAAGGGCGGTTCCCTCCGGGAAGATGGGCACGTGCCGGGCGGTTCCATGGTCGAACACGCGCGCAGGAGGAGCCCCAGTCGATGGAGGGGCCGGTGACGGAGGGGCATGAGCGCCAAACTCCGGCGCGACGATGCCCGGCGTGGTGGGCGGGACCGCCGGCCCGCTGGAATCCGGCAGTTCCAACGTCCAGCCGGCACGGATCAGGCTGGGGTCGACGAACCTGAGCCCATCTGACATGGTGTGCCCGAGATTCAGCGCCGCGATCGCCGGCCAGTCGCCGCCGTCACCCAGCTCCGCCTCGGCGATCGACCAGAGGGAGTCGTCCGGGCGAACCACGTAGGTCGCCGCTACCGACGGTGGCATGGCCGCCGTCGGTAGCGCCGGGCTGTGCCACGAGGTGGGAGGAGGTACGTCGATACCGATGGCCGACGTGGCAAGGTGATCGCTCGACGCACCGGCTCCGGAGGCGACGAAGAGCGGCGCGGCGATCGCCATCAGTGACAGCACACCGGCGGCGATCCGCGCTGCCACCCTGTCCGTGAGGACGCCGCCCGCAGGGGCGCTGACGTGGCCCTGGCGGACCTGTGCGATGACCGAACGGGTGAGCTGCGTGCAACAGGCGAGCCAGGCCACCCAGGCCACGAGGGTCACCCCGGTCAGGGCCACCCGGGCCGCATGATCCCACTGATGGCCCAGTCCGCCACCTAGGGGATAGCCGACGACGGAGATCAGCGCCGCGGGAGTTGCGGCAAAAACCAGGAGGCACGTCAGAAGGGAGCCGACAGCGTCGAGGACGTGTCCTCTCACACTCTTGCGTCGTTCGCTACCCACCGGTCGGCGCGATCGTCAAGGTGTAGGAGACCACGTTGTATTGGACCAACGCTTCTTTCAATGTGAGCTCGCAGGCGCCATTCGCGTCAGGGAGCACGACGGCAACGCTCGAAGCGCCCTCAGCCGTCTGAGACCCGTCGGGACACGACACGAAGAGTGACAGGGTCGTGGTGGGGGACCAACTCACCGATATCCGCATCGCACCAGAGCCAGTGAAGGCGTAGTTGGCCGACGCGTCATCGGGCTGTTGAAGATCCCCCGTGAGCGTCTGCGGTGCGGGTTGGGCCGGCGCGGCGCCGATGGCCGACCCCTTTGCGGCCGGGGCCGTCGTCGTGGTCGTCGCCGGGGCAGTGATCGAGGCCTTGGTGACGACGCGGGTGGTGCCGGCGGCGTTGACCGAGACGACGGTAGGCGCGGAGGTTGTTGGTGTCACCGCGAGCGGCGGCGTGGTGGGCAACGTGGTGGTGGTGGTCGGCGTGCTCGTCGGCGGGGAGGTGGGAGCGCGCGGTGCCGCCTGCCCGCCTCGCGATGCCGTTTTGTCCCCACGTCCATTGGAATGGTCCGATGTGGCGGCGGCCACCAGAGCGAGGAGGGACAACGACACGGCGAGGACGGCCCACCAGTGCGGGCGGATCCGCTCTGGACGGGCGCGGCCAGATGCAAGGTTCGTGAGATCGCCCGCCACGGCGTGACCTTACGTCCCCGGCGACGAGCAGCGAACGGGGCCGTCATGCGCACAGGCGGCGCAGGCCCCGATCACGTCGGGCATAGAGCGAACGGCGGTCCCGGCCTGTGACCTGCGCCAGTTCGGAGATGGAGAAGCCGAGCACGTGGTGGGCATAGAGCACCTCGACATCTTCGGATCGCATTCCGTCCCGTCGCAGGTCGATCAAGGCCTTTGCCAGGACTTCAAGGTCGGTTTCGGAATGTGTGGCTCTGGGTTCGGATACCCCCGGTGTCATCTGCACCTGCAGTTGCTGATGGTCTCTGGCCCGGAAGAGTTGGCGCCGCATACGGCATCGGATGGCCGAAAGGAGGTCGAGCACGGCATACGGCCGATCCTGGCCCGACCATTCGAGCAGCACCATCCAGGTGGTCGAGAGCGTCTCGCTGAAGAACTCACTGCCATCATCCCAGTCCCCGCCTTGGCCCCAGCGCAGCCTCTTTGCGATGGTGAGCAGTCCCGGCAGGAGGGCTTGAATGAGAAAACGGACGATGAGGGCGTCGCAAGGGGCCTCTCGCAGCATGATCCTGATCAGCGCGGCCGCTTCCTCTCGGGCTCGGCTGCCGGTGGCCTGGCGCATGTGGTCAATCAGGTCGCAGGGGGTCACGCAGGTGGGCGGCACCGCCTGGTGCGAGTCACCGGCGGTCCCATGGACCAGCACGGATACCGCCGGGTCGCGGTCTGCCAGGAGATGGAGAGCCCGCACGGCGCCTTTGGAGCGGCCGAGCGTCCGCCACTCGCCGTTCAGCTGTTCAATGGGCAGGATCCGGTGTCGCGTGGGAGGGGGCATAAAGGACACCCTCGCCGGGCCACCTCCCCCGATTCCTCCCACACGGTGCGACGACCCCATCGATATGGTCAGTCGGCGGCCTCCCTGGTCGGGGATAACCTGCCCTTGATGGATATCGAAGAGTTCTACGACGGTGACGCCCGCCGCCGCCCCTCAGCCGAGATCGAGCTGGGTACCGAGTGGCACGACATGCACGGCACCCGCTACGAGGTGAGTTGGGTCGAGGATACGGGCGAGCTCTACGTCATGCGGGAACCGGCGCCTCACATGGTGGAGGATCCATTTGGCGGCGTTCACATGTCGATCCGGCACAGCGAAGAAGCGCAGATGACGGTGCACGTGGTCGCGCAGATCGCGACGCACGAGGAACTCGAGAAGATTCTCGCCGGTTGGCAGAACGCCATGACCGCCGGTGGCGGAGCGGAATGGCTGGCCGAGCGCCTGCGCTCTGCTGGCGTGGCCGTCGGAGCGGGAGAGCCCATTCCCGACGCCGATGTGGAGGTCGACCCGCTCGAGGGTTGACGCGGCGACGCCTCAGCGGGGTGCCGGCAGATCGAGCATGTTGGCCAGAAGTTGCGTGGCCAGGTTGTTAGATGCCATGTCGGAATCGCTCGGCAGGATGTCCTTGTCCTTGAGAAGGTCGGCCAGGCGTACCATGAGCACGCCAAAGCGGAAGCCGGAGAAGACCTCGTAGAAGTAAAGGTCGTGCAGCGGCCGGCCCAAGACGTCGCTGTAGCGGTCGACCGTCTCTTCGTGTGAGCCGAACCCCTCAGGGCGTGGGACCCCGAGGCCTTCTGAGAATTGAAGATCGAAATAGAGCCACCAGCCGAGATCCATTTCCGGCTGGCCGAGAGACGCCATCTCCCAGTCCAGTACCGCTGCGCACTCGAAATCGTCCCAGATGATGTTGCCGATGCGGCTATCGCCCCAACTGAGCACCACGTCGCCGTTCTCCTGGGGCTGGTGCGCCAGCAGCCACTTCCATGTCGCATCGAGTGTCGGCACCGGCGTACCCTTGGTGGCCCACTCGTAGAACTCGCGGTAATACGACATCTGCTGCTCTATGCCCGGATGCCCGCGGGTCGGATCGTTGAGCCACGCCAGCCCACATGCGGCCCAATCGGTTCGGTGCACGGTGGCCAAGGCTTCGATGCCACTCCACCACATCTTGCGCTGCTGCTCGGCGGTCGCCTCTATCACCCAGCCTTCCAAGGTGTAGGGGAGGTTGTCGGCCGGGACCTTGCCATCGACGTGGTCCATGGTGAAGAAAGGCACGCCGAGATACCGGGGATCGGCCTCGTACCATCCGAGCCCAGGCAGGCGAACGTCCTTGTTGCCGGCCCCAAGGGCCCGCATGACGCGATATTGCGTAGAGAAGTCGGCCTTGAGAAAGAGCAGGTGGTCGGTGGGCGCAACCCGCACGACGAGCCGGCGCTCCGTCTGGGCATCGTCGGCGCCGGACCTGACACGACAGAGGATTGTCTCGTTGGAGAATCCGTTGAGCGCTGGTGCCTGCACATCGAAGACTTCGATCCCATCGGCGTCGGCCTGTCCACTCGCGTTCGATCTTGCCTGGAGCCAGCGGGTGAGTATGGCGGCAACCTCTCCCGGATCTCGTTGCGCGATGTCGGGCATTGTGGCCGGAGTGTAGCCACGCCCACCGCTGGCTTCTCGGGACGATCGCAGTCGTCCGGTTGGCGCTACGGGCCTGGGAGATTGCCGGGGGGAGCGGGATTGACGTTCACATTCGTGTCCACCTGGGCACACTGTCCCTTCAGCGCAGGGATCAGATGACCCTCATCGATCGTCGCACTTTCAGAGATCGTCGTCATGAGGGAGTTCATGGACCCGTCAGCGGACGTGGCCTGCGCTGCCAGAGGAAGGGCGGCACGGAGCTCGGCGTTGGCTTTGGTCCGGAGCCGGGCGGCGCCGACGACGGAGACGTCGGGCTTGGTGGAGAGCTCGTAATAATGGACGGAGAGCTTCACGTGGACGCAGGCCTGACGTGCCAAATCCCCGCTGCCTTGCCCGCAGGCACTGAGGAGGAGCATGGCGCCCACCGTTGTGGCGCCGAGTGCGATCATGGAACGGCGACCTGAGGTGAGCGGTCGCCGCACTTCAGCCGAGCCAAGCGTCGGCTGACTCGAGGAGAAAGCGACTCACCGCCAGGGCGCGATCGAAGACGTCGCACAGGAGCTCTTCCCCTCCCAGCACCCGGGCGAGGGATACCGGATGTCGCGCCACGATGCTGAGCCTCCGCTCAGAGCCGTCGGTGGCGTTGGCAAAGCTATCGATGGCAGAGACCTCGAGCGGCAGGTCGATCCCCCCGACCCCAGCCAGGTCGATGGCTAACCGCAGGAGGTCCGGACCGCTCGGCAGCGGCGGCAAAGCCCAGGTGAAGGTGAGGGGGAAGTGGAATTCGTCGGGTGGTTCCTCCTCCTCGGTCAGCAACGCCACGGCGTCCTCGAACGAGAGAAGGACGCGGGGGTCGACATCGAGGGCCAGGTGGAGATCCAAGGGACCACCACAGCCTTCCTCGGGGTGGAGGTCGACCTCCCACACCTGGCGCAGGGAATACGTCTCGACGAAATGCCGCTCGTCGTGCACATGGAATCCGTGATCGACGGAGTGATCCTTCAGGTCCGCCACATATCCGGCGACATCAATGGCTGCCACAGTGGGATGAGCCTAATGGCCAATATGAGCCTCGAAGCCAGTAGGGTTCCTCACCCGTGGATGAGGTCCGACTGCTCCAAGTTCTCGACGAGGCCGTCCATGCGGTGCGCAGTGCGCTGGACGGTCTGGACGATTGGGGACCCGCCGGGACGCGGCCTGGCCAATACCGTCTCGACCTGGCCGCTGATGCCGCAGCAACGCCGATTCTCCGCGGCGCGGGCCTGGCTGTGCTCTCAGAAGAATCGGGCGTTACCGGGGAGCCGTCAGCGCCGCTCCTGGCGGTGATCGACCCGGTGGATGGTTCGACCAATGCGCACCGGGGTATCCCCTTCTACGCGACCAGCATCTGCGTGCTCGACGCTGAAGGCCCGCTCGTCGGCGTAGTCGTCAACCAGGCCACGGGTGCGCATTTCGAGGCCGTACGCGGGAGCGGCGCGCAGCGCGACGGCCACAGCCTGATGCCTTCAGGCTGTGTCGAGCTTTCGTCGGCCATTGTCGGGATCTCGGGCTTTCCGGCGCGCCATCCGGGTTGGGCCCAGTTCCGAGCGTTGGGCGCAGCGGCCTTGGAGTTCTGTGCCGTCGCCGAAGGAACGCTTGACGCGTATTCAGTCGTCGGAAGGAGCACGCTCTTTGGGTGGGACTATCTGGCCGGTATGCTCATTTGCAGCGAAGCGGGGGCGGTGACCACCGAGCGCGACGGTGCCGAGGTCGTGGTCCGCGACGCGGCGACCCGCAGACCGGCCGTGGCAGCCACGCAACAGTTGTCCGACCAGCTGCACGCCGTGACGGACCTTTGAACGAAATGAGGGTGACACGGTGGTGGGATCGCTCACGCGCAGCCGAGCGGGCGTGCCAGACGGGGGAGATCGCTGCAAAGGGTGTCGAAAGAAGGCCGCCGGCCCAATCTGCCGTAGCCCGATGAGCCGCTGGTCGCGCTCTGGCATGCGCAGAAGAGCCTCCGTGAGTGCAAGGGTTTACTGGCAGGGCACACCGGAGCAACAACAATCGAGGTGGAGGCGCCACTGTCCGATTCACCTACGCTGTGCAATACGGCATACATTTCGTTGGCGCGGGCGCTTAGCTCAGTTGGTTAGAGCAGCTGGTTTACAACCAGCAGGTCGGGGGTTCGAGTCCCTCAGCGCCCACAAATTCGAGTTGCGCGAACCATCGCTGAGTCCCTGCCGGAGTTCATGTGCCAGGTGAGCGACCCCAGTCGCCTGCCAGCCTGTCGGGGGCGTCATCGGGCAAGCTAATTTCGCTTCAGTGAGGGCGTCGAACACCAACCAGGCCATGAGACTCAGTGAACCACTACCCGAGCTCGGAGCTGATGAGCGCAAATGAAGCCGTACAGAAGTCCCAACCTTCCCGCGAACGCGACCGAAATTTGTGACTGCTTCATTCCCACTCGGCAATGAGAGGACGCCCTGGGACAGACAGCAGGCAAGCCGTCTCGAGACGGTGCTGGCCCGAGCGGCGCGCTTTTCAGATCCTTGCCATCGTGGTCGTGTTCATGGTCGTCGGCGCCAGCGTCGGTGCGGGTATCCAGCTGCGCAGGACCACCCCACCGCCGACCTTTCACGTTTCCTTGCCCGCGTCGATAGAGACCGTGCCGAACCCGACAGGAGGCCCAATGTCGTGGCCCGCTGCGGGTGAAGCGGATCTGGTGCTCCCCGGAGTCCTGTCCTTCGCTCCGGCCGGCTTCACTAACTCGGTTCCCATTGCCAGTCTCACTAAAGTGATGACCACCCTGGTCCTGCTGCACGACCATCCGCTCGCTCCCGGCGAAACCGGACCGATGATCACGGTCACCAATGGTGCCGTGATCGATACTGCGGCGAAACTCGCCAATAATGCCACCGTACTGCCGATCTTGGCCGGCGAACGCCTCTCCGAGGCCCAGGCCATCCAAGCCATGCTCGTTGTGTCCGCCAACAACATCGCTGACCTGGTAGCCACCTGGGACGCCGGAAGCCAGTCGGCCTTTGTGGCGAAGATGAACGCTCTCGCCGCATTTTGGGGTCTGTCGTCTACCCACTTCGACGACCCCAGCGGCCTTTCTGCGGATTCCCGGAGCAGCGCCGCCGACGTGTTGACATTGGCGCAGTGGGCCCTTCGCGACCCACTGATCCGAGTCGACGTCGCCCTGACGTCGGCCGTGCTCCCCTACGCCCCTGACACGACCACCACGACCTCGACAACGGCGACTGATCGCAACGCGCCGCCCTCAGCACCGGCCGCAACAACAACTACTACTGATCCGCTGTCTGCGATCACCGATGTCTCGCTCGCCAACTCGGATACCGATCTCGGAAAGAACGGGATCATCGGGATCAAGACTGGCTACGACTCTGCCGCGGGAGGCTGCTTCCTCTTTGCCGCACAGGTTACGACTGGCACATCTACGCAGGTGGCCTACGGAGTCGTTTTGGGACAACAAGCGACCAGCGCGCAGCGGACGTCGGACCACGCCCAACAGCTAGCGACCGATAGCCTCCAGGCAGCGTTGCACGCGGCGGCGGTCCTTGTCACTGGGCTTCAGCGTGTCCTCAACGGGGTGACGCTGCTCAATCGCGGTCAGGTGCTCGGCACAGTGCGAGAGCCTTGGGGGTCCGCCGCCGTCGTCGCAGAGCAATCCCTATCGGTAGTTGCTCGCCCCGGAACTGCCGTTGCTGTCCAGACGCACTTCATAGCATTGCGGGCAGGCCGCCCGGTGCGCGCGAATGAGGCCGTCGGGCACCTGATCGTCCAGATCGGCACCACCGTCGATTCGGTGGCGCTCGTTACCCGCACCTCGATCCCATTACCTTCGATCGGGTGGCGCCTCACTCGGCCCTAACCGGCCAAAACGCGGAAACACCTACGTTACGGGGTGATCGCTAGCTGACGTCGGCCCGCTTGACATCCGAAATCGCGTAGGCGCTAACGCTAACTGCCCGTGACAGACGTCTCGGGTGGACGGAAATGCAGGTGCGCAAACCAATGGCAAAGATGGCAGTCAGCGAAGCTCGGGAACGACTTTCCGAGGCGGTGGAGATGGCCCACACCGAAGCGGTGTTCCTCGAGCGCTACGGCCGGCCTGCAGCGGTGCTGGTCAGCCCCGAACAGTATGAGGAGTTGATCGAGGCGCTCGAGGATGCCGAAGACGCCCAGGCCTTCGACGCAGCGATGGCAGAGGAAGGTCCCAACATCCCCTGGGATGAGGTGAAGACCGATCTCGGCTGGAAGTGATGACCTATCGCACCGAGCTGCGTCCCGCTGCGGCCCGGGCACTGCGGAAACTCGACCCGGCAATTCGTCCCCGTATCCAAGGCGCAATCGGGCTACTCGCCGACGACCCGAGGCCGCCAGCATCCCGACCTCTGCGAGGTCGCCCTGGTTATCCGGGTGAGCGTA
>Ga0307374_10012421_pt1 | contig 11939 bp, 8 predicted proteins | sample OX3MG_FD_202532 | JGI IMG/M metagenome (GOLD analysis project Ga0307374, IMG submission 202532) | Soil microbial communities from Risofladan, Vaasa, Finland - OX-3 | ecosystem: Environmental > Terrestrial > Soil > Coastal area > Acid sulfate soil | place: Finland: Risofladan, Vaasa | collected...
CGATGTCGGCGGCGCCGTCCCGGGCTCGACCTCGGCCAATGCCACCGAGCTGTTCCAGGAAGGGCTGCTGGTGCCGCCGATCAAAATATGGGAGGCCGGCCGGCCATTGCCGGACATCGAGAGGCTCATCCTCGCCAACAGCCGGCAGCCGGCCCTGGTGCGCGGCGATATGGACGCGCAGGTAGCGGTAACGAAAATGGGCGCAGCACGCATTGCTGAACTCTGCCGTCGGTTCGGCGTTGCCAGCGTGACCGCGGCCTTCGATGCCATCCTTAAAGGCGCCGCCGCTGCGCTGCGCGCGGCACTCGCAAGGCTGCCAGAAGGACGCGCAGCGGCGGAAGGATTGCTCGACAGCGACGGTATCGACGTCGACAAGCCGTTGAAGCTCGCGGTCGCGGCGACGATAAAGGGCGGCTGCGCCACCTTCGATTTCTCTGCAAGCGACCCTCAGGCGCGCGGGCCGGTCAACCTGCGGCCTCCCATGGTCGAGGCCTGCGTCTACTACTCCCTTATCGGCTGCCTCGACCCCGGGCTCCCTTTCAACGATGGCATCCGCGATGTCGTGCGCATGATCTTTGCTCCACGCACGATCACCAACGCCGCGTCGCCGGCGCCGGTCTCCAACTATCAAATGGTCAACCGGCGCCTCGTCGACGTTATTTTGGAGACGCTGGCGGTTTTCAATCCGGCGCGCGCCATCGCCCATAGCGGCTCGTCGAGCGCCCTCGGCATCGCTTGGGCGCGGGGACGGCCGGGACAGCCGGCCATGCAATATGAGCTCATCGGCTCCGGCTCGGCCTACGGCGCCGGCGCGGGACATGACGGGACCTCGGCGACGGCGACGCATATGAGCAACGTCCATATCACCCCGATCGAGATTCTCGAATCCGAGTTCCCTTGTCGCATTGCCCGCTTCGATCTCGTGCCCGATTCCGGTGGTGCCGGGCGCTGGCGCGGGGGCTTGAGCCTGCGCCGCGAATACGAGCTGCTCGAGGATGCCACCGTGATCTGCCGATTCGAGAAGACGCGCTATCCGCCGAAAGGCATGGCCGGCGGCCATGCCGGCGCCCGCAGCCGCTTCGTGATCGGCCTCGGCACGGACGCGGAGCGAGAGCTTCCGGCCTCGGCCCGCCTCGAGATGAAGGCGGGTACGCGCTTCTTGCTGCAAAGCGCCGGCGGCGGCTACGGCGACCCGCACGAGCGCGACCCGTCGCGACTGGCCCGCGACATCGCAGAAGGTTATGTCTCGCGCGAGAGCGCGGCAGATTAGCGGACGACAATGGACGATCTGAGCGCGACGCCTTAGAGCCGGAAAAGCGCGCGTGTGTTGCCGTTGCCGCCAACAACCTCAAGCCGACGCCTGACCCCGGCTTTGCCGGGATTCGCCATTGGCCCACCCTTGCGATAGGCTTGCCGATGTACAACCGGGCGCCGCGGAAACGATAAATGCAAGCAAGCTTGCAGGCTACGCGCATGATAGGAGGACAGGAGAGCGTGAGTGGATCCCATGGCGTCGCTGTTGGGTTCTACGGGGTGAAGAAGCTCTTCACCAAGGAAAGGAGCCGGCTGACGGCGCTCGAAAACGTGACGCTGGAGGCGGAAGAAAATGAGCTGACCTGCATCGTCGGACCGAGCGGTTGCGGCAAGAGCACGTTGCTGAACCTCGTCGCGGGCCTCTCGCCGGTCGACGCAGGGCGGGTGGAATTTCGCGGCCGCCCCGTGACGTCGGTGAATACGGATATCGGCTACATCACCCAGGACAGCAATCTCTTGCCCTGGTTTACGGTTCTCGAAAACATTCAGCTTCCGCTCGATATCCGCAATGTGGGCAAGACGGCGGCGGACCGGCGGTCGCTGGCCCGGAAATGGATCGCGCAGGTGGGCCTCGAGGGCTTCGAGCGCCACTACCCGCACCAGCTCTCCGGAGGCATGCAAAAGCGCGTATCGATCGCGCGAACGCTGGTCTATGACCCGGACGTGATCCTCATGGACGAGCCCTTCGGTCCGCTCGATGCCATCACCAGGATGGTGCTGCATAACCTTCTGCTGAAACTGTGGCAAGAGCGGCAGAAGACCATCATCTTCGTGACCCATGACCTCACGGAGGCGATCACCCTGGGAGACCGCGTGGTCGTCATGACCAAGCGGCCTGGCACCGTGAAGGCCGTGCTATCCGTAGGGATCGAGCGACCTCGCGATGCCTTCAGCCTCAGTGAGACGCCGGAATATGCGGCGATTCATCGCCAGTTCTGGGAATTGATGCGCTCCGAAGTGATCGAGACGGATGAAGGCCCGTGACGAAGCAAGCGGACGACACCTTGCACATTGAGACGGTGCAGCGGCCGGCGCTGTTTCGGATCGCACGCTTGGGCAGCGGCCTCTCGGAGCAGACGATCCTGATCGTCGGCCGCATCATGCTGATCCTTGCGATCCTCGCGTTCTGGCAGCTCGCGGATAATCGCCTGGTTCCCGATTTCGTCATCAGCAATCCGGTGCATGTCGCAGCTCGGCTCGCACACGACCTGCAGCTCGGCACCATCTGGCACGACATCGCGGTGACATCCGAAGAGCTGGTCATGGGATATGCGCTCGGCGCGGTCGTCGGAATCGTGTTTGGGCTGCTCCTCGGCCTCAACAGGATCGCGCGCGGGATTTTCGAGCCCGTGCTCTCCGCCATGAATGCCATCCCGAAGGTGGCTCTGGCGCCGCTCTTTCTCATCGCCATGGGGCTTGGTCCCGGATCCAAGATCGCGATCGCGGCGATGATGGTCGCGCTTCTCATGTTTTATAACACGCTCGGCGGGATGCTCGTCGCGCCGAGGCCGCTCATCGACGTCCTGCGCGTCATCGGAGCGCGCCGCGGCATTATCGTGCGCAAGATTATGCTTCCGTTCCTCAGCACCTACATCATCGCCGGTCTGAAGAGCAGCGTGCCGCTCGCAATCGTCGGGGTCATCGTCGGCGAGTTCATCGGAGCGAGTGCGGGGATCGGATTCTATATCCGCGACGCCACCGACCTGTTCGATTCTGCGGGGTTATTTTCCGGGGTCTGCATTCTGGTCGCAATGACACTGTTGGGGAATTGGCTCGTTCAGCTTTTGGAGCGCCGGCTTCTGCGCTGGCAACGCTGACCTAAGGCTGCCGTTTGCGTCAAGAGCGCGAAATGGTCGGTGGCCCATACCGGAAAAGACTTGCGGCTCGCCTTCGTCGGGTTGACGAACCTGAGCGGAAGGCGGAAATAAGGTAACAAATTAAATGGGAGGAAAAGCAGATATGAACGGCAATGAGAAGATAAAGGGCGATGAGAAGACCGAGGACGTAAGTCGCCGTCGCTTGCAGGGGATCGCAGGCGGCGCGGCCTTTCTGGCCTTGAGCCTCGCGCCGGCGGGTTTCGCTTTGTGGGCGACGCCCGCAGAAGCTTCTGCGACTTTGCCCACGGTGACGATCGGCAAGGCCGTCGACACGATCCCGTTTACGGTCGTGGACGTGGCACTAGCCGAGGGCTACTTCAAACAGAACGGGGTCGATGTCGAGGAAGAGTTGGTCCACGGCAGTTCGGCCGCCAACGCGGCAATGATCGGCGGGAGCCTGCAATTCGCCTGCGAAGCAGCCAATCCGCTTATGCTTGCCCGCTCGCACGGCGTTCCGATCATGTCGGTCGACGCGGTGGACGACGGCGTCGGCTTGCAAGTGCTCGTCTCCACCGAGTGGCTGGCAAAGCATCCGATTTCCGCGGACGCGACGTTCAAGCAAAGGATGGCCGACCTGAACGGCGCTATTCTCGCCGAAGTCGGCACGACCGAGCAGAGTTTTTTCGGGCTCTTGCGGGGCTGGGCCGGACTACCCCCGAGCTCTGGCTACAAGGTCGAAAAGATCGACTCGCTGGCCGCGATCTCTCTCGCCATTCAGAAGGGCATCGTCGACATTTCGATCCAGTCGCCGCCGCATTCCTTTCAGCTTACGCAACAAGGCTACGCCAAGGACTTCGCCGACCGCAGGAACGTCAAACAGTTCAACAACGTCGCCTACGACATTCTGACGACCACTCCTGCCTATGCCCAGGCGCACCCGCAGATCACGACGGATGTCGCGACCTCGATCGCCCAGGCCCTGAACTTCATGCGTAATCACCCGAAGCAGACGCTGGCGCTCGAAGAGAAGCATTTCGCGACGCTCAGCGCGGCGGTTCTGCAGGAGAGCCTGGAGTTCATCCCCTTCGCGAAGGACGGCATGCAGTCCCGGAAAGGTTGGGAGAATGCCGTCGAGCTCGCGCAGCAGACCGGGCTAATCAAGGACGTAAAGAGCACGCCTGAGGGCGTGTACTGGACGAATAAATATATCGACAGATCCAAGCTCGATCGATAAAGCGAATAACACGCCTGCGACGAACGATCATCGCGGCGAGCGTGCGCGGAGGCACGAAGGGACCCAACTCGACGAAGCAGGCCGCGTTTGCGGGGCCTGCGTCAGGAAGCGCATGAGAACGAAAAAGAGATTGCGTTATCGGCTTGGCGTCGATGTGGGAGGAACGCACACCGATCTCGTCTTGCTCGACGTCACCGCGGGTACGATCGCCGTCGAAAAGGTATCGAGCACGCCCAAGAATCCAGCACTCGGCGTCTTGAACGGCATCGCCAACTTCATAAGAAGCGGAATCCCTGCCGACGCGATTGAATTTTTTTCTCACGGCACGACGATCACGACGAATGCGCTCCTTGAGATGCGTGGCGCGAAGGTCGGGCTCCTGATCACGAAAGGCTTCCGCGCCATTCAGGAGGTCCAAAGCCAGGCGCGTGACGGCAATCCATTCGATTATTTCTACGAAAAGCCCGAGCCCGTCGCGCCGCAGAGTATGACACGCGAAATTCCCGGCCGCATCGATTTCGAGGGCAACGAACTCGAGCCGCTGGATGCTGATGCCGTTCGTCGCGCCGTGCGCGAGCTGAAGGCCGTCGGCACGCGGTCGATCGCTGTCTGCTATCTGTTTTCTTATGCCAATCCGACGCATGAGCTGGAAACGCGGCGGATGATCCTCGAGGAATTCGCCGATGCCGACGTCTCGCTTTCTTGCGAGGTGCTTCCGCGCATCCGGGAATGGCCGCGCCTGTCGACGACGCTGCTCAACGCCTATCTTCAGCCCGTACTTGTCCGCTACATCGCGCATTTGGCCAATGGTCTCGACAGTGCCGGCGTCACAACGCAGCAGCGTTTCTTAATGCAGTCGAATGGCGGTGTCATGCCATTCAAGGCGGCGATCGGCAGCAGCAAGACCGTCTACACCTTGTTCTCGGGCCCGGCGGCCGGCGCACAGGCGGGTGCCTATCTTGCCGCCGAGGATGCGCGCAAAGGGCTCGTCACACTCGACATGGGCGGAACGTCCTGCGACATCGCCTTCATCGAAGGCGGCGCGCCGCTCGAAGTAACGGAGGTGACGGTGGCCCGGCGACCGCTCGGCGTGCCCGCGCTCGACATGACGACCATCTCGGCGGGCGGCGGATCGATCGCATGGATCGATCGCGGCGGCTTCCTTTGCGTCGGGCCGCAGAGCGCCGGCGCGGATCCGGGTCCGGTGTGCTACGGTCGTGGTGGCGAGAGCCCGACGGTGACCGACGCCGATCTTGCGCTCGGGCTGCTCAATCCGGATTATTTCCTGGGCGGCGCGCAGAAGCTCGATGCGGCCGCTGCCGCCGCCGCTCTCGAAGCCCGGATCGCAAAGCCGCTCCGCATGACGATGCGCGAGGCTGCCGCCGGAATCCGGCATATCGTCGATATGCGCATGGCCGATGCCGTCAAGGTATTTGCCGCCAAGCGCGGCGTCGCGGTGCAGGAGTTCACGCTGCTGCCGTTCGGCGGCGCGGGCGCGGTGCATGCCGCCGTCATCGCCGCCGAGCTCGGCATCCGGCGCATCCTGGTTCCGCCGCACCCCGGCGCGTTTTCGGCGCTCGGGCTGCTCTGTACCGACATCGTCCATGATTATGTTCGCTCCGAGCTGCGTCCGCTCGACCAGATTCCGCCGGAGCATGCCGAAGCGATTTTCCGCGAGCTCGAATCCCGCGCCGCCGCCGAGCTGATCGACGAAGGTGTTGGCACGGATGCAGCCGCCTATGAGCGCGAGTTCGACATGCGCTATACCGGTCAGGGTTACGAGCTTCGCGTCTCGCTCCGGGGCATCGGACGCGGCAGTCTCGCGAGCGATGGCATGATGAAAGCCCGCGCGCGTTTCGACGAGCAGCATGCCCAGGTTCACGGCCACGCGGCTGAGGATCGTCCGGTCGAGATCGTGAGCTATCGGCTGCGCGTTCGCGTACCCGTGCCGAAATATCGTCCGGCCGCAACAAAAGGCGTAAAGGTCCGTCCCGCGCCGAAATCGGCGATCAAAGGCACGCGCATGGTGAATTTCGATGCGAAAGGCGGAACCGAGACTCCGCTTTACGAACGCGATCGATTGTCGCCCGGTGCGCGCCTCAACGGACCGACGATCGTCGAACAGCTGGACGCGACGACTGTCGTGCCGCGCGGCTGGTCGGCAACCGTGGACGAATTCCAAAATCTCATCCTCGCACGGGAGCCGCTGCGTCATGGCTAAATCCGAGCCGAAATCCAAAGCCGGAGTGCGGGCGATGCCCACGCCTGCGATCAAGATTCGGGACGGGACGCGAGCGACGGCGAAGGCCGCCGCCCCGCGCCGCAAGATCTCGGCCGATCCGGTCGTCGTCCAGGTAATCCGCAACAAGGTGGCAAGTCTGGTCGATGAAATGCATTACCATTTCTATCGCTCGGGCTATTCGACGATCGTCCGCGAATCGCGCGATTTCAGTTGCGTGATCCTCGACAAGGACGGCCGGCTGATCGTGCCCCCGCCGATGTTCTTCCACGCGCCCGTCTATCGGCATTTCGTCGGGCGCGTTCTCGATCTCTATCCGCGCGCGGAAATCCAGGGCGGCGACGTCTTTGTCTCGAACCATCCCTACGAGGCCGGCATGCCGCATGTCTCCGATATGGGCTTCGTCACGCCGATCTTCGTCGACGGCGCGCTCATCGGTTTCAGTGGCTCGATCGCGCACAAGGCGGATATCGGCGGCAGCTCTCCGGGCAGCACCTCTGCCAATGCCACCGAGATGTTTCAGGAAGGGCTGATTTTGCCTCCGGTGAAGATCTGCCATGCCGGCGTCTACGACGACGACCTCGAACGCGTTATTCTCGCGAACAGCCGTCAGCCGGATTTGGTGCGCGGCGATATCCGCGCCCAGATCGCAGCGACGCGGATGGGCGCCGAGCGCATGGCCGATCTCGGAATCCGTTTTGGCGCAAGGGTCGTCAAAGACGCATTCGACGTGATCCTGCGCGGCGCGGCGGCAGAACTTGCCGAAGCGATCCGCAGGCTCCCCGATGGCACCGCCTCGGCGGAAGGCTACATGGACGACGACGGCGTCGAGCTCGACAAGCCCGTCAAGTTCGCGGTTACGATCACGGTAACGAACGGCGAGATCCTTTTCGATTTCTCCAACAGCGGCCCGCAGGCCAGAGGGCCGGTGAACCTGCGTCCCTCGATGGTGGAAGCGTGCGTCTTCTATTCGCTCATCGGCGCGCTCGGCCCCGATCTTCACTTCAACGACGGCGTACGCGACGTCGTCAAGTTCAACTTCGCGCCGCGCACCGTTACCAACGCCGCGCCACCGGCGCCCGTCTCGAGCTACCAGAAGGCAAACCTCCGGCTCGTCGACGTAATCCTCGAGGCGCTGGCCCATTTCAAGCCCGACCGCGCCATCGCGGGCTCGGGCGCGTCGGGATCGCTTCTCATCAATTGGCATCGGGGCGGACGGCCTGGCCATTCAACGCTGCAATACGAGATTTTCGGCTCGGCCTATGGCGGCGGCAGCGGCCATGACGGCACCTCGATGGTGGCAACGCATCTCTCCAATTTGCACATCACGCCGATCGAGGTATTGGAATCGGAATTCCCCTGCCGCGTCACCGCGTTCACCTTCATTCCGGACTCGGGCGGCGCCGGCGAGTTTCGCGGCGGGCTCGCTTTCCGCCGTCGCTATCATTTACTTCAGGATGCCCTGGTGGTGCGCCGGTATGACCGTGCCAAGTTTCCGTCGAAAGGCGTGGCGGGCGGCGCGGACGGACGGGCCAGCCGTTTCGTATTGATCGATGGCGAAGGCAGGGAACGCGCCGCGCCCTCATCCGGTCGCTTCGAGCTCAAGGCCGGCGAAGGATTCTCTCTCGACAAGGCCGGAGGCGGCGGCTACGGCGAGCCGCGCAAGCGGGATCGCGCGGCGATCGCGCGCGACATCGCCGAAGGCTATGTGAGCCCGGAAGCGGCCGCGCGTGATTACCATGATGCGCGCGCTGGAGCGGATGCTGCATCGAATGATTCGAGCGAAAGGTAGTGCAATGGCCAAACCGAAAATCGGCGTCATCGGAACCGGGCGAATGGGGCTGGCAATGGTCAAGCACCTTCTTCGTCACGGCTATCCGGCGGTGGTCACGGATATCGATACTGAGCAGGTAAAAAAGGCGACAGCTCTCGGCGCCGAAGCGGCAAAGACGCCTGCCGAGATCGGCGCGGTTTCCGACTTCGCGATCATCGCCGTCGGCTACGACGAGGAGGTGCTCGCCGTGACGACCGGAGCGAACGGCCTGTTCGATACGATGGCGCGCGGCGCGATCATCGGCATAAGCTCGACCTGCGCCCCCGACACGGCCGAAAGGCTCGCCGAGCTTGGCCGGTCCAAGGGCATCGAGATCTATGACGCGCCGATCTGCCGTGGCCGGCGCGCGGCAGACGACGGCACGCTGCTTGCCACAGTCGGCGGCAGCGACGAGGTCGTCGAGCGGGCGCGGCCGGTCTACGAGACCTTTTGCTCGGACATCGTCCATATCGGGCCGGTCGGCCACGGTCAGATCGCCAAAGCGATCAACAACTTTGCGCTTTGGGTCAACGGGCTTGCGCTGATCGAGGCCGGCCGATTGGCCGAGACGTTCGGCGTCGATCTGCCGCGGCTGCGTAAGGCTCTGCTGATGTCGACCGGCAAATCGGGCGCGCTCGAAGGTTGGCAAACGATGAGCTTCGCCTGGGCGCTCAAGGACATGCAAATCGTTTCGCGGATGACCGATCGGGCCAATCTCGGCATGCCACTGATCGGCGCCGTGCGCGAGCTCGTCAAGGAAGGGCGAAAGATCAAACAGACCAATCCGCCCGACTGGACCGGCGCCGGCAGCGATCTGGCTTAGGACCGACCCGCTCAGCCGTCGGCTGCCGCTTGCTATACCACGGCGTCCGGCCTTCGGGCGGACTTCCGCCGCGCCAGCCCGAGCCCCAAATCCCCGCGGCGGCTCTTGGCATCGACGAGCTGATCGACCGCGCGATCGGACATGGAGACGATCACATGATCAAATTCACCGAGGCGGCGCTCCGCGAGGACCGTATTCGGCCCGATCCGGTCTATCGCGCCGCCGCAGAAATGCTCCAGCGCCGGATCGAACCCGGGGCGTAGAGACAAGCACCTCGCCGCCTGCGATATTGCCTTGGTACAGGGCTGATATCGTGTTGCGCCGATAAAGCTTCACCCGATTGCCGATCCAACATTGCGAGACCGCCGACGCGCCGCGACAGCATCCCGCGCTATGCGCTCACCACTTGCAAAGGAGATTGTCGCCGAAGCTCTCGCGCCAGCTCGCGCCGGGCGGCACGATCGCATCATAGGGACGGACCGCGCGATGGGTCGCGGGATCGGCGCCGGGCGGCGTTTCGCCGCGCTCGACGGTTGCCACTGCCTCGAGAAGCATCCGCCGCATCGTCACGATGGCACGGTCGGTAGCGCCGAGATACTCCTGCGACCGGTCGACAATCGGGCCCATGCCTTCCTGGATGGCAAAGTCTTGCGTGTTGACGCCATCGATGCCGGTAAAGGTCCTGTTCTTTTGGACCTGGCGGTCGATCAGATAGTCGTTCGACGGGTTGCGTTTCAGCTTGAAGGTACCGGGAATGAGATCGTCTTTGCCGCGGCCGGAGTGATGCTCGTGCTCTTCCGCCACGTCGGGCGAGATCGGCGCCTCCGGATCGGCGCTGTAGCGCCAATTGTAGACGTTGGTCTGGACGTCGTCGATCGGGACCCAGAGATGGCCGTCGAGATTCGGGGCGGTGTTGCGCCGGTCGATGCCGTTGACGCCGCCACGCATCTGCTGTGCCGGCATCATATAGTGGTAGAGTCGGACATAGTTGCCTTCATCGCCGAGTTTGCGCGTCGAGGCGTAATAATAACCGTAATCGGTGCGCGCGACTTCGAGTTGCGGTGCTCGGTCGCGTTGGCGGGGCAGCGAATGGTCGCTGAGCCGCAGGTTGTGAAGGTAAGAGGAATGCGCCGTGTCGAGCCCGCCCTCGAGCGCTTGAAGGTAATTGCATGCCTCGTAGGTCTTCGACACGAGGGCATGCGTCGCCGGCGCGCGGGTCCATTCGTAGTCGGGCGGCGCCGGCATGTTGGCCTTGGGTCCAAGGTAAGCCCAGACGATGCCCGCCTTCTCGACCGTCGGATAGGCCTTGACGCGGACGGAAGACTTCATCGGACTCGATTCGGGCTCGGAAGGAAGATCGACGCAACGACCCTCGATGTCGAATTTCCAGCCGTGATAGACGCAGCGCAGGCCGCATTCCTCGTTGCGACCGAAGAACAGCGGCGCGCGTCGGTGCGCGCAATAGGCGTCGACAAGACCGTTGCGACCGTTCGTATCGCGAAAGGCGATCAGGTCCTCGCCGAGGAGACGCACGCGGACCGGCGCACTATCGGGCTCAAGCAGCTCGCTCGATAGGCAGGCCGGCTGCCAGTAGCGGCGGAACAATTCCCCCGCCGGCGTGCCCGGTCCCACGCGTACCAGACGCTCGTTATCTTCTCGCGACAACATTGCCCGCCTCCCACACTATCCCAAACGATTTCACATCCTACGCCCGGCTTTTGCGCGGGCGCAAGTTGGAGGGCGCCGGCTCACGCCCTCGGCCCTCGGAACCTGTCGCGCGCGCGCAATTTCGCAATTCTCGCGCCATCCAGGATGGCGAGACAAAGCTTGAGCGCGCGCGTCCCCGTCTGCCGTCGGGGAAGGCTGTCCAGCCCGGGGCGAGCACGTCGCGCAGCTCAATCAGCTCGCCCGGGCGGCCGCGATGGGGCGCTGTCCTAGGCCCGCGGCGAGCGGAGCGGGCGCGGCGCGTCTCAACCGTGCGGGACGTATTCCGCCGTATAGAGCTTCGACATGTCCGGCGGCTCGGGCAGGAGCTTCAGCTCGACGAAAGACCGTTTGAGGTTGGCGAGCGATTCCGCATCGAACCGGCAGTCCTTCGTGAACATCCCCTGGTCTATATCGTATTCCTTGGCGACGATGCTCGGGGGATAATGGGTGATGCGGGCCTCGCTCCTCACCGCTGCATCCTTGTGAGTGCTGATGTAGCGGGTCGTCTCGAGGTAGGCCGCCACGTAGCGGCGGATCGTGTCGGGATTCTGCTTCATCATATCGTGCGAGGCGAAGATAACACCGGCCGCCGTCCGTCCGATGAAGCTCGATGCGGGAGCGAGCACGCGGGCGATCCCGTGCGCTTCCATATTCTCGATTTCCATCGTGCTGCCGATATTGGCGTCGACGAGATGGGCGCGGAGTGCCGCCGTGACCCCCGCAGGATTGCCGCCGATCGCCACGATATTGATCGCGTCCGGTCCCCAGCCTTCATGGCGCGCGAGCTGGCGCGCGAGCCAGGCGGTGAGCGAACCCTCACGGGTAATGCCGACTTTCTTGCCTTTGAGCTGCTTCAGCGAATCGAGCGGCGAGTCATACGGCACGCCGACCGAGAAATAGGGCAAAGTCGAGGCGTCCTCGCACACGGCGAGCGCCGGCGCGCCTTTGGCGATTAGCGCCATCTCGCTGCCGGCGCCGACGCCGATGCCGAT
>Ga0307374_10012429_pt1 | contig 11930 bp, 5 predicted proteins | sample OX3MG_FD_202532 | JGI IMG/M metagenome (GOLD analysis project Ga0307374, IMG submission 202532) | Soil microbial communities from Risofladan, Vaasa, Finland - OX-3 | ecosystem: Environmental > Terrestrial > Soil > Coastal area > Acid sulfate soil | place: Finland: Risofladan, Vaasa | collected...
TGCCTCTTGCCTCGGCAAATGGTCACTCCCAAGGGCAGCGAGGAAACGGCGGCATCGATGAACACGTGCTGGAGAATCTCGACCAGTATTCGGATGAGGAAGTGAATTCGCTGCTCACTGATCTATTGGCTAAAGAGGAAGCCAGTGAAAAGTGAATAGTAGCACTTCCCAGCGAATCGCCGATCTTTCATCGGGCGAAAAGCGCGCGCTCCTTGCCCAGCTTCTTCGCAAGCAGGCTAGCGACTCCAAATTAATTTATCCGCTCTCCTATAATCAGCAGGGGATATGGTTTCTCTACCAACTCGCCCCCGAGAGTTCGGTTTACAATGTCAATTTTGCGGCGCGCATCCCGTCCGACTTAAACGTTCCGGCACTGCGACGCGCATTGCAGAGATTGGTCGATCGCCATGCTTCGCTGCGCACTACTTTCCCCGCACACTCCGGCAAACCGGTCCAGCAGGTCCACGAACACCTAGCGGTTCACTTCGACGAAGTGGACGGCTCTATGTGGGGCGGCGACGAACTGAAGGCCCGACTGCTCGAGGAGGCGTATCGTCCGTTCGATCTGGAGCGAGGTCCTCTGCTACGAGTGATCCTGTTCACTCGATCGGAACGAGAGCACATTCTTCTGCTGGTCGTGCATCATATCGTCGTCGACTTTTGGTCGCTCGCGATCCTTCTCGACGAACTCGGCATACTGTACCCAGCCGAAAGCGCCGGTGTGAAAGCGCCTCTGCCTCCTCTTGATTTACAATATACGGACTACGTCAGTTGGCAGGCCGAGATGTTGGCAAGCGCGGAAGGAGAGCGCCTGTGGGCGTACTGGCAGGCGCAACTTGCCGGGGATCTGCCGGTACTTCAACTCAGAACTGATCGGCCCCGGCCCGCCATTCCGACCTATCGGGGGGCATCGCACGAATTCACGCTAAACGCGGAAGTGAGCTCCGAACTCAAGGCGCTGGCCAAGGCTCATGGAGCGACGTTGTACATGGTGCTTCTGGCTGTGTTCCAAGTAGTGCTTTCTTACCATACCGGCCAGGAAGACCTATTGGTGGGATCGCCCATGATGGGCAGGAGCCGAGCCGAGTTCGAAGGCATCGTCGGCCTCTTTACAAACCCGGTCGTCTTAAGGGCGAATCTCTCCGGGAACCCGACGTTCCGAGCGTTTCTTGACCAAGTTCGCCACACGGTGCTGTCTGCTCTCGACCATCAGGATTACCCCACCGTTCTATTGGTTGAGCGCCTGCGGCCGCCCCGCGATCTCAGCCGCCCCCCGCTGTGCCAGGTGATGTTCGTGTTGGACAAGCCCCACCGCATCGCGCAGCAAGGCGCACCCGCATTTGTGGCGGCCGAAACCGGGCTGCGCATGAATCCTGGGGGGCTCGTTCTGGAGTCGGTGCCGCTGGAACGCCGCGCCGCCGCTCTCGATCTCGTGTTGTTGATAATTGAGACCCAAGAATCGCTCGCCGCTTCAATGCGCTACAATACAGATCTGTTTGATCCGGCCACCATCGCCCGAGTGTCAGAACACTTTGAGATACTTCTGCGACATGTCGCTAAACAGCCCGCTGCTAGGTTGAGCGCACTAAAAGAACTACTCGCCGAAAGGGACAGGCAGGAACGTGTCCGCGCTGCAAAACGGCACCGAGAACTTAATATTCAGAAGTTACAGCAGGTCAAGCGCAAAGCTCTTAGCGCATCGGACCTGAGTGAAAACGGCGTTCGGGGGGGGCCGAAGTACACGAATGCAAACGACCGTTATTGAAGGGGTCCGGCTTTCACCGCAGCAAAGGCATCTGTGGTCATTGCACCACGGCGGCAGCGACGAGCTACCGTATCGTGCGCAATGCGCCGTTCTCATCGAGGGGAGTCTCGACCTGCAGGTTCTAAGGGCTGCCCTGCGAGACGTGTCCAATCGATACGAGATCCTCCGAACCACCTTTCGTTGTCCCCGCGGAATGACAATTCCTCTCCAATGGGTGAACGCGGAAGGTGCACCCTCGATAGAAGTATACAATCTGACCACGTGTGACCCTTTACGCCAAGAGGCGGAAATTGAGGCGCTGTTTCAGGAAGTGGGCCGAGTTCCATTCGACCTTGCGAACGGACCGGTCCTGCGCGTCTACTTGTTGGCCTTGGCGGCCGACCGGCACATGTTGCTCGTTAACGCCCCGGCGCTATGTGCGGATGCGGCATCACTCAGGGTGTTGGTGCGCGAGATCAGCGGCCGCTATTCAACTTTCGTACGCGGGCAAGAACCATCAGGCAACCCGCCTCAATATGCCGATCTCGCCGAGTGGGCAAATGATCTGTTGGAATCGGACGAAACACAGGAAGGCAAGAAGTACTGGCGCGAACTGGAAGCTTCAGCTTCCCGCCCTCCAACGCTTCCCTTCGAAAAGCAACCTTCCGCAGGAGCGGCATTCGAGCCCCGACTTCTCGCGTCGCCGATCAATTCTGAGTTGACCGCGAAGATTACAAAGCTCGGGGCCAAATACGACTCTTCGGCCGACGCGTTTTTCCTGGCTTGTTGGCAAGTCCTGCTCTGGCGTCTAACCGGCCAATCAGACTTTGTGGTCGGCTTGGCGTCCGATGGACGTACCTACGAAGGGCTGCAGGAAGCGTTGGGCCTGTTCGCAAAGACCCTGCCTGTTCAGTGCCGGCTCGAAAAGAAGCTGCGGTTCAGTGAAGTTCTGGAACGAACTAATGAATCTGTGCGTGAAGCCGTTGAATGCCAGGAGTATTTCAGCTTTGAAGAACTGCCTCGATTGAATGCGGAAACGGAGCCATGCCGCTATTTTCCGCTGGCGTTTGAATTCCAGGATGCGCAGCCGACCTATATCGAGGGCGGCCCGATATTTGTTCCTCAAAAGCAATACAGCTGTTTTGACCGGTTTAAGTTGAAGCTTGCCTGCGTGCGGCAAGGGAGTCTGGTCGCCGCGGAGTTTCATTACGATTCCAGTGTGTTCTGCGGCGAAGATGTCAATCGTCTCGCACAAGAGTTTGAGACTGTGATCGAGAGCGTCTGCGCAAATCCGGAGTCGCCGATCACCGCTCTCGACATCGTGAGCCCCGATGAGCGCCGCCAGTTGCTGATCGAGTTCAACGATACGCGGACCGACTACCCGCAAAGCAGGTGTATTCACGAACTGTTCGCGGAACGAGCCCGGCACGTACCGGACAATGTCGCGGTCGCTTTTGAGAACTCCCGCTTGACCTACGCGCAGCTCGAGGCTCGCGCCAATCAACTCGCTTATCATCTGCAAGGTCTCGGGGTCGGACCGGACGTTCCGGTCGCCATCTGCATGGAACGTTCGCTGGATTTGGTGGTCGGCATCCTTGGCATTCTTAAGGCTGGCGGAGCTTATGTGCCGTTGGATCCGGAGTATCCCCGCGAGCGCCTTGCCTACGTGATAGAGGATGTTCATGCGCCGGTGCTGCTGACGCAGCAAAGTCTGCAGGACATAATACCGGCGCGTGGAGTCGAGGTGGTATGCGTAGACTCGGACTGGGAAACGATCGCGAGGCATCGTGAAGACGCCGCACCACTTAATGCCAGCGCCAGAAACCTCGCATATGTGATTTACACTTCAGGCTCGACCGGACAGCCAAAGGGCGTGATGGTCGAGCACTGCGGACTGATTAATGCTGTCAACTGGATAAGCAAGACCCTGGAGCTGTCATCCAGCGATCGCTGTATTTTGAAGACGCCCATCACCTTCGATGCCGCTGGGCGTGAATTGTTCCCGACGCTGTTGGCGGGAGGAACTCTGATAATTGCTGAACCGGGCGGTCATCGTAATGCCCAATATTTGGCAGCCACCCTCTGCCAGGAGCGGATCTCAATCCTTCACTGCGTACCATCGCTTCTCCGGCTTCTGGTCGAGGAGCCTGCGTTTGACGAAAGCCTCGCCCTGCGCGCTGTCATGTGCGGCGGTGAAGCCTTGGCGCCCCAGATTGTCGGGCGGTTCCAGAGCCGCTGCGAGGCCAAGCTGTATAACGTGTACGGCCCGACTGAGGCGATTATCGACTCGACATATTGGCCGTGCGAAGAGCGTAATGCTCATTCGGCAATTCCTATTGGACGACCTATACCGAACGCTCGCGTCTATGTTTTAGACGGCCTGCTGCGTCCTCTTCCTATCGGCGTCGCCGGCAGCTTGTACATAGGCGGCGTAGGTCTGGCGCGAGGCTATGTTGGGCGCCCCGATTTAACCGGTGAGAAGTTTATTCCGGACCCCTTCAGCGGCGAGCCCGGGGCGCGTCTGTACAACACGGGGGACCTCGCGCGCTATCTACCCGACGGGAACATCGAGTTTGTCGGCCGTAGCGACGACCAAGTCAAGATCCGCGGGTTCCGCATCGAACTTGGGGAAATCGAGGCAACGCTCGGACAACACCCGGCCGTGCGGCAGTCTATCGTCCTCGTTCAGGAAGAAGGGTCCGGAGAGAAGCGCTTGGTGGCCTATGTGGCCAGCGAGGCAGCGGGACGTCCCAGCGCCAACGAGCTGCGCGGATTTCTCAAGGACAAGCTGCCTGAGCACATGGTGCCTGCGGCCTTTGTGATGCTAGATGACTTCCCGTTGACCGCCAGCGGGAAGGTAGACCGCCGCGCACTGCCGATGCCCGACGGGCGGCGCCCCGAACTGGACCAGGCATTTGTGGCATGCCGCACGCCCACGGAAGAGTTGCTCGCCGAGATCTGGAGCCAGGTGCTGGGCGTCAAACGAGCAGGGATCTACGACAACTTTTTTCAGCTGGGTGGGCACTCGCTGTTGGCTACCCAGGTCGTGTCGCGAATTCGCGAAGCCTTCCAGGTGGAGATACCACTGCGCAGCATGTTCGAAACCCCCACCGTTGCCGGTTTGGCTGAAAACATTGACTTAAGCCGCGGGACGGGACTGCAGGCGCCGCCGATTGTGCCTGTTCCGCGAAAGGGGGAACTGCCTCTTTCCTTTGCTCAACAGCGACTGTGGTTTATCGATCAGCTTGAACCGGGCAACTCGGTCTATAATTTTCCCGCCGCCGTCCGGCTCAAGGGACCACTCAACATGCTGGCGCTGAGGCAGAGTCTGAACGAAATCGTGAAGCGCCATGAAGCCTTACGGACGACCTTTTCCATTGTAGATGGTCGACCAGTTCAGGTCATCGCACCGTCCTTGACGTTGACGGTGCCGATAGTGGATTTGCGGGAGCTGCCTGAAACCGAGCGGGAGACCGAGGTCCAGCGGCTGGTGACGACCGAGGCGCAACGGCCCTTCGATTTGGCCGAAGGTCCGCTGGTACGGGCAACCCTGCTACGGCTGGGCGAGAACGAGCACGTCGGGCTTTTGACGATGCATCACATTGTTTCCGACGGTTGGTCTACGGGAATACTGATCCGAGAGATGGCCGTACTGTACGAAGGCTTTTGTTCTGGAACACCCACAACCTTGCCCGCGTTGCCCATACAGTATGCAGACTTTGCTCATTGGCAGCGGCAATGGTTGGAAGGTGAGGTTCTGGAAACCCAGCTTACGTATTGGAAAAAGCAACTAGGGGGCGCACCTCCCCTCGTGGAGTTGCCAACCGATCATCCTCGGCCAACGATTCAGACATTTCACGGCGCGCACCAATCCCTGCGCTTAGCGAAGAACATCGGCGCTGGACTGAAGACGCTCAGCCGGCAGCAGGGTGTTACCCTGTTCATGACTTTGCTCGCGGCGTTCGAGATTTTGCTTCACAGCTACACGAGTCAGGACGACATCATCGTAGGAACGCCAATCGCCAACCGTAACCGGCTTGAGCTCGAGGGGCTGATTGGATTCTTCGTCAACACGCTTGTTCTGCGCATCGACCTTTCAGGCGATCCCGATTTTCGGGAGCTCTTGCGCCGTGTGCGCGAAGTTTGTCTGGAGGCATATGCCCATCAGGACCTGCCTTTCGAAAGGCTCGTGGAGGAACTACACGTAACGCGCAATTTGAGCCGCAATCCGCTCTTCCAGGTGATGTTCGTGCTGCAGAATGCGCGGTTGGACACGTGGGAACTGTCAGGCTTGACCCTGAATCCGCTGGAGGTGGACAGCGGAACTACCCACTTCGACCTCACTCTCCATATTGCCGATACTGGGCATGAGTTGATCGCCACGCTGGCCTATAACACTGATCTTTTTGAGGCCGCCAGTATTGCCCGCATGCTCCGACATTACGAGACGGTGCTCGAGGCCGTTTGCGCATCTCCCGACGGGCGTCTGTCGGAACTGCCGATGTTAAGCGAGGCCGAGCGGCAACAACTTCTTGTGGACTGGAACGACGCCAGGGCAGACCACCTGAATGAGCTGTGTATTCATCAGCATTTTGAAGCGCAGGTGACGCGTACTCCCCAGGCGATAGCGGTGTGTTTCGAGGATGAGCAGCTTACCTACGACCAGCTCAATCAAAAGGCTAATCAACTTGCGCATCATTTGCGGGCGTTGGGAGTCCGACCGGAGGTTCCGGTCGGACTCTGTCTCAAGCACTCGTTGGATATGGTCGTCGGATTGCTGGGTATTCTAAAGGCGGGCGGCGTGTATGTGCCTCTGGATCCGGCGTATCCGAAGGAACGACTGGCCTTCATGCTGGAAGACGCCGAGGTGTCGGTATTATTGACACAGGAACCGTTGCTCGCGAGATTGCCCGAACACATGGCGAAGGTGGTCTGTCTGGATTCAGACTGGAAGGCCATCGCCCAAGAGAGCCGGGAGAACCCAATCTGCTCAACGATTCCTGCGAACCTCGCGTACGTCATCTATACCTCGGGTTCTACCGGTCAGCCAAAGGGAGTTCCGGTTTCGCATGATTCTATCGGAGAGCACTGTCTTAGTGTTCAAAAGTACTACGAGCTAGAGGCAAGCGATGGGGTGCTACAGTTTGCTTCTCTGAGCTTTGATTTATCATTGGAGCAAATCCTGCCTACCCTCATCGTTGGCGCCAGGCTGGTTATGATGGGTGCCGAGGTGTGGCATGCAACGGAGTTTCACAAGAAGGTTGCAGAATTCAAGCTTACTGTCCTCAACCTTTCAACCGGCTACTGGCAGGAACTGGCGCGAGCGTGGACAGACCTTTCGGATCTGGTCCCAAATATTCAGCCCAAGGTGTTCATCGTAGGCGGCGACACGATGTTGCCTGAGTTCTTTGAGCTCTGGCAGCGGACACCGATGCGGTCAATCCGTCTAATCAACGCCTACGGACCGACGGAGACCACCATAACGGCGACTGCCTTTGAAATCATTCCGCGGCCTCGCGAGAACTCTACTTTTCAGAGAATTCCCATCGGCCGTCCTATCGTTAACAGAGAGACCTACATTCTGAACAAGTATGGCAACCCGGTTCCGGTGGGAGTTGCCGGGGAACTGTATATTGGCGGCGCCTGCCTGGCTCGGGGTTATCTCAACCGGGCCGATTTGACCGCCGAGACATTTATTCCCAACCCCTTCAGCCGCGGGCCTGGAGCTCGACTGTACAAAACCGGGGATCTCGCCCGCTATCTTCCCGACGGAAACATCGAGTTTCTTGGTCGAATTGATGATCAGGTCAAGATCCGCGGGTTCCGTATCGAACTCAGGGAGATCGAAGCGACGCTTCGCCAACACCCGACTGTGCGCAATGCTATTGTCCTGGCCCAGGAAACCGCTCCCGGAGAGAGACAGCTCGTGGCCCATGTCGTCGCGCGGGGGGAACCTCCTCCATCGGCCAGGGAACTGCGTGACTTTCTGAAGCAAAAGCTTCCCGATTATATGGTACCTGCGGTCGTTGTGCCGCTCGATGCTTTGCCGTTGATGGCCAACGGGAAGGTAGACCGGAGTGTTCTCGCGAAGCCCGAACGAACACGACCCGAACGGGGAAGGAAGTTCGTGCCACCGCGAAATGCTTTGGAACTCCAGCTCAGTAATCTGTGGGGAGAAGTGTTGGGTATTCGGCCCATCGGCGTGACGGACAATTTCTTTGAGTTGGGGGGGCACTCCCTGGCAGCCGTTCGTTTGTTTGCGCTGATAGAAAAGAGACTCGGCAAGAAGATTCCATTAGCCACCGTATTCCAGGGAGCAACGGTGGAACATCTCGCGAATATTCTCCAGCAGAACGCCAGCGCCGTGCCACATTCATCTTTGGTTGCGATTCAGCCGGGTGGCAACAGACGGCCTCTGTTCCTGATACATCCGGCCGGTGGACACGTTTTCCCCTACGTTCATCTGGCAAATTGCTTGGGCCCGGATCAGCCCTGCTACGGCCTCCAAGCGAGAGGATTGGAAGAGGGACAGGAACCGCATAAGCGGATCGAAGAGATGGCCGCGTACTACATAAACGCGATACGGACCGTACAGGCTGAGGGTCCGTATCTCCTGGGAGGATGGTCCATGGGAGGAGTCGTGGCCTTCGAAATGGCGCAGCAGCTTCACGCGCAGGGGCAACGCGCAGCATTGTTGGTCTTGCTCGATACGCGGGTTCCTGCGAGCCACGAGGAATTTGCAGATGAAGATTTTGAGGTGACGTTGCTGGTCGATTTTGTCCGCTATTTCGGTCTTTCACTGGATCCTCACGACGCTCTCGCTCGCCTTCCGAAGCACGAGCTGCTGCAACGCGTGCTCGAGCACGCAAAAAGAGCCGGCTTGATGCCATCGGATATCGAAGTGTCACATGCTGAGCCGTTCATCGAGCTCTGCAAGGCTGACTTTCAAGCTACGCGAAACTACGAACTGCATCACTACCCGGGTCGAATCACGCTCTTTAAGGCCGGGCAGGAGCTTGAGGGAATCCCGTCTGACCCGACCTTGGGCTGGCGTGAGTGGGCTGCTGGCGGAGTGGATGTACATGTCGTTCCCGGCAATCACGCGACTATGGTTTACAAGCCTCACGTCGAAGTCTTGGCCGAGACGCTACGTGCTTGTCTCGATCAGGTGCAAGCGACTGAAGACTGCTTCGCCTACGGAGTCAGTCCATCGATCAGGTTGACGAAGGAGGCTAAATGAATAGGGACGATAAGGAAGACACGACAACCTACAAAGTCGTTGTAAATCATGAAGAGCAGTACTCTATCTGGCCAACCGAAAAGAAAAACCCCCTTGGTTGGATGGATGCAGGCAAGACCGGTTCTAAGACTGAATGCCTGGCTTATGTTAAAGAAGTGTGGACCGACATGAGGCCACTTAGCCTGAGAAGGAAAATGGAAGAGCGGGGAAAGCAGATCGTTTCATCAAAGCACTAACTTGCAAGATCCACTTGTACCGGCAGATTCCAATGAGTCGCTCAACAGCCGCTGCTGCGTTTGACCCCTGGATTTCATTCTGCAAGCCGCGCCGAGAGGCCCGTCTTCGTCTGTTTTGTTTTCCGTATGCGGGAGCCGGCGCTCTCATTTTTCGTACCTGGTCGGACGATTTGCCAGGAAATGTCGAGGTCTGCCCGGTTCAGCTTCCGGGGCGGGGAACTCGGCTGATGGAGCCTCCGTTTACTCAACTCCCGCCGCTCGTCGAGGCCCTGGCTGAAGCCTTGGTGCCACTCCTGGACAAACCATTTGCCTTCTTCGGCCACAGCCTCGGAGCATTGGTCAGCTTTGAGCTCGCCCGCCGGCTTCGTAGCCAGTATGGTGTGCATCCTGCCCGGCTATTTGTATCCGCTAGTCGTGCACCTCAAGTCCCTCATCGAGGCCCGCCGACCCATGCCTTGCCAGAGAAGGACTTTTTGGCAGAACTGCAGCGGCTGAACGGTACGCCCAGCGAGCTCCTGGAACACGAAGAATTAATGGAGATCATGCTGCCTCTCCTGCGAGCGGACTTTGGGGTGTACGAAACCTACGTGTACTCGACGGAGCCGCCTCTGAGTTGCCCGATCTCCGCGTTTGGCGGTCTTCAGGATCGCAGTGTGAACAACAGCGATCTTGAAGCCTGGCGTGCTCAAACCAGTGGTTCCTTCTCGCTGCGGATGTTCCCTGGCGACCATTTCTTTTTGAGGCAGCCCCCCTTCCTTCGGGTCCTCTCCCAGGAACTGCAATGAAGCCGGCGGGAGGGGCCACGTGAAGATCGTGCCCATCACCTCAACTGCTCCACCATGGAGTTTTCCACCGGCGCCGTTGATATTGGGCAGTAACGAGGTACATGTCTGGAGGGCTTCTCTGAACGAGCCTCCACCGCAGATAGATAGCTTCCTGCATACCCTTGGCGCAGATGAGCGAACGAGGGCTGAGCGGTTCCACTTTCAAAGAGACCGCGAGCACTTTATCATCGCGCACGGAATACTCAGGGCTATCCTCGGCCTCTACCTGAACAGAGCTCCGGAATCCCTTTCCTTCTGCTACAGTTCTCACGGAAAGCCCGCCGTGGCGAGCGAATCTGGCGGGAATGTGCTCCGCTTTAATATGTCCCACTCTCACGGTGTGGCGCTTTATGCAATTACTCGTGGTCGCGAGGTCGGTATCGATGTCGAATTTATCCGCTGCGACCTGGAAGCAGAGCAGATCGCCGAGCGATTTTTCTCGCGACGTGAGATCGCGACGCTGCGGGCGCTTCCGCTCAAACTTCGAAAATACGCATTCTTTCTCTGTTGGACCCGTAAGGAAGCCTACATCAAGGCTAGGGGCGAAGGACTTTCACGACCTTTGGACCAGTTCGAGGTGTCGCTGATTCCCGGAGAACCTGCAGCGTTGTTGAGCACCCAGCCAGATCCGGGCGAAGCCCTTCTCTGGTCCCTACAAGATTTGACCCTCGGCTGTGGCTATGTGGCTGCTCTTGCAGCTCAAGGACGAGGCTGGACGCTTTCCCGTTGGCAGTGGCCGCACTCCGAGATTAAGCGTTGCGTTAATCACGCTGCGGTTAGCTAAACAGCCTCTTTGCATCGCCGGCCTCAAGGGCATAGGATCAGATCACCTCGTCCGAGAGTTCGCTTCCATCTCCATACTCTACTCTGCCCGAGGAAGAGCTGCTGCCAGCACGTGATAGGCGCGCCTGGAGGTGTTCGCACCTAAGAAGGCTTTAGATGCATGAAGACGTGAAGCTAGCGAGTTGTTATTGGTTCTATTCAGAGGCCGCTAAGTTCCGACTCAGGACTTCATCGTTACGAAGGTGGATTCTGGCTCCTTCGTTGACCGTACTTGTAGCACTTTTAGTTCTATGCCCTGCCTATGGGACGGAGACCGCGCTGGCGCCGGGCACGGAGTCGAGTGCCGGTGACGCAACAGATACCTGGCTTGTTAAGCGCGGCTTGATTGGCCGCGGGATGATTAGCGAACAATCCGGCAGTGAGGTAATGACGCCGCCGCTCGGCATCGAGGTAGACGAAACGCTGCAAACAGCAAACCGTACCGGCGAGATCCTTAGCCGGGTCAAGGCGTGGAACGAGATGGTTGCAGACGACAGGGTGCATATCGAAATTACCACCCTATCGACTCATCAATTCGAAGTCGCCTTCTGGCTGTTTCCTAATCATCGTCAGGGCTGCACGATGTATCAATGGACGCTTTACGATCATGGTCGCGCACTGCAGAGCGCGTTCTGGCGCAACGACGCGACTGTCATGAGGCTGGCAGGGGCCGCAGACCTGCCACATGCGTTGTATCCGGACTCGGTTCCGTGGGTGGCGTTTCTACGTGTGCTCGACGCACCGCGCGACGGCGCCGAAGGTAAGCTTTACCAGCAGATCACACCTTACAGCTATGTCGGTCAGGAGGTCGTGGCCAAGGACACCGAGCAGATCACCGTGCCGGCCGGAACCTTCTCTGCTCTCAAGGTGACCGCACAAGTTGACATCGCGACAGTAATGCCTAACTGGCCGCACTTCATCCTGGACGTTATCAAGCCGGTAGTTCCCAAAAACACACTCTATTTTGAGGCAACGCCGCCCTACAGACTGCTCAGACAGAAAGGCACCACGTTTGTCGGCGGCCCTGAGGTCACCACGGAACTCATCCGCTTCTACATCGCAGG
>Ga0307374_10012430_pt1 | contig 11929 bp, 9 predicted proteins | sample OX3MG_FD_202532 | JGI IMG/M metagenome (GOLD analysis project Ga0307374, IMG submission 202532) | Soil microbial communities from Risofladan, Vaasa, Finland - OX-3 | ecosystem: Environmental > Terrestrial > Soil > Coastal area > Acid sulfate soil | place: Finland: Risofladan, Vaasa | collected...
ATCTATCTGGGCAACGTCGCCGCGCTCAATACCATGGAAGTGCACGACGGGGCGCTCGCGCTCGGCGCCGCCGTGACCTATGCGCGGGCGTTCGCGCTGCTGATTTCCCGCTATCCCCAGCTTCGCTCCTATCTGACGCGGTTCGGGTCGCGCCAGATCCGCAACATGGGCACGATCGGCGGCAATCTCGGCACCGCGTCGCCGATCGGCGATTTCCTGCCGGTACTGCTGGCGCTCGACGCCGGCATCACGCTCCATTCCGCCGCGCGCGGCGCCCGCACGCTCGCCGCCGAGGCGTTCTTCACCGGCTATCGTCGCTCGGCCATGATGGCGGACGAGATCATCGTTTCGGTCGCGCTGCCCGCGTTGGCGGACGACGCTCTGTTCTTCGTCGACAAGATCTCGAAGCGGCGCGATCAGGACATCTCGTCGCTGTGCGGCGCCTATTTGCTGACGCTCGATGCGGGCGTGGTGCGCGACATCCGGATCGCCTTCGGCGGCCTTGCGGCGACGCCGCTGCGTGCGCGCGGGGCCGAGACGGCGCTGCGCGGCCGCGCCTTCACCGAAGCATCCTGCGAGGCGGCGGCCGCGTCGCTCGCCGCCGATTTCCAGCCGATCAGCGACTGGCGCGCCTCCGCCGCCTATCGCCTTGCCGTGGCCGGCAATCTGCTGCGCCGGCTGCGCCTGCGCGTCGCCGAACCAGCCCTCGCGCTCGAGGTCGATGCGCTATGACCACGACGACCAAGGTCCGCGGCAGTTTCCGCACCGGCGTCAGCACCGCCCAACCGCATGACAGCGCGGCCCGGCACGTCGCGGGCACGGCGGTTTTCGTCGACGACATGCCCGCGCCGCCGGGGCTGCTCCATGCCGCGCTGGTACTGAGCCCGGTCGCGCATGGCCGGCTGCGCGGGATCGACGCCGCAGCGGCCCGGCGCGCGCCCGGCGTGGCAGCGATCATCACCGCCACGGAGATTCCCGGCGCCAACGACATCGCGCCAATCCTGTCCAGCGAGCCGCTCTTCGCCGAGGAACGCGTCGAGTATGTCGGCCAGCCCGTCGCGGCGGTGGCGGCGGCGACGATGGACGAGGCCCGCGAAGCGGCGCGGCAGGTGGTTCTCGACATCGAACCGCTCGAGCCGGTCCTGACCGTCGAGCAGGCGCTCGCGCGCCGGTCCTTTCTCGTGCCGCCGATGACGATGGCGCGCGGCGACGCGGCGCGCGCGATCGCCGCCGCCCCGCATCGTCTCAGCAACCGCTTCGCGGTCGGCGGCCAGGAGCATTTCTATATCGAGGGGCAGGTCGCGCTGGTGGTGCCGGGCGAGGACGGCGACCTCACCGTCCATTCGTCGACGCAGCATCCGACCGAGGTACAGCATGTCTGCGCCCGGCTCCTCGGCACCGAGTTCAACAAGATCACCACCATCGTCCGGCGCATCGGCGGCGGCTTCGGCGGCAAGGAGAGCAACGCCTCGTGGGTTGCCGGCGCCGCCGCGCTCCTCGCCTGGAAGACTGGACGGCCGGTGAAGCTGCGCCTGCCGCGCGAGACCGACATGCTGAGCACGGGCAAGCGCCACGGCTTTCTCATCGACTACGCGGTCGGCTTCGACGCCGAGGGCCGTATCCTCGCCCTCGACGCGACGCTGGCGGCGCAGGGCGGACACTTGGTCGACCACACCCCCAGCGTCGTCACCCGCGCACTGTGCCACGTCGAGAACTGCTATTGGATCCCGCATGTCCGCGCGGTCGGGTATTCGTGCAAGACCAACACCGTCTCCAACACGGCGTTCCGCGGCTATGGCGGGCCGCGGGCGGTGACGGTCATGGAGGACGCGATCGAGCACATCGCCTGCATGCTGGCGAAATTGCCGGAGGCGGTTCGCGCGGTCAATTTCTACGGCGGCGCGGGCCGCGACGAGACCCCTTACGGGCAGATCGTCGCGGACAATCTCATCGAGCGCTGCGTCGCCCAGGCGATGCGCGACAGCGACTGGGCGTCGCGCCGCCGCGCGATCGACGACTTCAACCGCGCGAGCCCGGTGATCAAGCGCGGCCTCGGCCTGTTTCCGTTGAAATTCGGCATCTCGTTCAACGCCGTCATGCTCAACCAGGCCGGCGCGCTGGTGCATGTCTATTCCGACGGCTCCATCCGCCTCAACCACGGCGGCATCGAGATGGGCCAGGGCGTGTTCGTCAAGATCGCGCAAGTCGTCGCCGAGGTATTCCAGGTCGATCTCGACCGCATCGCGCTATCGGCGACCACCACTGGCGAGGTGCCTAATACCTCGCCCACCGCGGCCTCGACCGGATCGGATCTCAACGGCTGGGCCGCCTACGAGGCCGCCAGCGCCATCAAGCAGCGCATGATCGAATTCGCCGGCGCGCATTTCGGCACGGCGGCGGACCGGATCGCGTTCCGCGACAATCACGTTCACATCGGGACGCCCGATTCCAATCGCGTGCTGGAATTCGGCGAGCTTGCGAAATTATGCTGGCTCGGCCGTGTCGCGCTGTCGGCAACGGGCTTCTACCGCACGCCCGACATCGACTGGGACCCGGCGACGATGAAGGGACATCCGTTCTTCTATTTCTCCTACGGCGCGGCGGTGGCGGAAGTCGCGGTCGATACGCTCACCGGCGAGGCGCGGGTGCTGCGCGCGGATTTGGTGCAGGATTGCGGGCGGCCGCTCAACCCGGCGATCGACCTCGGCCAGATCGAAGGCGGGTTCGTCCAGGGCATGGGCTGGCTCACCAACGAGGAATTGTGGTGGGACGCCGCGGGACGGCTGCGCACGGTCGGGCCGTCGACCTACAAGATCCCCGGCAGCCGCGACGTGCCGCCGCAGCTCAACGTGCGCATGCTGGAGAACGCGCCGGCCAAGGCCGCGACCATCTTCCGCTCCAAGGGCATCGGCGAGCCGCCGATCATGCTGGCGACCTGCATCTGGACCGCGCTCAAGGACGCGATCGGCAGCGTCGCCGACCGCCGCGTTGCGGTGACGCTCGATGCCCCGGCCACGCCCGAGCGCATTCTCGACGCAGTGCAGCGGGCACGGGCCGGCGCTGCGACGGGCGAAATAGCCCTGCTACGCTAACGGAACGATCCGCCTCGCGTTCCCTTGTCCTCGACGATCCGGGTCCGGCTCCGTGCGATTTCCGGTGCCATTGCCGATTGACACGTCATGCGGTGCGCGACATGCTCGACCATGCTGGTGGAGGCGCTCGCAATATGGCGCTCTTTGCGAACCGCAGAGGATTGCCGTTCGTTTGTCCCCGTCTTCGACGCCCGCGTTCGCATCGTCCTGCACCGATCCTCAGCACGAGACCGCATGGGGGATGGACTGCCGCTGCCGTGATCGGGATGCCATCTTTCCGCCGTACCTTCGAGTTGCACCGCGCTAACGGCGGCGACGCGGCCCGGTCGGCGACGCGCGACCGGAAAGCGGTGCGCTTGCTGCCGCATCGTTTGCGGCCGCTTCTCCTTGTCGTGATCGTCGCGCTCTATCTCGCGGCGGCCAACGGCGCGCGGGCCGACGACAGCGTCAGCTATATCCGCGACGCCGAGATCGAGAGCACGCTCCGGACGTTCTACAACCCGATCTTCAAGGCCGCCGGTCTCGATCCCAACGCGGTGCATGTCTACATCATCAACGATCCGCAGCTGAACTCGTTCGTGGCGGGCGGCCAGAACATCTTCATCAATACCGGCACGATCATGCGCAGCGAGTCCCCCAATCAACTGATCGGGATCGTGGCGCACGAGACCGGCCACATCGCCGGCGGTCATCTCGCCCGCTTCGACGCGGAACTGCACAATGCCTCGATCGAAAGCATCATCGCCATGGCGGTGGGCGCCGGCGTCGCCGCGCTGGCCCATGGCTCCAATGCCGCCGGCGGCGCCCTCATGGCCGGCCAGGAAGTCGGCCTGCAGCACATCCTGGCCTTCTCGGTTGCGCAGGAGGCGACGGCGGACCGGGCCGCCCTCACCTACCTCGACCGCACCCATCAGTCGGCGCGCGGGCTGCTGCAGTTCTTCGAGATCCTCCAGCAGCAGGAGTTGTTGTCGGGCATCAAGGAGGTCCCTTATCTCCGCACCCACCCGCTGACGAGCGAGCGCATCGAGATGATCCGCAACCACGTCGAGCACTCGCCCTATTCCAACAATCCCGATCCGCCCGAGTGGATCGAACTGCACAAGCGCATGAAGGCGAAGCTGATCGCGTTCCTGCAGCCGCCGGCGCAGGTGCTGGAGCAATATCCCGACAGCGACACCTCGATCGCGGCACGCTATGCGCGCGCCATCGCCTATTACCGCATGCCCGATCTCCCGAAGGCGCTGGGCCTGATCAACGGTTTGATCGCAGCCGAACCGAAGAACCCGTATTTCTACGAGCTCAAGGGCCAGATGCTGTTCGAGAACGGCCACGTGCAGGACGCGGTTCAGCCCTATAAGGAGTCGGTACGACTGGCCCCCGACGTCGCGCTATTGCGGGTCGAGCTCGCGCACGCCGAGATCGAAACCCAGGACCTGGCGCTGACCCGCGACGCCCTGAATCAACTCAAGAGCGCGGACACCTACGAGAGCCAGAATCCCGATACCTGGCGCTTCATGGCGATTGCCTATGGCCGCCTCGGCGACATGGGCGGCAGCGCGCTCGCGCTGGCGGAAGAGGCGATGGCCGAGGGCGACAAGCCGATGGCCGAACATCAGGCGGCGCGCGCCATCAAGCTGCTGCCCTACGGCCCCTCGCGGCTGCGCGCCGAGGACATTCGACTGGAAGCCCAGCAGAAGGATTAGAGCGCGGTCCGGGCTACGTTCGCCCCGCCGCGTTCGCTGCGAACGGCAAGCCCGGGACCGGCCGCCTATTCGAGCGAGTGCGGCAGATCGGCGACGACGAACCGCCGGAAACGCCGCAGATTCGAACCCGCGAGATCGATCGGCACGGCAAGCTTGGTCTTGATCGGATTCACCCGTTCGCCGGACACGTAGACCTCGTAATAAAGGTGCGGTCCGGTTGCAAGACCGGTTTCTCCGACATAGCCGATGATCTGTCCCTTGGCGACATGGGAGCCGACGTGCAAGTGCGCGGCAATCCGCTCCAGATGGGAATAGGCCGTCACGAGCTGGGCGGTATGTTTGACCTTGATGAGCACGCCGTTATAGCCGTGCCGCCCGGCAAACGCGACGGTGCCGTCGGCCGCGGCGCGCACCGGTGTGCCCATGGGCGCCGCCATGTCGATGCCCTTATGAAATTCCGGGCGTTTGAGCACCGGGTTGATGCGCCAGCCCCAGGGCGAACTGATTCGCGCATCGTGAACCGGCGTGGCCAGTCGCGCCCGCAATACCCCGCGGCCGTTCGGCGCGACGAAGGCGACCAGTCCGTTGCCGACGGGATAGCGATAAATGCTGTGCTCGTGGCCGTGAATGGTGATCGCGACGCTATGCAGGGCGTCGCTCGTACCCGCGGCGTCGGGACGGGCAGCGGGATCATAGAGGATGTCGAACGGCGAACCGACGGGAGGGTCGGCGGGGACGTGCGGATCATAGATGAAGGCCTGACGGACTTCGCGCACGACGTTGATCGGCACCCCATCCGCCAGCAGCGACGAATCCAGCTTCGGTCCGACCACGCCGGTCACGGACCGCAGATCGGGATGATCGCCGCCATTGTCTGGCGCAAACGCAACCGGCTGCTGGTCCGCCGGATCGAATTTCCCGTTGTCGCGGGCCGCCACCGTCACGTCCGTGTTCCGGTTGAGGTCGATGTGCAACGCGACCAGTCGCGACCGGCGGGCACGCGTGCGCCGCAGCGTCAGAAGAATATGGCACCCGACTTTCAGCGGCCGGAAATCCGGACTTTCGAGCAGCGCCGTTTCGGCGGCGCGCCGCTGATTCGAGTCGATGCCGGCGCGGGTGAGGATGAGATCCAGGGACTCGCCGCGTCTCAGCACGACGTCCCGATGCACCAGCGTTTTCGCGTGGCTCGCGCCGCGCGCCAAGCTGCGGCGCGTCTTGGCGTTGGTATGCGATGACAGGCCGATCGCGAACACAGAAAGTATCAGCGCCAGCCCGATTAGCCGTCTGTCCCCCCGCATGTCCGGTCTAACGCGTCACGATGACGGGGCAGCCGCACAGCGGACAGTTCTTCGACAAGGATTGCGCCGAAGGATCATTGGCGAGCTCGGCCTTGAGCTCCGCGACCAGCCAAGCGTGATCCGTCGGGCCGCCGCAACGGTTAGCCACGGCGAGCCCAAGCGGGCTCGCCGGATTCAATTTCTGCACCTCCCAAGCCTTGGCGCGCGGTGCGAGCGCAAAGGCCGCACCGCCTGCGACCCAGGCGGCGGTGGAGCGTAACATCCGACGGCGGTCCTGTATGATGTCGCTCATGATCCGATCCCTCATCCCTGCCACGCCGCCGATTCGTCATTTATACATTCGTCGGCGCCCGCTCTCGCTCGCGAGCATGCGCCGCAGCTTCTTTCGAAACTGTGAAACCATAGTGACATGACAGATCGATTTGCAACCATGAATTTGGTTGATCGCATGATCGCGCAGGGGTTCCGATCGACGGATGGCGACCGGATGGCGCGGCTCCAATTCGTCCTTCTGGCACTCTTTCTGCTCGCCGACATTTTCGTCGTATTGCACGCGGCGTCGGCCGAGGAGCGACCGGACCGCGAATTTCGGGAATGCACCAAATGCCCCGAAATGGTGGCCATTCCCGCAGGAAAATTCGTAATGGGCAGTCCGGCGACGGAGCGCGGACGCTTCGACGACGAAGGGCCGCAGCATACCGTTTCGGTGCGGGCCTTCGCGCTCGGCAAGTACGACGTGACGAATGCGGAGTTCCTGACCTTTCTGCGCGATACCGCCTATCAGCCGAAGCCGTGCGACCGGATTCTCGTCCTGAGCTGGAAGTCACCGGGACACGGCCTCGCCTATCCGCCGGGGCTGACCGACCCGCCGCTCGAACCCGCGGCTTGTCTGAATTGGAACGATGCCCAGGCCTATATCGCCTGGCTCAACGGCAAGGCGCGCAGTCGCGATCCGTCGCGCCGATATCGGGACGGTCCCTATCGCCTGCCGAGCGAGGCGGAATGGGAATACGCGGCGCGCGCGGGAACGACGGCGGCGCGATGGTGGGGCCATGCCATCGGCCGCGGCAACGCCAATTGCGACGGTTGCGGCAGCCAATGGGACGACAAACTGATCGCTCCGGTCGGCAGCTTCGCGCCCAATCCGTTCGGCCTCTACGACATGCTGGGAAACGTCTGGCAATGGGTGGAGGATTGCTGGAACGATAGCTATGTCGGAGCGCCCACCGACGGCAGCGCGTGGACGACGGGCGATTGCAGCAAGCGCGTGCTGCGCGGCGGCTCGTGGAGCAATCTGCCGGTGTTCATCCGCGCCGCCACGCGCAGCCGCGCCGATGCAGCGGGCGGGGATTTCGACTATTCGAGCTATGCCGGGTTCCGGGTCGCGCGGACGCTCCCGTGACGGCGATCACTGCAGCACTTGCTTCGAATCGAAATCGAGGACGATGTCCTTGGCGATGTCGTAATCGCCGGGCGGCACGATCAACGGCGAGGACAGCAGCACGGCGTTGCGCGCGCTCAGCGCGAAGTCGCGATAGGCGCTGTCGGAGCGGTAGCGCTGAGTCTCGACGATGTCGGCGCGACGGACATGGCCGTCCGGGTCGAGCACGATATGGATGGCGACCACCCAGTGGGCGCCCTTCACCGCGCTGCCGTCGAGATTCCAGCGCCGCTCGACCTGGGCACGGATGAAATCCTTGACGCCATAGCTCGCGTCGCGCGCCCGCGCGGCGCCGGCGCTGGTCGCCGTCAGGTTGGAGAGGCCCGGCCCGTCCTGCCGTCGCGGGCTCGGCGGCACGCGCGCCGCCGGCTGCCGCAGCCGCGCCAGCCGCTCGAGCCGGATATGGAAATCGTCCGCCGGCGATGGTTGCCGCCGCAACTTGGCGGACGCCAGCGCGCCGTGCGTCGGCCGCGGGACCTCGGGCTTCCGCGCCGGCATCACCACCATCGCGAGAGCGGGCGCCGTGTTCGTCTTGGCCGGATGTGGTGCCGCGGGCGGCGGCGGCGCCTGTGCGACCGGCACCGCCTTCGCCGGCGCCGCTTTCGCGACCTCCGTGGCCTTCGCCTGCGGCACCGGCGCGTGCTGCGGCGCCGGTGGCGCGGCGGTCTTCGCGCCGAGCCGAACCAAATTGACGGACATGATCTGCGGCACCGGCGGCGGCACGAACGTCGGCCACGGCAGGCCGAAGACCAGCAGCAGCGCCGCCACGAGATGCAGCGCCGACGAGGCGATCATGCCTCCCGCCATTCGGTCGATGCGCTTCCCGTCCGCCGGCAGGGGCGCCGCGCCGGTCGTCGGGTCGCGGTCAGGCATCTCGCGCATGTCACCGGGTCTCGCCGATCGGCGCGCTTCACGCACCGGCGAAAATCGTACCGCTCCGCGCCGCGTCGCGCAAACAGGCGCCAATGTCCGGGATCGGCAGCGGACGGGGTCGCGCTCGAGCGTGGCGTTCACCCGACCATCCTTGATCGCGACCGGAAAGCGCAGCACCGGGTACACCGAATCCATCGTTCCCTCGATGTAACCCGCGGACGGAACGTCGATCAGCCAGGTACCGGCGAAAGCCGGGGTCCAGGGCGGCAGCATGTCGATGGCCCCAAGGCTCCGGCTTTTCGCCGGGACGACGATCCCAATCGATTTCGTTCCGTCAGATCACGCGCTAGCGTTGCCCATCGGCGGCGCAACGCGCGGAGGGAAGCATGGCGGTGGAACAGGACAAGGGCGCGGCCGGCGTGCGGCGGTTGCGCGACAAGGTCTGCGTCGTCACCGGCGCGGGCCAGGGGATCGGCCGCGCCGCGGCGCTGCGTCTCGGCGCCGAGGGCGCGCGCGTCGTCGTCGCCGACCGCATCGAGGAGGGCGCCGCGGCGACTGTCGCGCTGCTGCGCGACGCCGGCGCCGCTTCCGTCAAGGTTCTCGCCGATGTGAGCAGCTTCGCCGGCGCCCAGCGCCTCGTGGCGGAAACGCTCGCCGCCTATGGCCGTCTCGACGTGCTCGTCAACAATGTCGGCGGCACGATCTGGATCAAGCCCTATCACCTCTACGGCGAGGACGAGGTCAGGCTCGAACTCGAGCGCAGCCTCCATCCGACGCTGTGGTGCTGTCTCGCGGCGCTGCCGGTGATGATGCAGCAGGGCAGCGGCGCCATCGTCAACCTCGCCTCGCAATCGGTGCGCGGCCTCTATCGCGCGCCCTACGCGGCGAGCAAGGGCGGCATCATCGCGCTCACCAAGGTGCTGGCCATGGAGTACGGCCGCCACGGCATTCGCGTCAACGCCGTCTCGCCGGGCGGAACTGACATTCCCGACCGCATCACCCCGCGCCGGCTGGTGCGCCCGGGAATGATGGTCGAGGACGTGGAGGGCGCCGAGGCCTATGCCGCCGAGATGCGGGCCGACATCCGCAGCCAGCAGGCGCTGAAGCGCCGCGGCACGCCCGAGGATCAGGCCGCCGCCATCGCCTTTCTCGCCTCCGACGACGCCGACTTCATCACCGGCGAGACGATCAATTGCAGCGGCGGCCAATCATAAGGATCAGACCGAGGCGTGCGCGACGCCTTCCTGCACCGCGAGCGCGCCGGCAGCGGCCTCGTGGAAGGGAACGCCCTCGGCCAGAACGAGCGAGGCCGAGCGCACGCGATGCGTTGCCGGATCGACCGCATCGGGCCGCGCGCCCTCGGCCGCGGCGAGCGCCAGTTTCCGCAGGCGCCGTCGCACCACGATGATCGCGTTGTCGCTCGACACGAGATGCTCTTTGGTGCGGTCCTGGATTGGCCCCATGCTTTCCTGGATCGAGGCGTCCTGCATGGCGATGGTCCTGACGCCGCTCGCGGTCGCGCCGCTCTTCTGCGCGGCGCGGTCCATCAGGTAGTCGTTGTCCTTGTTGGCCACCGGCCGCAGCGTGCCGGGGATGAGCTTCACGTGGATACCGCCGCCCTCGCGCATCGTCTCGATCTCGCGCGCGGTGAGCGGCCGGGTCGGATGATGGGTGAAGCTCCAGGTGATGCAGGTCTCGTCGTCGACCGGGACCCAGGCATGCCCGTTCAGCGCGTTATCGCCATAGGGCGGGATCATCGTGAAGAACGGCAGCACCCATTGCGTGATCCGCCAATAGACCTGGCCGGGCTCGGCCGGCCGGCGCACGCCGATGATCATGCCGCCCGCGGTTTCCACCACCTCGAACCGGCCGTCGCCGTTGCCGGTGTATTCCGCGCCCTTCGAGCCGCGATGCAGCGGATCGCTTTTCAGCTCGGCGCGATGCAGGAACGAGACATGCACCGAATCGATGCCGCCCTCCATCGCCTGCAGGTAGTTGCACGCCTGCAAGCGGCGCGAGACATAGGCATGGGATTCGGGCACCGTCGTCCATTCGAATTCCGGCGCCGGCGGCTGCAGCTCGGGCGGCCCCATATAGGTCCAGATCACGCCGCCGCGCTCGATGCAGGGATAGGCCTTGAGCTTGACGCGCTTGCAATAGCCGGTCTCGGCCGGCTCCGACGGGATTTCGACGCACTGGCCGGTCAGGTCGTATTTCCAGCCGTGATAGGCGCAGCGCAGTCCGCTGTCCTCGTTCTGCCCGAACCACAGCGAGACGCCGCGATGGGCGCAGAACTCGTCGATCAATCCGGGCCGGCCGCGCGAATCCCGGAACGCGATGAGCTGCTCCGACAAGAGCCCGACCCGGACCGGCGGACCATCGGCCTCGGGCAGCTCGGCCGCGGCAAGCGCCGGGATCCAATAGCGGCGGAACAGGGTGCCCATCGGGGTTCCTGGCCCCGTCCGCGTCAGAAATTCGTTCTCGTCGCGAGCCGTCATCGCGCATTCTCCTGGCCTGCTCTTAATCGGGTCGGCGCGCGATCGCAAGGGACCCGCGCGCGGACAATCGCATTTGATGCGGCACCGCCATCCTGCGCCCTTCGACGATGCTCAGGGTGAGGAAAAATCTTCGATGACATTGAGAAAGGCGCCTCATCGCGAGCCGCGGCAAAGCCGCGAGTCGAAGGACGCACGGCCGAATGTAGCGCGGCGATCGTTTCTGGACAGATTTGCAGCCGCTTCTGGACTCCCCATAGCAAAAAAATCGCGGGCTGAAACGGGGCTTCAAGACGGCTGTGAAACCGCCGCGGGCGCCGCGATCGCCACCACCGCGGGCGGTGTCTTCGTGATGTCGATCCGCTGCTTGTCGCCGCGGCAGATCTCGCTCACCGCCATCACCGCCTGGCCGGCTTTCGCCTGGCGCGGCATGTCGGCCGGCTGCCCGCAATGGCCGCTCTTGAGGATGGCGCCGGTCGCCGGGTCGTACACGACGTAGCACATCATCGCCTCAGCTCCGTCACGGTCAGGCTGATCGAGGAGAAATAGGCGCTTCCGGTCCCGTTATTGGCGACTCCCACCGAATAGTCCCAGGTCCCGGCCGGCGCGGCGTCGAGGAAGGTCCATGTCAGCGGCGTCTGCGCCGGCGATTGCGCCACCAGCACCGACACAATATCCACGAACATCACCCCCGCGCCGATCGGTCCGCGCGAGATCGTGAACTCGTCATTGGCACCGGTGGTGCTGCCGTTGGCACTCAAGCTCAGCGTGACCAGCACCGGCTCGCCGATCGTCGTGATGGAGGCGTCGGTGAGCGGTTGCAGCGCGGGCGAGAAATAGGTGTACGTCACCGGCCCGGCGACGAACGCGCTGACGCTGTTGGTCGCCGCGCCCGGCGTCAGATCGGTATAGAGCCCGAGCGCGCCGACGCTCGACAGCGCCGGCGCATTGCCGCCGATGGTGTGGGCATAGCTCGTCGCCTGGTCGAGCGTCTGCCGTCCGCCGCCCCAGATGTTGAACGACAGCA
>Ga0307374_10012431_pt1 | contig 11929 bp, 10 predicted proteins | sample OX3MG_FD_202532 | JGI IMG/M metagenome (GOLD analysis project Ga0307374, IMG submission 202532) | Soil microbial communities from Risofladan, Vaasa, Finland - OX-3 | ecosystem: Environmental > Terrestrial > Soil > Coastal area > Acid sulfate soil | place: Finland: Risofladan, Vaasa | collected...
TATTTCCTCTTTATACCTCATGCAGGACAACTTGAGCATCCATCAGTCTGAAGCGCTGGTGTGCTGGTTACAATCGTAGCATGGCTAAACCCATCAAATGGACGTACACAGGGCTGGCCTGGTCATGGAGAGATTTCTCTCTCAGTGTTCTCAGTGTACCAGTCTCTTGCACTGATACCTGTCTCCTGGCACCCAGGATGGCAAGTTGCATCTGTGAACCAACTGTGATGTTGTTCCCTGTTGCTGTGATATCGATGTAACGGCAGTGTCCTATACTAACAAATTGGGGAGAAGGTCAAACTGGAACCTCCATGTCGATGGCGAGGACCTGGCAACACTCGTCGTGAACAAACTGCGCGGCATCCTCAATGTGCTGGCGGTGAAAGCTCCCGGTTTTGGCGATGGTCGCAAAGAGTTGTTGCGCGATCTCGCCGTCCTGACGGGCGGGCAGGTCATCAGTGAGGAATGTGTGACGAAAGCGCTCGGCATAGAAAAGTGGCACGAGCGAAACACGTCTGTTGTTTTGATGTAGTTCAATGTGGAGAAGTGTGTTTGAACGCGCTTCACATGATTTGGAAAGAAGGAGAACCATCATGTCTATGATTTGGAAAGATCCGTCTGAGGGGTTCATGTCGCTTCGTCAAGCTATGGATCGTATGTTCGAGGAGAGTTTCCTCTGGCCAGGACGCTTTGCGCTCTTCACCGGCCGCACTTTTCCTGTCGACGTTTACGAGTCGAAGGATCAGAAGGAATACGTCGTGGAGGCATCGCTGCCCGGGGTGAAACCAGAGGAGATCGAGATCACCTCGTCGGGTGACACGCTGACCATCACCTACGCCACCAAAGGCGAGGAAAAGGTGGAGAAACCGAAGTATATGCGCCACGAGCGCTACGAGGGCGAGACGAGCCGCACATTCACGCTGCCCACCCAGATCGACCCTGAGAAGGTTCAGGCGACCTACGAGCATGGCGTGCTGACCCTGCACGTCCCGAAAGCCGAAACAGCCAGGCCGAAGCAGATTCCGGTGAAGGTGAAGGAAGCAGTTGGCACCCGCTAAGAAGGGATGCAGGGAATACCCTGTCGGGTCACAGTGACAACTCCATAAGAGGTGAGAGCCACCCGGGTCTCGCCTCTTGCTGGAAAGTGAGACGAAAGACAAAGCCCTTATGAATACAAGCGCCGCAGCTTTCCAGAAAACTCCAGCTTGTTCGCAGGAAAGGACTTTTGGATGTACAGGCAAGAAAATGGAGCAGAACGAGAAGATATGCCGACGGCATGGATTCTCCTGGTAGAAAGTGATTCCGACCTGGCTCTCCTCTTGAATCAACTGATTTCAGAAGAAATGGGCCTGCATTGCCTCACAGTTACGACATGTTTTGCCGCGCTAAAAATCACAAACGTGCTCACTCCCTCTCTCTTTCTGCTGAACGAGTACCTGCCCGACGGCGACGGCATCACGCTCTATGATCGTCTTCACAGCAGGAATGACCTCGCGAAGGTTCCCGCGATCATTATGAGTACACTTTCGGGGACTTGCCAGCAGAAAGTTGCAGCGCGGCATCTTACCTGTCTTGGTCTCCCGTTCGATCTTGATACCTTCCTGCAAGTCATTCAAGACTATTTACGGCCAGGACAGCGGTCGCCTCTGGAGACGACGAGCGAACACGCGCTCTCTCAATTGGAGGCGGGAAATGGCGTCTCGTCCAGGAGGGATAATTGGTAGCGTTACGTAGAAAGTCGATGCCGTGTGGTGGTCATTTTTCATCAGTTAATGGGGTCCTACCGAATGCCATTGTTGTGTAAAGATCAGCTTTTGCTGCTGGTAGAGTTTCGCTGCCACCATTTTTCATTCGATCAGGGATCATGGTCGCTTTCAGAAGAGCGTGAATAGATGGCACGATGGCTTCATTGGCTTCGGCATTCATGCGTTGGTACGCCTGCACCGTTTCTGCCATGGTGTTGAGCATCGAGCGATCAGAGGAAAAATCGGCCAACAGGGTGCTGACCATTGCCCGCAAGCGCGCGCTTCCAGGCGCCAACCAGCCCAGGCCATGCTTTTCGATAAAACGCAGGTTGTCCTCCTCCTGGCCGGGCATATAGGAAGTAGCGATCAAGGGCTTGCCCAACGCAAGCGATTCGAACAGGATATTGGGGCTACAGCGGCCCATCGTCACATGCGCAACTGCCATGAACCTGGCGACCTCACTTGTAAAGGGAAAAGCATAGAGGTGCTTCACTCCCTGGCAACGTCGATACAGCGCTCGATTGGTACCTGCCGCCATGATCACCTGCACATCCTGACTCAGGGCGAGAACGAGCCGGGCAGTACGTTCGATGTGTGTTGCTCCCTCTCCACCGCTTGCGGCGAAGATCGTCAGGCGATGGGGGTCAAGGTCCCACTGCTGGCTGCGATTCAGTTCCTCGATCGCCTGCTCACGAGGGAGTTTGAGGACAGAGGTAAACTGGCTGCGCACGGGCCACCCGACGTAATGCAGGCGAGAGGGGTCAAAGCCCCTGGCAAGCGCCTGGGCATACATCTCCTGTGTCGGGGCAAAGGTAGCCGCTGCCTTCCGTTCGGTATACCACATCGCGTGTGTACTCATGGGATCGCAAAAGAGCATGGCGAAAGGAATAGGCGGTGTGTGCTGATCTAACACGCGCGTCACGGCGTGTGTCAGCAGCGGGTGCACCGAGAGCACAAGATCGGGCTGAAATTGTTGCAAGAGCGCTATAAGACGAGGCGCGATGAGCGGCCCCATCGCACGATGCCCCAGGAGCGCCAGTCTCGGAGTATCCGACAGGTGAAACGCAAGGGACCACAGCCAGCGGGCCTTCTGCACGATGAACTGATACGAGCGGGGAATGAGCCTGGGGAGCAGGTCTTCTGTGTGAATAGTATAGTCTGATTGAAGCCTGTCACGCAGGGCCTCGGCCAGACTTATGTGGCCCCCTCCCGTTTTGGACATGAGGATGAGAATTTTGCGTTGCTGGACCATGGAACCCTCCTCACGCCCTGCGCCAAATGGCTTGTTTATTTACTTCTTCTGCTTCCCTGACGCGGTTAGTGCGCGGCGAAATGCGGTTCTTGTGCCTCTTGCCGTTGGCGAATGCCCAAAGCCCAACTGGCAGCTCGCTCCGCTTCCCCGGCAAGCAGGGGACCCTCCTTCTTCATGGTTTGCACGAAGAAGCTCTCCGGCGGAACCAGAGGCTCGACTCCCATCGCGCGCAGTTGCCTAACCATACTCGGCGCGGCAGAATGCTTCCACAGGCGTCCGCGGAAGCGGGTATCAAAGCAAGCCACCGCCAGGCCACGATGCTGTTGGAAGGAGACGTTGCTGAGAAACGACTGCATTACCGGGGTCGGTCTGAATCCCTGTGTTGGGCATCCCACAATGAGCAGGTCCATCCCCTGGAACTCGACAGGATGTGTCAGGTCAATACGGACGGCCTGCGCCTGCCCAAAGGCGCGCAACGTGTCGGCGATGGTCCGGGCAATGCGTTCGGTGTTCCCGAATTGTGAATCATAGACAACTAATGTGTTCATATTTCCTCCATTCAATGCAGACTACTTTAATTCTTCTTTGATGTCTGGGGCTATCCCCTTAACTGCTCCGGGCATAGGTCGGAGGCAGGGACCCGGCGTGAGTCTCTGGCCCTGCAAAGATGTAGACCAGCATGGTGATGCCGGAGAATACCAGGAGCAAGATGAGCCAGAGCCACTGCTCGAGCTGCGCCATTTTGATGAGCGCTCCAATGTAGCCTACGAAAGCGGTGATGCCACCGACGATATACATTCCGATCGCCAGCCAGAACAGCGTGGCATTGCCGAACGATATCAACTGGGTTGTAACCACCCCATTCACAGCGGTCGTGGTTGTGGTACTCCCGACGAGGCCGAAGACGAGCGGGATCGTCGCCACAAGGCAGATTCCCACTCCGACCAGGTATAAAATGCGACTGTTTGCTTTGCTCATATGAGCCTCCATCTAGCACATGTATGTCAGGGATTATTCGTTCCCACATGAAGCATGCCACATGTCTATCACGACAACATCACCATGGCATGACTTCGCCTCACACAGCCATCACAAGTATAACAATCCCTGTCTCGAAGCATGGCGTAACCATTCACAAAATTCTGTTAATTATAAGGAGTCTTGCGGAAGCTGATGGCCGGGAGTTCATAAATACCATGCCATCGCAGACGCCGGGCGTATCCTGGCCGAGCTGTGCGTCGTTTGTGATTTCGCCTCTCGTTGCTGTTATCAGTTTGTGACGCCTCCTGGCTATCCTTACTAAGGGATCAGGGAGCACGGTTGAGGCATTCCGTCGGGAAATTCAATGCCAGAGCGTCAAAATGCACAAAGAGGACGACTATGCAGGCACAAGCAGGAACGGTAAGTGTCCCTCCATCTCTTTCAGATGGTCTATTGGTACAGCAATCTCTCGCAGGTGATCGGGAAGCCTTTGAAATCCTGGTGCATCGTTATCACGACGTGCTCTTCCACCTGGTCTACTCCCTTTTACGAGATTACCATGAAACATACGACATCTTACAGGACGTGTTTCTCCAACTCTACCTTTCCTTAGACACCATTCGCGTCGAAGCATCGCTGAAAGCCTGGCTTTCCCGCGTGGCACATAATCGATGTATCGATCGACTGCGGCGGAAGCGGCCTGGTTATTTTTCTGAACTAGCTGCGACGGGCCGGGAGGATGAGCCACCTATTCTCGATGCGCTCGCCGATACGAGTCCGCTTCCAGAAGAACTGGTAGAACGCCAGGAGGCGCAACGATGCCTGTATGAGGCCATCCAGGCATTACCGCCCAGGTACCGCTCTGTCGTGTGTCTGCGCTGGATGGACGGGATGAGCTTTTTTACTATTGGACAGAAGCTCGCTATACCGGAAACGACGGCAAAAACTCATTTCTATCGCGCAAAGCGGTTGCTCTGTGTGGCATTATCAGAAAAAAACCAACTGTGATTCACTCGTGGTGACCCAAGCCTTTTTCTTTGGAAAGCAGTCTCAGGAGTTGCTTAAAAGGGAAAAGAAAGTTCTTTTACGGAAGGAGCATCGTCATGCTGACACAAGTATACAATCTGCAAAGTGATAAGGATGCGATAGAAGTCTCTCTTACCGGCCAGATGCTCCTTGAAACTCCTCTGTTGAACAAAGGCAGCGTCTTTCCAGAAGACGAGCGGCGCGCGTTAGGTTTGTTGGGGCTGCTTCCCTACCACGTTGCGCCGGTGAAAGAGCAACTTACGCGCACATATGAGAACTATTGCCGCGAGGACACAGACCTGGGGCGCTACATGTATCTCGCGTCGTTGCACGACCGGAACGAAGTGCTCTTCTACCGCCTGGTATTGGACCACATCCGGGAGATGAGCCCCATCGTCTATACGCCGGTCGTCGGGCTGGCGTGCCAGAACTACAGTCATATTTATCGTCGTCCACGTGGATTGTATATCTCGTATCCCTACCGGGATGAAATCGAGATGCTGTTCCAGAATGTCACGAACGACCAGGTACGTGTCATTGTCGTCACAGATGGCGAGCGTATTCTAGGACTTGGCGACCTGGGCGTTGGCGGTATGGATATCCCCGTCGGCAAACTCGCGCTGTATACGCTCTGCGCCGGCATCCATCCGGCCACGACGCTGCCCATCATGCTCGATGTCGGCACGGATAACCGCGCGCTGCTCGATGATCCGCTCTACCTGGGCTGGCATCACGAGCGCGTGCGTGGCGCGGACAACGATGCCTTTATCGAGGCATTTGTGCGGGCGGTGCAGCAGCGCTTCCCCGGGGTGCTGCTGCAATGGGAAGATTTCGCCAAAAAGGATGCCCGTCGCCTGCTCGAACGGTATCGCGACAAACTGTGTACCTTCAACGATGATATCCAGGGGACGGGTGCAGTCACGCTGGCCGGCCTGCTGGCAGCCGTAGATCTAACCGGGTCGAAGCTGAGTGAACAGCGCGTGGTGATCCTGGGCGCTGGCTCGGCGGCGACAGGTATCGCTGAACAACTCATAGCGGTATTGGCGAGCGAAGGAATATCACCAGAGGAGGCAAGGCGCTTGATCTGGCTCGTCGATACGCAGGGGTTGGTGCATACCGGGCGGCGCAATCTCGACGTGGAAAAATGGCTCTACGCACAGCCACAGGAGCTTATCACAGCATGGCAACCCGTCTCATCGTCGGAACCTGTTGGACTGGAAGAGGTGGTGGCCCGGGTCCATCCAACGATTCTGATCGGCACAGCGGCCTGCGCCAATGTCTTCGCGGAAAGCATGGTGCGCGAGATGGCAAAACATGTCGCACGCCCCATCATCTTCCCGCTTTCCAACCCGACCTCGAAATGTGAAGCCAGGCCGGAGGACTTGCTGGCCTGGACAGGTGGCCGCGCCCTGATTGCGACGGGCAGCCCGTTCCCCGATGTCACTTCTCAAGGACAAACGTATGCCATTGGGCAATGCAACAACATGTTCATCTTCCCCGGCGTCGGCCTCGGTGTGCTTGCCAGCCAGGCAAAGCGCGTGACGAACGAGATGTTCATCGCCGCTGCGCGCGCCCTCAGCGAGTGTTCACCTGCGCGCAAGAACCCGACTGCTTCGCTCTATCCACGCATAGAGGATGTGCGTGAGGTGTCTCGGAGGGTTGCCCTCGCGGTTGGCCTCGCGGCTCAACAGGTGGGAGTCGCGGACCAAACTACGCCAGAGGAGTTGGAGCGGCGCGTCACGGAGCAGATGTGGGAACCCCATTACCCCCGCCTGCTTCCCAGAAAAGATTAGGCGCGAATTCGACTTGCCTCTTTCACCGTTCTCCTCCTTTGGAGAGAATGCTCCCAGGCAAGATTAGCTTCTTTACCCTATCTTTTCCCAGAGCACCTTTTGCAACTCCTTGTGCTCTGCCGGTGTCAGGTTGAGCTTCAGCAGCATGTCTCGGAAGTGCGTAATCTCATCCGGGAAGTTAGCTTTACGTAAGGCTTTTATCGTGGTTTCGAACAACTCCTTACGTTTTAGCGCTTCTAGAGTGAGTTCGTCCGAAACTCGTCGTTCTTCACGATCTCTTCTGCTGGCCGCTGCCCCTCCTCCGGCTAAGAAGGTGAGGGGGCCTTCCTTGTGAGCGGCCGCGCGCTTGGCCTCTTGCTGGGCCTCCCAGTCTTCCAGGTTGCTAGACATCTTGCACCCGCCTTTCAACAATCACAGGGCAGTACCTGTACCGAGGAGTGACCTCGTCCGGTGAAAAAGGATGTTTGCTTGCTCTTCCACCAGGCATTTCTCCTCACATGAATAATGCTATCAGGCCCCTCTCACCATCGGCTCACAAGGTGTGCGTTTCATCTCACAATACAGTATCATTTTACGCAGTCCCGTCGGCTCATAAAATGATCACAGGCGAACACTTTATCTGATAGATGCCACCAGGTAAGCAGGCGGTAATCAGTTGTGTGGCTGCGGCATAAGGATAAACTGATCTCCTGGCGAGGGCCAGGCCCCCTGTCCAGGAGATCAGTTTATTGTAACAGGCGCAGGCAAAGCCGCGCGGCGCTGATTACGGGTTCACCAGCACTTTTACCATCACTACTCCAACGTCAAATGACGCGCCTCCGGTGTGGACAAGTTCCACGATCCCTTCCTGTGCCCCTGCCTGGAAACTGGCCTGATAGGGTACCTTGACGGTGAATGGACCAGGACCAAAGCCGGCGGTCCCCATGCCATAGGCGCTACCGATAGCGGTATACAGGTGATCCAGGATATAAACGGTCCCAACCTGTGACTCAAACTGCTGCCCGTACCCGGAGACCGTCACCGGATTGCTGATGTGCGTGCTCGGTCCGCTCAGCGGAGACGAAATGTACATCCAATCGGCCTGGACCGCCGTCACTTCCCAGACGCCGTTGACATTTCCCTCGAGTCGCTTGAGTGTGATCCTGGTAGTAGGGCCAAATTTTGCTCCGTTAGGGAAAGCCGCATTGACCTGTGCCGTAAGATCGTGAGCGCCGCCACCGCTCACTAGTTGCAGTTGAGCAGGTGGATTGGTGGGAGCAGAGGGCAGGAATTGTGCGACAAATTTTTGGGCTGTCTTCATCGCATCGAGCTTCCAGGTATCTTGCTGAAGCGCAATCTTGTTCTGGGCAACCTCAGCCTGCCAGCGCGTCAAATCGGGATACATGCCAGGGAACACGACCTGAACGAAGGTTCCCGATTTCCCGTTCCACTGGAACTCGCGATATAGGTCTACCGTCAACTGATCGCTGCTCTTGCCTTTGTTGATACTGGAGTTCGGATCTACCTGGCCCGTCAGTACCGTGCTAACGCCACTGATCATCGCACTGCCCCTGGTGAGACCTGGCAGCTTGAAGAGTTGCACGGGGTGAGCATCGGTGATGTGGTCATACGCGTATACATCTACCGTCTGGCTGTCGGTGTGGTACACAGGCACCAGCGCCTGCAACGATGGATCGCCTTTCAAGTTGGCGCAACTGACCGTCCCGATCGAAGAGACGTTCTTGTCTATGCCAACGATCGAATCCCAGTACCCCGCTTGTTGTATGGCGACCGGGCAGGATACCGGCCCCGACACTACGCGCGGCTGTGGGTCAAGCAATACCTTCACCATCATTGTGGCATGAGGCCCGATTCCTATTGGATTCGTCAACTGGACCTCTACCACGCCTTCCTGGGGGCCTTGCTTGAAGCTCGTGTCGTAGCTGACCTGCACCGAGTAGGGTGATATCCCCATGCCGAGACCAGGAATCGCGGTCAGGTGAGTATGTCCAACGATGGTGTACAGGTGATCCAGGATGTACGCTTCGCCGATATCTCCCTCAAAAGCGCTACCCTTGCCTTCGATCTTCACCGGGCTGGCGGCCAGGCTGCGCGACCCGACGGAGGTAAGCACACCGGAGCCGCTCTCAACCCCGATGACTACCCACATATTGTGGGTATTCCCTTCGAGACGGGTGAGCGTCACGGTGATAGACGGCGGTTTGGTACCCGGGGCGTTCTCGACGACTGTAACGGTCGCGTAGACATCCTTCGCCCCTCCGCCTTTGATCAGTGTTGCCGTTGACGGCAGAGTCCAGCCGAAGAACTTCGCACCCAGTTTTTTCGCCACTTGTACCGGATCATTCTTCCAGGTATCCTTGCCCTGTTTAACCAGGGCCTGGTCGGCCTCGGCCTGGTAGCGTGTCAGGTCGGGGAAGATGCCTGGGAAGACGACCTGTACCAGTGTCCCTTTGCCGGCGTTCCACTTGAATTCGCGGAAGAGATCTCTCGTCCACTGCGAACTGGGTTTGCCAGCGTTCGCGCTGGAGTTTGGATCGACTTGAGCCATCATGACGGTGTTGTAGCCACTGATCTTCGCATCACCTTTGACCAGGCCCTGCAACTTGAAGAGCTGCGTTGGCTTTGCACTGGTAATGAGGTTAAACACGTAGACATCCAGTGTGCTGTTCGCGTCGCGATGACGAACCGTCACCAGCGCCTGCAAAGAGGGATTGCCCAGAACGTTGGCGCAGCTTACCCCCTCTACTTTGCTATCACTCCCTCCGGTACCAAGGATGGCATCCCAATGCGCAGGGTCCCCTATCCCTGATGGACACGCCTGCGGCCCCCAGACCACTCCTGGTACAGGAGTGGGGATGCCTTCACCAGGAGATGCTGATGGTGTGGGCGTCGTCGCCGGAGAAGGTGTGGGTGTCTCTACACCAGTAGTAGCTGTCGGCGTTACGACGCCTGTGGTAGGTGTTGGAGTTTGCGTCGTGGCTGGTGAGCTACCGCGCAGACTCAGAGGTATCATGATCGCAAGCCCAATCACCAGCGCCGCCGTCGTCACAATTCCTACGATCACGCTCAAACGATGTTGTTCAAAGTACTTTCGTGTTTTCATAGCGTTCCTCCTCTCCCTTGACCATACTTCACTTCCTTGTAAAGACTCCTTCAAAGGAGATTCATGCAATATGAGCATAGAACGCAAGTATCACACCCGGGGCACAGTTGGCAGGGTTCTTCTCACAGAAGGTTCACATCTTTCAATCCGGGGCGGTGTAAAAAGATACAGAATTGTGAGATGAACCGCTCGACTTGTGAGCCAATAGTGACAGGGACCTGGTAGAGTTATAGAGAAGAAGAGGGATGTTTTGTACCCAGATAGACCAACGTTGTATTGATGAATGATGCTACGTCCCTGGTTGCTCTATAAGGAGCGAAAACGATGCAGAAACGATATGCTTTACCTTTGTTATTCCCGGTTTATGGTTTGCTCTTGCTCCTCGCCGGTTGCGCGACCGTTCAGGCACCTCCCAATCCTACTGCTACTTCTACAGGCGGTCCTTCTTTCACAGAAACTACACCCCTGGTTATTCAACCTCCGTTGTTTGCCGTCAATAGTGTCGCCTGGTCGCCAGATGGGAAGCGCGTCGCCATAGCCAACGCGGATGGCATCTTTCAGGTCTGGGAGGCCGCGACTGGTCGGCTCATCTCAACCCATGATGATCGCGCGCGTGCAACAAAGATCTCCATTCTTGGATGGTCGGCTGATGGGAAGCGCATCATCTCAACCATTCTTGGCCCCGGCACGACCGTGCAAGTCTGGGATGCTGCCACCGGCAACACGCTCGTTATCTTTAGCAATTCGTATCCTGTGGCCGTTTCGCCCGATGGGAAGCTCGTAGCAGTAGGCAGCGGCAGCAGCGTACAAATCTGGGATACGTCCACTGGCCAGCAGATTTTCAGCTTTAGCACAGCTACCGACCACGTGGATCAGCTTGCCTGGTCCCCCGATGGTAGTCTGCTCGCCACCACAAATACACAGCAAACAGCTAATGGCGCAACCGACTTTACCATCCAGGTCTGGAGGGTTGCGACCGGCCAGCATATCTCCACCTATCAGCCTCCTGCTCATAACCATATCTACAATCTCACATGGTCGCCCGATAACAGGCGCATCGCTTCTACAGAGGATCTGGGAGCGGGTACTAATGCGGTCATCGGACGGGTCTGGGATGTGACTGATGGAATGCCCATTTATTCTCTGCAAATTGCTACCGGGCAGTCTTCCGGCCTTGCCTGGTCGCCTGATGGGGCGCGTATCGCATCCTGGTATAATTTCTCTTCAGAGCAGGCAGCGCAGGTCTGGGATGCTGCGACTGGTAAACTGTTGTACAATACGGCAGACCGGGGCGTCATCTCTGTTGCCTGGTCGCCTGATGGCGGACAAATCGCTCTAGCGGATCAGCAGACGAACATGCATTTATTGGATGCAGCCACTGGCCAAACACTTCTCACCTATCAAGAGGCAGCCAACCAGCGTAGCGTCACCTGGTCTCCAGATGGGGAGCATCTTGCCAGCGTGGGCGCAGAGGGAACGACGATCTGGGAAGCCGGCGCAGATCACCGCATTGCTTCTATTGCGGCACATCCCCAGGCGGAACACGCGATAGCCTGGTCGCCCGATGGCAAACAGATCGCAGCCGAGGATGGCGCAAACCTGAATGTCGGCTTCTGGGATGCCACCACTGGCGATAGTTTTGGTGATCTCCAATTCTATCATGAGGACGTGTTCAGCCTATTCAATTATAGAAACGCTACCGCCGTTGCCTGGTCGCCTGATGGCGCGCACGTTGCTGCCGGTTGGACCCCCAGTTTCACGTATGGCTCACCCACACAGCAGGTCTATGTCTGGGGCAACTCTCCAGCCATGTGTGGCCTGGATGATAGTTGTCCTATGTCTGGCGGGAGCCATACGGCACCGATCACCGCTCTCGCCTGGTCGCCCGATAGCAAGCGTATAGCCTCTGCCAGCCTGGATAAAACCGTTTTGATCTATGATGTTGCCCACCAGAAAAATCTGCTCATCTACCGGGGTCATACTGATGCGGTGACGGCGGTGGCCTGGTCGCCTGATGGCAAATACATCG
>Ga0307374_10012432_pt1 | contig 11928 bp, 15 predicted proteins | sample OX3MG_FD_202532 | JGI IMG/M metagenome (GOLD analysis project Ga0307374, IMG submission 202532) | Soil microbial communities from Risofladan, Vaasa, Finland - OX-3 | ecosystem: Environmental > Terrestrial > Soil > Coastal area > Acid sulfate soil | place: Finland: Risofladan, Vaasa | collected...
CGGGCGGGTCAGCCTCCTTTGGCTGGCCGCCATCTTCAACTGGCTGGGCCTGATCGATGTGCTCTGGTGTCTATGGGACGACAACCGCCAGTGCCTCCACGACAAGGGCGCGGACACGATCGTGGTCTACGACGGGAGCTTCGAAGCCCCAGCCGGGCCGGACCAGACCGCAGTCGCACCGACCTGGGTGCCGTCCGGACCTTGGCCCCCGACACCTCCGCCGTACTGGTTCCCTTACGGGTATGGCGGGCCCCCGGTGATGCGAACCCATCCCAACGGCTTCGCCGTGGCTTCCCTGGTGTGTTCGCTCCTCGGCTTCCTCCTTCTGGGCATCACCGGCCTACTGGGCGTCGTCTTCGGCTTCGTGGCCCGATACCAGATCCGCCGTTCCCAGGGTGCCCAGAGCGGGTCGGGGCTGGCCTTGGCCGGAATCATCGTCGGCTTTGCCATTTTCGGCCTTTGGACCAGCCTGTTCGTGGTCGGTGCCATCACGAATCACGGCACCAACAATGGGCAAGCGTCCGTAGCTCGCGCCGGATCAGGAGCCTCGGATCCGAACCTCGCCATCCCCGGCGCGCCTGGATACACCACCCTGGATGGCCCCGACGGATTACCCCTGGCGGTGGGCCGGCCCTGGGGGCCGCCCTGTCAGCCGATCGTCTTCTCCGTGAACCACGCCATCCCGGCCCTGGCCGACCAGGAACTGGCGGTGGTGGTGGCCCAAGCCCGGGCGACCGGAGTTGACGTCACACTGGAGGATCCACAGGGCTACTGGCAGCCGGGGGACCTGTATCCGCCGGGCCTTACCAACGCTGAGGTCAAGTTTGTCCCGGTCTCCGTCGACTCCACGGCGGCGCCGAAGCTCAGTGACGGTGGACCGGAGCACATCGGCTTTGGCTGGGACGGGCACCCCTCAGCCGATGGCATCCACGACCAGCTCACCGGGGTCCAGGCCACCCTGTACGCGAGAGACCTTGCTGACCCCGCCGCCTACCGGCTGGCCGACCGTCAACTCATTGGTTTTGCCGAAGGTGTAGCGGCCTCCACGGCGCCTGGATCCGGGATCGCCCGAGACAGCAACGTCGATGGCTTCAGTAGCCAGGACACAATGGCCATGAGGATGATGTCGGGGTGCACCACCGTCCCGCCGACCTGAGCGGCAGCCCAGCCCTTTAGCTCCGGCCTAGTTCTCGCATCAGCCCGAAGGCGATAGCAGCGCGCCAAGGTTGGCCAGGGGTGTGACCTGGTCCGGTGGTGGTGCCACCACCGACACGGCCGTGCCGAAGTCGTAGTAATCGATGCTGACCGTGCTGGTCACCGCCGTCGTCACCGTGCCGACACTGACATGGCCGGTGCTGGTGATCCTCTGGCGGCGGAGGAGGCCGGACGAGTCGACCCACACCTCCATCGAGGCCGTGCGAATGGTCGGCGTCGGCGTGTTGATCCCGTTGGTGGCCTGGAAGATGGTGCCGTAGGCGTTCATGGCTCCCACATTCAGGCTCAGCCGGTACTCGGAGGTGGGTACGCCCCGGACGTCCTCGGAGCCAACCTGTTGGGCCCCGGTGACCTCACGGAAGGGCAAGTTTTCCAGCTGGGCGAGCGTGGCGGAGGGGTCTCCGTTAGGGACCATCCCAGGGGTGTCAGTGGAGGAGGCCGAGATGGCCGGGATTGAGACCCAAGGCGTGGACAGGTGCCGGTTGGCCATCACGAGGGCCGGCAACTTTTCGTAGGCCATGCCTTGGACGAGACGAACCTCACCGCCGGCCGCCGGCCCGGCACTGAAGGCCAGGTCGGCCAGGTGATTGCGGAAATCCGACGCCCCGATTGCCACCTGGGTGATGGAGGCGTGAAGGCCCGACCCGGCCGTCGAGGTTGAAATGGTCATCTCCACCCGGGCCGTTCCGGCCGAGAGGGTCCGGGCCCCGGCCGATCGCACGGCCAGGCGGATGGCGGCCAGGCCAGGCGCGGCGGGAACCGCCACCAGGCCGATCAGATCGGCGACGAAGAGACCGACGACGGCCAGTGCCGCCCCCCGCCCCCATCCCGATCGGCTCCCCACGCCCACGCTGGCAGCCTACGACGATCCGGTCAGCGTGGCTGTCCAAAGTGTCTGCGCCGGACAGGAGCCTTTCCGAGCGCAGCGTAGGAGGCCGGGCCTATCGAGCTGCAGCTCCCGGACACCCGCTCTGGGCGACCGAAGCGGTTACCGCCGCCTGATGATCGGCTAGATGCCGGAGGACGGACGCGAGGATTTGCCTACCACCAGTCTCGGGGTTCGAACTCATTGGTAGGCCCGACGGTCCGGTATGGGCTGGAGCCGGGCGCGGACCCAAAGCAGCCTCGGCACTGTCACGGTTAGGAACGAGTTGGCCCTAGCCAGCGCCAGAAGCCGAGGCCGCGGGCTGATCGGACCAGTGACTCGGTAGCCCAGGAAGCGAGCCCAATGACCACAAGCGACCACAGCCGAGAGGTGGGGTGATCCCTTAACCACACGCGGTCAGCCTTGAGAAAGGCAACGAAGCCGTCGCCCGGTCTCCACAACGGGCCCTTGAGTCTCCCAGTCTCGCCCACCGCCACTCCCTGCGCTGATACCAGAACAGCAAGAGACATGCTAGGTCGAGTCGCCCAGAGCTGGAGGGCCCGAGCTGGTAGAGCGTCCCCGTCCCCGAACGTCTGCCAGAGGTACCCCAGAAGATCCCAAGGAGCAACGGAAGACAACTGCCCTCGTACGCCGGCTGGTGGGTACGCCGAGCGGTACCTCCGGGCGGGCGGGTCACTGTGACGAACTAGTGCCAGGGATCAAGCTCGAATAGCAGGCTCCCGACAAGCCAGACTCCCAGGTTGAGCCCAACGATGATCAGGAGACCGTGCCAGATCGGATGCCGATGCCGCTAGCGACGTAGAGAGCAGTGAACAGTCCCACGGACAAAAGGCGGCGCCTTCCACCAACGGTCAATGCCCGCTGTCTTGCTCTTGACCTTCGGCTTCCTGGTTCTGGCCCCCGAGTCCCGGGAACCTATCCACAATGTCCTCAATCGATGGGTCCTCGGGTGTGGGCTCCGGGAGAATTGGTGGTTCTCCTCCCGAGTCCCAGACGGTGGCACGGGTCCGAGCCAGCCCAGCCTCCAACTCTGGCTGATATCGGCTCCCAGCGGTTGCGGGCTCGATCATCACTCGCACCACGGCGAATACCGCCGTAGGGACAGCCACCAAGAGGGGCAGCCACCACACGAAGTGTCTAGGCGCCCCCAGGAGGCCTGTGACCACGACATAGATCACCACAAGGCCGCCGACGACCCACCGGTCGACTCGCCCTCGTCGTCGGCTCCACTCCCGCTGAGCGCGGTAGTACGCCCGGACGCCGTCGCCTGGTCGCCACAGATATCCGTGCTTCTTCACCACGGCCTCCCCCAACAGCAGCCCTCAGCGCAGGAATGGTACCTGGAACCAGCAGGGCTACGGCCTGCCGGTTCCGGAGCAACCGGCCCAGCGGACGCCGAAGAGGCCGCCCCGAACATCGAGCGTCCCAGGGCGACGCACCGTCCCCCTCCGCCGGCCTGTGGCGCACAGCATTGGCATTTTCAAGCCGTCTCGGGGTCGGTCTCGAAGGCCCAAGTGAAGACGACCTCGTTGGTTTCTGAGACCCCTCCGGTGCCCCCATAGGTGGCCGTGGCAGCCTCGTTCGACTCCTCGGTTACGACCCACATGCCATAACACCCTCTACTACGGGCGACTTGCGCCAAGCGGTTGACCAGAGCCGTCCCGACGCCTCGCCGTTGGTAGTCCTCGTGGACGGCCAGTTCGTAAAGGAACATCTCAGTGCCCTTATCGGGGTGGGTCATCTCAACGCCGCTCACGAAGCCGACAGGGCGGCTGTCCTCGTAGGCCACGAGGAGGTGGTGATCGGGGTCTGAGAGAAAGCGAGCCGTAGCCTGGGGCTCCGCCATTCCGTCGAAAAGGTGAGAGGCAGCCATGACCTCGGCGTTGTCACCGGGACCCAGGGATCGGAGCTCCATTCGCCCATCCTGGCTCATCGCCAGTGCCGGATGGGGCGAAGAGTGGCGACCCCCGATCTCGGAAGACAGGGTCGCCCATAACGCCGAGCGTCACGGGCCCCGGACCTCCCCCACTCCGCCGGCCGCGGGGCGCCTGGACTGATGAAGACCGCATGACAGACTCCCGAAATGACTCCAGCGGGAGGCGCTGACCCGCTCCAACGCCGTGCCCTGTTCGGTAGCGATGTCACTTCCTATGACGCCGGGCGGCCGGGCTATCCGCAGCGGGTCTACGAGGTTCTGGCTGAGCGGGCGAGCTTGGGACCCGGCTGCAAGGTTGTGGAGATGGGTCCCGGCACCGGTCAAGCCACGATGGAGCTGCTGGATCGTGGGGCCTCCGTCACGGCCGTGGAGCTGAGCTCCGAGCTTGCCAATCGGCTGCGGGCCAAGGGCGAGGGGCGACGCCTGACCGTCGTCGTAGGGGCATTCGAAGACGTCGACCTTGACGAATCGAGCAGCGACTTGGTGGTGGCCGCCACCTCCTTTCATTGGGTCCCGGTGGAGCTGGGTCTGGCTCGTGCCGCCCAGGTACTGCGTCCGTCTGGATGGCTGGCCTTGTGGTGGAACGTATACGGAGATCCGGACCGCCCAGATCCCTTCCACGAAGCCCTGACCCCGGTCCTTGACCGCCTCGCTCCCGAACTGACCGATTCCGATGGCGCCGCTCGGGGAGGCGTCGGACGCCACCCCCATGCCCTGGACGTCAGGGCCAGAAGCTCCGAGATCGACGCCTCTGGGAAATTCGGGGCGGTCTATCACCAGACCATCCCTTGGACGGGACGCCACAGTCCGGGTTATTTGCGCACCCTCTTCTCGTCCTTCTCCCCCTGGCTGGCCCTTCCGGATGATCGGCGGCGACGGGTGCTGGACGCCGTGGAGGAACTGGCACATTCGCAGTTCGGCGGGATGGTGGAGCGGCCCTATTTGACCCCGCTGTACCTAGCGCGCCGGCGGATCTGAAGGGCGATCACACTTCGGAAAGACTGGTGACATGGCTACGACCACCATCCGATGGACGGGCATAGCGATCGACTGCGCCGACGCCGGGCCGGTCGCGCGCTTCTATGAACGCCTGCTGGGGTTCGAGATCGGCGACTTCGAACCTCCCGGCTGGGCGCAACTGCACGACCCAGCGGGCGGCGTGCACCTGAATATCCAGGGCGAGGAGTGGTACGTGAGGCCGACGTGGCCAGAGAAACCGGGCGAGCAGGCGAAAATGCTCCACTTCGAGGTGCAGGTCGACGATCTCGAAGCGGCGGTCGCCACCGCACTGGATGCTGGCGGCACCGAGGCACCGTGGCAGCCGCCTGACCGTGACCGCGACCGAATCCGTATCATGCTTGACCCCGCCGGCCACCCCCTTTGCCTATTCCTCCGAGGTGAGTAGCCAGGAGCATCTCCCTCAGACTCTCCCCGCTGCTCGGGTGCGGGAGCCGGCAATGACGGCACGATGTGGTTTTCAGGGTCTGGTATCAGGGGACCGTCGGCCTGAGTCAGACCGGAGCCGGCGTCCCCTATCCGCGAGGGCTCCCAGGCCCCGAGGATATTGGTGGAGACGCATATTCCGAAGCTGCGTATTCCCCCATCCGCGAGGCCTTTGACCCCCCGAGGTCCCCCTTCCAGGGAGGCTGCCCGGACTCCGCTGCATGCATTCGCTCTGGTCACCGCCACGCGCTGGTGACACCAGGCCGCGGCTGCGGGATTGGTCGCTGAGGCCGTCGATTGAGCCCGTCGTTCTTGGCCACTTGGCGAATGCCAGGCCTCACGCCTGAGGCGCAGAGCGGGGCTGGGGGGCGCTCTCAGATCCGGCCGGGTAGGCGCCACGAGCTGATCAGAGCCTCAGGTCTCGGCAGTTCTTTGGGGCCCACCAGGCCGGTAAGGATCCCGTTGCATCAGATGATTGATCCCGGCATTGGACATCACTTCAGCCGACGATGACCTGCTCAGAGCGGGTGTCCAGGTGAAGGTCGGCGGTCCAGAACTGCCCCCAGCGACTGGGAAAGTCCAGGTACGGCCGCACCTTTGCCACCCCGGGGGAATATGCATCAGATGAAATATGCGGCAGAACGCCCAGATCGCCGGCCGTGGGCGCCAGTGAGAATCTTCGCCAGATCGAGGACAAGGCGGTCGGCGCTTTCCGAGACGGTCAGTCCGACGGGATTTCAAAGGCCCGCCAACCAACATGCTCTTCGTCCAGAACGGCTGGCAGAACACCGCTAGCAGCCTCAAGAGACAGCCAGAGCGTGCCGGCAAGGACCTGTCCCACGGCGACTGCTTCGAGGTTTAGAAGGTTGAGCCGAGGGTGACGCTTCGCTATTCGGGCCATGCGAGGCACCATTGGCCGCGGGTCTGGGAGCAGGATGTCGCTGCGCAGTTCGAGGAGGCTCAAGATGGCCCGCTCCTGGTCTGGCTGCTCCAACTGTTGGAACGGGCCAGACAGATGGCCTTCCGCTCCAAGCACGGCCGCCCGACATGCCCGGTAGTACCAGTAGAAAGTGGTGTACAGCACAACAGGCTCGTCCCTGCCGAGACCGACCAGCAGCTCCTCGATCAGGAGCCGATCGTCGACGATGACCAGGCGAGGGGTGGAGGGCACCCCGAGCTATTGATCAGCCAGATCTGGGTCGTCGATGGCCGCGATCCCGTTCTCGTAGCGCTCCCGGAGCACGCGACGGAGTTCGGTGCGGGCCACTGTTACTCCCCCTGGTACGACTAGGGCCGCTTCGCCGAGATCGATGAAGCCGATCTCTCCACCCCCCTCGATACCCCAGCGATGACGGAGGTCCGCCGGCAAGCTGGTCTGTCCTCGGTGAGACACCCTCGCGTTCGTCGTCGCAGCCATACGGTGCATTGTATTCTGACCCGGGATACAAGGCGAGTATCCCCCTAACCCCGACGGTCGACGGGGGGCGAGGTCGCCCACCTCGCCGGTTCGGCGCGACGCGAGGCATGGTGGCGGTGTGCTCGGCCTGGTCGACGCTGTCAGGCGAGGATGGCGAAGCGGTTCGTTGCCTCGACGGTGGCGGCAGTCATCGCATCGCCCCCGGTGTGGCCCGTATCCACGACCTGCAGCTCGGCGTCCGGCCAGACCTGGGCTAGCTCCCAGGCGACATCGAGAGGACCACCGAGGTCGGAACGACCGTGGATGAGCACCCCCGGAATGCCGGCCAGGCGGCCGGCGTCGTTAAGGATCTGGCTTTCGGCTAGCCAGGCCTGGTGATGGAAGTAATGGGTGACGGTCCGGGCGAAGCTCATCCGGAAGGCCGGGTCGTCGTAGCGGGGGTTGGGCGCGCCATCGGGCATGGGTGAGGCGGCGTCCTCCCAGGCGCACCAGTCCTTGGCTGCCCTCTCCCGGACCTTGAGCTCGGACTGATCGTGGAGGAGCCGGTGGTAGGCGCCCACCAGGTCGTCCCGCTCCGCCTCCGGCACTCCCCGGCGGAACCGATGCCAGGCCTCAGGGTAGAAGCGGCCCACCTCGTGGTAGAGCCAGTGGATGTCCTTGGGTCGGGTCATGGCCACCGAGGACAGCACCATGGCCACCACCCGGTCCGCGTGGGCCTGGGCATAGACGAGTCCGAGGGTCACGCCCCAGGACACGCCCCGAACCACCCAGCGCTCGATGCCGAGGAACTCGCGGAGAGTATCCATGTCGGCGAGAAGATGACTCGTGGTGTTGGCCGATAGGTCGGTGAAGGGACCGACCCGAGGAAGGCTGCGGCCGGCGCCGCGCTGGTCAAACAGGACGATCCGGTAGGCGGCGGGGTCGAAAACGCGCCGGGCGCCTTCCGTACATCCTGAGCCGGGCCCCCCGTGGAGAACCACCGCGGGCTTGCCGTCCGGGTTCCCGCAGACCTCCCAGTAGATGCGCTGGCCAGAGCCGAGGTCCAGCAGACCGGACTGTTGCGGCTCGATGCGAGGGAAGAGACCAGGCATCCCGTCAGTCTGTCTCACCAGGGCTGAGCAGAGCCGCCCACGCGGCTGGGAGGGCATCACTCAGGCATCACATGCCGCTCGGACGGACTATCTCCTATCGACGGCCGGCTCGGCGAGAGCAACCGTCCCCCAACCCCGTCTGGCGGTCACGGTCGAAGATGACCTGCACCGAACTAATCGAGCACATTCGCTCGAAGTCGTGAATGTCGCTGGGGACTCAGCTGTCGGGCGTTGCCGCATCCAATCCGCGCCGAACCTCTGACGTGTTCACGTCGAGAGCGCCCAGCAGCACCGCCGCAGGATCTGGTGGTTGGAGAGCGAGGAGCTGGGCCAGCACCTGCTGGGCCGTGACCTGGGTCTTCCGGCGATTGGGCTTGACCGCATCCTGAAGCACTTTCTTTGCCGCGGGTGTCATGCGGAGGCGGTCTCCATTCATGACGGCTCTGATCGTCGGCTTCTTCGGCACGGGGCGCATCGGCAGTGCGGGAGCGTCGGCGCCGGACCCCAGGCCCACGGCACGTAGGGCTTCGTGATCGAGCGACTCGAGGGCCTGGCGAGCCTGGGGCAGGCTCACGCCAATCACGGCGTCGATCGAGGGATCCTCGAACAAGGCGAGCAAGATGTGATCGGTACCCGTTCGGCGATCACCTCGGCGACGGGCCTCCTCACTGGCCTGCAAGTAGATGGCCCAGGGGTGGAGCACTTCTGGTGCGACGGATTCGGTGGTCATGATGACTCCTTGTTGTATTTGGTGTGCACGGATTGGCGGGTGACGCCCAAAGCGTCTCCGATCTGCTGCCACGACCAGCCCTTTTCCCGGGCCGCCGCCACGTGGTTCGCCTCGACCCTCTCGGCCAGGCGATGTAGCGCCAACGAGGCGCGAAGACCAATTGCCGGGTCATCCGACGAGAGATTCACGCTCAGTTGCTCGATGTCCATGCCTGTCAGTGTAGACTGACATTCCCGAATTAGTCAATTTGAACTGACACCGCTGGTAGCCTACGGATCCCGACCCCCTACGGCGGACACTCAGCTCCCCCAGACGTCGTCGGACTAGCCCAATATCTCGACTCGTCCGGAGGCCTCACCTATCTCAGACCGCCGGCTCGGGTGCACCCGTCCGAGATCAACGGACGCCCGCAATTCCGAGCACTCGTGGCCGGCGGGCACCCGTCCGAGATCGGCACGTAGGCGTCAGCTCGCCCGGCGCCCTTGCGTTCGCTTGATGGCCTTGGCAGCTTTCATGCTCTGGTCAAGAGCTCTAAGTAGCTCCTCGACTTCACCTCCCTCCGGTTCGTCGAGTCGCTCGGTGACCCACTGGCGAACCAGTTGGGTGACCCCAAGTCCCACGGCCTCGGCTCGAACCCGGAGGCGCTCCAGGTCGGAGGCATCGAACCGCACGGCAAGGGAGGACTTGGGCCGGCCGCGGCTGACCTCGACCCGATGAAGAGCCGAGACGTCGATCTCAGCCCCATCGAACTCATCGCGCCAGGCGTCACGGCTCGTGCTCTTTCTGGCTGTCATCGGCCTGCCTCCCTTGCTGAGTTGTAAGCCCGCTTCTCCTTGGCCGTCATCGATCGGGCCGACACGGGGTAGCTCCGGCCACCGGCCGGGGTGTCGAGGTAGACGGCCAGGTGCCGTCCAGCCTCGGTGAGCCCGAGAACGATCAGGCGACCAGGCCGCTCTGGCTGTGCCGCGTCGAAGAACACAGATTGGGAGTCGAACACCACTTCCTCCACCTCGCCCGGGGTGACCTTGTGGCCGGCGATGTGAGTGATGTTCTGGTCATCCCACAACAGCTCCTCGATCGGGGCCACTGCGATACTGTACTACGTCTGTAGTGCGTACGGCCACGCTAAATGCCGGTTTGTTTGCTAGCGACCGCGCCCCCCGGATGGCGCAGAACGACACTAACGAGCGGCTGTTCCGGGGAGGCAAGGGGAGATGGTTTCAGTCCCTGTGTGGAGCGCCACTATCGATCGGGAGAGGAGCTGCTCCTGACTTCTCCCGCGGTACTCCCGGTCCCCGGGAACTCCTGGGCTTCGCTGTCCGGGAAGAAAATGTCCTGGATCGTTACCCCGAACAGTTGGGCCAATGTGAAGGCGAGAGGAAGAGACGGGTCGTACTTCTCCCGCTCGATGGAGACGATGGTTTGGCGGGACACCCCCGCCTTGGACGCCAGGTCCGCCTGTGTCCAGCGACGCTCGGCGCGCAGGACGTGCAGCCTGTTGCGCATCAGAGATGTCTCTTGTACAGGAAGACCTTGATGAGCCCGTTGGCCGGAAGTATGACGACAAGGAACCAGAACGGATTGAAGTGGGGGATCAAACCGGCCGCCTCTAGGACCGCAGCCACTCCGATCAGGCCGAGGAGCAGATACAGGCTGGCCACGGAGGCCAAGCGGTCGAGGCCACGTTCGAACTCTCCCGCCCGGGGGGTCACAAATACGGTCTTGAACTGCTCGGCCTGCTCTGGAAGGACGTTGGCGAGAAGAGGGACAAAGCAGGCAGCGATGAGCAGGCCCCGCAGGATGCCCATCGATCCGCGAGTGCTTATCCACAGCTCGCAGCCCCCCGCCGCTCCGCCGAGGGCTAGGGCCAGAAACGGCGACCAGCGCAGGCGCCCGCCGTCGAAGGCCCCGAACTGGAGACCGCCCACCCGGGCTTGGAAGGGGTGGCCCTGGATCATCAGCCCGGGAAAGAACGTCGCCGGCGCCGGCGATCGGTTGTTCAAGCCCATGGCTGCGCCTATCCATGCGGCCGAGGCCAACCCCCAACCGAGGCGGGGATGGCCATGAGCGTGGTCGAGGACAGCCACGGAGCTGGCGATGGCGGCCACCTGGATGGCCAGGACGATTACGGCTGAGAAGTGTCTGGACGTCTCCGAGGCAGGCAGGGCATTGCTCGTCTCGGACACTTCTAGGACCTCACCAGGGCCGCTCGGACACACAGACCACCGGCCACCACGGCCCAGCCACCCGTTATCAGCATGGGCACGAGTAGCGGCCCGGAGCCGACGATCGTGTCGCGCATGAGCTCGCCGATGCGAAAGAAGGGAAGAACCCTCTCGGCATCCGCCAGCCAGGTCGGCAATCGGCTAATGGGGTAGTCGATCGGCGTGAACAGCAAGATGAAGAAGAGGAGCGCATTGACCACCAGGGTGACGGCCTTGGGATTCTTGATCCAAAGGCCGATGGCGTAGCCGATGGCGGTCGCAGTCACCAGAACCATCACCACGGCCAAGACCAATACCGCGCTCCAGTGGACGGCCACGCCATAGCGGAGCTCCGCGATCCCCAGGGCGACGGCTACCCCCGGCACCGAGATCGTCAGGGCGACCAGGACCTCAGCGATCAGGTAGTTGAGGCGCGGCAACGGCAAGGACTCCAGGTAGTCGTGCAGCCCCGTCAATCGGGCCTGGGCCACGAACTGAGGGGCGATGGCTATGCCGACCGATACCAACGCGAGAGTGGCCGCACCGGCAGTCAGGTAGGTGGCCACCGAGTGGTCGATGTGGGGTATGAGCAGCCCGTCGCCGATGATCAGGGCACCGCCGATCATGGCCTGGACGAGGAGGGCCAGGGGAAGGATGGAGCGCATCTGCAGCGCCCGCCACCGGATGAGGAGACCCAGGCTTCCAACGGCGCTCATCGGGTAGCCCCAGAGGCAGCAGGGACCAGGCGTTCATAAGCGTCCTCCAAGCTGGAGGGACCAACCGAGAACTCCTCCGCCAGGCCAGCGAGTTCGACGGCCGGGGGATCGACAGCCGTACAGGGGTTGGTGGCGATGACCCCCTTGCGCACGGCGACCTGAAGTATGCGGCGGAGAACGCCGTACTTGCGGTGCACCGAGGAGGAGGCCATTCCGGCAGCAAGCAGCCCGGCCAGCCAGGCTTGGATGGCCAGCGGATCGAGCTGGCACAGCTGCGTCCGACCGAAGCG
>Ga0307374_10012433_pt1 | contig 11927 bp, 9 predicted proteins | sample OX3MG_FD_202532 | JGI IMG/M metagenome (GOLD analysis project Ga0307374, IMG submission 202532) | Soil microbial communities from Risofladan, Vaasa, Finland - OX-3 | ecosystem: Environmental > Terrestrial > Soil > Coastal area > Acid sulfate soil | place: Finland: Risofladan, Vaasa | collected...
ATCACCGGGGCCACCGCGGGCATTCGCCCGTGGCCAAACTCGGCTGGCTTTGCTCCGGCCAAGTTTGCCGTGCGAGGCCTGGCTCAGGTGATGGCGCGCGATCTTCATCCGCAGGGAATCCACGTCGCTTACGTCAATGTGGACGGCGGTATCGACATGCCGCTGCTCAGAAAACTCCGCCCGAAAGCAAATGAGCGGGACTTGTTAAAGCCATCGGCGATCGCCGATGCGTTCTGGTATCTCGCCCATCAGGATCGCAGCGCTTGGACTCACGAACTCGATGTCAGACCTTACACGGAAACCTTCTAGCTATCGAAAGATGAGGTCTGACATGGAGCACGATTTGACTTTGTGGGGAGCGGGGACCAGCCGCACGATGCGCCCGCATTGGATGCTGCTGGAGCTTGGATTGGAATATGAGTTTGCGCCGATCGGTTCGCGGACCGGAGAAACCCAGACCGACGAATTCAGGCTGCTCAATCCCAGACACAAGATTCCAGTGCTTCGCCATGGGCAGTTTGTCTTGACCGAGAGTGCCGCGATTATTCAGTACCTCAGCGAGACCTTTGCCAATCCGGCGCAAGTGTACGTCCCCGGCGACAGCACGGATCGCGCGAGATTGAACGAGTGGTGCTACTTCGCAATCTCAGAACTCGACGCCGGTTCCCTGTATGTCATGCGGCGCCACGAAGGCCTGAAGCAAATCTATGGCGAGGCGCCGGTAGCGGTCGAAGCGGCGAAGAACTACTTCATCCAAAATCTCGAAGCGATGGCTTCACGAGTCGGGGCCGGCGATCCATACTTGCTTGGGGATCGGTTCAGCGCCGCGGATATCCTCTTGATGACTTGTCTGGATTGGGCGGCTTCAATTGGTATTCCTCTTTCGGAAGCATACACGCACTATAGAAATCGAGTCGGCCGACGTCCCGCTTACCGAGCGGCGCTCGAGAGGAACTTCTCAGAGTTGCAAACCGCTGATCGCAAGGAGTCGAGCAAATGACCGGACCATTGGAAGGTGTCCGAGTGTTGGACTTCACGAGCATGGTCGCCGGACCGGTTGCCACCATGATGCTGGCCGACCAGGGCGCTGAGGTCGTCAAGATCGAGCCGCCGAATGGCGAATTGATGCGCCATCTCAGTCATGGCCGCAACGGAATGTCCGCATCATTTCTGTCCTGCAACCGCAACAAGCGATCGATGGCGGTGGATCTGAAATCCGCGCCGGGGCTTGAAATAGTCAGGAAGCTCATCGCATCGTCCGCTGTTCTGGTGCATAACTTTCGCCCGGGCGTCGCGGAGCGCATGGGACTGGGTGAAGACGCCGTGCGCGCGATACGTTCGGATATCATCTATGTGTCGATAACCGGGTTCGGAGAACGCGGTCCGTACGCCGGCCAGCGCGCCTACGATCCTGTGATTCAGGCGCTCTCGGGACTTGCGGAAATCCAGCGCGATCGCGACACCGGGCGTCCAAGGATGGTCCGCACGATCATCGCTGACTACACAACGGCATTGACTGCCGCCCAGGCGATCACCGCCGCGTTGTTCGCCAGAGAGCGATCGGGGCAGGGACAGCACGTCAGGTTGGCGATGCTGGACGCGATGATTTCCTATCTGTGGCCGGAGGCGATGCCCAGTCTGACCTTTGTCGGCGATGAAAGTGATCCTTCCGACGGTGAGGTCGGTCCCGACCTGGTGTTCGCTACGCAAGATCGATACATCACCGCGGGCGCTCTTTCCGACGACGAATGGGCCGGAATGTGCCGGGCGCTGGCTCGCGAGGATCTCATCGACGATCCCCGTTTCAAGACCGCGCATTTGCGATCCAAAAATGCGGTCGCTCGCCGCGAGATTGCGACCGCCGAGTTCGAGAAATGGCGGGCGAGCGACATTCTGCCGCGCCTTCTTGCCAACGATGTCCCATCGGCTCCAGTCTTGAGCCGCTTCGAGCTGCTCGACGAGCCTCAGTTGCGCGAAAACCAGATCCTCGAGGAGCACGAAAGCGCGATATTCGGCAAAGTCAGACTACCGCGTCCGGCTGCGCGCTTCGACCGCACCCCCGCCAGCATTCGCGAACTCGCGCCGCTGCTCGGCGCGGATAGCGCCGCGATCCTTGGCGAGCTGGGTTATAGCGCCGAGGCGATAGCGCGCCTCGAAGACGATCGCGTGGTGCGCGGGGTCGATCCCAAATCGCGCAAAACATGAGCGGGAGCTGATGTAATGAGTAATGCCAAACCTGTGGCGGTCGTCAGTGGGGTAGGTCCTGGAACTGGCGCGGCCCTCGCCCGGCACTTCGCGCGCGGAGGATACGCGGTAGCGATGCTCGCGCCCGAGGCGTCGGTACGCTGGAAGTACTCGTCGATACCGAGCCCCGTCAGCATGTTGGCGCTCGGCGATCCTGACTGCAGCTCCTGCACAGGGTTGAGGCCATTCCTTCGCACTCGCTCAGAGTTTGTGAGTTTATTCGGGATCCGGGATTCTTCGTGGCACAGGCTTCAGCCTGTGACCCCACACCGGCTGAAGTCGGTGCCACCAAGCCACGCGCAGGACTGGCATAAGTGGCTTGAGTGCTTGAGGAATTCGACGCACGGATTGTTCCTCCGCCGGAAGGTGTTCAATAAATTCAAAGACTCTCAGGACAGGCTCGCAGGAAGCTCGTCGCCGTCCCGCCTATAGTCTTGCTCGTCCGCCGCCCGAACGGATCATTGAGAAACCTCGCCGCGCTCGCACCCGAGTTCGCCGCAAGATGATTGCGTCCATCCCAAGCGTAAGTGTTGGCGCCGTCGTTGCGCAGATTACCGTTCGAATTCCTTTTCATTCGTTCAGCACAAGCTCTGGTTCGCGCGATCGTTCCCCAGCGTGTCAAATTTATAATCGGTAGTACGCGCGAGCTGATGCGGACGGCGACAGGAGAGCTGACTCCGATTGGAGCAGCTCGATTCAAGCTCGCTAAGGAATCAGAGATCTCTCACGGCTCGGATCTTGCTCGGAATAGCCGATATGGGAGCGACTTCGGTAAACCGGATCGTCTGGCCAAAGTCGTCGTAATCATTGGGGACGGCGAGAAATGGGCCAATGCATCGTGATAGATAGCGCGCGAGTCCGCTGCGGCTTGCGACGGTCTGCGCCACCGAGACGGCGCGCATCGAAGCACAGAGGGCAAGCAGCGTCAGACGAGCGGCGGCGCGCGAACCGCGGAATCCTGTGGTCTTTGACCGCGTGGCTGTGGATTGGAATCAGGGAAAAGCTCGAGGCAACTCGCCTGCCATTGTCACCCTCTACGAAGCGCGAGCATCACGATGGATAACGACGATGTCGCCAAGGTCCTGGGCGAGACCGCCGACATGCTGGAGCTGGCGGGCGAGAATTTCTTTCGCGTCCGGGCCTACCGTAACGCCGCGCAGTCGATTCGCGATCAAACCGTTCAGGTCGCCGACCTGACCCCGGAGCAGATCGACGAAATTCCCGGGATCGGGGCCGATCTGGCGAAAAAGGTAAGGACCGTCGTCGAGACCGGCGATCTGCCATTGCACCACGAATTGGCTGCAAAATTTCCGCCCCGGCTGCTCGAACTCAGAGACGTTTCCGGTTTGGGTCCCAAGCGCTTGAAGCTTTTGATTGACCGCCTGAACATTCGCAGCCGCGACGATTTGGAAAACGCTGTCAAATCGGGGAGGCTCCGGAAACTCTCCGGCTTTGGACCGAAGCTCGAGCAACGAATCGGGGAATCGTTGCAGCGGCATGGCGCTGGCCAAGGCGGTCGAATGCTCTATGCGGACGCGGCGCGAATCGCGGCGCAACTCAGCGCCCATATGCGAAATTGCGGCGCGATCCGAAAACTTGAGATTGCCGGCAGCTTTCGGCGCAGACGCGAGACGGTCGGCGACCTTGATGTCCTCGCCTCCGCTGACGATTCCGCCGCGGTCATGAAGCATTTCATTGGCTTTCCAGACGTCACCCAAGTGACGGGCTCAGGTGAGACCAAGGCGAGCGTTGTACTCAAGGGCGGGATGCAAGTGGACCTGCGCGTTGTGCCCCCGAAGAGTTTTGGCGCGGCGCTGGTTTATTTTACAGGATCGAAGTCCCACAACGTGCACCTGCGGCGCATCGCTCAGGCGCGTGGACTCCTGCTCAACGAATACGGGCTCTTTCGCGAAGGCTCTGCTGTCGCCGGCCGGACCGAACAGGAAATCTACCGCGCCCTGGGTATTTCCTGGATAACTCCCGAATTGCGCGAGGATCGGGGCGAAATCGAAGCATCGGCGGCCGGCAAGCTCCCCAGACTCATTGAGCGCGGAAACCTGCGTGGCGACTTGCATACACATTCGCTGTATACCGACGGACACGCATCGATCGAGGCAATGGTCCGTCAAGCCCGGGACAATGGTCTCGAATATATTGCGATTACCGATCATTCTCGTCGTCTGGCGATGGCCCACGGACTGGATCCCGAGCGGCTGCGCGAACAACGGAAGGAAATCGATCGAATCCAAAAAAAGTTAACGGGTATAACCGTACTTCAGGGTATCGAGGTCGATATTCTGGAAGATGGAACCTTGGATTTGCCCGACGATGCGCTGGGCGCCCTCGACTGGGTAGTCGCGTCTGTCCATTACAAACTCGAGCAAAGTTCCGCTCAGATGACGCGCAGGCTGTGCAAGGCAATCCGTAATCGCAAGGTCGACGTGATCGGCCATCCGAGCGGCCGCCTGCTCGGGCATCGTGAGCCCAGCAACTTCGATCTGAGCGAAATCCTCCGGGTCGCGCGCGAGGAAGGCTGCACCTTGGAAGTCAACTCTCAGCCCGTACGGCTCGACCTCAACGACACCGCGTGTCTGGCCGCCAAACGGGCCGGCGTCAAGGTTGTCATCTCGAGCGACGCCCATTCGACGCGCGATTTACAGTTGCTCGAATACGGGATCAATCAGGCGCGGCGCGGATGGATCGAAAAGGACGACGTTCTCAACACACGCCCGCGGAAGGACCTACGAGCCCGGCGATGAGCCCGATACCGGAGATCATTCCGAACGCAGGAATTCGCGAGTTTACCGTTACGAATTCCATACGTGCCGGCGCTCGGCAATTGGCACGCAGCCTGCTCCTGTAGAAGGCATGGAGGAAGTTATGCAACGCCCCTTGAAAATAACCTCGCGCGATTTTCCACTCAACGCGGCATTCGAGGCCGAGATTCGAGAGAAAGCCAATGCCTTGGAAAACTACTACGAGCGAATAAGCGGCTGCGAAGTGACAGTACAAGCTCCCGCCGTCAAGCATCATCGCAAGGGTGGTCCGTTCGTCGTACGAATCCGCCTGACTGTTCCTGGCAAGGAACTGGAAGTGGATCACCAGGCGCAAGAAGAGCTATCGCAGGCTATCCGCGAGGCATTCGACGCCGCGCGCCGGAGACTGGAAGACTACGTCCGCGAGCTGCGTGGCGCGGTAAAGAAGCATGAAGCCGTTGCCGTCGGACGCGTCATCCGCCTCGAACCCGAACTCGACTATGGCTTTCTCGAAACCTCCGATAGCCGCGAAATTTACTTTCATCGCAATAGCGTCCTCGACGCCGGCTTCGACAAGTTGGAGATAGGCGCCGAGGTCCGTTTTGCCGAAGAGGAGGGCGAGAGAGGTCCGCAAGCCAGCAGCGTAATTGCGATGAAAACCGCCGGACATGCGGGCCCAAGGGAAAATCCGTAACCCATCCGTGCCGGGCATCGCGAGCCTGCGTCCCGATTCCGGGAACGCAGGCTCGGCGTCCAATCCGCGCCACTGCAATCCGCGCTACTGATGGATCGCGACGACGGTGAAGTCGTTTTCCGTCAACATATCCGCGACCCGGCGAGCATCTTCCGCGCGGACACGAACGTAGATCGTTCTGGCTTCGCGGTCTGCCTCGCTTTCGTAACTTCCCATCCCAAGCAGCTCGCCGCTTGATTGTCCGACCAGACTCGCGATCGTTGCCAAGTCAAAAGAGACGCCGCTGAACTCCAGATCGATTCGGGAAACGCCTTCTTCAGTCGTACCGAGCACCTTCGCGAAAGCCCGCAGCATATCGATTGCCGTAATAATCCCAACAAGTTTTCCACCCTCCACAACCGGCAAACCTCCCACCTTGTGCTTGACGAACAAATGCGCGGCCTGATCGAGGAGCATGTCCGGAGTCACCGTAATGACCGGCTTCGCCATTACCGCATCGACGCGGGTGTGCTCGAGCTGGCCCGCTTGCTGGCGAAGGTCGCGGTCGGTGATTATTCCGACCATCTCGCCACCCTCCATCACCGGCAATCGGCGATAATTCCCCTTGTCCATCTTTCGCCGCGCCTCGGCGAGCGTTTCGGAAGATCCGATGACGGCAGGGTGTTTAGTCATCCATCGACGAATCAGCATTGAAGGCTCCTTTTTACCGCGACCCACACGAAATACCCGATGCGCCAGAAGCATCCGGGTGCTCGAGCGACATCGCAGTTCGCCAGTATCTGCCTCACCAGCAGCATCAGACGTGCCATCGGCGGAGCTATAATTCCTTCGACATCTTCTGCGCTGATAGTCTGTGAACTTATTGAAAGCGTGGCGGAGGAACCCTCCGCCACTCGAATTCCTCAAGCAGTCAAGCCACGTACGTCATTCCCGCGCGTGGCTGCCGCGCGAGAGCTTATCCTGAGCGGAGTCGAAGGAAATCCCGGATCTCGAATAAACTCACAAATTCTGACGCCAGAAAGACACACCTCGATGGTGCCGCTGGAAGCAGATCGAGTGTCCCTTCTTTCCACACCTGGAACCGATAGCTTCGGATATTCGCGTGGATTAACAGCGCGATGAAAAACGGCACACCCGATGCATCGTTAACCAGCAGCATCGAACTGATGGAAAAGCAAATGACGCAACATGTTTCGATACCCTCCGATTCGGTCCGGTTGGAAGGTGAATTGACGATTCCAGCGAACGCCGTCGGAGTGGTCCTGTTCGCTCATGGCAGCGGTAGCAGTCGCCTGAGCCCGCGCAACCAATTTGTTGCCGACGCGATGCATGACGCACGAATTGGTACTTTGTTGTTCGATCTCCTCACCGAAGAGGAAGCCGCCGACCGTGACAATGTCTTCGACATCGACTTTCTGGCGCACCGCCTGTCGGACGCGACGCGCTGGCTAATGGGCAGACGCGAGATCAAGCACCATTGCGTGGGATACTTCGGTGCCAGCACCGGAGCTGCCGCGGCGCTGGTCGCAGCGGCGCAAAATCAGGCCATTCGTGCCGTCGTCTCCCGCGGGGGGCGGCCGGATCTTGCGATTCGTCATCTTGCCGAGGTGACCGCCCCCACTCTGCTCATTGTCGGCGGCAATGACTACGGTGTAATCGAGCTCAACGAGAAGGCTTACCGCGTCCTCCGCTGTGAAAAATCCCTCAAGATTGTGCCGGGTGCGACGCATCTATTCGAAGAACCGGGCGCGCTGGAACAGGTAGCCAAGCTTGCGAGCGATTGGTTCAACCGTCACCTGAAGACTGAAAATGCCGTCGAAGCGGTGACGCGCGAGGTAACCGTCTATTCGACCCGCGAGCAGGCGGGCAGGATGCTCGCGCAGCGCCTGATGTCTCACGCCGCCACCGATGTGGTCGTGGTTGGCGTCCCGCGCGGCGGTCTGCCGGTTGCCAAAGAGGTTGCCGACGCGCTGGGCGCACCGCTCGATGTCGTCGTGGTGCGAAAGCTCGGCGCTCCGGGACAGCCGGAATTGGGAATAGGTGCGGTGGTGGACGGCGACCATCCGCGCGCGATCTTCAACCAGGGGATCATCGAACAGCTTGGGGTCTCGGACGGATATATCGAGACTGAAATCGCGCGCCAGTTGAAAGAAGTGAACCGGCGCGAAGCGGCGTATCGCGGTGGCCGCGCCAAGATTGCGCTGGCCGGCAAGACCGTTATCGTGGTCGATGACGGAATTGCGACGGGCTCCTCGGTCAGAGCTGCGCTGCGCGGAGTCCGGCGGCAGAAGCCCAAACGGTTGGTGCTGGCCGTCCCGGTTGCGCCCGCCGAGAGCATCGAGGCGTTGCGCGGCGAGGCAGACGAAATCGTGTGTCTTAAGACGCCCGAAGATTTTTACGCTGTGGGTCAGTTCTACCGGGATTTCCACCAGGTTACCGACGACGAAGTGAAAGCGATTCTGCAAACCAAAAAGCCCGCTGAGACGCATCCTCGCGCCTGAGCGGATTGGTAAGGACACACCGGAGGTAAAGACAATGGGATTTCTCGAAAAATGGAAAGCGTCAAAGGAGATTGACGGGTTCCGCCACGAGTTTGGCGACTTGATCGAACGTTTCGGGCTTGACCGCGACTGGTTCGGCCGGTTTCCCTTCGATCGCGAGTTCTTCGGCAATCGGGAACCGACGGCGGCGCGCCCGGCAATCGAGTCGTCGGTCGAGGAGGGCAAGTTTATCGTTCGCACCGACCTTCCTGGCATCGATCCCAAGGATGTCGACATCAAGGTCGTCGGCGATCTACTCACGATCAAGGGTTCGAGAGAAGAGAAGCGCGAGACCAAGAAGCCCGATTTCATCAAACGCGAAATTCGCTACGGCGCGTTCGAACGCGCAATCTCGCTGCCCGAAGGGATCAAAGCCGAAGATCTGAAAGCCACCTACCGCGACGGCGTGCTGACGCTCGTCGCATCGATGCCCAAGGAGTCCGCACCCAAGGAAGTGAAGATTCAAGTCGAGGCGCCGAAGGTGAACGCCGCAAAAAAGGTTGAAACCGCTTGAGGCCATTCTCCGGCTGGCTGGTTCACGGCGGAAGCAACAGACCTCTTAACCAAGGAGGATCAAACGTGAAAGTTGAACAGTTGATGACGCGCGCGGTGAAGGTCTGCACCGAGGGCGACACGCTCAACCGCGCAGCCCAATTGATGTGGGAGTTCGACTGCGGCTGCATTCCCGTGATCAGCGCCGATGGCGACGGCCGGTTGGTTGGCGTCGTCACCGACCGCGACATCGCGATGGCCGCATACACGCAGGGCAAACAGCTCTGGGCAATTCCGGTCGGCATGGTCATGGCTCGCAAGGTGATCGCCTGTCAGGTCAACGACGGCATCAGCCAGGCCGAGGCGTTGATGCGTGACAACAGGGTCAGAAGGCTTCCCGTCACCGATAAAAACGATCATCTGATCGGAATAATTTCCCTCAATGACGTGGCGCGGGAGGCTCAGCGTGAAGCCGTGTCAGGCAAGCGAGCGGAGGTAACATCGCAAGGAGTATCGGAAACCCTTGCATCCATCTGCGAGCCGCAGACAGCGCGTGAACTGACCGTGGCCGCCTAAGTGTCATCGCCGCGAGCCACGTCAAGGTGAATGCGCACGCCCGCTGGCTCGCGGGGCGCAATTCCACAATCGCGGACCGCGCGGCTTCACCCCCGCGCGGTCCCGATCTGGTTCACAGGTATCCGAGTACCCTGGCCTGGTGGGCCAATTCGCTTCGGAATACGGGATGCGCGATGGCAATCAGCGCCTCAGCCCGTTGCGCGGTTGACTTGCCACGCAGGTTTGCGACTCCGTACTCGGTTATAATGTAATGAGTATCCGCTCTGGGGTCGGTGGCGGGTCCCCTTGCCCTCGCCACGACGCGCGATATCGATCCGTCTTTCGCGGTTGAATAGGCAGTCAGGATCGACTTACCGCCGCGCGATAACTGGGCGCCGCGAACGAAATCCAGTTGGCCGCCCGGTGCGCTGTACTGCGTACCTCCGATTGCTTCGGAATTAACCTCGCCATCGAGGCCGACCTCCAGGAAGCCGCTGATCGAGACCACACCGTCGTTGCGCCCGACGACGAACGGATCGTTTACGAAATCGACCGGATAGGCCTCCATCGCCGAATTATCATCGAGAAATTCATAGAACTCCCGGTCGCCCGCGGCGAGGGTGTAAACATTCTTGTGGCGGCGCACGTTTTTGTACTTGTTGGTTACGGCGCCAGATTTGATCAGGCGTACCAGGGCGGGGGTCATCAACTCGGTGTGGATTCCGAGATCCTTGTGATTGACCAGCTCCGAGCATACTGCGTTAGGAACGCCCCCGATTCCGACTTGCAGCGTGGCACGGTCCGGCACAAGTTCCACGACAAATTTCCCGATGCTCCGATCCAGCTCGGTCAGCGGACGCGTGGGCAATTCCGCCAGCGGGCTGTCGTGCTCGACGATCGCCCCGACGTCCGAAATGTGAACCGCACAGCCGCCGAACGCCCGCGGCATCCGCGGATTTACCTCGACTATAAGCTGAGACGCGCTCCGCGCCGTGGGAATCGTGTAGTCCGCGTTGGTGCCGCAACTGAAGAAACCGCCCTTGTCCATCGGCGAGACCTGCATGATGAAAGCGTCAATCCCGATCTCGGCCAGCGTGCTCGGCATCGCGCTGAAATTGCCGGGCATGTAGAACACGACCTGTCTCTTGTCTGCGCGGCCTCTCTCCATCAGCATTCGCTCGAAGACGGTCGGGAAAAATGGATGAGGCTTGATCACATCCATATACTCATATTTGAGAATGGTCTGAGCCGCCGCCGCCACAGAATGCGAGTAGTACACGCGCAGGTGTTCGATGCCTCCCGCCTTGACGCGCGCCTCGAGGGCATCGAGCAGCGCAGGTGGCTCACTGACCGCCATCCCCATCGACAGAGTACCGTGCGCCGGAATGAGCTTGACCGCATCTCCCGGCGTCATCCGTTTCGATTTGTATTCCGCCTCGTACATGTACTTTCACCTCATCGTCACCGACTCGGCTGCGCTGTCTAATCTTTCAGGCTAACCGCGGTCATTCTCTTTCCCGGTACGCACGCCTTCTCGAAGGCGCTGCAGCGCAGTCTCGATCCGCGGAAGGATCGCCTCGATGCTCTCGCGGCCGGTGTCGATGCTCAAGTGGTTCAGCGCCGGAACCTCGGCGATTGGTTCGAACTCGCCGCGTTGTAATTCGTGAATTTCCACGGTCGCGTCCGATACCTCATCAGCCGCGCCCTCTGCGCGCTGCTTTAGCCGGCGAATTACCTCTTCCGTGCTGACCAGGCATTCGACGAAAATGATCGGCAACTTCAGATTTGCCGCGAGAGCATAAGTCTTCAGCCGGTCCTTCGATGCCTTGAAAGTGGCGTCCATGATCGCCCCGCGGCCGCCTTTCAGCAAATCTTCGGCCCTCGCGAGCATCGCGTCGTATGTGAGTTTCGAAAAGGCATCGGAGTAAATGCCTTCCCTGTACGCCGAACGCGGATGCTCGTGGACCGGAACGCCGGCTAGCTGCTTGCGCACGCGATCGGAGTTAAGAATTTGAAAGCCGGTGCGATGCTGAAGCGAGCGGGCCAAAGTCGATTTGCCCGTTCCCGAAAGGCCGCAAATTACAATCAAAGCCGGAGCGCCGGCGCGCGCATAGCTGCACGCAAGAGCGAAGTAGTTGCGCGCGAGCTGATGGGCCCGTTCTCGATCCTCGGCTCCGACCTCTTGTTCGAGGCTGCGCAAGCTTTCGACCTTTGCGCGCACGCATGCGCGGCAGCATTTGTAGAACGGTACCAATAGCGACAGGTCGGCGTCGCCCGTCAACCCGGCATAGGCCTCGACCAACTCATCCGACAAGGTTGTCGCACCCAGCCGCTCAAGATCCATCGCTAGAAACGCGATCTCCGAGGCTACGTCGCTGTAACGCAAGCCCTCACTGAACTCGACGCAGTCGATTACGTCGATGCCGCCGTCATTAATGCAGATATGTTCGGCGCGGAGATCGCCGTGACCCTCCCGCACGCGCCCGCCACGCACCCGATCGTCGAGCAGCAGCCAGTGCGAACTGATGAACGCGCGGCAAAATCCATCGATAGTGGCGAATTGGTCTCGATCGAGAGTGTGGCCAACGAATCGTTCGTTCTGCGCTATCTCGGAGGTCAGACCGCGCCACAACGCGACCGCCGAAC
>Ga0307374_10012434_pt1 | contig 11926 bp, 8 predicted proteins | sample OX3MG_FD_202532 | JGI IMG/M metagenome (GOLD analysis project Ga0307374, IMG submission 202532) | Soil microbial communities from Risofladan, Vaasa, Finland - OX-3 | ecosystem: Environmental > Terrestrial > Soil > Coastal area > Acid sulfate soil | place: Finland: Risofladan, Vaasa | collected...
CCACGTAGCGCGCCGGTGAAGCCATGCTGCATGCGGCGCGGGCTGGCCATCGGCGCCGCGCGCATCAGCGCTGCCAGATCGTGATGCGCGTGGCTCAGCTCCAACGCCACCGCGCCCAGATCGTCGGCCATCCCCTGCGAGGCCAGATCGGGCGCCGCAACGTTTGCCGCGCTCTCCGCCAGCGCCACACCACGCTCCCCGTCGGCGCGGGCGCCCAGATGGCCTGTCGCGCCGCCGATGAGGGCCGAACGGCCCGTGGAATGGGAGCCAAGCCGCGCCCGCAGCGACTCGATGCGCAGGATCGCCAGATGCAGGCGCGGCAGCACGTCGTCGTGTAGCGTGCGACGGGGCAACGCGGCGCTTAGCTCGGCCTCCAGCCCACGGCGGCGCGCCAGCGAGGCGACGGCCTGTGCGGCGGCGAACTCGCCCACTGCGTCGAGGATGCGCTGGCCGCAGGCGCGGGCAATCTCGGCGTCGGCGGAGGTGTAGCCTGCGCCATCGAGGCGCGGCCCAAACGTCATCCGCGCTACCACGCCGCGTTCGTCGCTGACCGGAATCGTCCACGAGCGGGCGATGGGTGTCGTGCGGTCGCGCCAATGTCGAATGAGCTGTCGTAGTCGCTGAATCCGCGAGGACGGGAGCGCCGCGTTATCAGCCGCCGCGCGGGCCAGTGTCGCCGCGCGCAGGCTTTCGGCCTCGGGCGTAGTGTAGGTGAAGGCGCGGCTCAGTCGCCCGGCGGAGACCGTCAGCGCACCATACGCCGCGCCCAGCACGTCGCGGCAGAGGCTGGTGAAGAGCGCCTCTACGCTACGCTCCACCTCGCGCAGGTCCGTCGCCAGCCAGCCGGTATGCCCCACCGCCAGACTCGCCACAAACGGGCGCAACTGCGCCAGCAGCCGATCATGCGCCATATACGCCTGCCAGGTGAGCAACGCATAGGCGCTGGCGACCAGCGCCACCAACAGCAGCAGACTGGGCAGCGCCTCCGGCTGGAGCGCCGCCATCCACGCGACGACAGCGGCGAAGACCGCCGCCAGCGACCCCATCACCCGCCAGTGGCTCAAGAAGCCTTGCTGGGGCAGGCGGCGCTCCACCAGCACACCCTGGCGCACGACGGCCCAGCCCACCATCAGCCCCACGCCCGCCAGCGGCCCCTGCACAAAGACATCTGCGATCACCAGCAGCAGCGGCGCATGCCCCGGCGCCGTCGTTGGCACGCTCACCGGCAAGCCACTGATGTCGCGCGAGAAGTCGCCGAGCAGCGCGCGGTGTTCGGCGACCGCCAGTAGCAGCCCAATCACCGCGACCACCGCGCCCGTCAGAATGATGAGCAGCGAGGCCATCAGCAACGCGGGCCGGGCGCGGCTCCAGGCGTCGTTGGAGTCCCAGAGGAGAGCGGCGTCGGCGCTGGCGCCGCCCGCGCGCTGGCTGGGCGGCAGCCAGCGTTTGACCACCAGCGAGGCCCACGGCAGGCAGGCGCACGCCCCGACGTAGATCACAAACGCCACCCCCAGGAATGGGATCGCCGGGGAGATCGTCGCCCGCGCAGGCGCCCCTTGCAGCCGCAACGAGGCGTCGAGCAGGCGAATGAAGTCGCCATAGCGTGCGATGGCGGGCCAGCTCAGCAGCGCCAGCAAGGCGGCCAGCGCGCCCAGCGCCGCCACCGCCAGCAGCGCAGGCCAACGCAGCCGCCGCCACGCGCCCGCCAGATTGGCGTAGTGCAGCCCAATCGCCGCCCAGAAGAGGGGCGCCAGGAAACCGGGTATCCACGAGAGGCGCCACCAGAAGTCCGCCGTGGAGGGGCCGACGGGAACGCCCGCGCCCACCAGCGCGCCGTGGCACAGAAAGAACAGCGCGCCGCAGAGCAGCCCCATCCCCCCTGCCCACGTCACCATGCTGGCGCGATTGCCCATCAGCAGCACGGTGACGCCCAGCCAGAGGTAGATGATCAGGCTGAAGACGGAGACCGCAATCGCGATCTGCGCCAGCGTCGGTTGCAAGAAGACGCCCAGGAAGGCGCCGAGCGCATGCAACAACTGGGCGGCGCTCATGGCGTTCTCCCCTCGCCGCTGTTCCCGCCGTTCCCGTTAGCCGCAGGCGCATCGTCGAAGAGCGGCGCCCAGTCGCCACGGCGGTCGGGGGCAAGCGCGTGGCCCTCGTCGTCCCACATGATCGGGCGGTCGTAGAGGTAGATGATCGCGGCGCGGGCGCGAGCCACCTTCTCGTCGGTGGCGCTCTCACTCAGGCGCCAGGCGTCGTAGATGCGCCCGTTGGTGCGGCTGACAGCGCGGGCGTCGCGCAAGTTCAGGCGCGTGGCGATCTGCTCGTTGGTCAGCCCCTGCGCCAGTAGCTCGGCGACCTTCAGTTCGTTGGGTTCGAGCAGCGCGCGGGGCGAGACGGCGTCGCGTTCGCGCACCTCGTCCACGCGGTCCTCGATCTCCGGGTCGATGAAGCTGCGCCCGGCGATGGCGTCGCGCAGCAGCGGGATCAGCATCGAGGGCAAGAGGTAGTTGCTCTTGCGCACATAGGCGTAGTGGCTGAGGATGCCCGCCGCGCGAAACTCGCGGAAGTAGGAGTCGTCGTCCTGGATGGAGTAGAAGACGACAGGGAAGCGCGGACGCTCACGGCGGATGGCGACGGCGGCGCCGACGCCGCTGGCCGCCGCCGCGCCCAGCTCGGCGTCGCGCAGTTCCACGTCCATCAGCGCCACCTCGACGGCGCCGTGCGTCTCGGCTGCCGCTGCGGCCTCGCGCGCAGTGGCGGCCTCGGCGACGACGACAGCCTCGCCGGTCGCCTCCAGCCCCTCGCGCAGGGCGCGCCGCACGGGCGTGTGGTCTTCGACCAGCAACACCTGCATCACTTGACGTGTCAACGGCATCCGGGCAGCCTCGCTTCCATGAGGAATGTGGAACTATGGCACGACATAAGATTCGCCGAGAGAGCTACCTATCTATGACTCCTACGGGAGGTATCGCGCGGAGCGCCCATTTTGTGGTACGTTAGATGCGAAGCGCTCATTATCTCGTTGTAGATCATAGGTATTATTGTACAACCTCTATGTGGGTTGTCGCTCACGTGCTTCTGCGCCTCGAAAGGAGACGGGCATGGGCTTTCTAGGTGGTGTCGGCTGGGTGATCACGGTCGTGATCTTCTGGACGCTGCTGTTCATCTTCGCCTTCTGGGTCTGCTCACGCGCCCTACGCGCGCCTACCGACGCCGAGATCGAGCTTGAGCGCGAAGAGGCCGAGAAAGCGGCCAGTGGCGCCGAGCATGAAGCCAGCCCCGTGCATTGATCCGCCGAGACACCCGACCGACGCAACGGCGCCCTACTGATTCGTTCAACCTCCGCTCACCTGATGTGCTATGCTGAACACACCACCCGACCCCAATCGAAGCGCGCAGACGCCAACGCCCCACAAAGCGGACTACGAGCGGCTGGCGCATTTTCGCTATACCCTCCGTGTCTTCTCGCGCCAGACGGAACTGGCGGCGCGCGAGGTTGGGCTGACCCCCCAGCAGTATTTTCTGTTGTTGGCGATCAAGGGCTTCCCCGGGCGTGAGATGGCGAATATCACCGAACTGGCCGAGCGGCTGCAAATTCGGCACAACGCCGTGATTGGACTGGTCAATCGTGCGGTCGAGCGGGGGCTGGTCGAGCGCGAGCAGGACCCCGAGAGCGAAGATCGACGTGTCGTCCAGGTGCGCCTGACGACACTGGGCGCGCAGGCCCTCGCGGCGCTTGCCACCGGATTGCGCGCCGAACGATACGATCTGCTGCTCGCCTTACAGTCGCTGGAAGCGCAGGACGCCGTAGGGGTCGCAGATGGCGCAGATGACGTTGGCCCACCGGGGCTTTCGCGGTAAGCAATGGTTCAGTCCTCGCCGGTCGGCGCCAAAGTCGCCTCGGTAGGCGTCGCCTCGGCGTTCGTGTATGCAGCGAGGTCAAGGGCGCCTGGCGTGGCGTCTGGCGTGGCGATGCGCGGGCGTGTCTGTGTAGCGCGTCGTCGCCAGAGCCGCGCGCCGATGTCGAAGAGCAAGACGAGCGCCACTGCCCCCGCCTGGTAGACATAGCTGTAGCGCTGCCCATCGATTAGCGGGCCGACAAAGGGATCGCCGATGAAGAGGTTGGCGGCAGTGTAGGCGATGACCAGCGCCGCAAGGTCGAGCAACCACCAGAAGCGTTCGATCAGCCGCGCGATGACGGCGCTGGCGGCGAAGAGAATCACCATGCTGACCAGCAAGCCGACCGTCACCAGCGCGATATTGCCCCGCGCCAACGCGCCGATCGCCAGGATATTATCGATACTCATCGTCGCATCGGCGATCAGGATGGTGATGATGGCAGGGAGCAGGCGATCCGAGGCGCGCCGTGCGCCAGCGCCATTGGCGCCCTCAGGGATGAGCATGCGGCAGGCGATGAAGAGCAACGCCACGCCGCCTATCGCCTGGAGCAGTCGAACGCGCAGTAGCTCGGTGGCGCCGATGGTGAGCGCGATGCGAAAGATAGCCGCCACGATCCCACCCAGTACGATCGCGGCGGTTTGGCGGCGGCGGGGTAGGCGGCTGGCGGCGGCGCCGATCACCAGCGCGTTATCGCCGCTCAGCACGATGTCGATCAGGACAATCCCACCGGCTCCCAGCGCGAACGCGAGCAGACTATTCATGATTGCTCCCTTCCCCGACGAATGCCAGATCAGTATGCCCACACACCCGCACACTTGTGAGACTTCTGGTAGCGGCCAGTTTTCCCTATCGTGACACAAACAGCTAGTTATAGCATACAAAGGAAAATGGCAAACGTTACGACCAACAGAACGGACCCGTAGCAAACCGCTACGGGTCCGTTCTGTTGGTCGTTTATGAAGACGCTAGACGTTCGCGCCAACCAGTTCGCGGCGGCGCGCGCCACCGCGCCCCTGGACTGCCGGTGGCGTGGGCCGCCGCCCAAACCACTGTTTGTACTCACCGGTCTCCCAGACCACCAGAATCATGCTGGCGTTGAAGATCGAGGAGTACGTCCCCGACGCGATGCCAATCAGCAAGGCCAGCGTGAATTGCTGGACGCTGGCGCCGCCGAAGAGCGTCAACGCGGCGAGGGTGAAGAGCACCGTCAGCGAGGTGTTGAGCGAACGCGACATCGTCTGGATGAGGCTCGTATCCACCACCGTCTGGAAGCTCTCCGACGTGCGACGCGAGAGGTTCTCGCGGATGCGGTCGAAGACGACGATGGTATCATGCACCGAGAAGCCGATCACCGTCAGCACCGCCGTCAAGAAGAGCGAGTCTACCTTGAAGTTGAAGAAGTGGCCGAAGATCGCCCACAACCCCACCACCACCAGCGCGTCGTGCAGCAGCGCAATGATGGCGCTGGCGCCGAAACGGAAGGACCGCTGGAGGCTGCCCACCTTGCGGAAGGCAATGCCGATGTAGATCAAGATGGCCAGCGAGGCGAGCAACACGGCGAGGAAGGCGTAGAGCGTCGTCTGCGCCGCAATCGATGGGCCGACACTTTGCTGATCCTGCACATACGCCGGGCCATACTGGTTGTTGAGCGCGAAGACCACGGTGTTGAGCTGCGTGTTGGTCAGGAAGGTCTGGGTGTTGACCTCATAGGTCTGGCCATTGGCGCCCTGAGTGACCTTCGTCACCTTCACCGGGAAGGACTGCGCAGTCGGCGCCGGTGTGGCGACTGCTGACGAGGGCGTGCCAGTCGCTACTGTGGTCGCCGCCGTCGTCGCCGTGGCCTTCGCAGTCGCCGTGGCGCTGACCGTTCCCGTGGCCTTCGCCGTCGCCTGTGTGGTGGGCGACGGGGCCGTCTCCACCGGCGGCGCGTCGGTCGGCGGCAGCTTGGCGAGTTTCGCCTCTACCGCAGCGGCTGTCGTCTGCTTATCGAAGTGGACGACCATCAGCGCGCCAGGGTTGGCCGCGTTCGGCACATCATAGGTGTAGATCACGTTGTCTACGTTGTTCGCCGTGATGCCCAGCAAATTCTGGACGTTGGTCACCTCAGCCTTGCCGATGGGGCGGCTGAAGGTGATGTAGAAGTATTGGTCGGTGGGGATCGTCCCCTGGCCTGCGCTGGTACCGGCGAAGACCGTCACATCCTGCGCGCCGACCTTCTTGAAGGCGCTGGCGACCTCGGTGGTGGTGACGCCGTTGTTGGCGAAACGCATGTTGATGGTCGCGCCGTTGGTGAAGTCAATGCCCAGATTCAAATGCCAGAAGATGAGCGCCAGGAGGCCCGGCACGATCACCAACCCTGAGATCAGGAAGAACCAATACTTGTAACGGGTCAGATGATACACGCTTTATTCCTCCGCCTCATCGCTGTCGTCCGCCGTCTGTGGCGTCTCGCGCCCCCTGGTCGTGGCGATGTTTGTCGTGCGCGCGTCGGGTTTGACGCCGTTACGCGCACGTCCGTTGAGCGCGCCCACACGCGCCGTGCGTCCGGCAGGCGCGGCCAGCGTTGGCTCGTCGGGCGGCGCCGCGTCAGCCACGTCGGCCTCCTCGCTGGCCGTCGGCGCCAGTTCCGCGCCATCGGCGCCCTCATCATCCATCACCGGCGTGGCGTCAAACTCGTCGTCGTCGGCAGTGTCATCGAGGTCGTCATCCGCATCATCGGCGACCGAGCGCGTGGCGACAACCAGCGGACGGGCGGCCTTCGGCGCGGCTCGCTGGGCGGGCCGATAGCGCGCGACGTTGACCGCGCTCACCGGTAGGCCATACAGCTCAGGGTGCATGGCGACACCGGAGAAGATTAGCAGCGAGAGGAAGTTGCGCGTCACCACCACAGCGGTGAAGAGACTAATCAAGACGCCAATCGCCAGGTTGGTCGCAAAGCCGACGATGATCTCGGCGCCGAAGTTGTTGCCGAACCAGTAGAGGATACCGGCGGTGATCAGCGTCGAGGCGTTCGAGTCGCGGATGGAGGGCCAGGCGCGCTTGAAGCCGACATCGATGGCGGACGCCATCGTGCGCCCGCTGCGTAACTCCTCTTTGACGCGCTCGAATATCAGAATGTTGGCGTCAACCGCCATACCAATCGTCAGCACGAGGGCGGCGATGCCGGGCAGCGAGAGCGTCACGCCGAGAATCTTGATCACGGCGAAGAGGAAGAGCGCATAGAAAACGAGCGCCACGTCGGCCAGCAACCCCGGCAGGCGATAGAAGATCAGCATGAACAGCACGACCATGCTCAGGCCGATCAGCGCGGCGCGGATGCTGTAGAAGATCGACTGCTGGCCGAGCGTCGCCGAGAGCACCTGGGTGGCTTCGAACTTCAGCGGCAACGGCAGCGCGCCATATTTGAGCTGCGTGGCGAGGTTCTGGGCGTCGGTGATGTTGCCGATGCCGGTGATCTGGCCCTGGCCGTCAATCTCGCTCTGGATGGTGGCCGACTCAATCACCTTGCCGTCCAGCGTGATCGTCAGGAACTGGCCGATGTGGTCGCGGGTGTAGCTGGCAAACTTCGACTTGGCTGCGCCCTGGAAGGCGAAGGTGACGACCGGCTGGTTCGTCTGCGAGTCGATCTGCGCGCTGATGGCGCTGGGGTTGAGGTCAGCGCCGGTGAGTACGATGGGGTACTGCCCAGGCGTCACCACCGTGCCAGGGGCGAGTTGACTGCCGCTGGTGTCGATGATCTCCATCAGGCCGGTCTGGCCGAGCAGCGCTTGTGCCTGTTGCTCATCTTGCTTGCCCGGAATCTGCACCAGAATCTGAAAGTTTTGCTCCTGGCGCACGACGGCGTCGTTGACGCCCAGGCCGCCGCTAACGCGCTTCTGCACGGCGTCGATCACAGCGGGCATCGCCGACGCTCTATCGCAGTTCGGTTTCGCGGTTGGGCATTGCGCCGCGAGCGTAAACTGGATGCCGCCGGTGAGGTCTAGCCCCTGGCGGACGGCGAGGGTGTTGTTGTAGCCCCCGATGTGGATGCCCGGCGTGGTGGGCCAGTCAATGTAGGCCGCCCCAGCGCCCAGCAACAGGATGAACAGCAGGAAAAAGACGGCGCGACCCGTGTTAGTACGCATGCAAAGAAGCCCCCTCGCGACGATGGTCTACTTGACCACATTCTTATCGAGTATAGCCGAGAGCGGGGAGCGCGTCAACTTTTTCGCCAACTCCTATGACCGCCTCATGCCCCACTGCGCCTGGGCTGGCGACCAGTTTGCCTTCGGCTTTGCTTCGCCGAAGACGCGCGCTTACCTGCGTGCGCCGCCAACGTGCTTACCTGGATGTTGGCGGAAACTGGTCGCGGATAGTCCCCGTGTGACTGTACTCATAGACGACCGGATACGCCATTAGGCTACATCTATGGGCGCCAGGCGCGGCGGCGTATACTTGTGAGGGAGTTACGACGATCATCGAGGATGATCGGGCGCCCCCGATAGCAGAGCTTCGCCGCCGCCGGAGGCGCCACGAGAGGGAGTTGTGGGATGGCAAGCATGCCAGAGACAGCGGATACGACAGCAGACGCTACAGACGCTACCAACGACGACGAGGCCGTGGACCCGCATCTGGCGCGCATCTACCAATTGCTCGTCGCGGCGTATGGCGCGCCACCGTGGGAGGCGGATGGCGACGCGCTGGGTGGGCTGATCGCCACCGTCCTTTCGCAGCACACCTCGGATGTCAACTCCGGGCGGGCGTATGCGCAGCTGGTAGCGCGCTTCCCCTCATGGATGGCCGTGCGCGACGCGCCGACGGCGGCAGTGGCCGACGCGATCCGCATGGGTGGGCTGGCGCAGATCAAGGCCGAGCGCATCCAGCGCATCCTGCGTGAGCTGACGCAGCGGCATGCGGTCGGCGGCGAGCAACACGCCGCCGACCATCCCAGCGCAGCCGATGACGACGACCTGTCTCTCGCCGAACTGGACGCTCTCTCGCTGGAGGCTGCGCAGGATTACCTGCGGACGTTGCCCGGCGTCGGCCCGAAGACGGCGGCCTGCGTCCTCTTGTTTTCATTGGGGCGGCCTGCCTTCCCCGTGGATACCCACGTCTGGCGGGTGACACGCCGCCTGGGACTGATCGGCGCGCGGGTCAGCGCCGACGCCGCCCACACGGCGCTGCTACGGCTGATCCCACCGGAGTGGCGCCACACCATGCACGTCGATCTCATCACGCATGGGCGGCGTGTCTGCCATGCCCAGCGCCCCGCCTGCCTCAACTGTCCCCTGCGCGCAGAGTGCCAGTATTATTGGGCGAACGTCGCGCGGGGGCAAACCTAGCAACCCCAGCAACCCACGCCTGCCCACTCCCATCATATTCTCATGCGCCCAGCCATCAGTCGCGCGTTATACAGTTGGGGCTGGCGTGGCGCAACCGTCGCATGGTTGGCCCCGGTGGACTACGCCGACGCAGGAGAGGCTGAGGCGACGTATGGGCAACGTAGGGGTATGGCGACGTATGGGCAACGTAGGGGTATGGCGACGTATGGGCAACGTAGGGGTATGGCGATGATGGCAGGGCGCAGCCGGGTGGGCGATGCGACGGGCGATGCGGTGGGGACGCCGATAGGCGCGCCGCTGACGACGCGCGCGTGGCGACGCGCGCAGGCGCGGCTGGCGACGCGCGGGCAGCGCCGCCGACGCTGGCGCAGCCGGGGCCAGACGCTGATCTTCTTCGCGTTGAGCGTCACCGTGCTGGTCGCCATCCTGGGGCTGGCGATCGACACCATCCGCATCTACGATCTGTATGCCCGCATGCAACGCGCCGCCGAGGCGGGCGCGCTGGCGGCAGTGCTCTACATGCCCAACTACTATAGTACGAACCTGACGACGCCGCCCGCCGACGACGCCATCTGCCGCGCGCTGGAGGAGACGATCAAAGATGGCTTTGGCCAGCCCTGCGGCGGATCGCCCGTCAGCTACTGCCCCGGCAATCCGGCGACAGTGGAGGTCGCGATCTGCCCGGTGGCGGGCAAGCCACACGATCTGGCGGTCTATATCACCGAATCCAGCAACGTCATCTTCTTGAGCGCCGTCAACGTTGGGCCGATTACGGTCACGGTGAAGGCGCAGGCGGAGTATCTGCCGCCGGTTCAGATTGGCCTCGACACCAGTACACATGGCGCGGGCTACTTCGGTGGCTACGGCGGCTGCACGGGCAGCGCGGTTGGTAATCCCAGCGGAGGGAGCTGTCAGTCGGTGGCGCCACAATCCTTCGTGGCGAATATCAACGGGCCAGCCGAACTCAAAGAGCAGGGCGACCCGTATGTCAACTGCGAGGAAGGCCCGGCGCACGTCGCGGCGACTGACCAGAGCGCGGCCAATCTGACGACGTACACCGGCTACAGCGCAGGCGGGGTCCCGCCTGGCCTGCTGACCAATCATCAGCAGTATTCGACCAACTACAGCACGATTCTCACCAACCACTGCGGCGCGCACAACACCGATCGGCAGCCGATCGGCTTCGCTGGCCCGGCGACGAGTAACACGTCGCATCCCGGCGGCTACACCTATCTGGTGGATGTTACGCAGGCGGGCGCGGGATTGTGGGTCTACAACTCCTCGTACATCCCCACGAATGGGCAGGGCAGTAGCCAGTCAACCCCTTGCACGGGCGCGCAACAAATCGATCAGTTTGCGTGGTACCCCAACGGGAGTGGGAGCGCCTGCACGCAAGGCTTCTACCAAAATTATGGCGCGACGCCCTACTCCCCGGCGAATGGCTTTACCGCTTCTTCGTTCTACTTCAATACGACATACACGCTCTACAGCGTTCCCAACATCACCACGCTGACGGCGGGGGCGCAGGTCGCCACGCTCGTCGCGCCACCCTACGATGGCGTGCAAGCCGATTTGACGGCGAAAGGTTGTGTGCCAGGGCAGGTGTTTGAACCGCAGTCGCAAACGTGTATGACAGCGCCAGCCTCCGAGTTTGGCTGGACGCGGCTGGCCGGCAATCTGCCCGTCGGCCAGTATCGGCTGGAGGTCGAGGCCACCGGGCTGACATCGAGCACATTGGGCTGGGGTCAGCATGGCTATGGTCTGCGGCTCTGCCCGTCTGGGACAACGGTGGGAGCCAACGTCTCCTCCTGCGTCAGCGATCCCATCAACCCGCCGGGCGACATCAGCGCGCTGAGCGCGGCTGATATGGCGCTCATCTTCCCGACCACCCCGGCGGTGACGGCTTTCCCGCTGGCCGTCATCCCCACCGAATACGCCGGGCGCACGGTGCAGGTCAGCCTCTTCGACGCAGGCGACCCCATCAACGCGGGATTCAGCTCCACCGTCAACACCGCCTTCTACATCATGCCACCCCAGGCCAACGGGCAGGCCAACTCGTGCAGCGTCAACGCCAGCGCGCTTGGCTATACCTTCACGCTCCCGAACTGGGAGCAGTCGCGGGTGCAGCAACTCACTACGTTTGGGCTGCCCAACACCAACTATGCGCTCGCCACCTCGCTGAATGGTGACAATGCCTTCAACGGCATCTGGGCCAACGTCGCCGTGACGCTGCCGCCATCGTATACCCAGGGCCAGTGGACGCTCTGCGGCTACGAAAGCGCCGCCAACGCGCAGGATACGCTGGGCGTGGCCATTGCGCCGCTGGGTCAAAGTCCGGCGCATTTGGTATGACAGACCTAACCCCCGGCCCCTTCCCACAGGGCGTGGGAAGGGGGGATTGGCGGGCGTGTCTGCTTCCGTGGCGCCACTGGTCTCCGACAGGCGCCGTCTGCCGTAGCTCCGGCTGCCAAGCCGGTCGCCGTGCCTGATGGAGCGCTGGCGCCGCCCCCCAACGGCATGACTGCCGATAGGGACACGAAGCAACACGGGACGAGGCGCGGCGACCGCCGAGACAGCGGCGCTGCGGCAGATGGCAACCACCAGCGGCGCAACGACTCCCATCCGCTACTGACCGTACTCGACACCCCCTTGACAGGCATGCCATCACTCGCGTATCATCATTATGGATATATCTAAATCGG
>Ga0307374_10012435_pt1 | contig 11926 bp, 10 predicted proteins | sample OX3MG_FD_202532 | JGI IMG/M metagenome (GOLD analysis project Ga0307374, IMG submission 202532) | Soil microbial communities from Risofladan, Vaasa, Finland - OX-3 | ecosystem: Environmental > Terrestrial > Soil > Coastal area > Acid sulfate soil | place: Finland: Risofladan, Vaasa | collected...
TCACAGCGTGCGGTGCAGCTCTCCGGTCGCCTACGGCTCCCTTCGAGCTGCACCGCAGAGAAGAGCAAAAGCAAGAATCTACCTCGGAACTCGCATTATGATTGGTACAGAGAACGGGGGCAGGTCAGGCCTTTTGGTTTAAGACACTTATTCCGGCTCTTTCGTTGTCATCCTCCCTCAGCGGCTCTTGTACCGCCAACGCTGTAAAATGTCCCACCGTCCCGCATCTTTCGCTGGCGCGTTTTGCCTCATACGCTAGGTAAGCCCCGTAGGACAGGGGCACACGATCATGGAATTCCCGCTGGCGTAGAAGCGTAAGAGCTATCACTTCACCCTCGCCGATAGCCCCGAAGTCGCTATTTACGTCGGTCTCGACTTCCTGCGGGAATACGCCGGATTTGAAAATGACGGGCTTATCCCTGTCGAATCCTGAGACGAGTAGCTGATAGCCCTGGTCGTTCCAGTAAAGTGGAGACTTTACAAACTGTGCCATGGAACGGCGGCAATTTTCAGCCATTGTAGGCGCATCTACTGTGCCGGATGCTTTCTGGACCCGCTGTTTGAGGATACGTGCCCACTCCCGAACACCTGACCAATGCCCAGCCATTTGAACGCACCAACCGTGCCCCAACACGTCCAGCTTGCAGGTCGTATTAGTCGATCCGAGGTCCTGATAATCCAGCCGCGTATCTGAGCACAGCACGATTCTAGGCTCGTTATCCTCCTGGCAGGCAGCAGCAATGCAGACAGTCACCACCTTAGCATACCGTATCTTCTGCTTGACCGGCTGAGGCTTCTTCGGATTTTTAGCAATCTGCGTTGTAATCATTTTCCAAACTGAGACACTACCCGCGGACAAGACCCTTAATCTGCCGGACGGGTTTGTGCTAAAATCTTTTGGGTACGGCGGTGAAATGCCTTCGGGCAATCTGCAATTTCCGCTGTCCCGGAATGCGGACTCGCCGTCAGTCATAGATGGGCCGTTAGCTCAATTGGCAGAGCAACTGACTCTTAATCAGTAGGTTGGGGGTTCGATTCCCTCACGGCTCACCAACATTCTAAACAACTTAACCATTGCAACTGATTTTCCAAGGTGGGGCGGGTGCTACCGTAGTGCTACCTTGGTGAGGGTTTTCCACAAGCCGAAGGGCATGCTGTCTGCGTGCGTATGCGCCACTCCATGCTCCAAGAGTTGCGCGAAGATGTGGGGTTGCTCCGTCTAGCTACAGAAAAAAGTTTTGGCTGGCGAAAACGATTCCGGGCTCTCCGACCATCCGAAATGCATACGGGCCGGCCTGCTTATGAGAATGGGTCCCCCTCTGTCGGTCCTCTGCACGGTTTTTGAATGTCGGGCAAAAGGGTGGTCCCTAAAATTCTACGGAGCTTGCCAGATGACGTGATGCTTTTTGTCGTTGCCAAACATCAAGATTGAGGCGGCTGATGTATGCCGTGTCGCACCGGTGGTCGGGTTGACTTCGCCCGCGCCTCCCAAGTTCAAGACAAACCCCGCCGGGTCGGACAGTTGAATGCCGGGCTCACCCCCAGGTGACAACGAGATGTCGGCCCGGTCTTTTCCTTCAGAGTCGGTAAGCATAATCCCTGCTCCGGCTACGGGCACAACGCCAAATCCCACACTAGGTCCGGCCGATCCTCCATTGAGCATAATGGAAGGTCCCCAGAATGGGGTGTCCGCGATGATGACGTCGGCGACCATTCCGCTCTGCGGAAACCCCTTCAGTTTACGTAAGCTGGATGGCGCATTGTGGAATCCGAGTTCGATTAACGGTCCCAACGACTTGTCCCACGACATCATCGCTTCAATCGCGCCCTGCGTATCGAAGACGCGGACGCCTGTGTTACCGTTCTTTTGCACACCCAGCCAGATCCTCACTTTTCCAGTGCTGTCCACCACATCAAACTCATGCGCCGTTATCTTCTGGGGCACGGGACGGGTTGCCGCCATCAATCCGATCGCCGCGGCGATCGCCAAAGCAGCAGCCCCAATCCGTTTGAGTCTCCGATTCTGATTCTCTAGTTTGACCAGGCATCCGCGTATCTCCTGGAGTGCTGCATCATCAGTTGTCATGGCGCGTCTCCTGTAAAGCGTGTGTTTCACGTTCTGTATAACATTGGCTTTGCAAACTGTAAAACATTGAGAATAAACGAAAAAGTCATTGACAAGGCCGCGAAGGTTTCGTAGAGTGTTGTGCGTTCGGCGGCTGCCCGCGTTTGGTCCACGCGAGCAGCGCGCCTGACCAAATTCACAACAGGAGTGTGAACGTGGCTAAAACGACAGATACACCATCGGATATTCAAAAGCAAGCCTTAAAGCCCTCGTGCATTATCACACAGGACATGCTGGCGGGATTACTCGAGAGAAACCCATCCCCAACGCAGTACACTGCCGGCGAACTCGCCCCGGCAATCCTGCTGGGTTGCCGCATCGAGCCCGGCGCCATCAAGCCCTCGCTTGAGACCGACCGGCAAGGTTATCAGCGCCTCAATCTATCCAAGGGGTGACGTCGGGTCCGCGGGCGGCCGGGAGGATAACCCCTGGCCGCCCTTCCTGGCCACAGTTTCCCGCGGCGCCAGATCTGTAGATCATATAAAATCGCATTAATATCGCACCACAATCGTATGAAATCGACTATTGCTGCGGCTGAGAGGGAGGCTTTCGTGCGATAGCGCCCCGCACTCCTGGCTGATGGGAACACGCCTTTTTTTCAGTGAATTGTGGCTGATCTTTCTATTCCCGGCTGGACAAAACGCGAGAAATCGCAACGGTGAGAGGGCCCCATGTCGCTGGCAGCGCCGCCCTTCGCGTGTGCGCGCGTGAAATCGCCCTATCTATATTCTGCCGATTGAACATGGGGCAACCTAGCGCGAAATTACGGGGTGTTTGCGATACACCCGCGTCAAAAAGCCAGGTCGCCATCACTCACCCAAATTTTCCCATTCCAAAATGCGCCCGGGTGCGGCTTGTCGGGCGAGTCTGGCTCTGTTGCCTTTTCTTCAGATTGCGCTTGGTCAAATAGGCTGGGCTGATTCTCTGACTCCATCAGTTCACCCACTTTTGCCACGTCACACAGCCATCCCACGGGTGATGAATCCAGCGGCCAGGCTCGACTTCGTAGCAGGACGCGGCGCAAGTGGCCGGACGGTTCCGAATGACGGCGAGAATTTCGGGCTTAGCTTCCCGGATGCGCAGGAGCAGATCGGCTGGAACTCTGCTTGCCGGCTCGATTCGCAAGCGATCGCCGTTCGCCCTTAAAGTCACACCGAGTTGCGTCAAGGTTTCGATGATCTGTGTTGCCGTTTCCATGTCAGACCTCCATTGCGTCCGTGCTGGCTCCCGGTTCGCGGTCCATTTCCTCTATTCTGGGTTTCAAAGTGTCAAAGTGTCGGGAAGGCGCATTATTATTGACTGAAACCGCATTTTTGAAAGTGTCGGACGCGGTTTCATCCGACACTTTGAAACCCTCATCATCGCCGCTATTTATGCGGGTTTCCGACACTCCGACACTTTGAATGGGGGATATAGGGGGGAGATAGCGAACAAAGGAATCTTGAAACTGTGAAAGCCTGTACCCTCGTGCCTGCCAGTTTTCAATCTGGCAAGGGTAGACTTCGAACGGCTTCAGCAGCCGTGCAAGCTTGGCAGGGGAAAGAGGCTTCCCCTTGCTCCATTCGCCCCATGGGGAAGTTTCAATGTGGGCCAGGGAGTCACACAGGTCCGCCGATGGTATCTCTTCGGCCTGCTTCTCGGTAAAAATCCGTCTGACATCAAAGAGTAATTTCGTGCCGATAGAGTCATCATCGGTCTGGGCCTTGGTACAGAGATCCACTACTGCCTGCCTTGCCGCCCGCGGCCAGTCCCCGCCGGCCAGGTCCGCGATTGCAAGCAGAGGCTCACAGACATCGGTCTGCCTGTCGGAAAGTTGTGGCGGGATCTCCGGCCTTGCCTGCTCCAGTGTTTCAACGTTGCCGGCGCACCACGCCGCCAATTTTGCCGTTATCTGTGCGGCTTCCTTTTCAGCGTCACGCTCGCGGAAGCGCTCCACCGCGCCCCGCTGAGCACGCTTCAGGCGGATCGGGATGCTTCTATCGGCCACGGTATCAGGAAGCTTGCCAATGCCTGCTATTGCCTTCGCGCAAAAAACGGAGAAGTCTTTGAATGTGATCTCAGAGCCCTTGCCGACACAAAGCGAATGGCAGCCGCCGCGTTTGTACCCGTTGTTGAGCGTCCCCCGTAATGCTTCCGCATATTCCTTTTCGCCGGAGAATGCGGCGTCAGACTCGTCAAGTAATAGCGTTGGCTTTGTCGCGTCGATTTTGCGGACCAAGACAGCAGCCGTGGCCCTGCCCGTAAACCAGGGGCTTGCGACAAGCAGACGCGCACATTCCAGCAGCCGGGTCTTCCCGCTTTGCTTCTCCGCAGAATTGACGCTCAGGTACGGCGTGCAATCCGCCGCATCAAAAGCGTGAGTGTGCGCAACCCACAAGGCCACGGCCCGGGCTTGAGCTTCATTGAGCGCAAGAAACCGGGCGACAAAGGTAGAAACAGCATTAAGAATATCGTCGCCGTCCCGCGCGGGCTTCCACTCCGGAGCGGACTTTATCAAATCCACCAGGGTCTCGCGGGTACCGCCGCATTCAACCCATTCGCTCAAATCCTTCGAACCCGGCAGTTCCAGCACCTTAAGGGCCTCTACCTTGCCAAAGAGAGAGCCCGCAACTTGCGCCACGTGGAATCGGCCTGGCGCGTCGGCATCGCAGATGACGGCTACGCGCTTCCCGCGAAGCGATTCGGAATACTCAGGCCGCCACTTTCCCGCGCCGTGAGGATTGCATGTAGCTACAAGCTCGAGCCCGCGGGCCGCCTCAACATCCTTTTCGCCTTCCAGGACCAGGACGGCTTTTGCTTTCAGGACTGCGGGCAGGTTGTAGAGCACGCGGCTCGCGCGCTCAAGATTCCAAATCCAGCCGCCCTTGCCATCGGGCCGCCGTTGGCGGAAGTCCTTCGGGTCATATCGCACAACCTGAAAAAGCAACTTGCCGGCTTCATCCGTGTAATCGTAGGTCGCCACGATGCGCCGGCCGGCGCCATTGCCGTTCGGCTTTGGCTCCGCGAAAAGGTCACTCATACTCAAGCCCAGCGCCGCGACAACTGCGCGTGTCTCACAACCCGCTTGGCACTTCAGCAAGATTTTTCCGTTGACCTCGGAAATGCTGAGGGATGGATTCCTGTCGTCGTGCGCCGGGCAGCGCGCCATCCATCCGTCCTTGACGGTCCGGACGCTTTCCAGCCTCGCAAGAAATTCGTGTGCGGTCATTGCGCACTCCCTGCCACTCGAACCGTCAGCAAAAGGAGCTTCAGGGCAATCCTGTAACTGAGATTCAGTAGCTTAACGATTCGCGGATGATCTCGAAGCTCGATCAACGCAGCCTGGAACACGTCATCAAGCGGTGCATCTTCAAGCTTCATCGAGCACCCCCGGCAGGGGTGACTCGGTGAGATTCGAGCCACTCCAGTACGTCGGTTTTTTTGTAAATTATTTTGCGTCCAACCTTCAGGTAAGGGGGATGATCATGCCTCAGGCATCGGTGCACCGCCATAGAGGAAACGGGCACTCGGATCAAATCGGAAACTTCACGGGGCGTGAGAAACTCGTGTGCTATGGTTTGCTGATTGTCTAAGGGGGATTGTGCTTCATGTGCTCCCGCCATACGCTTTTCCCTTTCTGGCCACGGGCGTTTCGTATCTGCCCATAGCTCCTGATTGGTAAATTGCGTCGCTTTGCGAGAGCGACAGGACATCCGCTTTGCGAGAGCGGTCTTTCCTGCCTCGGCCTTGTTTTTCGCTCCCCGCAGGCCGGGGCGGGGTGCTTCGAGAACAGTCTAAGGCATTTTGTTTAAGAATGCAAGAGATTATTTTGAGAGTGGCAACATAATTGCTCGAAGCCACCGCTAGGCGGCCGGCTGGCCTGTGCTCTGAAGCATCTTTTGGGCGGTCACTTCGAAGGCTTTCCGGACTTCCGGATTTTCGCTCCGGGCATAAATGGCTGTTGTGCTGATATCAGCGTGACCGAGCGCCAGCTTCACAACCGGCAACGCCACACTCTTGCTCATCCAACTGCCCAAGGTCCGCCTCACATCGTGCGGTCTCAGATTGCTGATTCCCGCACGCTTCAGCAGGGATTTCCAGGGGGCTCGAAACTCTTGCACGTGCTGTCCGGGAATGATGTCGCTCGGAAACACCCACTCGCTCAAAATCCGTTCGCGGCGTGCTTCCAGAATCCTTAGCGCCGGGCCCGCCAGCGGGACAGATTGCACCTTGTTGCCTTTTGTGCGAGGGATACGCCACAGAGCGCCGGCAAAGTCGATCTCTTCCCATCGCATCGCAAGGATGTTGCTTCGGCGCGCGCCAGTCAACAGGTCCAGCAAAATGAAGTCGCGGAAATTCGCGTCAGGATCTTCGGCCAAGGCTTTCAGGAATCGTGGCATCTCGTCTTGTGTTAGGAATCTTTCGCGGGATTCTTCGCGGACTTTCTTCACGCCCTTGCACGGATTCGAGCCTTGCCAACCATACTCCGCGGCCTTGTTGAAGACCGTGCTGAGCAGCGCCAGCACTCGGTTGGCCGCATAGATACCGTTCTTCTCGCGCAACTCAATGTGGAGCCTCTGAACGTCATGGCGGGTGATCGTGGACAGTCGCCGGTCTTTCCAGCCTGGCAGGTAGCGCCGGTAATTCGCCTCATCCTCGGCAACGCTGCGGGGTTGTTTGTTTGGCCTCGCGTGCAATTCCAGGTATCGGTCAAACAGATTGCCAAAGGTTCCTTCTAACCGGTGTTGTCGCTTCTCTTCGGCAGGATTGCGACCCTGGGCAATGGCGCCATTAGTTTGCTCTGCCATCTTGCGGGCCCGTTCAACCGTAATATCGGGCCACTTGCCGATAAACACGCGCTCTGGCTTTCCTTGAATCTTCCGGTAGACAAGAAAGCTCTTCGCACCGGAAGGATACACGAGCAGCTTCAGCCCGCGCACCTTGGCATCCGAGTAATACTCTTTTGCAGTCGATACCGGAATGTCTCTCACCCTTGCCTCTGTGAAAACCGCGCTCTCGTTCATGGCTCTGACTCCCGCTGGTCCGATTCGGGTGCTACCTAGGTGCTACCAGCTAAATTAATCTTGCGGTATCACCCGTGACCCAATGATATGCGTCATAGCCTGTATTGTCAAGGGCAAAGTAAGTTCACGTAGTCAGTATTAATCATCTGTAAGTTATTGATAATTGAAAAACCACAGACTCTTAATCAGTAGGTTGGGGGTTCGATTCCCTCACGGCTCACCACCCAGGTCATGAATCTTCAATCCGCACCGATCCTTTCCAAGTGAACAGGGCCATGGACCATTTTGCGGGGCGACACGGTCTCTGCCGCAACGCGTGACACCCTGGCAGTTTGTTGAAAAACTCGTGCCCTGTGTCATTCCGAGGAGCCGCAGAGCCTGCCCTGTGCCCGTTCGCCTCCGCTTGCGAACGGCCCTGAGCAAAGCGAAGGGGCTCAGGATAAACTTCGCCGAAGGGCGACGAGGAATCTCGCAAGGGCTTGATTCCACAAAAAGCAGATCCTTCGCTGACGCTCAGGATGACATCCTCGGAACGTTTTTCAACGAACTACTAGGTGTGAATACCCAGGTCCTTGAGCGCCGCTCCGGCGCCCGACAGATTTTCAAGCCTCATCTCAGAGTACTTCCGCGACAGGATGATTCCCGGGGCTCCCGCATTGAAGGCAGCCTTCACGGCGCCCCGAACATCTTCAGGCTGGGTCTTCTTTTCACCCTTTTCCGTGGGGATGTCGATGTCAATCCCTGGATAAATCAACATCCCCTCCGGCTGGCCGGGAACATCTTGCTCACTCGCGGGACCGGCAAGATCGGTGTTGGGGCCGGGCATCGTCACTCTGGCCGCTTGAACATCGGCCAGGGCCCGCCGGGTCTCCCGAAAGACGTAATCTGATGACAACCCGGCAGTCGGCAATTTGTCCAGAGTCGCCTCGCCCTTGTATCCCAGGATGCTGTAGTACAAATTCAATACGGATTGCGGCGAGGGGTCATGCCAAAGCGTTGAATGGACTCCCTCGATGTAGTGCGCCATCCGGGGGCCGCCGCAATTGTTGTACATGCAGATCTTGAGAAGGTCGGCGTGCTGACTCAGCTTTCGATAATCCTGTTCGGCGCGGTAAAAGGGGTTGAAAGAGTTGAGATGCATGATGTGGAATCCGGCTTCCACGTTCCGGTTAATACTTTTGACCGTGCCGTAGATCTGTCCGTAAACTTCGTGCTGGCTGTCGGTCCAGAACTTTTCCCAGGCCAGAATTTCCGGGTATTGCAACAGGAGCCGCCAGAAGGTGACAAAATAGCCATCGCTCGGCCGGGGCTGTGTCCACGCCGCTCGAACCCAACGGTCAAGCTCCATCAGGCCCTGCCGGGCCCTCTGCACATTGATGCCTTGCTGTTCCCCTTTTTGCGTGCAGTACTCGCAGAAGCAGGTCAGCGTGGCCTGCCCCTGGTCAGCGTCGATCGCATTATTCAGCGCCCCCTGCCGCTCGGAGCACCACATGATTCCGTCAACGCCGTAGGACTTCATCCAATCCTCAACCAAAGAGCTGAGAAAATTTCGAACGTACGGGTTATTGAGGCAAGCCTCGTCCGTCTTGCGCCCATAAACGTCGACCTCGGCGGCCTTCTCAAAATTGTTCAACAAGCGGGGGTTATAAACATCCTCAAACCAACAGATGCTTTTCATCCCGCGTTTCCTGGCCTTGGGAACCACCTCGCCGAGCACGTCAAAATTCCCCAGGTCCGGAGCCCTGAAATTCTTAAAGAGGGTGCCCTCATAGTATTCCGGATGGACCTCCGCGTAATCCCCTCCGTGGAAGGTGTCCGTGTCGTACTTCTGGACGCCGTGATCGGGAAGCGGATGGCCGGGAATCTGCCTTCCCTCAATGCCGCGCCCATAGCTGAAAACCGCCAGGAGCAGGGTGTTGACCCCGGCCCTCTCCTGAACCGTGTCCAGCACTTTATCAACTCCTTCGTCACTGAAGGAAACGGCCGGGATCTGAATGGCCACGACTTTCTTTTCTGATTTTGATGGTGCAGGTTCTTCCGCCTGCAGGCCGGCCGGTTCCGCAGCGCGGGCGATCCCTGCCCGGTTTCCCACCGCCGCCACCGAGGCAGCCGCTACGCTCTTCAGGAAAGTGCGCCGTGAGGGCGCCTTGGTCTGAACTCCCGGATTCTTTTCCAATGGAGTTCCTGGCTCAATTTCGTGGTGCCTCATTCGATCTCCTCTCCATGCCGCAACACGGCCTATCGAAACATCATCACCTCATTGACCTGCCCGGGACTCTGCGCCAGTTGTCTCGAGAGAGTTCCTTCAACTCTGCCCGCGGAAACTCATCGTTCCTTTCACGATGCGTGCCGGCCATTGGGCCGCAGGGTCAGCGTGCCATCGTCATTCAGCTTCTGGTGGCAGGCCCACCGCACCGGATACCGCATCCCTTTCACTTCGATCTCCGCCTTCAGCTTCAGGCCCTCCCACTTCGTTCCCCTGGGCAGCACAAACTGCGCCTGGCGGATCTTGCCGGGCAGCGGATATCCGGGATCCAGACAACCGCTCTGCAGCACCGTCCCTTCCGGGCTTTCGACGCTCACCCGCAGCACGCCCGGAACGCCCGCGATGCCGTCATTCGCGAAGCCGGCGATCACGCCGAGAGATCCTTTGTCCTGATAGGTCCAGATCAGCGACGGCCTGACCCGGTAACCAATCCGACGGTTGATCCGGTCGAACCACTTCGGGAAGGCCCGGTACCAGCTCATCAGGTTTCGCGCGCTGATGGCGTGAAAGTTCCAGAGCGACCAGTAATTGGCCCCCACGTCCATCACGTGGGCAATCATGTCGTCCGAAGGCGAAATCCCCTCATCCAGAGGAACCGATTGCGGTGTTTTGCCTGGTATTCCCTGCTCAATTAATACGGCGATCCAGGGCGGGCGATTGCTCAGCGCTTCGATCTGCTCGTTCTCGATGAAGATCGTGTCACTCCGGATCCAGTTGTTGCTGCGCACCGTTCGGTCCAGCATTTCGGAGTTCCCCACCCGGCTGTAATCCGGCTGCGTGTTGGTCAGCAATGGAGTTTTTGAAAAATGTTCCAACTGAACCTCCAGCATTTTTACCCAGGTCCGCTCCGCCGTCTCGTAATCCGGAAAAGGAGTGTTGGTGAAGGGCCAGGTGTGGCCTTCGCCCCAGAATCCATACATGAACGTGTCCATAAACTCAATCTGAGGGCTGCCGTTGAATTCCGCCGCCAGCAATCCGACCAGTTCCTTGAAGGCCTGCTGGAAGAAAGGATGGTCAAAGCGTGGCTGATAGTGCGCGTAGGGATTCGCCTCCCGTTTGGGCGAGGGCCAGGCGCCGCCGGTCAGCTTCACCATCGGCACCTGGTCAAGGACGAATTGGGGAAGCGCGGGCGAGCTGTAATCCGGAGCGCTCATCTGAATCCGAAATCCGACGCGCTTGTCGTTCTTCTTCGCCAGGTCTAAAACAAGCTTGATGTAATCCGGAAAATCGAGACGCCCCGGCCGCTGTTGGATATCCCTCCAGGTCGGACGGATATAAAGCTTCTGTCCCAGCGGAAAATGGACCAGATCTTCAATCGCCTGCGGAATGTTGTCAGACTGGATCTCCTTGGTCCCCATGTCCGCCGTGATGTACGTGACCAGCCCCTTGCCGTATCCCGGCACGACCTCGTCGGACGGCGTGGTGGTCATCACCACTTCATCGGAGGGGATTGAAGCGTCGGGAGGATATTGCGGAAACGGACCCTGATTCAGCCGGTCGCGTACCTGCGGACCTGAGCCAAAATCATACTTGCCCCAGTTGTGGGCCGGGACGAAGCCCTCGGCGGTCTTCGCCCCAAGTCCCGCCACTGCCGCCAGCGCACTGCCACTCTTTAGAAAGTTTCTGCGATTCATCAGAATGATCTCCTCCTTCCGTTCCAATCAATTTCGATTCGGCCGCGGCGCAGTCGTCATCCCTTCCCTGCCAAACCAAAGTCGGAAAGAAATGTACCACATCCACACCAGGACTTGGAGCGAAACCCACGGCCTCTCAAGCGAGGAAAGCGAGGTTCAACAAAGCGTCAAATCCCGGCCTTCGGAGCGCGCTGTTCAGTGCGCTCGCATTCAACAGGGCCCCTCGCGCAAGCTTGCAGCGACGGGCCCCTCGATGTGCCGGCTCCTACAGGGGAGCGGATCGCCGTGCTCACCCCAGCCGCCCCCGAACGTCCGCCAGTGCATGGCTTGCTTCAGTCCTTCATTCCGGATACACTGCCCTCCGGACTCCGCAATGTTCCAAACAGCGTGCGTGCCATGATGAGATTCTTCCCGGGAAAGAAGCCTCAAGGAGGACTTCACTATGCCCAAACTTAACCGCCGTGAGTGCATGCAGGGAATGTTGGCCACGCTTGCCGCAGCCGCCGCCCCTTCGGTCGCCAGAGGGGCGCCCGGTCCGACGTCCGGAGGCAAGGCGGATTCAGAAAACGACAAATTCAAGATATGCCTGATCTGGGGCGAAAAAGATCAGCACCGGGTGAAACTGTCCAGGCAAATCGGCGTCACGCATGCAATTGCCGGGACGGCTTCCGCACTCAGCCGGGTGCCCCGCTCCCGGTACCTGGATACGATTGCCAGGATCAAGGCTGACTACAAAGCGGCTGGACTGACCATCGCGGGCATTGAAAGCCACCCCGTGCCGGCAGAGAAAATCAAACTGGGGCTGCCGGGCCGGGACGAAGAGATTGAGAACTATATCGCGGCCATCCAGGCGTTCGGCAAGATTGGCATTCCCATGGTCTGCTACGACTTCATGGCA
>Ga0307374_10012436_pt1 | contig 11926 bp, 17 predicted proteins | sample OX3MG_FD_202532 | JGI IMG/M metagenome (GOLD analysis project Ga0307374, IMG submission 202532) | Soil microbial communities from Risofladan, Vaasa, Finland - OX-3 | ecosystem: Environmental > Terrestrial > Soil > Coastal area > Acid sulfate soil | place: Finland: Risofladan, Vaasa | collected...
TTTGATCCGCCAGATCGCCCCAAAAGCTGCCAACGGCAGCGGACGGAGCGGGAGGACCGCCGTCTTCAATTTCTACGGGCTACGGGACAACCTCGAAGTACGTAGAACGCCTGAATCTGGATCGAATGGGCGCGAACGACGATCGGCGTGGTGAAGACACCTGGCTGCACTGGCTCAGCCAGGTGGGTTTCCAGGGCCTCCTTGAGTCCTTGCCATGTCACGTGCGACACCGAAGACAGGTATCTCCACTGGACGGCACCGCCTGCACTGGCGGGCGCGGAGCCGTCGGCACTGACCAGCGCGCTGATGGCTCCAGGCATCTGAGGTCGAGACACCTTGCCGATCGCCGGTTCCGACGTCTCCGCATCCGCCGGCAGTTCCAGAGCCGATTCGACGCCTTTCCAGTGGACCAACAGCTCGCTCGCAGCCGCAAGTCGAGCCGACGAAGCCTCGTCATCCTCGATCTTGTCGAGATCTTTCGCCAGACGCTCTTCCTCTCTGGCGCGATACAGGTGCTCAGACAGCGCTCTTCGTACCCGCTCGTGAGTGCTGATGCTCGGATCGTTGAGCCAGGCCGAGACCACGCCGGCCTCAAGCACCGAGCGCGCAATCACCAGATGCGCATAGACCGGTGGCGGTGCTTGCCCGCACAGTCGGCTGAACCCCAGGGCGTAGTCGGCGCACGCAAAGAGCGTCATCGAGCCGAACGTATGGGCATCCCGCACCGGCTGGCTCCAGCCTTCAACCGCTCCGTATTCGGCGTCGTGAGTGTCCAGGTCTCGCTTGGCGGGTGAGTTCTGGGTCGGCTCCGAACCGTGTCGGCCAGGAGCGGCTCGTACCGCGTCCACGAGATCACGCAGGGCCTTGATCGTAGGCTCGAGGCGTTCTCGAATGGCCACGTCGGATGCGCTCACTGATGGCAAGGTCGGACCTCAGATCCGGAGGCGGCTACTGCTCAAGGACGTTCACGAGATACTGCCGACCAGCGGGACGGAGCCCAGGCATCGAGGTTGACTGCCGGCGCGCCGGCGCTGGCTAGCGATCACGTCGGCTCCCGGCAGCACTCCGGGCATCATCGATGATCTTGACTCTGGCTCGGTCCGTGATGCCGTGCTTGTCCTTTGAGATGTCGGCGTTCGTCGCCCAGAAAGCGCGAGACCCGGCCTGCATCGCCCTCGCGAGCGCGTCCTCGGGTACCCGGGCGCGCAGTCGCTCGAGCGGTTCTCTCGCGTGCTCCTTGGTGAAGGGCTCGGCAGCCGCCTCGAGGTCATCGATGACGATCACGGTCCGGTTGCTTTGCCCGTGCGCACGCAGCCAGTCAACGGTTGCCTGGTCAGGCACGAGCGCGAACATCCCCTGGGTCGCGTCGTGCTCGAGGACCGCAAGCACCGCCTCTTCCCCGACGGACGTGTGGATCGGCGGCTGCGGCGCGTCAGTCGAGCTCGTGATCAAGGCCTCGGCGAGCGCCGTTTCGTCCTCGGCTGACGTCTCCTCCGCGCGCTCTGTTTCCGTGAAGATCTCTTCCTCGTCCGCGAGCTCACGGGTCAGGATCCTCGCGCGGGCGCTCTGCGCGAGTAGCGCCACGTCGTCGTCATGAACCGCGACGACGAGCCACGCTGCTCCGGGCTTCTTGACAGCACGCGTCGTCGCTTCAGCCATCAGCCCGACTCCCCACTCGGCTCGCGGTCATACGTTCAGCCATGAGGATACGCGCGGTACCGGCAGAAACGGCAGAGCCACCGCTAGCACGACGAACGGTAAGACGACGAACAGCAGCAACAACAACACGACGAGCAGCAAGACGACGATCAGCAGCAGCAACAACAACACGACGGCCGCTCGACCGTCGGCGACAGGTCCACGACAACGACGATGGCGATGGCGACCACGACCACGACCACGACCACGACGATGGCGATGGCGATGGCGAACACAACGATGACGTCCACGTGCAGAACGACGAAGATGATCAGCAGCAAGCAGCGCCGCGACTGCCCACGGACCGGGAGCGGTCGGGCGGTCGGGCGTGCGTGCGGCGGTCGGGCGGCGGGCGGGCGGCGGGTGAGCGGTGAGCGGCGGGTGAGCGGTTAGCGGCGCGGAATGCCCACTTGTGGCGGGCTACTTAGCTGCTGAGTTGATCCAAGAGTCGCCAGAATTCCTGCTCGGCGATGATGCGGACCCCGAGCTCGCGCGCTTTGCGGGCCTTGCCGGACATGGTTTCCGGGTCGGCGCAGACGAGGGCATCGACCTTCCGGGACACGTTGGCCGCTACAACGAGTCCCTGTGCCTGCGCCATCTGGGTCGCGACGACGCGGCTGATCGGGTAGCCGTCATGCTCCTCGGCGAGCTCACCCGTAAAGCAGATTCGGTCGCCAGGGTGCAGCGAGCCGTTGCCGTCGTCGAGCTCCGGCAGGCCGGCCTCAGCCGGATCGTGCGGGGCGGCCGCCATGAGCGCTGGGGCGTCAAGCCCGAGCACGGCGGCGAGGCGTTCGAGGTCCCTGCGCTCATCATCGGAGATGACGCTATCAGCGAGCGCGTGGCGCAGCGTGACGGCGAAGAAGTGCCGTGCGACAGCAGCCACGTCGTCCTTGGTTAGCCAGGAGCTGAGCGCGTGTGCCCGTAGTGCCTCCAACTCGGCGTCATCGAGCATCCGATCCTCGACGGCTCGCTCGAGCATCGCGAGCCACTCCGCCCCGGCGGCACCGAGCTTATGGTGAGGTGCCCCGGGTAGGTCCCCTATCTCATCGAGAAGCACATGCGAGCTCGCCGGGCGCGCGGCGGCCACGCCGCGTTTGACCTGCCTGCAGGGCCGGCTCGGCAGCTGGCAGAGCATCGTGTCGATGACGCCCCACCCGTGAGCCTGCTCGAGCACCTGGTCCGCGCCCCACGCCTGCACCCCGAGACTCAAGACCACGGCGGTGAGCAGGGCATCGGTTTCGGCAGCGTGGAGCTCGTCGGTGTCGACGCCGAGGCTCTCGGCGATCTCATCAATCCGCGAGCCAAGCCCCAGCTGCGATGCGATGGGCCGGGTATCGACCCAGCCGATCTCGCCCGCGTCCAGGCCGAGGCGAGCGAGTTCCTGCTTCAGGAACCAGGCGTCGAACGAGACGTTGTGGCCGGCGATCAGGCGCCCGTCGAGGAACTCGAGGAAGTCCGCTGCCGCCTCCTCGAAGGTTGGTGCGCCAAAGACGTCCCCCGGGTAAATCCCGTGTATCCGCGTTGGGCCAACGTCGCGCTGAGGATTGATGAGCGTACCCCATGCCGTCCCCACGGACCCGTCTCGGTCGACGTGGACCGCGCCGATCTCGATCACCCTGTTATGCGGGTAGATCGTCCCCGTGGTCTCGAAGTCGATGACCGCCCAGCCCAACGGCTCCGCGTCGCGGACTGCTTCACGCAGTCGGGGGCTCAGCCGGGGCCAATCGGGCCGGTCGTCGCAGTCGAGAGGCGTCTCCATGGGGCCAGGCTAATTCCGCAGGCGGACGATTTGGCGCTGTGGGTGCACCAATTGCATCCACTGGGTGCAAGTTTTGCGCCCATAGCCGGCGAATTCCGCAAATTTCTGCATCTCGCGTCGGATAGACAAATTCCGCAGATTTCTGCATATCCTGCATAGATGCGCTAAACTGCAAATATGTGCAAATCTGACAACTGCAGTTCACCGATAGGCCCCGACCAGCCGGTGAGGATCTACAACGCCGCCAGCTTGGGTGTGGCGATCGCTGAACTGCGCCGCCGACGTGGCATGACACAAGCTGAGCTCGCCGAGGTGCTGGGAATCCCTGAGCGCTACGTCTGGACGCTCGAACAGGGACGCGCAAACAAGCAGCTCGAAAGAATCATCGCGACGTTGCGCGTACTCGATTCGCGACTGGTCGTGCAGCCGGGGGCATCGTGGTAATTCGCAGCCTGGCGGTTTGGATGTACGGGCAGAGAGCCGGCGTCCTTCGGCGCAGCCGTAGCCGCCTCGAGTTCGTCTATGCCTCCGGATTGCCCATCGCCGAGCCGCTGTTATCGGTGGCACTTCCGGTGCAGGAGCGCCCGCTGCGCTCGTCGGCGGTCCACGCGTTCTTCAACGGCCTTCTGCCCGAAGGCGAGGCACGACGCATGCTCGCCTACGACTTTGGCCAACTAGATCCCAACGACGTGCTTGCCATGCTCGGCGCGCTCGGCCGCGACTGCGCTGGGGCACTGATAATCCTGCCTGAGGACGAGACCCCCAACACCGTCGGGCTCCCTGAGGCGATTGCCGAGAACGACATCGCCGCCCGCCTTCGGCGGCTCCATATCGAGCCGCTCGGCGCCGATGGACGAGTCCGCGTGTCGTTGGCTGGGATGCAATCCAAGCTGCTTCTCGCACGACTCGACGAGGGTTGGGGTCTTCCGATTGATGGGGCGCCTTCGACCCACATCCTCAAACCGCCAACAGCTCTTCTCGATCACTCGGTGACGATTGAAGGCTTCTGCCTCGAGGTGGCCGCTGCACTCGACATCCCAGCGGCGCGCGCGACGGTCGAGATCTTCGACAGCATCCCGGCGCTCGTGATCGAGCGATACGACCGCATCGTGGGCGCCGAGGAGGTCATTCGCGTCCATCAGGAAGATCTTTGCCAAGCGCACGGCATTGAACCAGAGCGCAAGTACGAGGAGAGAGGAGGACCCAGTTTGCGCCAGTGTGCCCAAGTGATCTCTGACTGGTGCAGGCCAGATGACCTTTGGCGGCTTGCTGAACTGACGACTCTCAACGTGGGGCTCGGAAACGCCGACGCCCACGCCAAGAACATCTCGCTGCTGCACGAGCCCGATGGAGCCATCCACCTGGCACCGGCCTACGATCTGCTCACCACCCTGCACGACTCGCGCGTCAGCACGTCGATGGGGATGTTTGTCGCCGGTCAGTCTGACCTCACCCAGGTCACGCGCGACGACCTAATAGCCGAGATTACGAGCTGGGGCCTCCCCACAACAGAAGTGCGCCATCGCATCGATGAGATCATTCAACGCCTCCCCGGCGCGGTCGAGACCGCAGCGACTCAAATCCGGCCGCCGGAATCGGTGCTTGCTGCAATCGCCGAACAGCACCGGCGGCTTAGGTAGTTCGAGAGCCCTTGTGGTCCAGGCCACGAGGGCCACCCATTTACACCCAGCCGGTTGCACCCTTTACAAACCACTGGTTCGCCGCGTCTAGATCCCGGTCCGCAGGCGGCGTCTCGCAACCCTAGAAGAGACCAGCTTAGATCCCGATGAAAGACCCGCTTATACGGGTTTTCTCGTCAAGTTTCGGGGCGTCGGCAAGGGTCGTGCGTCCACCGTGCGTCCACGGGATTCCCACACTTCACGCCGCGCGGCCACGATTGCCGCCTCAAGGTCGATCTGTTTGGTGGTGCGCGAGCGCTCGAACTCGCGGGCGTAGTGCTTCCAGATCACGTCCGGCGAGTTCCCGGCGATCGCCGCGATGGTCACCGGCGACAGCCCCGCGTGGATCTGCACGCTGATGTAGGTCGTGCGGCCGGTGTACGGAACAGCCCACGGCACCCCGGCACGCTCCGCAGACGGGTTGAAGATCCGGGCGCGCCAGTTGTGCAGATTGATCGGCGTCCCGACGCGCTACGCGCAGACGAGGACATCATCGTGCTCGGGCTGGGACTCCTCGAGCCACTCGACGAGGTCTTGGGCCAGCGGAGCGATCACGGGCACGTCGCGGCCGCGCTTAGTCTTAGTCGTGTTGCGGAACTGATCCGCGGCGAACACGCGATCGATCTTAATCGTGCCGCCGGCGCGCGACAGATTGAGGATGTCCTACCAGCGGATCGCCAGTGCTTCCTCGGTGCGGAGGCCGGCGCAGTAGACGAGCCCTCAGAGCACACGATCCCGTTGTGAGGACATCTCGGCGCGGACGCGCTCGGCTTGGTCGGCTGACGGCGACTTGCGTGGCTCGCGAATGACAGGGATGCGCTTGACGCCCAGCAGTGGGTTGGACGGGATCTTCCCGTCGTCCACCGCGGCGCCCAGCGCCGAGGAGAGCGTCTTCATCACGTGCAAGCACGCGTGCGGACTCGCGCCGGCCATGACCATCTCATCGCGCCACTCCCGCAGACGCGCAGGTCCGAGATCGCGCAGCCGCACGTCGCCGATCATAGGCACGATCCATCGGTCGAGGTGGGACGCGCGCACCTTGCACGTCGACGGCGCCCAGACGGCCCTGTTCGTCTGTGCCCAGGTCCGTAGCCAATCGGCCAGCCGCTCCGATGATGCCGCGCTGGGCGCGTGCGCGCCGCGCCGAGCCGTTGCACGCGCCGGATCTCGGCCTCGAAGTCCTGCGCGTCCGCTTTCCTCGCGAACGATCGGCTGCGCATCCGGGAACCGCGGCCGCTCTCGCGCCAGCGCACCCGCCAACTGACCTTCCCTGCCCCGCTCACCCTCTTTTGAACGCTCATCGTCGGCGCTCGGGATAGGCCAACCACGCCTCGGCTCGGTCGAGGCTGGCAAACGTCGCCATCTTTGTGCCGCGTTCGTTCACGATGTAGATCTCGCCATAGTCCTGCGCCAGCGGATCGCGGCGCCGGCTCTTTTGGAGTTGCATGCCCTGGCGCTGTGCCATGCGGCGCAGACGGTTCTCGCGCACTCGGTCAACTTCTGACATCATCGGCCCCCCTGGTAGCTGATTGATGCAGCACGGTATGCCAGAAACGTAGCGGGACGCTATACCTGAAGTGGGTCTAGAGACTACGCGGCAAGTCATTTTCCCCCCAACATTCGGGCAAACTCGCCCGTCGAGAGCGCGGGCTTCCGACGCCGGCCCGAAGGCCGAGCGGGCGCCGCGGAGCGCTCGAGCATCGCTTCCAGTTCCGAACGCGAGACCATCGGCCGACGCGGGACGCCGTGGCGGACCAGCCGACCTTCGGTGAATCAGTTGTACACGGTCTTGACCTTGACGCCGGCCATGGTCGCAGCCGCGGCCGGGGTGATGAGGTAGCCCTGGGCGGCGACGTCAACCGGCGCCTGGTCGCGCAGCGCCTCGGCGACCCGCCGGTCGATGAGCTCGAGCAGCTGATCCTCGGTGAGCGTGATGAAGACGTTCAAGGCGTCACCCTCGCCGCCACCTCAAACTCCCGGCGCTTTTCGCACGCGTCGTGTGAGATGATCAGCGGGCCCGCTACCGCAGCGGTCGGGTAGTAGAAGTTATCGGCCACGTGCTCGCCGCGAAGGGCTTGATGCTGGCTGCGGACGGAGTCGCGACCCTCGAGGTTGCCCGCCAGTGCGGGGTCTCGCCCGACCGGGTGCGCCGTCGGCGGGCGCGCTTTGACGCCCAGGGGCTGGCCGGCATCCGGCAGATCGCGCCGACGGCTCGACGCACTGGAGCACGCGAACACTCGCCGAGGCGGCCGGGGTCACCCGAGAGACGGTGCGCCGGGTCTCGCGCGATCACGGCCTGCGCCCCTGGCGGGCCGAGACGTTCAAGCTCTCGAACGACCCGCGGTTCGAGAAGAAGCTGGCGCCCGCGGGCAGCCGTCTCGTGCGGCGCCTGTTCACCCCGGACCCGGCTGCGCCGCCTCGCCCGCCGGGCCGACGGCTGGCGCGCGCCGCGCGGCCGATGTAGCCTCCGACACGTACGACCCCGGGGCGCCGGGCGCGCCCGCCGACCGAGGAGGAGCAGTGGCCGACGACACCGTCCACCACGTGCAGGTCCAGCTCTTCCGGGAGCAGCCGCCGATCCGCCGGGCCCACCTCTCCATGACGGGCGACGAGGTGGTCTTCGGCGTGCCCGGGTGGCAGGGGGAGCACTACGGCTTCGCGCCGGGCACGGTCGAGGAGCACCCCGGGACGCTCGACTACCTGGTCGCCTCGGTGGCCGGCTGCCTCATCGGGACGTTCGGCGGAGCCCTGCGCGCCCGCGGCATCACGGCGGTCGGCGACGCCCTCACCGCGGAGGCCGACGGCGAGGTGGTGGTGGACCCGGACAACGTCCTGCGCCTGCACAGGATCACGGTGACCTACCACCTGCGGGCCCCCGAGGAGAAGCGCGAGGCGGCCGAGCGGGTCAACGCCCACCACGCCCGCCACTGTCCCAACGCCCGGTCGGTGGCCGCGGCGATCGAGATCGTGACCGAGCTCGACTTCGTGCCGGTCGAGGAGCCGGCCGCGGCGAGCGCCTAGGGCGCGTCGAGGCCATGGAGGTCACCGAGGCGATCCGCCGGCGCCGGGCGGTCCGCACCTACACCGACCGACCGGTGCCCGACGACGTGCTGGACCGGCTGCTCCGACTGGCGCTCCGCGCCCCCACGGGGAGCGGAGCGCAGGCCTGGAGCCTGCTCGTGGTCCGCGACCCGGAGCTGCGCAGACAGGTCGCGGAGCTGGTCATCGCCGGCGGGGCGCAGTACTTCGCGATCATACGACCCCGCAAGGACGGCACCGGCGACGAGGAGCACGCGACCTGGGGCCGCGAGTACGCCGAGCAGGTCCTCGGCACGTATCGCCTCGCCCCGGCCTGGGTACTCGGCCTGGTCGTCCCGCGCGGGAACTATCCCGCCGAGATGCGCGAGGGAGGCGTGACCGACGACCTGATCTCGCTGGCCTTCGCGTTCGAGAACCTGATGGTCGCGGCGCGCGCGGAGGGGCTCGGCACCGTCCCGACGACGGCCTTCCAGCGGTTCGAGAAGGGCCGCCTCCGGGAGCTGCTCGGGATCCCGGAGGAGGCCGACCCGGCGATCCTCTCCCCCCTCGGCTACCCGGAGTCGTGGCCCGAGGGGCTCGCTCCGGCCCTGCGGCGCAACTTCCGCGGGTGGCGCGAGCTCGTCCACGACGACCGGTACGGTACCACGAGGGCGTGACCTCTCCCCGCGTGACCGCCGGTTGTGACCTTCAGCAGTGAGTGGCGCAGTTCTAACAGCGCTATCTGGGGCAGCACCGTGTCCGTTGACGATCCGGCTACGGAGACTGACGATTTCGCGTATGAGCCTGACGCTCGCTGCTGAGCGCCGTAGTCAGCTGCCGCGTCTGCGAGTGTGGCGTAGTGCTCAGTTGGCTAGGGATGCTTCGAGGGTGATCTCGGGGACGCTGGCCAGCGCCCTGCTGACGGGGCACCCAGTCTTCGCTGCCGCGGCGTGTTCTTGGAAGGCGGTGTCGTCGATGTCGGGCACCCGCCCGATGGTGATCAGGGCGATCTTGGTGATGGTGGGGGTACCGTCGACGAGTCGCAAGGTGACGGTGGCGTCGGTGTGCACAGAGTCGGGCGGGCTGCCGGACTCAGCGAGGAGGTTGGACAGGGCCATCGAAAAGCACGCGGCGTGAGCCGCTGCAATCAACTGTTCAGGGTTGGACCCAGGACCGTCCTCAAAGCGGGACTTGTAGGTGTATCCCCCGCTGATGGTGTCACCAGCGGTGAACGTGCCGGTTCCTGTCGGCAGGTCGCCTCTCCATTCCGCACTGCCCTTTGCCGGCATGGTTGCCTCCGATCGCTGTGGGTGGTTCGTTCGGCCCGACCCCCTTGGGCGATGGTACCGCCGCGGGTCGTTGCGAACAACGTCCTCGAGTGACACACCGAGATCGATGCCTACCGGGCGACGAAGGACGTCGCGTCAACCCTGGTTCGTCCCGCAACGTATACGGACACCATCGTCGGGGTCGCTGCCAAGTTCGTTCCGTCCGGTGCGTGGGGTGGCGTGGCTGGTCCGCGGACCGGGTCGTGACCAAGGTGACGGCGTCGTGGAGCTACCGAGGCGGAAGATCGACGATCACCAGCTTGGGCTCGGTCATCCGGAGCACCGCGAAGGCGGGACCCTCGCGGGTGTTGCCGATGTCCTTGACCCCGCCATAGGGCTGCTGGTCGGCCCTGAAAGTTGGGGTCTCGTTGATGACCACTCCGCCGAAATGCAGGCGGCGGGCCCATTGCATGGCGGCGTCCACGCGCGCCGTGAAGATGCCCGCCTGGAGCCCGAACGGGCTGCCGTTGGCGAACTCGATCGCCTCATCGATGCTCTCGTACGGCGCCACCCCGACCACCGGGCCGATGACCTCCTCGCACGACACCTTCATGCTCGAGTCGATGCCGCTCAGCACGGTGGGTCGGATCAGCCCGTCGACCACGTCTCCGCCGGTCACGATCTCGGCCCCCGAGGTCCGGGCCTCGTCCAGCCAGGCCATGATCCGATCGCGCGAGTCGCGATCGATCACCGGCCCGACGTCGGTCGCGTCATCCATCGGGTCCCCCACGACCAGCGCCTCGACGCAACCCACAAAGCGAGTGGTCTTCACCCGTTTCTGTGGACACACTGGTCTTCACCCGTTTCTGTGGACACGGCTATTTAGAATCAGGACGCCACGGGTTGACGGGTCTGGTGCAGGATCTCGTACTCGATCGGTGTATGCATCTCAAGCGACGAATGACGTCGCTGGCGATTGTGGAAGATCTCCAGGTACTCAAACAGGGCGTTGGCGAGCTCGACGCGGGAACACCGGCACCGCACAGTCTCACTATCGGCGTGCATCCCATCCGCTCGAGCACGTGACAGAATCTTGACTCGAAAGGTCGCGAGCCGTTCGTCGGCGTCATTTGCGCTTGCATAGACGTCGAGTTGTGCGACATGCCGATCGAGCCAGCACGCCGAATTGTCGACGGGCTGTCGGCGCCACAGCAATGAACGGACGCGATTCGTGGGACGCGCGGGTGAATGGCCGATGCACCGCGCTCGGCATCGAATGCTCGCAAGGTTGGTCGCGGGTCCGGATCATCCCTCCCGGCTGGCGCGACGCTCATACAGCAGCGAGGAAATGGCCAAGCGCGCGCGGTTGCTACGCTGGCGACGCGAACTGAAACGGCCGGAATCGCGCGCGAAGCGGGGGGATCGATGAACGACGACCAGGTACATGCTTGGATCGAGCAGCTGGTGTCAGAGGAACACGGACTCTTGGACCGCGAGGCGCAGGACGGAGCCACAGAGGACGATCGTCAACGGCTCGAGGCAGTCAGAGTTAGTCTCGACCGTTGCTGGGATTTGCTCCGGCAGCGGCGTGCCCTCAGCGAGGCCAACCGAGATGCTGACGACGCCAGCGTCCGCGACGCCGACGTCGTGGAGCGGTATCAACAGTAGATGTGCGCGAGGCGCGACGCAGGCGGCCGTCCCCCGCTCCAACCGGCAAGGCAGCCACGAACCGCCGTGACGCGGTTCACGTCGCATCGCCGGATCGACTGCAATCGACGGATGGGTCTCGGGTCGGCCCCTGGGGGGCGAGTCGGCTCACCACGAGACCACCGGTACCCCTCGTTCGCCCGGTGGAGGGGTCCCTTGAACAGCGGTATCCACGGGCTCAGCCCGGCCGACCGAACTGGATCATTCAGAAGCCGACGGACGAGGTGCTCGGGTTCAGGTGCCTCGAACAAGACGGCCACCTCGGTGTGAGACGGGAAGATGCTGAATCGCTCGAGCCCGCTCCTGCCCGGATCTACGTGATCCGTCGCACCGAGAGCGAGGGCGCGGTGGTATACATTCTTGTGCAGCCATGCTGTCAAGACGAAGTGCTCCATTTGCGGGGGATCGTAGCTCCTTAGCCCGTCGTTGCCCGCAGGCCGCACCTCTGCGGACGTGCGAACGCACGTGACCCTGGGCGTGACATTCCGGCACCGGCGTGGCAGTCACCTAATGGCGGTGGATCAGCTCCCAATAAGCTGATCCACCGAGCCGCCGGCGGGTGAGCACTGATGTCGCCCGGGCCTTGAGCCGTACGTCTAGATCGTGCCCCTGCTGGTCGGTGAGGTCTCCTTCGACGGCTGGTGGAATGTCGTGCTGCGAGCACTGATCTATTAGGTGGCCGCTGGGGTCCTCGGGCTTGGGATGTTGGTGCCGTCGATCGAGGAGGGGCAAGGTGATTTTTTGTTGGGGTGGACTGGGCTGAGTCCCACCACGACGTGTTCGTGGTCGACGAGGAC
>Ga0307374_10012437_pt1 | contig 11926 bp, 11 predicted proteins | sample OX3MG_FD_202532 | JGI IMG/M metagenome (GOLD analysis project Ga0307374, IMG submission 202532) | Soil microbial communities from Risofladan, Vaasa, Finland - OX-3 | ecosystem: Environmental > Terrestrial > Soil > Coastal area > Acid sulfate soil | place: Finland: Risofladan, Vaasa | collected...
TAAGGACTTCTCAACCACCCGCGCCGTCGCCCTGCCCGAACTCCCCGGAGGACCGCACCATGCCGTCGCCTCTTGCCGCGCCGGAAGTGTTGAATCGCGAGTTTCTGGAGGTCCGATCGAAGATCCTGGAGATCGCCGCCGCGCTCGACCGGCTCGACCGGGCCGAGGGTTGCGTCGACGCCGACCCTCGCCTGGCGAAGCTGCGACAAGCCCTGGCCGTGCTCACCGCCCGCCGCGACGACCGCGCCGAACAGGTGCAGATGATCTTCTCGCTGGACTATGACGACGATTGGCGGAACAAGTTTTCCCTCGCGCCGCGAAAGTAGTGTACCGCGAAAGTAGAACACAGCCATGTATTACATCGACCCGCACATCCACATGGTATCGCGCGTCACCGACGACTACGAAACGCTGGCCAAGATGGGTTGCGTGGCCATGAGCGAGCCGGCCTTCTGGGCCGGTTTCGACCGTGGCAGCGTGGATGGCTTCCGCGACTATTTCCGCCAGCTCACCGAGTTCGAACCCAAGCGCGCCGGCTGGTACCACGTGCGGCACTTCACCTGGCTTTGCATCAACGCCAAGGAGGCCGAAAACGTCAGCCTCTCGCGGCAGGTGATCGCCATGATCCCCGAGTTCCTCGACAAGCCGGGCGTGCTCGGTATCGGCGAGATCGGCCTGAACAAGAACACGCGCAACGAGTCGATCGTGTTTCTCGAACACCTCGACCTGGCCGCCAAGACCAACGAGCAGATCCTGATTCATACCCCGCACCTGGAAGACAAGTACGCCGGAACGCGGATGATCCTCGACATGCTCTGCGACGACCGGCGGATCGAGCGCGGACGCGTGCTGGTCGATCATGTCGAGGAGCACACCATCCGGCACGTGCTCGACCGTGGCTTCTGGGCCGGCATGACGCTCTATCCGGTGAGCAAGTGTACGCCGCAACGAGCGGTGGACATGGTCGAGATGCACGGCGCCGAGCGGCTGCTGGTCAATTCGGCCGGCGACTGGGGACCATCGAAGCCGACCGCCGTGCCCGACTTTATCCTCGCCATGCGCTTGCGCGGTCATCCCGAATCGCTGATCCGCAAGATCGTCTACGAAAACCCGCTGGAGTTCTTCAGCCAGAGCCGGGGCTTTCAATTCACTCCGCCGGAACATGGGGCGAGTTTCCAGCCTGCCGTAATGAATCGCTGACAGTTCGCCTATGTCAGGTTGAAACCGCCCAGCGGAACACCCCATTGAAAAACGCAACGTAATTCAGCAGTCCATGAGGTTCATCATGATTCAGCCCTCGCAATCGTCCCTTCATCCAACCTGCCGCGCCCTCGGGATACGGCCGTGCGTCCTGGCCCTGATCATGGGGCTGTCGGCGGGCTTACCGTCGGCCTGCGCGGCCGACGACGAGGCGGGCTTCAAGCCGATTTTCAACGGGACGAACCTCGACGGCTGGGACGGCAATCCCAAGTTCTGGTCGGTCCAGGACGGTGCGATCACGGGCCGCACCAGCGACCAGAACAAGACCGAGGGCAACACGTTCATCCTTTGGCGCGACGGCGAGTTGGACGACTTCGAGCTCCGCTTGCAGTACAAGATCGTGGGGGGCAATTCCGGCATCCAGTACCGCAGCGCCGACGTCGGCAACTGGGTCGTCGGCGGCTACCAAGGCGACTTCGAGGCAGGCGACAACTACTCGGGAATCCTCTACGACGAACGCGGCCGCGGTATCTTGGCCCAGCGAGGCGAGAAGACCACCGTTGGTGCTGATCACAAGCCCCGCAAAACCGGCCAGGTGGGCGACTCTGCCGATCTGCAAAAGGCGATCAAGAAGGAAGACTGGAACGATTACACGATCATTGCCCGCGGCAACCATTTGCAGCACTTCATCAACGGCAAGCAAACCTGCGACGTAACTGATGACGACCCGACCGACCGCGAAATGTCGGGCATTTTGGCGTTGCAGCTCCATGCCGGTCCGCCCATGAACGTCCAGTTCCGAAACATCCGCCTCAAGCGGCTGCGGCTCGAAGGGCGCAAGAAGATCGTGATGGTTGCCGGCCGTCCCAGCCACGGGCCCGGCGATCATGAGTTCAACGCTGGCGTGAAGCTCTTGCGCGGCTGTCTCGATAAGGTCCCCACGGTGCAGGCCGCCGAGTACCACAATGGCTGGCCCAAGGACCCCACGGCTTTCGACAACGCCGACACGGTGCTGTTCTACATGGACGGCGGCGGAGGGCACCCGTTGATCGAACCGGACCACCTGCGCCGCACCGCCGAGTTGATGCACCAGGGCGTCGGTCTGGTCTGCTGTCATTACGCGGTGGAGGTCCCCAAGGACCGGGGTGGGCCGGAATTGTTGGCGTGGATCGGCGGCTACTATGAGACCGGTTACTCCATCAACCCGCATTGGAACGCCGACTTCAAGGAGCTGCCCAAGCACCCGATCACCCAGGGGGTGAAGCCGTTTACGATCAACGACGAATGGTACTACAACATGCGCTTCCGCGAGGGGGCCGTCACGCCGATCCTGCGCGCGACTCCGCCCGACGACACCCGCGGCACCGAGGCCGCCAAGCAATTCAAAGGCCGGGAGGAGATTCTCGCCTGGACGACGGAGCGGCCCGACGGGGGCCGTGGCTTCGGCTTCACCGGCGGCCACTTCCACCGCAACTGGGCCAACGACGATTTCCGTAAGCTCGTCCTCAACGCGCTGTTCTGGACCGCCAAGGCCGAAGTGCCCGCCGAAGGCGTCCCTTCTCGCGTCACGCCGGACGAACTGGCCAAGAACCTCGACAAGAAGTAGGTTGCCTCGTGGAACCTCGTACGGTCTCGTTCCCACGCTCCGCGTGGGAACTCATCCGCGGACGCTCCGCGTCCAGTCTACTCGCTCTTCAACGACGAGAGCAGGATCACGCGGCTCGCTGGGAAGTCCGCGGGATTCGCCGCCAGCAGTTTCGCATCGGCCGTGCAAAACGCACAGTCCAATTTCACGGCCAGGAGCAGATAAGTCATGTCGTAATAGGTCTTCGAATAGTCAACGGCCATGGCGAGCGCTTCTGCGGCATCCGCCTGGATACCTGGGAGAATCTGGATAGGAAGGCGGAAGAGCCGATCGATGCAGTCAATCGCTCGCTCCTTCGTGAGACGCGGCGACTTGGTGATTGGATCGCGCCTGCCACAGGCCTTGGTCAATAGATTGCATACTTCGATATGCATGACCGGCGGGGCACGCAGTTCCAGATCGCCTGCCAGGCACGCCAGTAGGATGGCGAGTGCCTCGGCAGCTCCTTCTTCGTCGTCGAGAAACCATTTCGCGACGACACTCGCATCGACGACCATCGATTCAGTCATGCTCGCGCATCTTCCGAAGTTCGTCTACGACGTTGAGGCCGACGGGACCAATGTCACGCCGCAATCCCAGAATGCTTTGGTAGAGCGCTCTGCGCTCCTTGGAAAGTAATTCCAAGTGTTCTTCGTCTCGGTGTCGCTCGATCACCTTCCGCAGCACAACCGTTGCGTCGGTTTGAGTCGTTCCGCTCATATTTCAAGCCTTATCCTCGCCCTGTCTGCCAACAATACAATCATTTCCCGTCGAACGGCAATCGTCAAGCCCGACGTGCGGAACGCACCGGCCGACCGGCGGACTTCAGGCCAACCACCTATGATCGCTTGCTATTTCTTCCAAGCGCGCGTTTCGTCGATCAACTGCTTCAACCAGCGCATGAACGGCGTGCCGCCGGTCCCGCGGGGGTCTTCGACGCGGCGGTGAATGTACTCGTAGGCCCAGCCGATGTGGACTTCGCGAAACGTGGCGACCGCTTCCAACAGGTCGTTGTAGATCGCCTTGTCGGCCAGCGGGCGCGGGTCGGGTAGCGCCTCGATTTCAGCCAAGAGCCGGCGATGTTCGGCGGGCATGAATTTCCGCATGTCGGCAAGGTGATCGGTCAAAAGCGACGAGCCGTGCGGGATCTTCAGAAAAGCCACCAGTGCCGGCACGATGCTGCTCTGGGCGCCCGTCTCGCCTCGATAGTCCGACGGTTTGGCGTCGACCCCCTCGTAGACGACGTGCTCGAAGAAGCGGATGTAGGGGCGGAACGTCCTGAAGTAAAGCGCGGGGTCCATTTGCTCTGGAATCCGCCGCAGCACGGCCACTTGCCGCCATACCGCTCGGGCGATCGCGGCCAGCGATTCGTTGACCGTCGTTCCCCATTCCGGCACAAACCGGCCGATCTCTTGACCGGAAGCGTCGAACACCGTGACGGGGCGGCGGTGTACGTTGGGATCATCGAGCATGGCGCGGCTTGCCGCCGCGATGGCCGCCAGAATCTCCGCGGCGATGGCTTCGATCTCGACGTGGACCAGGATAAACCAGTGCTCGTCGTAGAGGTGGACGAAGTTCTGCAGCGTGTCGATATTGCCCAGGGCGATCGGTCCCGTGGGATCGAACCGCCGCCAATTGTAAAGCGCGTAGCCGTCATAGCTCAAAATCGGCGGGCGGTCGAGCAAGCGGCAGACGCCGCACAGCGGCACGGCGATATTGGCCGGCAAGACGATCGAAGGCGGCTGGCCCACCTGGTTCACGTAAGCCGACGCCAGGAACCCGACTCGCACGTAATAAAGCCGCATCTGCGGCAGCGATTCGGCCGGGTCGTCGGGCGGTGTCCAAGGCGGGAGATTCAACTCGCGGGCAAACTGGCGAAAGCCCGGGTCGATCAGCAGGCTCGGCAGGTCGCGACCGAGCTCGTCGAGCGGCGCCAGCGGTGAATCGGGCGGGAACGCCCGGCACGGATCGTGTTCGGGCAGAAAGCCGTGTTCGAGAAATCGCTGGTCCATGAGCCGCGCTACCCCACTAGCGCCCGGATCACGTTCGCGTCGTAAACGTCCGTCAGTCGTTCGTCGCGGCCATGGAGCTGGTAGCTGACGCGGCGATGGTCGAGGCCCACCAAGTGCAGGATCGTGGCGTGCAGGTCGGCGACCATGGTGCGGTTCTCGACGGCGTGGTAGCCCATTTCGTCGGTGCTGCCGTAGGCCTGGCCCCCCTTGATCCCGCCGCCGGCCAGCCAAAGGCTGAAACCTTGTTTGTGATGGTCGCGGCCGCCGTCCCCTTGGCTCACCGGCGTGCGGCCGAACTCGCCGCACCAGACCACCAGCACGTCGTTCAAGAGGCCGCGCCGCTTGAGGTCCTTGAGCAAGGCCGCCGTGGGCTGATCGGTCTGCAGGCAACACGCCTTGGTTCCCTCCGCGTTCTTGGAGTGCGTGTCCCAAATCTGCCCCTCGACGAAAATCTGCACGAACCGCACGCCGCGCTCGACCAGCCGGCGGGCGATCAGGCAGCGGCGGCCGTAGCTGTCGGTCGCCGGCGAGCCCAGTCCGTAGAGCGCCTGCGTTTCGGCCGTCTCACTCGCCACGTCGAGGGCCCCGGCCGCCGCGAGCTGCATCCGCGCGGCCATCTCATAGCTGGCGATGCGGGCTTCCAATTGCGGCGCGAGCCGCGCTTGCCGCGCCTCGTGCTCGGCGTTCAAAGTCCGCAGCAACTCGCGGCGCAGCCCTTGCACCTTGTCGCTCACAGGGGTGGTCGGGTTCAGATACAGCACCGGCGTGCCGGTGTGCCGGAAGTGGACCCCCTGGTAACGTGGCGGCAAGAAGCCGCTCGACCAGTTCCGGGCTCCGTCGGTGGGCAACGACGTATCGTTGCGGAGCACGATGTAGGCCGGCAAGTTCTGGTTTTCCGAGCCGAGCGCGTAGTTGACCCAGGCCCCCAACGTCGGCCGCCCCGTGACGATGCGACCCGTGTGCATCTGCCACAGCGCCTGCTCGTGGTTGTTGTGTTCGCAGAACATCGAGCGGACCACGGCGATGTCGTCGGCGCAGGCCGCCGTGTGCGGCAGGAGCTCCGAATACTCGACACCGCACCCGCCGGCGGGCGTGAACTTGAACGGGCTGCCCAACAGGTCGCCATGGGCGCTGATTTTCACCAGGTCGGTGAAATACTTGGGCATCGGCTGGCCGTGGCGCTTGGCAAGTTCCGGTTTTGGATCCAGCAAGTCCATGTGGCTTGGGCCGCCGTGCTGAAAAAGTTGAATCACCGCCTTGGCCTTGGGTGGAAAGTGCGTGCCGGCGACGGACGACGACGGGCCGTCGGCTCGCGCCGCGTCGTCGCACAAGAGCGACGCCAAGGCCAGGCCGGCGAAGCCCGCCCCGGTGCGACTGAGCCATTCGCGGCGGCCGATCGACTCGGCGAGGCTTTGGGCTGCTGAGGTCATCGCATGCGGTTCCTGTCAAATGGATTGAACCCGCCGGCTTCCGTACCAACCTCGGATCGCGGAGGCAATGCGATAAACGAACCCCTGCCGTCGCGGCACCGAGCAACAGGCAGACCAGTAATCGCCGGCATCTAGATACAAGTCCGCGCAACCGGCGGCGACGAGGGGCCAAGGACCGATTTGCCCGCCTCCGTCACGCATCTTCGGACCGGTGCTGTATAGTTGAAACCGCTTGTCGCCGACGCGGCGATAAATGAACGACGTGTCAGTGTATGGATCGACGGGAAGTTTGGGCAAGAAATCAGGCGCAAGTGATGACAGTTCCTCCGCAAAGGCCCCGGACGAGTCGTACCGATCTCGAAGCGCCAAATCTATGGCGAGCATTCGCATCAATGCAAGAACGTGGCGATCCTGGTCAAGCATAAATTGTTGGAGAACCGGCTTCGGGAGATCAGCCGTTTGCTGAAGGAGTTGGAGGAGTTTTTTCCGTTCCTCTTCGGGCACGTCGCGTAATTCCGGGGAGTTCATTTCTTCCCAGTTGAAATTGCAGGGCGCATCTTCGCATCCCAAAGCAACCTGCCAGTCGCGGTCCCGCGCGACGATGTCGTCGAAATGCTCGCGCTCGGCTTCAAGGCGCCGTAGTTCGTGAATGAGCATGTGACGAGTGGCCTGATCAAGCTTGGTACGGTTCGTTCGGAGGACTCCGATCGCAATACTCGAAAACGCAATGCCGACTAAAAGATCGGTTTCCAGGCCGCCACGTCGAACCGCATTGGCCAATTCGAGGATATCAATGCCGATTTTGGTCGTCGCCCGATAGTCGTCGTCATGGGCTGCCACGAAAGCCTCCGCCCGAAACGCGCGGGCGAGGTTCCTTAGATGGCATACGTGATCCCTGTTTTCCGAAGAAAACGACTCGTCGTAGTGAACCGGCACTACGCATTGTGGACCCAGGGTCCGCCGAGCCGATTCAAGAGCAACGTGGTTCCGTTGCAAAAATGCCGAAGCAGCCGAGATGTCAAGATCGTCGATATCGGCGATCAGCTCGGTACCGGTCAGCGATGCCGCAGATTCAACGAGCGCTTCGTAAGGTGTCGCGGTCACCATGAAATCACCGCATCAGAAATTGTTTTTCGACGGCCCGCTTAAAGGCTAGGATCGATCAAATGATGCCACCGGCTTGCCCGCGACCCACTGCGCGGGTGCCCCGGACTCACGCTGGCAGCTACGATTCCGCGCGCCCAACTCTCTCCTCCCACCCGATTGCCCTGCCGCTGCCAAAGGCAGCGGCAGGGCAATCGGGGTTCAAGAACAGGAATGGTGGCCTCCTTTGGTAGCTGCCAGCGTCACAGTCCACCGGGCAAGCCGGTGGCATGTTATGTTCGAGACCCAACAACGATTAGAATCGCCCCTGGGCCGGCGGTCAAGCAACCACGCTCCGCGGTGCTCTTCGCCACCACCGCCTTTCGTGGACTTTCCAAGACCGCCGGCGCGAGTTGCCCAACGTTGCTGGCTGCGGTAGCCTATCTGAAGGCTAATGGTTCGCACCCTGTCAAACACACCAATTGGGCCGCCAGCAACGTGGATTTGCTGAACAAAACCCAAACGACTCGGCGCGCCTGGCAAAAGGCTGTCGCTCTGTTCGCCGTTGCGTTGACGCTGGCGTCACGACTCTCGATCGCTCCCGCCGCCGAACCGGCGCCGGACGTTGAGCTCCCCGCCGTCGGTCCGCTCACTGAGGCCGAGCGGAAAGCACTCCTCGCCGAGCTTCAGCCGCTCCAGGACCAACTCGCCGCACTGCGCAATGCGCCGAGCGTGAAGCCGGATCGTTGGGCCGACGCCCAGATCTTTGTCAAAGGCGTCGTCTGGGCTCTCGACTTCGGACCCGTCGCCGACGCCACGAGTCGCGAACTGGTGCGGAAGGGGCTGCGCCGGGCGCGCGAGCGAATGGACGCCCTCGCCGCGGGACGGCAGCCCTGGGCGGAAAGATGCGGGAGCAGCGTGCGCGGCTTCATTTCCGCCGTGGATGGCTCGGTGCAACCCTACGGTCTCGTCGTGCCCGCGGGCTATGATCCCGCTCAACCCATGCGGCTGGATGTCGTTCTCCACGGCAGCACCTCTGCGACGGGCATTGGCGAATTGCTGTTCATCAACGCCTTCGATCCGGGCGACGACGCCGAATCAGCAACCTCCACGAACAATTTCATCGAGGCCCGTCCCATGGGGCGGCTCGGCGAGAATGCCTATCGCTTCGAAGGCGAGACCGACGTGGACGAGGTGATTGAGGCGGTCTGCCGCGACTACCGGATTGACCGCTCGCGGATCGTGCTGCGCGGCAGTTCGCTCGGTGGCGTGGGCACGTGGCAGCTCGGCTTGAAGCGACCCGATCGTTTTGTGGTCCTCGGTCCGGCCGCGGGACCGGTGGACACCTACGTGTTCGCCAACTCGCCGTGGGAGCACTTCGTGCGCCTCGATCCGCTAACCCCGTGGCAGAAGACGATGCTCCACATGGTCGACGCCATCGATTACACCGCCAACGCCGCCATGGTGCCCGTGGTCGCGGCCATGGGTGACAAGGATCCTTACTTTACGTCGCAACTTCTCATCGAGAATGCCTTCGCGCAGGAAGGCATTCCCTTCGTCGGCCTCGTCGATCGCGGCGCGGGTCACGGCATCACCACCCAAGTGATGCAAGAGCAACTCCGCCTTCTGGGGGAACACGCCGCCAAGGGCCGCGACCCGTTCCCAAAACTCGTCCACTTCGTAACGTGGACTCTCAAGTACAGCCGCTGCGACTGGCTCGAGGTGCTCGGTCTTGAGGCGCACTACCAGCGCGCCGAGATCGAGGCCCGTATCGCCGCCGATGGTTCGATCACCGTGGCTGAACCGCGGAACATCACGCGCTTCGCAATTCATCCCCCCGCGATCCAGGACCCCGGCGCATTTGTTACCGTCGGCGGAACGAAAATTGACCTGCCCGCGCAATCAACCGGAAACTCCCTCCCGGTCGTCATCGAGCGACACGACGGAAAATGGCAATACCAAGGCACTCTCGACGCGGCGGCCCTGACCGGCAAGCGACTGGGCCTTCAGGGTCCGATCGACGACGCGTTCGCGCGCCCATTCGTTTGCGTCCGTGGCACGGGCAAGGCATGGAACCCGGCGGTTGGTGCCTGGGCTGACGCCAATCTGAAACGCTTTGCCGACGAATGGCGACGTCACTACCGCGGCTACCTGCCGACCAAGAACGACACCGAGGTGACGGACGACGACGTGCGCCGCGCGAACCTAATTCTCTTCGGCGATCCGGGAAGCAATCGCTGGATCAGCAAGATCCTGCCCCAGCTCCCGATCCAGTGGACCCGCGACACGCTGCAACTCGGCAAAGATCGGCACGCCGCCGCCGATCACGGCGTGCAACTGATCTGCCCCAATCCCTTGCCCGGTGCCGCCGGCCGCTACGTCGTCCTCAACAGTGGACACACTTATCACGACGCGGAACTGCGTTTTAGTTACATGGTCTTCCCGCGCCTGGGCGATTGGGCGATCGTGAAAGTGGGCGACCTTCCCCCGGGCGCGCCTGTCACGACCGTCATGGAAACGGTGCTCGACTCCGGATTCTTTGACGAAACTTGGCGAATCCGTCCAGCCGATGAGTCCGGCTTCACGACGACCAAAGCGATGCACCAGCCGGTGTTTGAAGCTGAAGCCCGAAAACGCTACTCTCCGCCGCGTGCAGCGCCTGGTTCAGCCTGATCGGTGCTTCGCACCAGTCCCAGGACTGCCCATGCGCTCCCGGCGCCGGTGATTGGAATCAAGCTCGTTGATCCATTGCCTCCGGGCACCGTTGGCCGAGAAGTCATCGGCCAAGATCCTTCTTCGCGTTGCGTCTCGATCAGAAAGGCGCGTCCTCGCGCGATGGCCGCGTCGTTGGACTTGGTGCCCGCGTGAGCCAGCGCGTACAGCGCCTGGCCGGTCGCCCAGGCGTCGCTCGCCAGGTCATTGGTCTGGCTCCATCCACCGTCGGCGTTCTGGCGAGCCTTGATGCGCCCGACCAGGGGCTCCCATTCGTAGGCCGGGCGGCCGAGTTTGCTCCAAAGTACCAGACGCAGCGCGATCGACTGCGGGTCGTCGTCCGTCGGCGTTTCGGCGAGCCACTTGACCCCCTTGTCGAGAGCGGCCTTCGCCTCCACGTCGCCGCTTGCCGCCGCGGGCAGGAAAGCCAGGGTCGCGAGCGCCGTCAGGCTCTCATCGGAGTTGCCGAAAATCGGCGGCCGAGTCTCCGGCCACGTGGACCACGATCCGTTCTCGGTCTGCTCGGCTTCCACCGTCTTCAACAGAAGGTTCAGCCCCTGTTGAGTCGCCGCGTCCGGCTTGGGATCGGTGCCGAGTGCGATTGCGAAGTAGATTGCCTTGGGGCTCGCCGCCTTGGGCGCGCTGGCGGGCCGCGCCATACCGAACTTGCCGTCGCCCGACTCGGCGACCCATTTCGTCAGTTCGGCCAGGACCGGTTCGTCGACGGCGCGGCCGAACTGCTTGGCCTCGCGCATCGAACAGATCACGAGGCCGGCGTGGTGACACGAAGCGCAGTCGTGTTCCGTTTTCCACGCCAGCGCATCCTTGACCAGAAAACCAAGCCCACGATCAATCGTGGCATCGACCTCGGCCTGCTTCGGACGAGAATCCTGGGCCGATGCCACCGTCGGGAGTAGGGACACGAGGATCGGCGGAATGAAAGAACCCAACGAGTGGCCGCGGCAAGTTCTCATCGAGCGCGATCCGCATCGGCCGCACCCCGTGCGAGGCGGAGGAACTCCGCGGCGTCCTCATGGTCGACCGAGGGAAACATCCGCAAGAAGTCGTCGAGGGTGTACCCGTCGTCGAGGTAGTCGAGTAATGTTTGCGCGGGCACGCGACTTGCGCGGAAAACGAGCGTGCCCCCCATCACGGCAGGGTCCGATCGCACTGGACTTTGGTGCAATGTCACCATCTCTACAAGCCTAGTGAACGCCCGACCGTGCGTCAAGCAATCCCTCGCCCTTATCGTGGTTGCTCGAGCCAAAAGACGACGTACGCCATCGTTCGGCTACGGGACCAAACGGACCGCGACGGCCTGGAAGTTGCCGCGGCGAAGCAATTATCGCGGCGACGCAGATGGAGACGTCCAACGTGTCGACCTTTTCGTTGGTGCGCGAGTCCGAGCGTTTTCCATCGCCTCATCTCCCGCGACGGGTACGAGACGCTCCTCAATCACGACCCGCTCGTGACCATCCTCGTCCGTCACGCGACGTCGAACTCTCTCTAGGCGCATCAGCCTGGTTTCACCTCTCTCAATAACCTGGTCGTCAACGAAGGTGTCTTCCCCTGGAACGATTTCAGGCATAGCGCTCGAATCTTGGTCGTCAGGTACGGGGCGTGGGTTGGTCGGACGGGAATCTGTGGGGTCACCCGGATCGAACTGCGGTTCACTCGGTGCGTTATAATCCGGCGGGCCATAATCGGGTTGAGCGCAAGGCTCTAGACGGGGGAGTGGAAAATTCCCAGATGGATAGCCCTCCGTCGGCCCGATATTTACTCCCGAGACCTTGGCGCCAGGAAAGAACTCGCCGATCACGCCGTTCACCGTGCCTTGAACGGATTCAAGAGCGTTCCGAACAGCA
>Ga0307374_10012438_pt1 | contig 11926 bp, 9 predicted proteins | sample OX3MG_FD_202532 | JGI IMG/M metagenome (GOLD analysis project Ga0307374, IMG submission 202532) | Soil microbial communities from Risofladan, Vaasa, Finland - OX-3 | ecosystem: Environmental > Terrestrial > Soil > Coastal area > Acid sulfate soil | place: Finland: Risofladan, Vaasa | collected...
CGTTTCATCTCATAAAACTCGCGAACACCAAGCTCCGATGAGTGCCGTCGACGCGTCCAGAACGAGACGATGGGACATTATGCGGGTCCGCAAAGACGACCCGCTGTATCGGTGCCGGCGTCTGTTGACCAAGGCCGACGAACGTCTCGGCGAGCGGGGCCGCACCAAGTTGTTGGGGCCCCTCGACGCCGGCGACCCGCACGGCGAGGCCCGCACCGCCTGGCACGCGAAAGAGGTGGTCCGCTCGATCTATGACCATCACGACCCGGACCTGGCCGTCGAGTTCGTGGAGCGTCTCGGCCATGATCTTCAGGACCAGACCTGTCCGGAGGAGATCCGTTCTTTGGCCCGGACGCTGCTGCGCTGGAAGAACGAGATCGCCGCGTGGCATCACGGTCACGTCACGAATGGGCCTACTGAGGCCGCGAACAATCTGATCAAACGCGTCAAGCGCGTCGCCTTCGGCTTCACCCGGTTCCGCAACTTCAGGATCAGGGTGTTGCTCTACCCCGGCAAGCCGAACTGGGACCTACTCGCCACCATCACTCCCCGCTGAAATTTGAAGAGCCAGTAAAGATAGATGTCGACCAAGAAGGCGACGAGTGCGGCGATCGAAGCCGACTGCAGGACCCGGCCTGCCGGTTCGCGCTGGAGGTCTCCTTACACTGCGACGACATGGACGACAGCTCCGCGGCGTACGCCCTTGGCGGCTCCGAGAACGAGTTAGCGCGGCTACGCGCGCAAGCCGCGGGACACGAGGCGACGCGGTGCCGATCGCGGGATCGGAGGCGCAGCCCAGCGCTTCGGTGGCCCCGCTACGGCGAGGTTGGGGTCATGGGGAAGTGGATGAACTCGAGTTGGATGCTGTCGGGGTCGCGGAATACGAGGATGGTCGCGCCGGGCCTTTGACCGGGAGCAATTGGCGAGTGCTCGATGCCGGCATCGGCGAGGCGCCTCTCCCACGCCTTGAGCGCGTCGCTTGTGTCGACGGCCAGGGCGATGTGGTCCATCCCGGTGGCGAACTCGCTGAAGGGCTGGCCGGGATTGTTTGCGTGCTGGTGGAGCCCGATGACCAAAGTGCTGTCGGGATGCTTCAGCAGGAGGACTCGGTGGCTGGCCCCGTCATGGCCCGTCTCCTCGAGCTCCATCATCGCTGCAAACCCGAGGATGCCTTCGTAGAACGCCTGGCTCTTGTCCCGGTCGCGAACGCTCAACGCCAGATGGTGAACTCCGATCAAAGCCACTTGGATGCCCCCTACGCTATTGGATAGCGCCTAGGCTACCCGTATGGCTGACCGTGTCAAGAGGCGCCCATACCAAAGCCCACGTCGAGCCGCCGCGGCGGCCCAAACGAAGGCGGACATCGTCGCAGCCGCGCACAAGATGTTCCTCGACGCGGGCTATGAACGAACCACGCTTCCGGCCGTGGCCGAGGCCGCCGGCGTTTCGGTCGCCACCGTCAAAGCCATCTTCGCCAACAAGCCAGGGTTGGTATGGGCAGTGCGCGATGTGGCACTGGCCGGCGATGCCGAGCGGGCACCCGTCGAGCAACGGGACTGGTACCGCGCGATCCTCGACGAACACGATCCCGACGCCAAGCTCGGCGCGTTCGCCGGGTCGGTCGCCGCGATCCACTCTCGGGTCGCCGACATCCACCGCCTCGTGCGCGACGCGAGCGCGTCAGACGAGGAGATGGCCGCGTTGTGGAGGCTCGAACACGAACAGCGCCGGCAAGGGATGGAGCCAGTTGCCGAGTCACTGCGCAGGCAGGGAACACTGCGCCGTGGGCTCGACCTCGAGCCCGCCGTCAACACGCTGTGGGTGTTATCAAGCCCGGAGACGTACTGGCTGCTGACCGATGTCGCTGGGTGGTCCGTCGCGACCTACACGGCATGGCTGCACCGTGCCATGCTCCATGCCATGTGCGAGCACAACGATCCCCGGCGCGCACAACGCGGAACGCGCCGCTAGGTTCGCCCACACCCAAGCCCAGTCTTACGTGTGTGTCCCTGCCGGCTATGCGCGCTGACGGGCCGTTGCCGACGACGTCGTTCTGCCGCGTCGCAATTGGAGCCGCGCCGCACGCGGAGCCGTCGAACAAGCGTAGTTCGTTCAGGTCGACAGCGGCGAGACTTGCGTCGTGTCGAAGCGAGCACGGAGTGCAGCGATGTCGTCAGCGTCTGGCGCGCCGGGGCGGGCCAGAATCTGCGCGAGTTCGGCGAAGTAGCGCTCGTGACCAGGTGGCGTGCACACGAGCAGCATCCGTGAGGGACTGTCGCTGCGGTTCGCGAACGCGTGCGCGATTCCAGCCGGGACAGTGACGAAGGCGCCGGGACGGCCGAGGATGACCTGGTGGCCGGCGCGGAGTTCCATCTCACCGTCGATCACGTAGAACTGCTCTTCGATCTTCGAGTGGAAGTGCGACCCAGTGTCAAACCCGGGCATAGCGTGGAACTCGAACGTGGACGCGCCGACGCTGTCGGCTGCGGTGCACAGCACGCGCACCTTCGTGCCCCGCAACCTCAGAGTCTCGCCGGCCTCGGGTTCGTAGATCAGGGCCTGCAGGCTCATGTGTCACTCCCTGGTGATCGCGCGGTCTGTGCCCTCATGGCACTTCACGTGACAGTATGAGGGTGGGAGGTGAATGTCAAGAGATGACCAGGGACAAACAAAAGGCGAGAACCCGAAGGGACCTGGTCGCCGCGGCGTTGGACTTCCTGGCAGCCGGCCGGAGGCCGACGGTGAGCGAGGTTGCCGACGCCGCTGAGGTGTCGCGCCGGACCGCGTATCGCTACTTCCCGAGCGGTGACCAGCTGATCACCGAGGCGTTGCTCGAGGGGATGCGCTCCGATGTCGAGCGCGAGATCGACGGCGGCTCCGCCCATGACCCGGTCGCCACCCGTGTCGACCGCCTGGTACATGCGCTCCACGACTTGACGGTGAACAACGAGCACCTGCTCCGACAGATGATCCGCTTCACCATCGACCGCGATCAAATCGAACCGGGCGTGCCCGCGCGTCCGTCGCGACGACTCGAGTACGTCGCGCAGGCCCTCGAGCCATTGCGGGACCAGCTCGCTCCCAGCGACTATGAGCGCCTCGTGCACGCCATGGCCGTCGTCATCGGCATAGAAGCGCGGATCGTGCTGCGAGATATCTGCGGCCTCGCCGACGCCCAAATACTGGAAACCGAACGCTGGGCGGCCCACGCTTTGCTTGCCGCAGCGCTCAGGTAGCCGGTAGCGGGCGTTGTCGGAATGTGGTTGACCGGGTGAGCGGGCACTGCGCCCGAAGCGCAGGCTCGAGGAGGGACCGAACCGAACGCGCGTCCAATACTCCCGAGTCTGGCCCGGTTGAGGGGTGAATCACCGGTACGGCGGCGATCGCTTGGCCTGTGCGGTCCGCAGCGGTCGCCCCGGCCTTCCTCCGTCGGGGACGGTGCCTCGCCTGGCACCACCACGGAGCCTGAGGCGTGCCCACTTACGGTTCCTCGGCCGTCTCGGGTCAGGTTGAGGGGCCAGGGATCCAGGGCTGTGGATAACGCCCGCGCCTGTTACGTCCCGGACCGACCCGAGCCGAGGGATCGAGGCCTCCCGACCCCCCGGAGGCCCCTTACCTGTCCCCCGAGAGGGGACCGGTAAGCGGAGAGGAATCCGGCCCGACCCGTCGGGCCCGTGAGCACTACCCTCGGCGTGAGGCACACGTGAGGCACGAGGAGGGAGCGACCGACGAGATCGACCTCGCCAGTGGTGCGCTGACCTGGGAAGACGGGTCGCATTGGTGGCTCAGCAAGGGGCGAACTGGCAGCACACCCGATGCAGCCGAGGTGTTGTTCGCCCTCGACCTTGGCTTTGAGTGCCTCGCCGAAGGCAGGCCGGACAGGGCCCAGGTGGCCAACGCTCGTCTGCTCCTGACCCGCAGGCTGTGGCCCGAGCTGGGGGACCTGCTCGGGCTAGCGGATGACCCGGAGGGATAACCTGGAGCGGTGACCGTGGAGCGGCTGACAGTGCCCGAGGTAGCCCGCCGGCTGGGCATGGCGGGACCAGAGGTGTACCAGCTGGTCTTCTCTGGCGAGTTGGATGGCGCACCCGAGTCTGACGGCGCCGTGTACGTGACCTCGGAAGCCCTGGCCACCTACCAGCGCAAGATCGGCCTGCCGGTTAGCTGACGGCACACGACTGCCTCAGGCTGCCCAGCGGAGCTCCCAGAGGGGTGTACTCACGGCGGAAGTCCCCCTGCGAGACCAGCCGCGTCTCCTGTCGCGGTTCTTCGGGCACGCCGCCCGGGGTCGACGCTTGTGCACTCTTCGAGGGCGCACCGCCGCTCCGGGGCGGCTCTCCGTCCGGCATGAGGGGACCTTGACTGGGAGGGGCGACCGTGGTGGCCATGGGCAACAAGGAACCCCGATGCCGACCCCGCCTCTGTAGGGTCAACCAGGTCGGTGAATCCCACCCCTCGGACGATCGAATGAGCCGTAGCATGAGGGAATGGCCAAGCTGGAAGTCCAGATCCCCGACGGACTCGTCGCCGAAGCCCGGGCCAAGGGTGTCGACGTGACTTCCGTGACCCGTCGGGCACTGCAGCAAGCCGTCAGTGCTCAGCGCATCGGAACCTGGCTTGCCAGCCGTTCCCGCCCTTCCAGCCGAGTCAGTCACGACACGGCGCTGGGGGCGCTCGACGCCGCGAGAGAGGAACTGGACGCCGGGCTTGGCTGATGTGGTGCTGGACGCCTCGGCCGCCGTCGACTTGCTGCTTGACAACGAACTGGGCCAGGTGGCGGGGAGAGGATCGATGGCGAGGACCTCCATGTGCCTGGTCACTTCGACGCCGAGGTTCTCTCAGCCCTGGGTCGGCTTCATAGAGCGAACGAGCTGACGGCCAGCGAGGTTGAAGCATCCCTGCGAGACCTGGCCGCCCTTCCAGTCGAGCGTCACGGACTGGAGACTTTGCTCGGCGCCTGGGGCCGTAGGTCGAATCTCCGCCTGGCGGATGCCCTCTACGTCGAACTGGCCGTGAACCTCGGCGCTCGCCTGGTTACTACCGACGGTCGCCTGGCTGCTCAGCCCCAGGTCGAGGTCTTGTCGTAGGAGAGCCCCATCGAGCCGATTGCCGGCCAGATTCAAGTGTTCGGTGGCTTGGTCAACTCGCGCGGAGCAGGGGGATCCGCTCCCGAATCTCTGGTGTGCTTATGGTTCGACTCCCCCCTCCGACACGCACGAACGCTCTGTTGCACACGCGACAGGCCGAGCGGAATTGCCCCGGGGCGGTCGGCCTAGTAGCCGGCGGCGCGGGTCACCGCCCTCGGACTGCGACCGGACAACGGGCAGCTTCAGCGTGCCGAGTTACCGTGATGCCCGACCGTCGAGCAGGACACGCGCATCAGCGGCCAGTCGCTTCATCCCGAGCTCTTCGGCGCGCCCGATGGCCTCGGACAAGAGCTGTTCTCCCTGGGCGCGATCACCGGGACCACCGCGGCCCAATAGGAACCGCGCGTACCAGTAGCGCGTGCGAGCGGCGAAGGGAGGCGCACCCATGCGCTCCTCCAGGTCCAGCGCGCTCCGGTAACGGGCCTCGGCTTCTTCGTCGTGACCCTGGGTAGCGGCCAGCATCCCGAGGAAGCGGTCAACGGATCCAAAACAACAGGCCCCCTGTCCGGCGCAGACGACATGGCCGGCGTGGGCTCCTAGGAGGTCGCCGAGCTCCCCGGCTCGGCGGACATCCCCGAAGACGGCGCAGACCTCGGACAATAGGCTCAGCCACAAGGTCCAGAGCTGGTCCTGGGGGTGGGATGCCCCGAAGCCGGCGGTGGCCACCTCCTCGAAGCCCGCCCGCGCCGTGTCGGCATCACCGGCTTCGAGTTGGGCCAGGATCGCGATGGCGCGCATCGCCCCTACTCCCGGGTTGTCGGCGGCATGGCCCTCCAGGATCGGAAGCAGATCGCCCAGGCGCCCTGCCTCCCGGTGGAGCACGAACTGTTGGCCGGCGTAGACGAGTTCGCTCACCGGATCGGGACGGCCGGTCCAACCGGTGGCGATGAACTCATCGGCCATGCGCGCCGCCAGCTCGAAGTGGCCCTCCACCAGAGCCAGGGTTACCTCGGTGTAGCTCCGAGTGTCTGGCGCGCCCAGTTCCGCCAGGATCGCCTGGGCCTTTACCCAATCGGCCTTGGCGCCTTCGAGGTCGCCCAGCTCCAGTCGGGCGCTGGACCGGGTCTCGTAGGCGCCCCACATGGCCGCCCCGTTTCGGGGCCGTCGCGCCAGAACGATTATCTCGTCCATGAGGGCGATCTGCTCCTCCGGTCGGCCGCTGCCGGCCAAGGTGAAGCCGGCGCGCGATAAAGCCTCACCGAGGGTCGCCTGATCGCCGGAGGCCCGGGCCAGCTCGATGGCCTCCTCGGCCACGGCCCGGGCACCGACGCCCAGGCCGTTCCAGGCCAGGTATTGCCCCAGGGCGCTGAGCACGCGGGCCCGGAGGGCCTCATGGCCCTCACCCAGGCCCGCCAGCGCCTCCCGACACAGGAGCTCCACCTCCGGGTCGAATCGACCGAGGTCTCCGATCTGGGCTACGGCTTCGCCTACCCGGGCCAAGAGCTCCGGGTCGCCCAGCTCCCGGGCGATGGCCGCCGCCTCGGTGTCACCGGCAAAATGGTCGACACGGTCGCCCAGCTCCCCGGGCCCCGGCCGACCTATAGCGTCCGAGCCCGCGCGCAGGATCAAGAGCTCGGCCCGCAGGCGGCGCTGTCCGGGTAGGGTCACCTCCTGGAGCTGCAGGGCCTGCTCGATGATGGCGTTCGCCTCCCTGAAGGCCATATGAGCCGAAGCCTGCTCAGCGGCGGCCAGGGCGCAGTCGAGGGCCCTGGGGGCCCCGCCGTCGAGGGCACCCGCCGCGAAGTGGTGGAAGAGGATGGCCGGGTTCCGTTCGTGCTCGGGCCGGGCCTCCAGAGCTTCGCCCACCTGGCGGTGCAGCCGGGCCCGGCGGGCCGAGGACAGCTCCCCGTAGACGACTTGTCGGACCAAGGCGTGAGAGAAGGCGAAGCCCGGGGGCTCCTCGCGTACCAGCCCGGCTCCCATGGCCTCGTCCAAGGCGTCGAGACAGTCGGCCCCGGTGACGGCCTCGATGAGGCCGAAGGAGAAGGTGGGCCCGATCACCGCCGCGACCCCCAAAGCCCGGTTGGCTGCCTCCGACAGGCGCGACAGACGCCGGCCGATGACTTCGCGGACCCCTTCGGGCAGGCCAAGGCTGGCCGGAGTGACCCCTTCAGCCGCGGTCCAGCGACCGTCCGGGCCCTGGAAGATGGCGCCGGTCTCAAGGAGGTGGGCCAGCACCTCGCCCACGAAGAGAGGGTTGCCCTGGGTCTCTTCGTGCAAGGCGGCGGCCAGTTCCAGACCCCGCGTGTCCAACTCCTCGTTGGCCGCCGCCTGCAGGTAGTCGACGACCGCCGGAGCCGACAGGCCCCGGACCGCCAGCCGGTCCACGCCGGTCTCGGCCCGAAGTTCCGGCAGCGCCTCGGCCAGAGGATGGCTTCGGTCCAACTCGGTGTCGCGATAGGTGCCCAGGATCAACACCCGCCCGGCGCTCACGCGGCGCAACAGATGGGACAACAGGCCCAGGGTGGCCCCTGACGCCCAGTGCAGGTCGTCCGCCACTACCAGGACGGATGCCTGCTCGGCCAGGCGCTCGAGGATCCGGGCCAGGGCGTCGAAAGCCCAGTGTCGCTCCGTGGGGGCGTCGCCGCGTCCCGGGACGGCCATCCCGCCGAGGCCCGGGCGGGCTCCGTCGAAGCCCAGCTCGGGCAGGAAGAGGGACAGCGCCGGGGCTTGGGGGCCCAGAACCTCGCTGATCTGGACCGCATCGAGGGGATCGAGCAGGGCCCGGAGCGCCTCGATGAAGGGCTGATAGACGACGGCGCCTTCGGGGTCACAGCGTCCATAGAGGACGATGGCGCCGTCTTCGTAGGCGTGCCTGGCCACTTCGGCGGCCAGGCGGGACTTGCCCACACCGGGCTCCCCGGCCACCAGCACGGCCCGGCGGTCCCCGGCCTTGGCCTCGGTCCAAGCCGCCCTGAGACGGGCCATCTCGGCGTCGCGGCCTACGAAGGGGCCCAAGGCGAGTCCACCCAGGGCCGCCGGCAGGGAGGGACGGTCCCGTTCGGCTTGAAAGGCGCGGATCGGCGTGGCCCCTGGCCCGCCCGTGTCAGCGCCAAGCTCGAGAGAGACGCGTTGTCCGGTGAGGACACCTTGTCCGGTGGGGGACTGAGCCGTGTCCCGGTCAGGATCGGCGTGGGCGGGCTCCAGCCCCTCGCCGCGCAAGACGTAAAGGTCCTCGGGGCGCGACATTCCCCGCAGGGAACGCCGGCCCAGGTTGAACAGAGTGGTGCCTTCGGGGGGTCGGTCGGCCACCAGTCCGGCGGTGGCGGCGGATAGGAGGATCTGTCCGCCCATGGCCTCCGAGCGGATGCGGGCAGCCCGGTTGACGGCGGGACCGAAGTAGTCCCCGGCTCGCTCGTGTGCCTCCCCTGTGTGCAGCGCCACCCGCACCGACAGGGCCAGGGACCCCGGCCAGATCTGGGCCCGCCATGCCCGTTGCAGGCCGGCCGCGGTGGCCGCCGCGGCCGAGGCCCGGAGGAAGACGGAAAGAGTGGCGTCACCTTCGCCCTTGGTCTTGATCACCACCCCGCCCCCGGCCGAGACGACTTCGTCCACCATGGCGTCGTGGTGGGCCAAGGCCAGAGCCATGGAATCCGGGTCGGCCTCCCACGCTTCGGTCGACCCCACAATGTCGGTGAGAAGGAACGTCACCACCCCGCTCGGCAGCCCCGCCGTTGCGTCCCCGCCACCCTGCACTCCGGAGGCGGTGTCATCACCACCGGGGACGGCCGAAGGCGCCGCCAAGGTGGGATCCTGGGCAAGGATGCGCGCCTCCAGGCGGGTCAGCTCCGGGGAGGGTTCGATGCCCAGCTCCTCGCCGAGGCGGCTGCGCAGAGCCTGATAGGCCCGAAGAGCATCAGATTGGCGGCCGGAGCGGTAGAGAGCGACCATCCGCGCCGCCCAGAGCCTCTCCCGGAGGGGATGGACGATGCAGAGGGCGTCGAGCTCAGCGGCCAGGGCGGCTTGGTTTCCGGAGGCCAGCTCGGCCTCCACCCGATCCTCCATCACACCCAGACGGGCCTCTCCCAGCCGGGAGGCTTCAGCCTGGGCCCACTGGGAGTCGGCCAGCTCCACGAAGGCATCGCCCCTCCACAAGGAAAGAGCTTGGCTGAACGCCTCGACCCCACCCCTGTGGTCATTACGGGCGACCAGCGCACGGCCCCGAGCCGCGGCGTCCTCGAACAACAGCGCGTCGCTCTCGGTGCGGTCGAGGCGCAGCGCGTAGCCCGAAAGGCGGGTGGCGATGCGGTTGTCTTCGCCCAAGGCTTGCCGGAGGCGGGACATGTGGGCACGCAGGGTGGTCACCGCCGTTGCCGGTGGAGAGCCGGCCCAAAGCTCATCGGCCAGTCGGTCCACGGAGACGACCTTGTTGGCTGAGATGACCAGGAGTGTGATCAGTCGCGCCTGGACGACGGGCAACTCGAGTCGCTCCCCGCCATCCGTCTCGACCTCCAACGGGCCCAGCACCCGGATCTGCACCCGGTCTCCTGTCAGTCGCCCCGGCTCTGCCGGCCAGATTCTCGCATCAGAAGGGTCAGGCATGCGGGCTTTGGCTCATCGACCAAGCTCAGGGTGGAGACCATGAGTCAGGGGCCTTCGGCCCCGTCGCGCGTATCGATGGCGCCGGCGGCTTCAGCGGCCACCCCGGCCATGCCGAGTTCACCGGCCAGCATGCGGGCCCGCTCCAGGTGGTCGAGGGCTTCACTCCGCCGCCCGGGCTGCAGGAGCAGTAGCCGGGCGAACCAGAGATGGGTGCGGGCGGCAAAGGGTCGAAGTCCTCCTTCCTCCTCCAGTGCCAACGCCGATCGGTAACGCCGCTCAGCTTCCTCAGCGTCACCGGTGGTGGCCGCCAACATCCCCAGCAGACGGTCAGCCGAAGCTAAGCAGATGGCCCCCTGTCCCGAATTGAGGAGATGCCCGCCGTGGGGCAACAGCAGCCCGTAGAGCTCGGCGGCCCGGGCCCGATCCCCCAGACCGACGCAGGCTTCGGACAGGAAGGCCAGCCAGCTCGGCCAGAGGTGATCCTGGGGGTGGGACCGGAACCCGGCGGAGGCCACCGACTCGAAGAGTTCCGTGGCGCCGCCGAGGTCACCGATCTCCAATCGAACCAGGGTATTGAGCGCCTTCAACACCAGAACCGAAGGATTGTCAGCGCTGGACGCCTCCAACAGCGGCGCTACATCCGGCAGCCGGCCCAACTCCCGGTGCAGGACCAGTTGCTGGCCCATCCCGACCAAGGCATAGGTCGAACTGGTCCGCGGAAGGTTGATGAAGTCGCTGGAGAGTTTGTCCGCTTGTCCGAACCGGCCTGTCATAAGTGCGTCAGTGACGTGTTCGTACGGCATGAAGTTCTGGCCGATAAATTCGGGGAGCCGTAGGTCCACGGATAGGTCGGAACGCCACCCGCCCAGGTCGCCCAGTTCCATTCGGGCTCCCGAGCGTTCGATGACCGCGTTCATCTCCATGTATCGGTCACCGGTCCGACGGGCCAGAGCGACCCGCTCCTCGGCCAGCGCCAGCTGCTCTTCGGGCCGGGCCCCTCCGGCCAGGGAGTAGAAGGCCGCGTTCAGAGCGACGTGGAGCATGACGGGATCACCGGCCTCCCGGGCCAAGATCACGGCCGATTGGGCCAGGGGGTAAGCGTCCACTCCGTGGCCGTGCCATGCCAGCAACCTTGCCAAGGCGCTGAGGATCCCGACCCTCAGGGCATCATCATCCTCCCCGAGGGCATCCAGGGCCTCCCGGCAGAGTGGCTCCAGATCGGGATCGAGGCGGGCGACCTCGGTGCGTCTGGCCCGCGCCAGCGCGGCGCGAGCCAGTAGCCGGGGATCCTGCAGCTCCCGGGCGATAAAGACCGCCTGGCGGCCGCTCTCTTCGGCCTCGACGATCGGGATGAGTGAATTGGAGGCCTGATAGGTGAGCAACTCGCCCCTAAGTCGCCTCTCCTGGGGAAGGGCCATCTCCTGAAGCTGGATAGCCTCATCGAACACCGGACCCGTGAGTTCGTCCAGGTTGCGGCGCTCCAGTTCCTGGAGAGTCTGGATGGCGTACTGCAGGGCCTTGCGGGCTCCCCCGTCCAGAGCCCCTTCGCCAAAGTGGTGGAACAGGACCCGGCTATGGGCATCCGGGGCGTGACTGGTCTCCATGGCTTCTCCCACCTGACGGTGCAGCCGGGCCCGCCGGAGGGAGGACAACTCGGTGTAGACAACCTGGCGGACCAGGGCGTGGGCAAAGGCCAGGCCGGGGGACTCTTCTCGCAATAGACCAGCGGCCAGGGCCTCATCGAAGACGTCCAGGCAGTCGGTTCCCACCACCGCCTCGACCAGGCTCGGCGTGAAGACCGGACCGATCACGGCGGCCACGGCCAGTGCCTTGTTGGCCTCCTCCGACAGCCGAGAGAGACGTCGCCCGATGACCTCCCGGATGCCTTCAGGCAGGTCCAGCGCCCCGGGGCTGACTCCGGCCTGGGCCGTCCAGTGCCCCTCCTCGTCCCGGAAGATCACTTCTGTCTCGATCAGATGCGCCAGCACCTCCTGGACGAAGAGGGGGTTGCCCTGGGTCTCGGCGTGAAGGGCGATGGCCAGATCCAGACCCCGCTGGTCCAGGTCCTCGTCGGCCGCTGCCTTCAGGTAATCGACCACGCCCTCCCCGGAAAGGCCGTGCAGGGACAGGCGCTCGACGTCGGGCTCACTGCGCAATCCGGGGAGGGCCTCGGCTAGAGGATGGGTTCGGTCCAACTCGGTATCCCGATAGGTGGCGAGGATCAAGAGGCCGCCGAC
>Ga0307374_10012439_pt1 | contig 11925 bp, 11 predicted proteins | sample OX3MG_FD_202532 | JGI IMG/M metagenome (GOLD analysis project Ga0307374, IMG submission 202532) | Soil microbial communities from Risofladan, Vaasa, Finland - OX-3 | ecosystem: Environmental > Terrestrial > Soil > Coastal area > Acid sulfate soil | place: Finland: Risofladan, Vaasa | collected...
TGGCCGGCTGGCGTCCACGAGCCTGCGCCGGGGTCCTGCTGTCCGGCATGGGGAGGGACGGCGCCGAGGGCCTCGCACGGCTACGCGAACTGGGCGGCCGAACCATGGTGCAGTCAGAGGAGACCTGCGTGGTCTTCGGGATGCCTGGCGTTGCACTCCAGATGGGGGCGGCCGATGTGGTGCTGCGCCCGTCAGCGCTGGCCGAGAGGCTGGCCGTCCTGGCCAGGGCGGCATGACCGACTCCGCTCAGCGTCAGATACTCCTGGTCGAAGACAGCCGCACGCAGGCCGCCCGAGCGCAGCTGGTGCTTGAAGACGCCGGATATAGGGTGACCATCGCAAGGGACGGTGAGGCGGCCTGGGAACGCATCGGCGCCGAGCGGTTCGACATCATCGTCTCCGACATCAACATGCCCGGGATCGATGGGTACGAGCTCTGCCGGCGCGCGAAGGCGCATGCGACGGAAAGACACACCCCATTCGTTCTCCTGACCGACCACGAGGAATTGACGGCGCTTGTACGCGGTGTCGAGGTGGGCGCCGACGACTTCATCCTCAAGCCGTGGACGCCGGCAGGGCTCATAGGTCGCATGGCGGTCGTGCTGCGAGACGCCGGTCCGGGCAGAGCCGAGGAAGCCGTCAGCTCCATCCAGCGGATGACCGGATTGCTGATGGGCCGGACGAAGGAGCTTGAAGATGCCTACCGGGAACTGGAGCTGGCAAACCAGCGGCTGGAAGAGGCGACCAGGCACAAATCCGAGTTCCTGGCCAAGATGTCGCATGAGCTCCGGTCACCGCTGACCGCAATTCTCGGCTTCACGGACCTGCTGCTCGACCCGGATCGACGGTACGCGGCGGGCAAGCAACGAGCTTTCCTGTCGCATATTCGCTCCGGTGGCAGTCACCTCCTCTCACTCATTAATGACCTCCTCGACCTCGCGAAAGTCGAAGCGGGCAAGATGGAGATCGGACACGAGCGGTTCGGTCTCAAGGAGGTGCTCGAGGAATCGGCGGCGGTGATCAGGGGAATGGCCGAGCAGAAACAGATCGTCGTGAATGTCGTTGTTCCCCATGACGACGTCGCGGTCGTCGGGGACCAAAGGCGGCTCAAGCAGGTGGTCTTCAACCTTCTCTCCAACGCGGTCAAGTTCACGCCTCCGAAGGGCCGGGTGCTGTTGGGTTTGGAAGCTGCCGACGGGCTGGCTCGGGTTTGGGTGGAGGACAACGGACCGGGAATCGCCCCCGCAGATCAGGAGCGCCTTTTCCAGGACTTCCAGCAAGTCAAGGGCACTGTGAGCGAGTTCGCCGGCACGGGAATGGGTCTGGCCCTGTGCCGGGCATTTGTAGAGTTGCATGCTGGCACGATCAGTGTTCGGAGTGAGCTCGGTATGGGAAGTACCTTTGCGTTCACGGTACCGCTCGCTCCACATGAGGCGGACCGCAACGGGAGCGGACTCATCACCCAGGTTAGAAATGTGAGTCGCGCTGAGGAAAGAAGTGCATCTGCGCCAAAAGCGGGGCCAAACCAAACGTGACAGCCGACTCTTGAATCCGTCGCGACGGCGGGCCTTCGAAACCGTTCAACCGTCAGCTCGTACTTATGAACGCCTGACCTTGTAGGCGTCGTATCGGGAGTTGGCGAGTTCGACTCCGGGCCCTTCCGACAATCGGCGCGGTGTTCGCGTTGTGCAAACCTGGGTCCTCCGACAGGGGAGTCGAACCCGAGTCCAGCCGGACCATCTCCCGGCTCAGCCTACGAAGGGAACCCCAGGCCTTCCACGGAACCGAAACTCGACGATCGTCTCGCGAACTTCGGGCGGTGGCGTCAGCAGAATGGTTCGAAGAGCATCAACTAAGGGCAGCCAACCTGCCACGTCTGCGGTGAGTGTCAATCGACGTGCGCGATCGGCTCTCGACGGAGGGTCGTTAGACCCTGTTGGACCCGTCGGCCGGCTGGTCTATTAGCGGGGGAAGGCGCCGATGGGGCGGCCGGATGGAGGACAGATCATGGACGTTGAAAGAAGGTCACGTACGGTAGTCCTGTGGGGAGCGGTCCTCATCGGAGTGGGAGTCTTCATGCTCACCCAGACGCTGGGGCTCATCCCCAGCCTGGGCGGCGACCTGGTGGGAATCGTCTTTACGGTCGCCGGACTTGCGCTCCTCATTTCTTACTTGGTGCTACGCACGCACTGGTGGACGCTCATCGCCGGCTCGACGTTGGCCGGGCTGGGAGTCGTCATCCTGTTTCCGGGCGACGCGGGCGGAGCCATCTTCCTGGCCGGCATCGGCCTGGGCTTTGCTTTGGTGGCCCTGACCGGCATTCAGCGCTGGTGGGCGATCATCCCCGCCGGCACGATGCTCACCCTGGCCGTCATTGCTCTCGTCGGCAACTCGATCGGCGGCAACCTGGCCGGGGCGATTCTGTTCTTCGGCCTGGCCGCGACCTTCGGAGTGCTGGCGGTGATACCCGTCCACGGGCGGGTTATGGGGTGGCCGGTGTACCCGGCGATCGGTTTGCTGGCCTTCGGGGTGTTGACGGCGACCGGTGGCGCGGCGGCTTCGGTCCTGTGGCCACTGATCCTCATCGCAGTGGGCATCTTCCTTGTGATCCGGGCATCGAAGAAGAGCGCGCCTCCCGGGCCGGTGCACTGAGGCCTCGCCGCTCACGGCCTCCTGCGAGGCGCTGCCGCTGATAACGTCAGGCCATGAGCGCTGCGTCGTTACTGCGGCAGGCGCGTCTGGCCCAGTCCCTGACCGTCGCCTGGATGGTTGTCGAGGGCCTGGTTGCCGTCACCGCCGGGATAGCGGCCCACTCGGTCGCGCTCACGGCTTTCGGGGTCGACAGCGGGATCGAGCTCTTCTCGTCCGCCGTGGTGCTCCGTCGCCTCGTGGTGCGCTCTGAGACCGAAGAGCGGGGATCGCGGACGTCGGGCGAGCGCCGGGCCTCGAGGCTCGTGGGCGGCGCCCTCTATGCGCTGATTGCCTACATCGTCATCTCGACGGGAATCGCGTTCTTGTTTCGCATCAAGCCGGCGGCGTCTCCAGTCGGCATCGGCCTGACGGTCGTTTCGGTCCTGATCATGAGCGTGCTCTGGCGCTGGCGGCTCTCCCTCGCCGATCGCCTGGGCAGCCCCGCGCTGCACGGCGATGCCGCCTGCTCGGTGGTGTGCCTGTACCTGGCCGTGGTCACGCTGGCGGGACTCCTTCTGAACCGGCAGTTCGGCCTGTGGTGGGCGGATCCCCTGGCGGGCCTGGCGCTGGTGGGGTGGATCCGGGGTGAGGCCCGGGAGGCGTGGGACGCGGGTGGCGAGACGGTTCGATGAGTCATTTCGGCTTACACAATCGAATGAACTGGAGGTGGATGTGAGACTCGTCGCTACCGAATACCTCACGCTCGACGGCGTCTTCGAGGAACCTGGGCGCTGGTCTTTCCCGTTCTTCAGCGAGGAGGCGGCGCGCTTCAAGTGGACCGAGCTCCAGGCCAGCGACGCGCTGCTGCTCGGCCGCAAGACATACCAGGGTTTCGCCGCGGCCTGGCCCACCATGACCGGGACAGGCGAGTTCGGCGAAAGGATGAACAGCATGCCGAAGTACGTTGTGTCCACGACGCTCGACAACGTCGAGTGGAGCGGCTCGAAGCTGATCAAGGGCGACGTGGTGGGCGAGGTGGGCAGGCTCAAGCACGAGCCAGGCAACGATCTTCTGCTCTCCGGCAGCGCGCAGCTGTTCAACACGCTGATGGAGGCCGATTTGATCGACGTATACCGATTGATGGTGCATTCGACGCTAGCCGGCGGTGGCGCCCGTCTCTTCTCCGATGCCGGTCTCAAAAAGTCGCTGGAGCTGACCGACACCAAGGTGTTCGGTTCTGGAATCGTCGTGCTCGAGTACCAGCCGGCCAAGAAGTAGATTGGAGGACATGGAATCGGACTGGCCGTTGGGAAGCGTGGAGCTCAAGGTGCTGGAACTGGAGCGCGAGGTCGCGTTCTACGAATGGTTCGGTCTGAGCAAGCTGAGCGGCGGCGTCGACGAGGCAGTGCTCGGCGCCCACGGGCTGCCGTTGCTGCATCTCAGATCACTGCCGGGCGGCCAGGATCGCCCCCGGCACACTGCGGGCCTTTTCCATTTCGCCATCCTGCTGCCAGGCGAGGAGGAGCTCGGCGGGTTCCTGCGGCGGTCCCTGGAGGAAAGGCTGCCTCTGACCGGCACCGCGGACCACTACGTGAGCCAAGCTCTTTATTTCGATGACCCGGAGGGCAACGGCATCGAGGTTTATGCGGACCGGCCTCGCAGCGAGTGGCGCTATCCCGAGGGCCGCCTCAACATCGGAACCGACCATCTCGATTTCGAGCGCCTCATTCGCATCGCCAGCCCACCGCAACCGAAGTTCTCGGCCGGCACGCTGATGGGCCACGTGCACCTCAACGTCTCGGACCTCGACGCCAGCCAGGCCTTCTACGAGTCGATGGGGATGGAGCTGATGGCGGAGGCAGGCCGCATCATGCGGTTCATGAGCTGGGACGGCTACCACCACCACCTGGGGATCAACCTTCTCGAGGGCCGCGGCGCGGCCGCGGTGCGGCCGGAATTTCGCGGCATTCACGCTTTCGAGGTGAGGCGGATCGACGGAACGCGAACCGACCCGAACGGGATCCTGGTCAGGCCGGACTGACCTTCGCCACCTCGTGCTGGCACCAGGCGTACAGGGCGTCATACAGCGGCGTCTCGAGCTCGAGCTTGCGATGGTCGTCGACCCCGTGCACCAGCGCGAACCCGTGGGCGATGGCTTGGAGGCCCGCAGCCTCTGGCGTCAACCGGAGGTCGGCCGTCACGTCCGCGCCGTGAACGATCTGCGCCAGGCGGTCGAGCGCGGGGTCGTGGAGGCCGTATTTCAGGATGATCGATTCGAAGCTGCAGCGGCCGTCGACGTGGCCTAGCTCCGCCCCCGCCACGTCGTAAGGGATCGCGCCATCACGCTCGGCGACGCCCGCGACCTCGGCCGCCGGGACGTAGAGGAATTCCGCCTGGGAGTCGATGAACCGTTTCACCAACCACGGGCACGCGATCCGGTCGACGCTGGCGTTTTGTCGGGTAACCCACCTCACAGGGCGCCTCCTTGTCGTTGAAATATCGTCAGGTAGGCTATTCTGCGGAAATGGCCGAGGACCAGTTCCGCCACGCGCTGCACGACCTGCTTCTCTACAGCCCCGACCGCGTCACGCTCGCCCACCGGGCGCTGAGCTGGGCCGTTCGCCTGGTCGGAGGCGATTCGGCCTGGTTGATCGACTCAGACGGTTCTGTGCTCGCCGCGCAGGGCATCACGGTCGAGGAGGCCAAAAGGCAGAACGAAGCTCTGCAGCTGCCGGCAGACACCGCGGATGGAGGCGCGCCACAGCGCGTTGAGTTGGGCGTGGTGCTGCCGCTCGACCTCCAGGGCGGACGTGGCGCGATCGTGATCGCCTCGGGCCGGCTGGCGCCGATGTTCGGCGACGACGAGATCAGCCGGTTGCGCCAGTACGCAAGCAGCATCTCGGCGGGGCTCGAGCGCGTGACCCTAACCGCCCGCGTTCGCGCCCTCGAGAAAGCCAAGAGTGAGTTCCTGAGCGTCGCCTCGCACGAGCTTCGTGGCCCCATGACGGTGATCAAGGGTTATCTCACCATGCTCGAGGCGGGCTCGCTGGGCGAGATGCCGGCACGAGCACGTTCCGTGCTGCCCCTTCTCATCTCCAAGTCGGACGAGGTCAACTGGATGCTGGAGCAGATGGTCGAAGCCTCGCGCCTCGAAGCGGGCAAGCTCGCCCTCAAGAAGAGGCGGCTGAACATCATCGAGCTCGCCTGCGCGGCGGTCGAGGGCGTGAAGATGCTGGTCACAGGGCATGACGTCACGGTGGCCCAGCCACCGGACGCCATCCTGGCCGACGTCGACCCGGACCGGTTCCAGATCGTGGTCCGCAACCTGCTCACCAACGCCGCCAAGTACTCGCCGTCCGGGACCCAGATCAAGGTCGACATCAGTAGGAAAGACAGGTCTGCACTGGTCGCGGTGATCGACCAGGGCGTGGGCATCTCGGCGGAGGATCAAATGCACCTGTTCGCGCGCTTCGGGCGAGTCGAGTCGACCCAACACGTCCACGGCACCGGGCTTGGCCTGTGGCTCTCGAGAGAGATCGCCCGGATGCACGATGGCGACCTCACGGTGGAATCGGAGCTGGGCCGCGGATCGACCTTCGTTTTCTCGGTGCCCCTGAGCCAGTAATCTCTGGCGGTGCGCCCAGACGCGCAGACTCGGTTCGAGCTCGGACGGCCCCTCGACCTCGCGCTCACCCTGGGCCCGATCGGGCAGGGTGCCTGGCTGCACGCAGACAAGCGCGAGGCATGGCGGGCGACTCGCACGCCTGAAGGTTTGGCGACCATCCACATCCGGCACGACGGGGGCGTGGCGGACGCGGAGGCTTGGGGCCCCGGCGCCCACTGGGCCATCGACCGCGCGCCGCTGCTCTGCGGACAGTCCGACGACGACGCGGGATTCACCCCTGAGCACCCCGCGATCAGCCGCCTTCACCGCGGCCACCCCGGCATGAGGCTGCCCCGTACCGAAGCGGTTTTCGAGGCCCTGGTTCCGGCGGTCCTCGCCCAGCTGGTCGCGGCGGCCGAGGCCCACGCGTCGTACCGGAGCCTGGTCGCCTCGATGGGGGAGCCCGCCCCCGGGCCAGCGGCCATGAAGGTCCCCCCGTCGTCGCAGACCCTGTCTCGGACGCCCTACTGGGCTTTCCACCGCTTCGGGATCGAGCGGCGCCGGGCCGAGGTGATCATCCGCGCCGCCCGCAGTGCGCGGCGGCTCGAAGAGATCGTGACGATGGACCGAGATTCGGCTTATCGGCGGATGCAGGCCTTTCCCGGCATAGGCCCATGGACTGCGGCGAAGGTGGCGCTGGTCGCGCTGGGCGATCCGGATTCAGTCCCGGTCGGCGACTACAACCTCCCGCACGCCGTCGGGTTCGCGCTCGAGGGGACCGTGCGCTCGAGCGACGAGCGCATGCTCGAGCTGCTCGATCCTTACCGCGGACATCGAGCCCGTGTCATCCGGCTGATCACGGTGTCAGGTATCGGCGCGCCGCGTTTCGGCCCTCGCGCGCCGCTGCGCGACATCGTCCGCAACTGAGCCGCCCGCTAGAGCCTCGCGAGCTCCTCTTCGACCAGCGAGATCAGCTCGTGCATCCCGTCGTGGTCGAAAATCAAACGCGCGCCCGCTGCCTCGAAAAGCTCCGGTAGGGGTCGCGTCGCGCCGAGCGCGAGCGCGTCGCGGTACCGGCGCACCGCCTGGGCCCGATCGTGCAGGCTGTTGCGCCACACCTGCAGAGCTCCGAGCTGCGCGAGGCCGTACTCGATGTAATAGAAAGGGCTCGCGAAGAAGTGAGGTTGTTGGTACCAGCGCGCAACGCGCTCGGCATCGAGGCCCGTCCAGTCGACCGAATCGCCCTCGAACCGCCGGCGCAGCTCGAGCCACTGGCTGTCCCGGGCGCCTGCGTCGCGGCCCTCCGGGTTCAGGTACATCCACTGCTGGAAAGCATCCACCGATGCGCAGTGCGGGAAGAACCGGACAATGCCTTCGAGCAATTCCGCGCGTGAGCGCCTCGCGCCCTCCTCGCTGTAGTAGCCACCGTGGTCCTGGTCGATGAAAGGCGCGGCCAGCAGCTCCATCGACATCGATGCGACCTCGGCCATCTCCGAACCTGGGTGGCGCTGAAAGAGCAGCGGCAGACGCGACGCTTCGAACGAATGAAAGGCATGGCCCGACTCGTGCAGCAGGGTGCGCACGTCACCGTCAATGCCCACCGCGTTCATGAAGATCAGCGGCATCTTCCTGAACGCGAGAGTCTGGCAGTATCCTCCCGGAGCTTTGCCTTGGCGGTTGTCCAGGTCGAGCAGGTCGGCGTCCGCCATGCGCCGGTAGTAATCGTGGAAGGCGGGGTCGACGTTTGAGAAGACATCACCGGCTCTGTCGATGAACGTCTTGATGTCCTCGAACGGCTTGAGAGGCGCTCTTCCTTGCGGATCCACGTCGAGATCCCAGGGGCGCAGTCTGGCCAATCCCATCTCCCGGCGCCGCCGGTCCATGATGCGTGTGACGGCCGGCAGCACCGCGCTCTCGACGGATTCATGGAAGCGCATGCAGTCGTCCGGTGTGTAATCGAACCGGTTCTTCTCGCGGTGGGCGAAATCGCGGTAGTTGTCGAAGCCGGCATTTCGCGCCACCTGCTGCCGCATGTCGTACATCTGGTCGAAGATCGCGGCCAGGGCGGGGCGCTGCTCGATATAAGGCCGAGCCCGCTCCTTGAACGCACGCTCCCTGATCTCGCGGTCGTTGTCCTCGAGGTATGGCAGCAGCTGCGCAGGGGTCTTCTCCTCGCCATTCCACTCGACTGTCATCGCGCCGTTGACCTTCGACCACTCCGTCGAAACCTTCGACAGCGTCGAGAACAGTGGGACGTTGGCCTGGTTGAACAGCTGCATCTGGTTCTGGAATCGGCGCACGACCATCTCGATCCCTGGCCGGACATAGCCGAGCTCGACCAGGCGCTCCTGGAGGCGGACGCGCTGCTCATATGCCATCGGCGAGATCTGGGTGCCAAAGCGGAGCTGAGCCTGCTCTCGCGCCGGGTCGCGCGTGTCGCACGAGTAAGCGAACGAGGCGAGCGCACCGGCCTCGGACAGCAGCGACTCGAAGCGCGACCAGTCTCCAAGCCACGTCTCGACGTTGTCGCGGTCGAGCGGCCGTGCGGCCAGCTCTTCGTAGTAAGGGAGGACGTCCTCCCAGGTCGCGTCTTTGAAAGCGTCCGGAGAGTCCGGGAGAGCGATCACCACACACCACCCTTTCTTGGAATGCCCGCTTGCAGCCGGCGCACATGGTACAGGTCGACATCCAGCGGAGTCCTCAACGCCCTTCGCCGGCGCTGCGGCAGCGGCGCTAGGCAGGCACCACCGTGTCCACCGCCCGCCAGCAGTACCAGGCCGCGACAGTGCGATACGGCCGGAACCGGTCCCCCTCGGCCTGCAGGGCTTTGGGACTCGGCAGGTCCCTGAGCCTGTGCGCCATCGCCCAGCCTTTGCGCACGCCGTAGTCGTCGACCGGCCACACGTCCAGGCGGCGCAGCTGGAAGATCAGGAACATCTCGGCGGTCCAGCGACCGATGCCTCTCACCTGGACCAGGCGCGCGACGAGCTCGTCATCCGACAGGTTGTCCACGTCGTGGAGCGGGACCGTGCCGTCCACGACCTTGGTCGCAAGGTCGGCGATGGCCGCCGCCTTTGCCCCGCTGACCCCCGCGGAGCGCATCGCACCTTCGGGCAGCTCCAGGACCGCGGCAGGCGAGAGGGGGTCGGTGAAAAGCTTCAGGAAACGGCCATGGATCGTCGCGGCCGCGGCGCCGGCGAGCTGCTGGTACATGATCGAGCGCACGAGCGCGGCGAAGCTGTCGTCGAACGGGTCCCGGAGGTCCATCGCGCCGGTCCGCTTGATGAGGCTGGCCATCGCCGGGTCGCGGCGGGCGACGATTCGAGTGCCGCGCTTGAGCTCGGCCAGGGTGGCCGGCGAGTCGGTCTTCAGGCGAACTCGGACATGAAATTGGCGAACTGCTCTTTGGTCATGCGGAGCTCAGCTTCGCCGAGGTCCTTCAGTGGCCGATCGGGGATGTGCTCGGTGGTCGCGAAGTCCTGCATCTCCGTGTCGAGGTAAAGCAGGCCGGTCACAAGGTGCCCGGCGGCGTGACCCTCCTCGATGACGCGCATGGCGGCGCGCCGGTCCGAGGGATCGTGGTCCTCGCCGAGCTTTTTCAGCAGGATGTGCGAGCCGTCGTGGAGCTCCACGTCGCGGATGGTCCCGGGCTCGTAGTCGACCTGGACCTCTTCGAAGTAAGGGATGAACGAAACGTCGGCGATTGACTCCTCGTGGTCTTTGACCCAGCTGTAGCTTTTGGTCGACCCGTCGTGGTCGTTGAAGGTCACGCAAGGCGAGATGACGTCCAGGATCGCGGTGCCGCGGTGCGCGAGAGCGGCCTTGATCAGCGGCACCACCTGCTTGCCGTCACCGCTGAAAGAGCGCGCGACGAAAGAGCAGCCGAGCGTCAGCGCCACGGCGCACGGGTCGATGGGCTGGAAGGTGTTGACCGCACCTTTCTTCTGCACCGAGCCGAGGTCGGCCGTGGCCGAGAACTGCCCCTTGGTCAGGCCGTAGGTGCCGTTGTCTTCGATGATGTAGGTGCAGTCGATGTTGCGGCGGATCATGTGCATGAACTGGCCGAGGCCGATCGACGCGGTGTCGCCATCCCCCGAGACGCCGAGCATGAGCAGCTCGCGGTTCGCGAGGTGGGCGCCCGTGGTCAGGGCCGGCATGCGGCCGTGCACGCCGTTGAATCCGTGGGCGGTCTCGACGAAGTAGGCGGGGGTCTTGGACGAACATCCGATGCCGGACATCTTGGCCAGGCGGTGTGGCTCGACTCCCAGCTCGTAGAGGGCTTTGATCATGTGGTTGGTGATCGAGTTATGGCCGCAGCCGGCGCACAGCGTCGTGGCTGCGCCTTTGTAGGCGTCGCGAGCCAGTCCAATCCGGTTCAGGGTCACGCTCATACGGGTAGCGCCTCCAGTTGAAGCAGGGGATCTGAGATGGCGACGGCCGGGATGGGCTGGCCGTTGTAATGGCGGATCGAGCGCACGCGGCCAACGTGCTCGGCCGGCAGAGCCAGCCGGATCAGGTCGTAGACCTGTCCGTCGCGGTTCTGCTCGACGACGTAAACCTTCTCATGCCGCGAGACGAACGCGGCGACCTCGTCTGACAGAGGCAGCGCCCGCAGGCGGAGGTAGTCGACCGGCCGGCCGGCCGCGGCCAGCGTCTCGCGAGCCTCCAGCACCGCGGCGTGCGTTGAGCCGAAAGCGATCAGTCCGATCGAGGCCTTCGCGGACTCGTCGACGACGGGCGGCGGGAGCTCGCGGCGCGCGGTCTCGAGCTTCTTGGTCAGGCGGTCCATGTTGCGCGCATATGCGTCGGCGTTCTCCGTGTAGCGGGCGTGCTCGTCGTGTCCCGAGCCGCGGGTGAAATACCCCGCCGCGGGGTGATCGGTCCCGGGCAGCGTGCGGTACGGGATGCCGTCGCCGTCCACGTCGCTGTAGCGGCCCCAGTCGCCCGCGAGCCGTTCGAGGTCGGCTTTCGACAGGACCTTGCCGCGGTCGAACGGTCTGTCGGGATACTTGAACTCAGGCGTCATCCAGAGATTCATGCCGAGGTCGAGGTCGGAGAGTACGAACACGGGGGTCTGGAACCTGTCGGCGTAGTCGAACGCGTCACGTCCGAGCTCGTAGCACTCCTCGACAGAGCCGGGCAGCAGAACGATGTGCTTCGTGTCGCCATGGGACAGGGTGTAGGCGAACCCGACGTCGGCCTGCGAGGTTCGCGTGGGCAACCCGGTTGAGGGCCCGATGCGCTGGATGTCGAAGATCACCACGGGCACCTCGGCGTAGTAGCCCAGCCCGGCGAACTCCGCCATCAGGGAGATGCCAGGGCCCGATGTCGATGTCATGGATCGGGCGCCCGCCCAGCCGGCGCCGATCGCCATGCCGACGGCCGCCAGCTCGTCCTCGGCCTGGACGACCGAGATGCGCCTGGCCCCGCTGGCGGGGTCGATTCGGAATCGCTCCGAGTAAGCGATGAGGTTCTCGCACAGGGAGGAAGAAGGGGTGATCGGGTACCACGCCACCACGGTGACGCCGCCCATCAGGGCGCCCAGCGCCGCCGCCTGGTTGCCTTCGACGAGCACCTTGCCTTCGACGGCGCCGGTCATGGGCACGAGCCGGTAGGCGTCCTTTTTGGAGAAGTTGTCCTGCCAGTAGTCGAAGCCGACCTTGATCGCGTCCAGGTTGAGCTGGACGGCCT
>Ga0307374_10012443_pt1 | contig 11922 bp, 11 predicted proteins | sample OX3MG_FD_202532 | JGI IMG/M metagenome (GOLD analysis project Ga0307374, IMG submission 202532) | Soil microbial communities from Risofladan, Vaasa, Finland - OX-3 | ecosystem: Environmental > Terrestrial > Soil > Coastal area > Acid sulfate soil | place: Finland: Risofladan, Vaasa | collected...
TACGCATGGGCAGACCGGGATTGTTGGGGTTGGTCAGCACATCAACGATGGGCATGAAGTTGAGGTTGAGGCCGAGCGAGGTCAGGTCGGAGGCGGCGCTGCGCCCGGCGTTATAGGCCACCTGCGTATTGCCCGTCGCGCCGATCTGCTGCTCCGACTCGCGCGGGCCTGTGATCTGCACCAGTTCGTTCACGTAGCCGCCCTCAAAGTCGGTGCTAATGAAGAGCGGGATCGGCGCGATCTTCTGCATCCCCTGGTTGAGCGTGACCAGTTGCGTGCGGTTTTGCGCGTTGCCGTTCTTATTTTCGATCAGCACGCCGCCGATATGATATTTTAGGATCATCGATTGCAGGTCGGAGTTGAGCGTGGAGCCGTAGAACTCGACAATGGTCATCTGCCCCAACTTCTCTTGCAGCGTCATGTTCTGTGTGATGCGCGCCGCCAGGTCGGCGATAGAGGGAGGCGTCGCCGTGGGCAAAGGCACGACAGTAATGGGGTGCGCGAATGTCGGTGACGCCGTAGGAATAGGCGAAAGATAGGCGCTGCCGCTGGGCGTGAGCGAGCAACTGCCGAGAATCAGCAGACAACAAAAAGTCAGGGCGATCCAGGCAATGCTCGAATGGCGGTTTCTATGGGTCATCTTGCACGCTCCCCTATATATACAATCTGATCATTAGAGTATATCTACATGAAACATCTGTCAAGGGGTACACGGATATTGCTAGAAAAGGTCTTTTAATAACCCTTTCAAGAAGGTAGGGGATATTGTCAAAACCAATGCTCTGCCGTATAATGAATTTCGCGCCTACAGGCAGTGCATTCGCCTGAATCTATTGATGAGGTGAGGTTGAACTATGATGAATCAGCCAGCCAGCGCCGCGGCCCTGCAATGCGTCAGCGGGCCGATGTCCGGACAAACTTTTGCCCTGAGCAAAGATGTCCAGACCATCGGGCGTGATGATACCAACGACGTCCAAACCGACCAGTCCGATCTTTCTATCTCTCGCAAGCACGCCGAGTTTGCGCGCCAGAATGGACAGTGGCTTGTCAAAAACATTTCCCCCAATAACAAAATCTTTGTCAATCAGGCCCTCTTACAGCCCGGCCAGCAGCAGCCGGTGAAGGATCACGATCACATTACGCTGGGCGGCAACAGTACGTTTCTTTTCCTGGTGGGCGCGGCCAACGCTCCCAATCAGCCCGCGTGGCAGCGCGGGGCGGGACCAGTTCTAGCGGGGCCAGCGCCCGCCGCGTCCCCAACTGTTTTCGCGCCGGAGCCAGGGAAGACGTTTCAAGCAGGTTTAGCAACCATCGAAGTCACCACCAACCTCAACAGCCAGAAACAATCCTATCCCATCGCGGCGGACAAGCAGACCATCAATATTGGACGCCTGCCAGCGCCTGCCAACGATATTGTGATTGACGAACTTGTGATTTCTGGATCGCACTTGCAGATCAAACGCGAACAGGGACAACTGGTACTGCTTCATCCCCATCCCGCGCGGCCCAATACGGCCAATGGCATCATCTATCAGGGCAAACATTACCAGGGGAACGAACAGTTTCGCCATATATTGAACGATGGAGACGTGTTCCGCGTCGGCAACGAGTACGGCACGCTGGTCACACTGACCTATCGCGACGGCAGCAACGCCGTGCGCGTTCCGGTATCCGATATCCCGCCGATCATGCTGGGCGCGCCGACTATCACCATCGGTCGCCGCCCCGGCAATACCGTTGTACTCAACCACCCGCAGGTATCGGGCGACCACGCGCGCCTGGAACGCTCCGGCAACACGTACAGCGTGATTGACCGGGGCAGCACCAATCATGTTTATGTCAACGGTCAGCGCATCTCCAGCTACCTGCTCAAACCAGGGGATGTGATCCGCATCGGCCCCTATGAACTGACCTTTACCGACACGCAACTGGTGCAGCACGCCAGTAGTAAAAGCATCCGCATCGACGCCATCAATGTCGTGCAGGTGGGTGATAAGGCGAAAGTCCTGCTGAACGACATCTCAATCACCATTCCGAGCGGCAAATTTGTCGCCCTCGTCGGCGGCTCCGGCGCGGGCAAGACGACGCTGATGGACGCGCTCAACGGCACGCGCCCGGCGAAATCCGGCTACGTTCTCTATAACGGCCAGGATTATTATGCCACGCGCGCCTCCTTCAGTACACAACTGGGCTACGTACCGCAATTCGATATTATCCATAAGAACCTGTCGGTCGAGCGCGCGCTTTATTACGCGGCGAAATTGCGCCTGCCCAGCGATACCACCAACGATCAGATCAGGCAGCGCGTTGAAGAGGTCATGAATGATGTGGGTATCGCGCCGCGCCGCAAACTGCTGATCAGCAAGTTGTCCGGCGGACAGCAAAAGCGCGTTTCTATCGCGATGGAACTGCTGGCGAAACCAAATGTGTTTTTCCTCGACGAGCCGACATCAGGACTTGATCCCGGCCTGGATCGCAAGATGATGCAACTCCTGCGCAACATCGCGGACAGAGAAGGACATACCATCATCCTGGTGACGCACGCCACCAACAACATCAATCTCTGCGACTACGTCTGCTTTCTGGCCCCCGGCAGCAACAAGGTTCCGGGCGGCCATCTGGCCTATTTTGGCCCGCCCGACGAGGCCAAAACGTTCTTCTCCCAGGCGGACTTTGCCGACATTTACAATGCATTGGAGCCGACCGAGGCCGACCCCGATATTCCGAAAAAGGCCGAGGCGCGCTTCAAGGCATCGCCGCAGTACCAGCAATATGTGGCAATGCCGCGCGCTCAAATGCCGCGCGTCGCGCCAACTACTGTTGGGGCAAGTACGCCGCCGCGCGGCAATCCCATGCAGCAATTCAGGCTGCTCTCAGAACGCTACCTGGAATTGCTCAAAAATGATCGCGTCAACCTGCTGGTGCTGCTGCTCCAGGCGCCGATCATCGCGCTGATTCTGATGTTGCTGATCAGCTTTGTTCTCAAATTGAAATCGTTCTCAGGCGACAACCTGCCCATCGACGCGCAGGAGGTACTGTTTATCATGTCGTTCGTGGCCGTCCTCTTCGGCTGCAATAATTCCGCCCGTGAAATCGTCAAGGAACTGCCGATCTACCGCCGCGAGCGCATGGTCAACCTGGGCATCATGCCCTACCTTTTCTCGAAGATCGTCATCCTGGGCGTGCTTTCCTTGTTCCAATGCGCCATTCTGGTCATCGCCGTCAATGCCATCGCACCTTTTCAGACCAGCATTATGCTGCCTCCCCCGCTGGAAATCTACGTCACGCTCTCGCTCACCTCGCTGGTCGGTCTGATGATCGGCCTCCTGATCTCGTCCTTGACGGACAATAGCGACCAGGCGAACAGCATCATCCCGGTGATTCTGATCTTCCAGATTCTGTTTTCCGGCGTGGTGTTTCAACTGAGCGGCTTCGCGCAAGTACTGGGCGCGTTTATTGCGATGCGCTGGTCGATGGTCGGTATGGGGTCAACGGTGAATCTACAGCCGGGGCCGATGGGCTATCAAACCATCGATCGCTACGGCCAGGTGCATAACGTCTCCGCGCCTTTCCCTTACGGCCAGGATACCGGACACCTGTTCCTGGCGTGGTTCGCGCTGATCGCGATGATCGTCATTTTCGGCTTGCTGACGGGCTATTACCTGAGACGCAAAGACCGACTGGGGAGATAACAACAGGCGCAATTTATTGCGCCGCCACATTGGGGGAGATAGCTTATGGCTTATCATGTACCGTGCGTCGGGGCCGACAAAGAGGCCATTGCCGCGCGGATCAGGGCCAGGGGGCTGCATAGCATCCTGCTCTGCGCGCCGGAAAACGTCTATTACACGTCCGGCCTGCCAGCCGTGCAGGGAAGCGGCAACCCGATCCTCTTCGCGCTCAAAAACCAGTTGCCGCCCTGCGTCTCTATCGGCGCGGACGGCAGGACGACGCTGCTCTGCTGGGTCGGCGCGACGCTCGGCTTTACCTTCGACGTGGACGATGTGCGCAGTTTCTTCAATTACAGCAGCGCCCTCGACGAGCTACAGGATTTCTTAGCGGCGCTGCCGCCGGGCGCGCGCGTCGGCGTCGAGAGTACCTGCCCGCTCTACATGACAGCGAAATTGGCCGACCTATCAGTAGAGATCACGATCGTCGATGATCTGCTGTTGGAGGCACGGCTCGTCAAGAACGAGGCTGAGATCGCCCTGCTGCGGCAGGCGGCAGCAATTGTGGAGGAGACGGTCAGCGCTATACGCGCCGTAGTCAGGCCGGGCATCTCGCGGCTATGGCTCATTCGCGAGGCCAAACGCCTCATGCTGGCTCGCGGCGCGGACGGCATCGGCCATACCACCATCGCCTTCGGCGCTTCCAACCCCGAAATCGCCTTTGATGAGATACTTGCCGCCGATCAGCTTGTCACGCTCGACCTGGGGGCGGTCGTCGCGGGCTACGTCTCCGACAATCGCCGCCTGCTCTATACTGGCTCCGTGCCGGAGAGCTTGCGCGCTCTGCACACGACCATGTGCGACATCGTTGGGCAGGTTGGGCAGGCGCTGCGCCCCGGCGTTCCCTTTGCCGACCTCTACGCTCTCGCGGCTGACCTCTACGCCGCGCATAATCTGCCACCGTTCTTCATCAATGCCGGCCACAGCATCGGCCTGCAAACCGAGGAGGCGTGGATCTCGTTCGACAGTCCTCACAGCGTGCGACCGGGCATGATCCTCAATATCGAGTTGTACAGCGCCTACGAAGACGGATCGAACATTGGCGACGAAGAAACCTTTCTCGTCACTGACGCCGATGTGGTACGCTTAACGCTAACAGACTCATCTATTCAGGGCGTGTAAAGGACAGCCATGAGCAACATTCCCGTTCGCGTCGGCATTGTCGGCACAGGCAATATCGCCTATGTTCACGAAGCCGGTTATAGCGAATGCGGCGATCTGGCTCAGATCGTCGCCGTCTGCGATATCGACGCGGCGATGGCGCACAGCCGCGCCAGAGCATATGACGCGCGCGTCTACACCGATTACCGGGCGCTGGTCGCCGATCCTGGCATCGACATGGTGGATATCACCGTCCCGCACAACCTGCACTATCCCATTGCTCTCGCCGCCATTGAACAGGGCAAGCACGTCCTGGTCGAGAAACCGATGGCGCTGACGGCAGAGCAAGCCATGCATCTCATCAACGCCGCGCGAACTATGGGCGTCACGTTCACCGTCGCCGAGAACACGCGCTTCGTCGTCGCCTATCGCGAAGCCGAGCGGTTGCTTCAGGCCAACGCATTGGGCGACATTCGTTTCGTGACCGCTGCCATCGCGGGCAGCGAAGTTGGGCGCATCAAGAGCCAGGCCAGTTGGGTGGGCAGCGCCGAAAATCAGGGCGTCCTGCTCGACTCCGGCGTTCATTCGTTTTACCTGTTGAAGTGGCTGTTCGGCGGCGTGCGCGATATCCAGGCGTTCGCCTATCAACTGATACCGGAAAGCGTCGTCGAAGATCACGCCATCACGGTCGGCCACCTGGCAAACGGGGCGGCCTATGAAACCACGCAGAGCTGCGTTATCGAAACGCCCTGGACAGAACGCCTGGAGATTCATGGCAGCCAGGGATCGCTGATCATCGATCAACTGGCGAATCCCCCGGCGCTGCATTTCCAGGGGCTGAGTGATCTCGAAGGCACGCCAATCAGCAGCGTTCCCTACGAGCCGCTGGCCTGGAAATTTTTCTCGATGGTGGCGGAAGTGCAGGATTTCGTACAGGCCATCATTGCTGATCGCCCGCCGCTGATCGACCCGCTCGACGGCTGTTACGCCGTGCAGGTCGCCGAGGCCGCCTATCGATCCATCGCCGAGGGACGATTGATCGCGATTTCATAGGGTAATGGTTTTCCAGGGCAACCGCAAGGGATTGCCCCTACCCTCGTTTCTATGCGAAAGGAGCTACCCATTGACCGAGATTCTTCCGTATTTAGAGCGCATTCGCGACCGTTTCACGGACCCCGCGAATCGCGACGCGTTCAAAAATTTCAGTAAGACGCTTCTGTTCGAGTTTCCCGACACGCGGCAGAGCTATCTTTTTACGGTCGTCAACGGCCTTCCCACGCTCGAAGAGAAGTCTATCGCCGCTCCCGACATCAAATTGATGGTGAACACAGACATCCTCGCGGGCATCCTGGACAAGAAGGTCAATCCCGTGATGGCGTACATGACGCGCAAATTCAAGGTCGAGGGCGATCAGTCCGATTTGCTGCAACTCCAGAAATTGATGTTCTGAGGAGGCCGCTATGACCTCCGTTTCGGACCTCACCGCGCCCACAAAACGGCTCTCGCTGCGCGCGCTCATCCTGACCAGCGCCTTTGCCTTGGGCGTGAATATCGTCTGGCTGTCCTATAACATCTTCATTCTGCCTGTGCAGGTGCAGGCCGTCACGACGGAGGCCACCAAAGGCATCGTGCTGGGCGCGCTGGTTGGCGCGGCCATCGGCGTCGCGGTAATCGTCAACATCGTTGCCGGTATCAGCAGCGATCACTCGAATGGGCGCTTCGGACGGCGTCGGCCAATGCTGGTGTGGGGAACGCTTTTGACGCTGCCCTTCGTGCTGTTGCCGGTTTTTTTCCCGCTCACGCTGCCGCTCGTCGCCATCCAGTACCTGGGAATGCAAATTTTCACCAATGTTGCCTCCGGCGCGTGGCAGCCCACGCTGGCCGACTTCGTGCCGGAGCAGCAGCGCGGCGTCAGCGCGGGCATCAAGGGCGTCTTCACGCTGCTCGGCTCGGCAATCGGCGTGGGCGTGATCACGGAACTCTTTGCCCTCAACCTGCAATCATTCGCCTACATCCTGATCGTCGTTCTCTTCGCGCTCATGACGCTGATCAATGTGCTGGGCATGTGGCGCTATGACAGGCCGCTGCCCGACGCGCAGCCGATCAAGCTGTGGAGGGCGATCAGAGAGACGTTCCGCGTCGAGAAACGCGCCGGTATGTCGGGTTTCTGGTGGTTCGTGCTGGGCAGTTTCTTGATCTACATGGGCGTCTCCGGCTTCCAGTTTTTCGGCGTCTACTACCTGGAAGGCATCCTGCACATCACCAACGCCAATACCCTCGATCACGCCGTGCAAATCACGGGACTGATCACGCTGCTGGTCAGCGTGATCTTCGCCCTGGCGGCAGGTATGCTCTCAGATAAAATCGGGCGGCGCAACATCATCATCGCTTCAGCGCTGGTTGCCAGCGCCATTGGTCTCTTCTTCCCGTTCGCGCGCACGTTCGCCATCTTCCTGGTCTTCTCGGCCTTCTACGGAGCCTCCAACGGCGTGATCCTCAGCGTGGACACCGCCCTGAGCAGCGATCTCGTCCCCATCGAGGAGGCGGGCAAATATATGGCCTACGCCAACCTCGCCGTGGGCGTCGCCAACGGGGCCGCGCCGCCAATCTTCGGCCTGATCCTGAACTTCCAGGGCGCGCCCACGCTCACCAGCTTCATCGTCTTTTTCGCCGTCTCGGCCCTCCTCTTCGTCGCCAGCAGCGTCGTCCTGGCGTTCAAAGTGCCGAACCGGTGAATACATGCTCAGTCCTTCGCCTGTCTTTGTTTCATCCGCTTTTGCTCTGGCTCAGGGGGCGGATCGCCAAAATAACGCTCAAGCAGAATGTTAATGCCTACTATCAAAACTGGTATGTACAAAGCCGCTGCTAGCAATACGAAATATGGTCTGCCCGTCCGGCAGCGTCTTCTTCGTGACGCGGTGGTCGGCATCGTACTGGAAGGTGGTCGTGCCGGTGTTGTCGGCCTCGCTGGTCACGTTGCCCTCGTTATCAAAGCTGTAGGTGATGCTACTGCCGTCATTGTACGCGATCTTCGTGAGATGATCAACTTGACACGACGCAACATGGCTGAGTATAGTGGAATAAAAGGAGCTATGTATGAATCCCTTGATCATCACCGCGACGCCCAATATTTGCTGGCTCGCGCCGGATGTGCCTTATCCGCGCGCGGCAGAGGAGATCGCCGCCGAGGCGCGGCGCTGCGAGGAAGCGGGCGCGCGCATCTTTCACACGCACGCCGAAGGTCAATGGGCCGCCGTGATCCAGGCCGTGCGCCAGCAGACGAAGTTGGTCGTCCAGTGCGGCCTGTCGAGCCTGCCCATTCCCGACCGTATGCCCGTGTGGACGGAGCATTCGGATATGATCTCCATGATCACCAGCCACCACGACGAGGCGTTCGTGGGCCTGGACGTGCATGTGCTGCACCCACGCGAGGAGTTAGAGGAATACATGCGCCTGTGCAACCACTATCATGTCAAACCGGAACTGGAGATCTGGCACGCCGGTTCAATCTGGAACACGCGCTATCTGATCGACAAAGGGCTGTTGCACGCGCCGTATTTCGCCACGCTCTTTTTCGGCTGGCCCGGCGGCTCCTGGTCGCCGCCCACGCTGGAAGAATACCTTTACCGGCGGCGGTTAATGCCGGATGGCAGCATCATCAACGTCAGCATCATGGGATCGGAGCAGAAAACCATCCTGGCCGCGGCCATCGTCAACGGCGATCATGTGCGCGTCGGCACGGAAGATTACCCGTACCGTGACGGCAAAGTGGCCGAAACGCACGAACTGGTCGCCGACGTGGCCGACCTGGCGCACCGCCTGGGCCGCGCGATCGCCACCGCCGAAGAGACCCGGCTGATGTTGGGTATGTAAGCACTGGAGAACGAACTATGACCGATACACAACCGGCGCGGCGCGTGGTCCTGTTGACAGGCGCGGCGCGCGGTATCGGCGCGGCCACAGCGCGCCTCTTCGCGGAACGCGGCTACAGTATCGCGGCCATCGATGCGCTGGCGGAGGGCCAGCAGGTCTGCGACGAGATCAACCACGCCGGCGGCGCGTGCGTCTTCTATCACGGCGACATCGCCAACGAGGCCAGCGTGCGGGCGGCGATTACAGCGACACTTGAGCGTTTCGGGCGCATCGATGTTCTATTGAACGTGGCAGGTATCGTGCTGGTCAAGCCGCTCGTGGAGACGGCGTGGGACGAGTTTCGCCGCGTGATGGACGTGAACCTGGGCGGGACGTTTCTGCTCTGCAAGCACGTCCTGCCCATCATGCGCGGCCAGGGCGGCGGCAGTATCGTCAACATGGCCTCGGTTTCGGGCCATGTCGGGCAGACGGAACACGCGCTGTACGGCGCGAGCAAAGGCGCGATCCTGGCCTTCACGCGCGCGCTGGCCTGGGAAGAGGCGGCGCATCACATCCGCGTCAACTCGATCAGCCCCGGCTCGGTAGATACGCCCATGCTGCGCGGCGATGTCACGCTGGAGTCCCAACGCACAGGCCGCTCGTTCGCCGAACTCAAGCGCGAGCGCGAGGCGGAGCAGGCGTTCAACCGCTGGGCCGACCCGCGCGAGATCGCCGAGGCCATCTATTTCCTGGCAAGCGACGCCGCCTCGTTCATCACCGGCACCGACCTGCTCGTCGATGGCGGTTGGGTCGCGAAATAAAGCCACCTTGACATTTGCCGCCGCGAGACCACATACTGTTGACATAGCTGAGAGACCTGTAGGGGCGTGGGCTTGCCCCGCCCTGGTTAGGGCAACGTCCGATCAACTATGCTCAAGTTTAGGGCGGGGCAAGCCCACGCCCCTACGGATTTCTTTCAGGTAATTCAAGCAAAGGAGAACCTTTGTCTATGTTCGACAAAAGTAAAATAGGACACAGCTTCCCACCGTTCATTATCGAGGTTGAGCGCGGCAAGATACGCGAGTTGGCGATTGCCATCGGCGACGATAACCCGATCTACCAGAGCCGCGCGGCGGCGCAAGAGGCGGGCTATGACGACGTGCCGCTCTTTCCCACCGCGGCGACGATGTTTGGCTTCTGGGGCAATACCAACCTCGGCGGCGAACTGCTCGGCCTGGGCCTCAACGTCATGCGCATTTTGCACGGCGAGGAAGAATACGAATATCTCGCGCTCATCCAGCCGGGCGATGTATTGACGGGCGTCACAACGATTGCCGACGGCAAGACGCGCCAGGGCAGCGGCGGCTCGATGGATATCGTGACGATGGAGACGCGCTACACGAATCAGCGCGGCGAGCCGGTCTTGAACGCGCGTGAAGTGGTCATCGTGCGCGAATAGCCACAGAAAGAGAATAGATCATGGCAACCAATACTGCCGCTCCGGCAAAAATGTATTATGAGGACGTGCAGGTCGGCGACGCCGTACCCAAACTGACCAAGGGCGGGGTGACGCACCAGCAACTGGTGCGCTACGCGGGCGCGTCCGGCGACTTCAACCCGCTCCACACCAATCCCAAATTTGGCGAGCTGATCGGCGTCGGCGGCATCATCGCGCACGGCATGCTGATCATGGGATTTGTCGGGCAAATGTTGAGCGACTATGTCGGGCCGACGGCGCTGAAGAAATTCGGCGTGCGCTTCAAGGGCATGACCCACCTGGACGACGTGATCACTTGCACAGGGACGATCACCGAAAAATACGAGCAAGACGGCCAGGGCTATATCGCGGGCAAGGTGCAGGCCGCCGATCAAGACGGCGATGTGAAGGTCGCTGGTACATTCGTGGCCGCGCTGCCGCACCGAGGCGCATAAAATGCTGCCATCTGAATGTGGTGGCGCAATTGATTGCGCCTGTGTGGCCGATTCAGGCGCAATCAATTGCGCCACCACAGCACAGCAAGCCATAAAAAACTGGCCCGGCCTGTCATTCTGAGCGCAGCGAAGAATCGGAAGCGGGCGCCTGATCACGATGGCTCACGAGAGATTCTTCGCTGCGCTCAGAATGACAGGCCGGAGGGCGTGTTTCATAGCACACAAATAAGCCGGATTATTCGCATAATAGAAAAGAGGCATACAGAATCATGGGAATGCTTGATGGCAAAGTCGCTATTTTAACGGGTTCGGGGCGCGGCATCGGCGCAGCGGCCGCGAAGCTGTTCGCCGCCGAGGGCGCGCTCGTCGTCGTCAGCGATCTCGATCCCGCTCCGGCGGAAGAGACGGCGGCGGCGATCCGCAATGCTGGCGGGCAGGCTATCGTGCTGGCGGGCGATGTCACCAGCGCGGCCTTTCCGGCGCAATTGATCGAGGCCACACTCGACACCTATCACGGCCTGGACATCATCGTCAACAACGCGGGTTACACCTGGGATGCCGTCATCCAGAACATGACCGATCAGGCATGGACGGCCATGCTCGATGTGCATGTCACCGCGCCGTTCCGCATCCTGCGCGAGGCGTCGCAGTTTATACGCGAGGCCGCAAAAAAGGAGCAGGCGGTCAGCGGGCGCGCCAACCCGCGCAAAGTGGTCAACGTCACCTCGGTATCAGGCGTCTATGGCAACGCCGGACAGGCCAACTACTCCACGGCCAAAGCGGGCGTGACCGGCCTGACGAAGACGCTGGCAAAAGAATGGGGCCGCTACAACGTGCAGGTCAATTGCGTCTGCTACGGCTTCATCGAAACGCGCCTGACGGCTGCCAAAGAGCAGGCCGAAAAAGTCGTGCGCGAGGGCCAGGAAATTCAGTTGGGCGTTCCCGACCAGATGCGCCAGATGGCTCCCATGCTGATCCCGCTGGGCCGCCCCGGCACGCCGGAAGAAGCCGCCGGGCCGATGCTCTTCCTGGCCTCACCGCTCGCCAACTACGTCTCCGGCATCGTGCTGGAAGTCACCGGGGGGCGTGCGTTATAACCGTGTTAACCGGTGGGTGTAACCTCCTCGCGTAGATATTATTGAGACAACGGGGTTGAGGGCATATTGCTCCTGGCGGCATCGCTAGAAGCTATCGGGAGCAATACCCCCGTTCTTTATTCTTAGATACAACTGTTCATAAATATGACGAGGAGACCCTGACCTATGTTCAAACGTACCTTCCCGGCGATCATATTCCTGGCGTTAGGTCT
>Ga0307374_10012444_pt1 | contig 11922 bp, 15 predicted proteins | sample OX3MG_FD_202532 | JGI IMG/M metagenome (GOLD analysis project Ga0307374, IMG submission 202532) | Soil microbial communities from Risofladan, Vaasa, Finland - OX-3 | ecosystem: Environmental > Terrestrial > Soil > Coastal area > Acid sulfate soil | place: Finland: Risofladan, Vaasa | collected...
TTGGAGGGCCTGCCGGTCGGGGTGGTCGCAAACAACCCCGGGCACCTGGGCGGGGCGATTGATTCCGACGGAGCGGACAAGGCGGCGCGCTTCATGCAGCTGTGCGACGCCCACGACATCCCGCTGGTGTTCCTTTGCGATACGCCGGGATTCATGGTCGGGCCAGAGGCGGAACGAACAGCGCAAGTCAGGCATTTCGCCCGCATGTTCGTCGTGGGGTCCAGCGTGACGGTTCCCTACGTCACCGTCATCCTGCGCAAGGGCTACGGCCTCGGCGCGCAGGCGATGGCCGGCGGAAGCTTCCGCGCGCCAGTGCTGACCGTGTCCTGGCCGACCGGCGAGATCGGCGGAATGGGACTAGAAGGCGCGGTCCGTCTCGGCTTCCGGAAGGAGCTCGAGGCGGAGGACGATCCAGCTGAGCGGGAGGCGCTGTTCGAACGGCTCGTGGCATCCGCGTACCGCAACGGAAAGGCCCTCAACGCGGCGACGCACTTCGAGATAGACGACGTCATCGACCCGGCGGCCACAAGGGCCACGATCCTGGCGGTCCTTCGGGCCGCCCCGCCACCCGCTCCGAGAACCCACAAGAAGCGCCCCTGCGTCGACACGTGGTAGACGGCCAGGCACGGAGACCCGGGCGGGCTTTAATGACACAATCCGCGTACCCTGGTCACATGGCACCAGAGGTAAAGAAGACCGACGAAGAGTGGAAGGCACAGCTCAGCCCCGAGCAATACGAGGTGCTCCGCCAGGCCGGTACCGAGCGACCGTGGTCGGGGAAGTACGTCAACAACCACGACGACGGCACCTACACCTGTGCCGGCTGTGGAGCGCTGCTGTTCGACGCCTCGACGAAGTACGAGTCAGGAAGCGGTTGGCCCAGCTTCTACGAGCCGGCTGTCGCGGAGGCGGTCGAGCTCGTCGAGGACCGCAGTCACGGCACGGTGCGTACGGAGGTTCGTTGCAGGCGGTGCGGCGGCCACCTCGGGCACCGTTTCGACGACGGGCCACAGCCGACGGGCCAGCGCTTCTGCATGAATTCGCTCGCGTTGGAGTTCCAGCCCAAGAGCTGACTCCTCGCGGTCAGCCCTCCTCGAGGATCCGGCGCTCCGCGGCGTTGCGCTCCGCCCACAGCGTTCGCCGGCGCTTCCAGAACGGGGTCTTCCAGACCTTGAAGCCCGACCGCCGGCCGGGCTTGGGCTCGCCCTTGCGGGGCGGAGAAGTCTTGCGCCCGAGGTCGTGAGAGGGCTGCGGGCAGATCAGGTCCGCGTCCTCCATGAGCTCGTCGTCGCCGGCCAACTCGTGCAGCCTGGCTTTCGACGTGTGGCGCACGTCCCGTGCCGTGCGGCGCCTGTGTCCTAGGGCGTCCTCTATGACCTGCTCGGCCGCCCGGGTGGCTGGTTCGCTCGTACGCTGAACGCTCACGAGACCTCCCTGCTGTACGCCGGTGCTTCTTTGGCAGGCACCGGACCGTAGGGCCATGGTGCCATGGGACCCGCCTATAGCGCTAGGACCCTTCGCGAGTTTCAGAAGAGTTTCAGCTAGGCCCCGCGGAAGCGGATGCGGGGGGTTCGGGCTGGCGGAAGACCGCTTGCCGGTAGTAGCGAAGCTCGGCGACGCTCTCCCTGATGTCGTCCAGGGCGCGATGGGACCCGTGCTTCTTCGGGGTGTTGACGAACGCTTCGGGATACCAGCGCCGGGTCAGCTCCTTGACCGTAGACACGTCGATCGAGCGGTAATGCAGGAAGGCGTCGATCTCGGGGAGCCACGCAGCCAGGAACCTTCGATCCGTCCCGATGGAGTTGCCGCACAGAGGGACACTGCCCTCCACGGGAATATGCTCGCGCAGGAACTCGAGCGTCGCCTTACCCGCCTGCTCGAGCGTGACGTCGGACTGCCTGATCGCCGCCAGCAGTCCGCTCCTCGTGTGCATGGTCCTCACGACGTCGTCCATCAGTTTCAACGACTCCGCGTCAGCGGCGATGACCAGGTCCGGTCCCTCCGCGACGATCTCGAGGTCGTCGTCGGTGATCAAGGTTGCGATCTCGACGATGGTGTGCCGGGCGGGGTCGAGCCCGGTCATCTCGAGATCCATCCATGCAAGCACCGCCGGCACGTTACCCGGATGAAACGCTGCCCCACGCCGGGCCGTGCTGTTTCGCCCGGATGGGCCCCTGCCCCACGCCGGGCCGTGCTGTCGGTACCCTCGACCGGTGCTCGATGTGCCCGTCGTGGTACTGGACCCTGAGTTGCCCCTCCCGTCTTACGCCCGGACCGGGGACGCCGGCGCGGACCTCGTGGCGCGCGTCGGCGCCGTCGTCGAGGCCGGGGGCGGGCGGGCGCTGATCCCGACGGGGATCCGCCTGGCGATCCCCGAGGGTTACGCGGGTTTCGTGCAGCCCCGAAGCGGTCTGGCGCTGCGCCATGGCGTGACGATGGCCAACAGCCCGGGCCTGATCGACTCCGGCTACAGGGACGAGCTCGCCGTCATCGTGGTCAACACCGATCCGAAGGAGGACTTCGAGATACACCGCGGTGACCGCATCGCGCAGCTGGTCATCCAGAGGGTCGAGCAGGCCGTCTTCCGGCCTGTCGAGGAACTGCCGGTTTCCGAGCGGGGGCTCGGAGGCTTCGGCCACACCGGCCGTTAGGGGGTAGCGGTGCCAGAGTTACCGGAGGTCGAAGCGCTCGTCGGGTTCCTCGACTCGAAGCTCGCAGGACGGCGAGTCGAGCGCGTCGAGGTGGGCGCACTCTCCGCGTTGAAGACGTACGACCCTCCGGTCGAGTCGCTTCGTGGACGTGCCATCGACGGTGTGGCCAGGCGGGGCAAGTACTTGATCTTCGACGCCGCCGGCGTCTCGATGGTCGTCCATCTGGCGCGCGGGGGATGGGTCCAGTGGAGGGATCAGCTGGGCCCTGCGCGGGCGAAACCGGGCCGCGGGCCGCTGGCCTTGCGGATGGGCGTGGACGGCGGAGCCGGGTTCGACGTGACCGAGCAGGGGACCGAGAAACGCTTGGCCGTATGGGTGGTGCGAGACGTGGGTGAGGTCGAAGGCGTGGCGCGCTTGGGGCCCGATCCACTGGAGCCCGGCTTCGGTCCTTCACAGTTGGCAGCGGCGCTGGCTGGGCGGTCCGGCAACTTGAAGACCGTTCTCACGGACCAGTCGGTGATAGCCGGGATCGGAAACGCGTATTCGGACGAGGCCTTGCACGCAGCTCGTATGTCCCCGTACAAGCCGGCGGGCAAGCTGACCGACGAAGAGGTATCAGTCCTGCATGCGGCGCTCGTGGGCGTCCTGCGCGACGCGGTCGAGCGGTCGGCCGGACTCCCCGCGAGCGGCCTCAAGTCCGAGAAGAGGAGCGGCCTCTCGGTGCACGGTCGCTCAGGCGAGCCCTGCCCGGTGTGCGGGGACACGGTGCGGGAGGTGTCGTTTGCGACCAAGTCGATGCAGTACTGCCCCACCTGCCAGACGGGCGGGAAACCGCTGGCGGACAGGCGCCTGTCCCGGTTGCTGAAGTAGGGCCACCGTGCCAGCCGACTTCGAAGAAACCTTGCACCGCGGTATCCGGTGGCGCCGGCGCGGGCGGGAGGGTCCCATCGAGTTCCTCGACCCGAACAGGGATTCGTGGGTCATGTGGTCGCCGGGTGTCGATGCTCCCCCCAGGCCGGAGGGTTGGGAGCCGCCCACTCCGGCACCTGCTCGCTCGCGGACGCCCCGGCCGGGATGGCGGACACCATGGCGCCTGGTGCCCTTGGCGGTCACAGTCTTGGTGGTGGTGATTGCCATCGTGCAGGTGATGCGGCCGTCGGGAAACAACGTCAAGAAGGAGGCAGCGGCCACCGCCGCGCTGCTCGGCAAGTGCCTGGCGCAGCATGGGACCGCGGAGGGGCACCCCAAGTACTCGGCGAACCCGGTTCCGTGCGCCTCCTCATCTGCGGTGGTGAAGGTCGTACAGATCGTGGCGAGCACGCCGGGAAGCCCATCCTGCCCCGACGGAACAGTCGGGTTCGAGACTCCCTACCCGGGCGTGCAGTACCCCCATATCCTCTGCCTGAGATCGCTCCGCTGAGAAGCCGTCGCCACGCGGTCTGCTAGTTTGGAAGCCCGCTGCGGACGTGGCTCAGTTGGTAGAGCACAACCTTGCCAAGGTTGGGGTCGCGGGTTCGAATCCCGTCGTCCGCTCTCAGTGAAAGACCTCGCCGTAGACCCGGGGCCCCTCGCAGAGGTCTTGCACGAAGTGTTCGGACCCGCGTTCGTTCATCCGGTCGACATCCAGCGGCTGTCCGCCGGAGCGACCAGCCGGATCTGGTCTTTCGACCTGCCGGGTTTGGTTCCGCGGGGCTGCATCCTGCGCGTCGCCGCACCGGGCGCGAACCGCGTAGCAGTGAGCACCGAGGCGGCGGCGATGGAGGCTGCCGGCGCGGTGAAGGTTCCCGTCCCCACCATCCTGCATTCGTCGGATCGGACCGACCCGTTCGGCGCGCCCTACATGATCATGGAACGCGTCGAAGGTGAGACACTCGCCCGCCACATCCTGAGAGGCGACGAGTACGGGACCGCACGCAGCGTCTTCGCCGAGCAGTGCGGCCGCATCCTAGGCCGGCTCCGCAACGCTTCGGTCGACGCGGTGCCCGGTCTCGCCGAGGAGGGCCAACTCGAGAGGTGGGAGGAGATATTCCGCTTTCTCGATACGCCCGTCCCGACGTTCGAGTGGGCGTTCAAGTACCTGCAGCGCAACCGTCCGGCATCGAGCGGGCAGCCGTCGACCCTCGTGCACGGTGACTTCCGGCTCGGCAACCTGATCATCGGTCCGGAGGGTGTGAGAGCGGTTCTCGACTGGGAGATCGTGCACCGTGGCGACCCGCTGGAGGACCTCGGATGGTTGTGCGCGCGCCCCTGGCGATTCAGGGGACCGAATCCGGTCGGCGGCATGGGCCACTACGGCGATCTGCTCGGCGCCTATTCCGACGAATGCGGCGTGGGCGTTGACCTGGAGGAGCTGCGGTGGTGGGAGGTGTTCGCCTCATTGCGGTGGGGGATCATCTGCCTGCTCCAGGCGTCGCGGCATCTCGGAGGTTCAGACCGCTCGGTGGAGCTCGCCACGATCGGCCGGCGGGTGGCGGAGACGGAGCTCGACCTGTTGGATGCGGTGACGTGAACGCGGACCGGTACGGGACGCCAACGGCTACCGAGCTCGTCGAGTCGGTGGTGGAGTTCTTGGAAAAAGACGTCGCCGGCGCGCTCTCGGGCCGGCCGAGGTTCCATCTGCGAGTCGCGGTGAACGCGCTGAACATAGTGAGGCGCCAGCTCCAGCTGGGCAGTGACAACAACCGCCTGTGTGATGCGGCCCTCGCGTCGCTGGGGGTGTCCTCGGAGCGCGAGCTGTCGGACGCGATCCGGTCGGGTGCTCTCGAAGACGGCTACCAGTTGCGCGGCGTGCTCCGCACGCTGGTGACGGCCCGCCTGCAAGTCAACAACCCGACCTACCTGGAGACGTACACCTGATGGACTTCGAACTTCCCAAGGAGCTGACCGAGTATCTCGGCGAGCTCGACCGGTACATCGAGGCGGAGATCAAGCCGCTCGAGGAGCAAGACGACAACGTCCGCTTCTTCGACCACCGGCGCGAGGACGCCAGGACGGACTGGGACCGGGGCGGCCTGCCCAACCGGGAATGGGAGGCGCTGCTGGCCGAAGCTCGCCGGAGGGCCGACAAGGCCGGTCACTACCGGTACGCGTTCCCGGCCGAGTACGGCGGTCGCGACGGGACGAACCTCGGCATGGCCGTCATCCGCGAGCACTTCGCGACGAAGGGGCTCGGCCTCCACAACGACCTGCAAAACGAGCACTCGATCGTCGGCAACAACGTCGGCCTGCTTCTCATGATCCACTACGGCAGCGAGCAGCAGAAGGCCGAGTGGATCGAGGACTTGGCCGCCGGCCGGCGTGGCTTCGCCTTCGGGATAACCGAGCCTGCGCACGGCTCGGATGCGACGTACATGGAGACGACCGCGCGCCGCGAGGGCGAGGAGTGGGTCATCAACGGCGAGAAGACATTCAATACCGGCGTGCATCACGCAGGCCACGACCTGGTGTTCGCCCGCACGTCGGGCGAGCCGGGGGACGGTCGCGGGATCACCGGGTTCCTGGTGCCCGTCGACTCTCCCGGGTTCAAGATCGAGGAGTACCTCTGGACCTTCAACATGCCGACAGACCACGCGCACGTCTCGCTCACCGATGTGCGGGTCCCGCACAGCGCGATCCTCGGCGAGGAGGGCCGGGGTCTGGCCATCGTGCAGCACTTCTTCAACGAGAACCGGATCCGCCAGGCTGCCTCATCGCTCGGCGCGGCCCAGTACTGCATCAACGAGTCGGTCGCCTACGCGAAGGAACGAAAGCCTTTCGGCAAAGCGCTCGCTGAGAACCAGGGCATCCAGTTCCCGCTTGTCGAGCTACAGACCCAGTGCGAGATGCTGAGGGCCTTCATCCACAAGACGGCCTGGCTGATGGACCGCGACGGGCCGTTCACCCAGTCCCGGCAGGTATCGATGTGCAACTACTGGGCGAACCGGCTGTGCTGCGAGGCCGCCGATCGCGCCATGCAGGTGCACGGGGGCCTCGGCTACTCGCGCCACAAGCCGTTCGAGCACATCTACCGGCACCATCGCCGCTACCGCATCACCGAGGGTGCCGAGGAAATCCAGATACGCCGAGTGGCCGGCTACATGTTCGGTTTCATGGCCCAGCAGGCCCCGAAAGGCGTCTAGAAGCCGAGGCTCCTGCCGATGATCTCCTTCATGATCTCGGTGGTGCCGCCGTAGATGGTGGTGACCCGGGCGTCGACGTAGGCGCGGGCGATGGGGTACTCGAGCATGTAGCCGTAACCACCGTGCAGTTGCACGCAGCGGTCCACGACCTTCTTCTGCAACTCGGTGCACCACCACTTCGCCATGGCGGCTTCTTCCGCGGATAGTTCGCCTTCGTTCAGCGCGATCACGCAGTCGTCGACGAATGACTGGCCAACACGCACCTCGGTCTCGCACTCCGCAAGCACGAACTTCGAGTTCTGGTACGAGCCGATCGGCTGGCCGAACGCTTTTCTCTCCTTGCAGTACTCGATCGTCCAGTCGAGTGCTGCCCGCGCGGCTGCGACGCCGGCGATCGCGATCGACAGGCGCTCCTGCGGGAGGTTGGTTACCAGGCTGGTGAATCCGGTGCCCTCGTCACCCAGGCGGTTGGCCACCGGCACGCGGACGTCGTTGAAGAACAGCTCCGCGGTGTCCTGCGAGTGCAGCCCGACCTTCTCGAGGTTGCGCCCCCTTTCGAACCCGGGCATCCCGCGCTCGATGATGAGGAGCGACATACCCCTGTGCTTCTGCGAGGGGTCGGTCTTGACCGCCGTCACGACGAGATCGGCGTTGATGCCATTGGTGATGAACGTCTTGGCACCGTTGACGACGTAGTCGTCGCCGTCGCGTATCGCGGTCGTGGACATCGAAGCGAGGTCCGAGCCGATGCCCGGCTCCGTCATGCCGATCGCCGTGATGAGCTCGCCCGAGCAGATGCCAGGCAGCCAACGGGCCTTCTGCTCGTCGTCGGCGAGGGTGAGGAAGTACGGGAGGCAGATGTCGTTGTGGAGCGAGATGCCCAGGCCGGCCCCGCCCAGCCCGAGGTACTGGATCTCCTCGTCGATGACCTGGTTGTAGCGGAAGTCGTCGACTCCGCCACCGCCGAACTGCTCCGGCGCCGCCATCGCGAGGAACCCGTTCGCGCCAGCCTTGGCAAACAGGGACCGATCGATGACCCCGGCCTTCTCCCACTCCTGCTGGTGGGGGACAGCCTCCTTCTCGAAGAACGCGCGGATCGCCGCGCGGAACTGCTCGTGCTCCTCCTCGAAGATCGTCCTCTCCACGTACTGGACCCTACAGCGTCAGGCGAAGACGACCTTCCCGAAGAGGTCTCCGCCGATCATCCGCTCGAAGCCTTTTCGGGCTTCCGCCAGCGGCAGCACGGTGTCGATCACGGGGCGCAGCCCCGTGGCGACGAGCATCGACACGAGCCCTTCCAGCTCGATCCGGTTCCCCATGGTCGACCCGACCACCTCGACCTGTTGGAAGAAGACCCGTGCCAGCTCGACCGGCACCGTCATCCCCGAAGTCGCTCCGCACACGACGATCCTGCCCCCCGGGCGCACCGACCGCAGCGAGTGTCCGAGGGTCGCCTCCCCGACGCTCTCCATCACGGCGTCCACCCTGGCGGGCAGGCGCGCCCCCGACTCGAACACCTCGTGAGCGCCCAGCTCGAGGGCCTTGGTTCGTTTCGCCTCGCTGCGGCTCGTGGTCCACACCCTGTACCCGGCCGCCCTGGCCAGAGCGATCGCGGCCGTCGCCACGCCGCCGCCGGCACCCTGCACGAGGACGGTGTCACCGGGGCGGAGGCCCGAGCGGCTGAAGAGCATCTTGTATGCGGTCAGCCAGGCGGTCGGAAGGCACGCCGCCTCCTCGAAGGACAACTCCGCGGGCTTGGCGACGAGGTTGCGCTTGGGGACGGTGACCTTCTCCGCGATCGTCCCCTGGTGCTTCTCCGACAGCAACGACCGCTTCGGGTCGAATGTCTCGTCCCCCCTCCCTGCGCTGGGGTCGCCGATCACGGCGTGAACGATCACCTCGTTGCCCTCGGGGTCTACGCCGGCGGCGTCGCAGCCGAGGATCATCGGGGTCTGCTCGGCGGTGAGGCCGACGCCGCGCAGCGACCAGACGTCGTGGTGGTTCAGCGAGCTTGCGCGCACGTCGACGGTCACCCAGCCGTCGGGCGCCTCGGGATCGGGGCGTTCGCCGACCTCGAGAGCCGAGATCGGATCGTCGGGCGAGACGCGGGCGGCGTAGGCGGCGAGCATGCGGCCGAAGTTAGCGGCCCGGGAGTGGACTGGCGTAGGGTGGCCAACCGCGCGCCCGTGCGCCGCCGAAACGCCTCATAAGGAGGGGAGATGGGCCAGCAGGTCCCGTTGGTCGACTACCTGGTGCTCGGGGACCACCCCCACCTGGTGACGAAGGAGTGCAAGTCCTGCGGGGCCCGGTTCTTCGACCGGAGAAACGCCTGTGCGTCCTGCGGGAAGGCCGAAGGTTTCAAGCAGGTCGACGTCCCGACAGAGGGCGAGCTTCGTGCGTACACGATCGTCGCCTACGCGGCGCCCGGCATTCCCGTCCCGTTCGTGGCCGGCGTGGTGGACTGCGACGGCACAAGTGTCAGGGGGAACGTGATCAACACTTCGCCCGACCCCGAGCATGTGCGCACCGGAATGAAAGTGCGTCTCGCCACTTACGTGGTCGGGACCGACGACGAGGGAACCGAAGCGATCGGCTTCGGCTTCGAGCCCGTGGAGGGGAACTGACATGGCAAGCGACGACATCTGGATCCTGGGAATCCACATGACGAGGTTCGGCAAGCACCCCGAGCTCGACACGGTGGACCTGGCGGCGGAGGCTGCGATGGCGGCGCTCGCCGACGCCGACGTGACAGTCAAAGACGTAGGTGTCCTGGCTGCCGGCAACCTGATGGGCGCCGGCGCTCCGATCGGCCAGCAGGTCCAGAAGCAGATCGGCCAGACTGGGATACCGGTCTACAACGTCGCCAACGCCTGCGCGACAGGCGCGACAGCGCTGCGGACGGCGATCATGGCGGTCAAGGCCGGCGAATGCGACATGGGCCTCGCAGTCGGTGTGGAGAAGCTCGCAGGTGCCGGACTTCTCGGTGGTGGTGGGCAGGCAAAGAAGGACTCCAACAAGTACGAGCCGAGGGGTCGCTACGGTGCTGTCGTCCCGGTCGATGGGCGAATCGGCACGGAAACCATGCCCGGCGTCTTCGCCCAGATCGGCATGGAGTACGGGCACAAGTACGGCGGCACCTCGTTTGAGCTCTTCGCGCGGATCAGCGAGAAGAACCACGCCCACTCCACCCTGAACCCCCTGGCCGCCTACCAGAAGAAGTTCACGCTCGACGAGATCATGAACGACGTCATGATCGCCTACCCGAACACCCGCCCGATGTGCTCGGCCAACTGTGACGGTGCCGCCGCGGCGGTCGTGGTGTCCGGGTCGAAGCTCAAGACCCTCGATCCCGACCAGCAGCGGCGGGCGGTGAAGGTGTCTGCATCGATCCTGACGACGGACCCGTGGCAGGAGGCCTGCCAGGTGCTGCCCGACGTCAACACCCTCACCCGGAACGCCGCGCAGCAGGCGTACACACAGTCCGGCGTCGCCCCGGAGGATCTCGACCTCGTCGAGCTGCACGACTGCTTCGCAACAGCGGAGCTCGTGCACTACGACAACCTGATGCTCTGCAAGCCAGGTGAGGCCGTCCCGTTCTTCGAGTCGGGTGCCACGTGGCGCGACGGGAAGACCCCGGTGAACGTGTCCGGTGGCCTCGAGTCGAAGGGCCACCCGATAGCAGCGACCGGTATCGCCAACATCTGGGAGGTCTGCCAGCACCTCCGCGGTGAGGCCAAGGACCGCCAGATCGACAACGCCAAGGTCGGCCTCGCCCACGTGATCGGGCTCGGCTCCGCCTGCGGGGTTCACATCCTCGAACGCGCCGCGTAATCGGGTAGTCAGGCCGAGGGGTGGGGTCCCAATTCCAGGGTCGGCCCCGCCGGAGAGGTCGTTTAGTATCGGTTCACATGGAAGAGCCGCAGGAGACCTCGACTACATCCGACGACACGGCCGCCTTCCAGCGTTTCTACGCGGAAGGGCCGGCGGCGGAGCAGCCGGAGCGCGGAATCCTCTACCGCATGTTCGTGGGTTGGTGGCGCGACCGGTCCTGACCGGGTACGTCTCGTAGCCAACGAAACAGTGCAACCAGAACCACAAGTCGACCCCGAGCAGCGGATAGAGCAGGCCCTCGAGGCATTCGCCGAGGGCGCGATACCTCACAAGCGCAAGTTCACCGCGGACGAGCTGGCGGAGGAAGCGGGTGTGGACGGGGAGCTGGCGCGGCGGCTCCGAAGAGCGATGGGCCTACCGGACGTGCCCCACGACGAGGCCGCCTTCTTCGAGGAGGACCTGCACGCCCTGGAGAAGGCCAAGGCGCTCATGGACGAGGACGGGCTCAGCCCGGCCGAGATACTCCACCTCACGCGCACGCTCGGGCTCGCGGCATCGAGGATGGCGGACGCCGTCGTCGGGTTCTGGGTCGACCGTGTTACCAGCGATGTTGCAACCGGCCGGGAGGGGGCGTTGTCCACCCCGCCCGAGCAGCGAGTCGACGACCTGGAATCGGTCGTCGGATACCTGCTCCGGCGCCACCTGCTCGACTCGGTCTCGCGCAAGCTGGCCGAGACGGCGGCCAGCGAGGGCAGCGGCCGGGCCGTCGCCGTAGGTTTCGCAGACCTTGTCGGGTTCACGTCCCTCAGCGAGCAGTTGAGCGACACCGAGACCGCCGAGCTGATCGAGCGTTTCGAGGTTCTCGCCCTCGACATCGTGGTCGGCGGTGGGGGGCGCGTGGTCAAGATGATCGGCGACGAGGTCATGTTCGCGTCCGACCCTGCTCTCGTCGCCGAGATCGCGGTCTCCCTGGCGGAGTCTTTTGACTCGCCCGACCTTCCTTCTGTGCGGGTCGGCGTGGCTGTGGGCAGCGTGCTGGCGCAATCGGGAGATCTCTACGGTCCGGTGGTCAACCTCGCGTCGCGCGCCACCATGGCGGCCCGCCCCGGTACCGTCCTCGTGTCGGCGGCCCTGGCTGAGACCATCTCCCGCGACGAGAGGTACACCGTCAGGCCTATCCGTCCCCACAAGCTCAAAGGGATCGGAACCGTGGAGCTCAGCGTCCTTCGCCGCGCGAACGAGAAGGAAAAGGTGGGCGGCGGGCACAAATAGATAGGTCATGCCCGACGGTGACGAACGCTTCACCGCCCTTGCCGACCAAG
>Ga0307374_10012445_pt1 | contig 11921 bp, 11 predicted proteins | sample OX3MG_FD_202532 | JGI IMG/M metagenome (GOLD analysis project Ga0307374, IMG submission 202532) | Soil microbial communities from Risofladan, Vaasa, Finland - OX-3 | ecosystem: Environmental > Terrestrial > Soil > Coastal area > Acid sulfate soil | place: Finland: Risofladan, Vaasa | collected...
TGCTGGAATATGCAGATTGGGTGAATGCCCTGGCGCTGACCCGGGAAGGGCAGGTAGTCATGGTCCGACAGTACAGGCATGGACTGCGCAGAACCATCAATGAATTGCCAGGAGGATGTATTGATCCTGTTGACGTTGACCCGGAAGCGGCTATCCGGCGGGAGCTGCTGGAAGAAACTGGCTATGGGTTTGACCAGGTAGAGAGGGTATGTCAGATTTCCCCAAATCCTTCCACTCAGTCCAATATTTGCCTGGGTTTTCTGGCGACAGGAGGAATTAAGATCGGCAATCAGCACCTTGATCCAAATGAAGAGATAGCAGTATTCCTGGTTACTGTAAATGAACTAATCAGGATGTTGCAGGAAAATGAGCTATGGCAGGCCATGCATGTGACCACCTGTTATTATGCCCTAAAGAAGCTGGGAAAACTATCCTTAACCTGAAATGAATGGGGATGGGTCACTGCTGAATTTTAAATACGAAGGTAATATTCCCGAACTGCACTACCGGAGCGTTGGGATCCGCATTGAATTTTACCTGTTTGATCTTACGCAGGGCCAGTTCCCGGACTGTTTCATTAGCTGCACTGATGATCGTTGCATCGATAATATTTCCGTGCTGATCCACTTTAATGTTTAACTGGACCAAACCCGGTTCATTGAAATCTCCCTGTTTCCCCGGATATTGAACAATATTACGGCCATTAAGCCGGTAGCTGAGCGAATTTCCTCCGAGTCCCGAAAATACACCCTGGTGGTTAGCTGCAGTCGGATTCCCGTTGACTGCGCCCTGATCGCCTGGTTGTCCAGTCAACCCCTCATTCCTGGAGTCATTGGACGCCCCGGCGTTGTTTCCGCTACCGGAGCTCCGGGCTGCCCCGCCGCTGTATATGGCTTTGGGCCTGGCTGGAGCAGGCTTAGGCGTTACCGGAACATTTCTGGGGACAATTCTGGGCGTTACTTTTTTATTGGTTTCATCCAGGGTTTTTGAAAATGCGGTCTTATTGGGTTTATCCGGTTGCTTGATTACCGGAGCATCCGGATTATCCTGTGTGACGATATCGGGGGGTTTACTGCTGATTTTCGGTGCCGGTCTGGCTCGGGAAATCAAGGGTCTGGCCCGGGAAACAGCTGGTGGATTGGGATTTAGGGGCTGTATATTCCCAGTTCCCTGAGCACTGGTACCCAGATTGATCTCCATGCCCAGGTCCTGGTTGGGTAAGGGAGGTTGGGAAGTAAAACCAAAGAAGATGAACGCTAAAAGCAGGCAACCATGAACACCAAGGGTCCAAGCCAGGGCTTTGACATTTTTCCGGCTTTCGAACTCGCTCATAGGATAAAAAATGCTGAATAAGTCATTTCAAAATTAACGCTTTCGGAGGATTTTATCCATATAACGGTTTTTTTTAACAGAATATTTTGAAGATTGCCCTTACCAGACACCTGTTATCCGGTTATAGCCTTTAATATACGGATTTTTGAAGGGGATCAATGGGCAAAATCCAGATCAAATCTTCCCCTGATTCTTTCAATAGGGGGGTTGAAATAGCCATATTTAAGATCGGGAAATTCTTTCCTGATCAGCTCCATCAGCTTTCGAATTCCGAGTGGTTCACCGGCATCAGTCAGCTTGATCTTTTCCAGGTACCAATCCGGATCAATATTAAAATTCCGCCACTGGATCATACTCAACCTGGTATCCCGGATCAACCTGCGCAAAGATTCATATTCCTCCCGGCAATCTGTTATTCCCGGGAATACGAAATAATTAATGGAAGCCCACCCTCCGGATTCCCGGACCATCCGGATGCTTTTGATGACGTCTGTGAAAAGATAATTGTTTGGGCGGTAATAGGGAATATATATCTTTTCTCTGGCAGAGTTGGTACTGACCCGGATACTGTCCAGTCCGGCTTCACAGAGTTTGCGGACTGCATCCGGCATGCTGCCGTTGGTATTGATGTTCAAACTGCCTTTGGAAGTATGTTTGCGTATCTGCAACAGGGCATCCCTGATGGTTTCCCACATAAGCAGGGGTTCACCTTCACAGCCCTGCCCGAAGCTCACTATCGGGAATGGAGCAGATTGCAGATGCGGTACCGCAAATTCCACGATCTCCTCCACGGTTGGTTTAAACATCAACCTGTCCTGGGGGGATGCGATTTGTTCTTCAGCAGGTTGAAAGGAAATACAACCGATGCAGTTGGCGTTACAAGCAGGAGAGGTTGGCACCGGGCACTCCCACCTGCCCAGGAAAAAATTCCGTGCCGCAGGACAGTGATAAGTCAGGGCGCAATTTTCCGCCAGATGCCTTACCAGGCGATTATCCGGATAAGCCATCAGAAATTTTTCAGTACCTGACCTCACCAGATCATCGTTAAATCCGGCAGTTTCCTGGCGGATATCCTGCTCAATCCGGATCGCTGTAACCACAAAACGGTCATTCAGCCACCCTGCAGCAGTATAACAAAATAAAGGCAGGGTGGGAGCCTGGGACAGGGTTTCATAGGCAGACAAAAAAAGCCCTGTGTAAGCGGGAGGGATGAAAGCAGCCACGGCCCATCCTTTGTCACATAACCGCATTTCACCGGTCCGGGTATCTATTCCGATACCCCTTCGTCCGGGAAGCTCATAGATCTGCCCGCCTTCCGGAAGCGGTATCCAGTCCCCCGGAGGGACCGGCCACGCATCTCGTCCACTGCGCCCAGTGGCCAGCAGGGTCCTGTCTTCATAAATATGACCTTTTCCATCAGTATATAATAAATAAGGTACTTGATCTTTCATCGGCAAAAAATAATCATCATTTATCCTGGGATAGGAATAATGCACAATATTGACAAAACAACGTTTCTCCCTTCATGGAGGACTCCTCCAGGACTTCTACCTGGATCACCTGGTTGTTTTTAAGATCCAGAGTAAGCAGGTTGTTTCGCAAAATTACATTATTGAAACTGGACCAGGGTTGGAAACGGGAATGATACCCATTATCGTAGTACATGCCCTTTTCATTGAATTTTATCTGAATTTCCTGCTTGGATTGCTTTTCTATCCAAAGTAAAATGGATCCCACAAGCAGGAAAACCAGGGGGATGATTCCCAGCAGATCTTTTTTCTCGACAAATAATGTCAATCCGGCAAACCCCAGCAGGAAAAGGAAAGATATCCTTGCAAACCGGTGCAGATTCCTCCAGGAATGGAACTTTTCCGGGGATACCAAGGCCAGGGCAATCGCTATAATTCCGCAAAGGCAAAAGCCCCCCCCAATCAGGGGAATCAGTACAGGGCGCCAGGGCGGAGCAGCAGAAAAGAGGGTATTGAATCCGCTTCCCAAAAAAACAAAGCCGGAAACTGCCTGGATCCAACGGCCCAGTACCGATATTTTTTTAAGCCCTGAGGGAGCCGCATGAAACTGGTAAAATTCCATCATAGACATCAAATTCAGTAACCTGGCAAACTGCCGGGCAACCTTTTATCCCGACGATCATCCGGATCAGCCCTTCTTCGATCCAAGCTGAAAATGGTTTGATAGGTCCAGACTGGGAATCAATGGCTACTGACCAACAGGTTGCATAGCCGGAACAGCACCCTGGCCCCCACCATGACATCCCAGTCATCATGTCTATAACTTACTTCTACCAGGTCGAAGCCGATCAGGGTCCTCCCACTATTCAAAATGGATTTCAGCAGGAAGAATATTTCCTGGATATCGAATCCTCCGGGCACCGGTGTACCGGTATGGGGACAAAGTTTCGGATCAAGGCCATCAATGTCAAAACTCAGATGGACTTTTGCTGGGAGCCCGGAAATGATGTCTTCGCAAATGGACTTCCAGGTTTCCCCGTTAAAAATCCGTTCCTTGATCTGCGCATCATTAAACGATACTATCCGGTTATTGCTATCCATAATCCGCTGGGATTCTTCTTCGCAAAAATCTCGGGTTCCGGCCTGTATGAGTTTTTTAAGCTGGGGAACCTCTTCCAGGGCATTGTACATCACAGAAGCATGTGAATAAGTAAATCCCTGGTAGGACCTGCGGAGATCACAGTGGGCATCTATCTGTAGAATTCCGAAATCACCGTATTTTTCACCTATTGCCTTAAACAAACCGAGGGATACACTATGGTCTCCCCCTACCAATCCGAGCAGTTTGCCATTGCCGAGTATCTCCCGGGACTGCTTGTACACCCATTCATTCATTTTAAAACAACCTTCGTTGATCTCGCGATGGGATTTTTTCAAGTATTCATTGTCATTAATTTTACCTCCTTCATGCAGCAGATTAATGCATAATTCAGCTTCTTTACGCAGATAATCGCTGCGCAACAGGAGGTGCTTGTCCGGATATGACATAAAGAAACCCTGCTTCCAGCCATTATCGCTTTCCAAATCCAATACATCGATTTGTTTGGATGCCTGGAAAATATGTTCAGGTGCGCGAGCAGTACCAGTCCGGAAGGAGACCGTGACTTCCCAGGGCACAGGCAACAGAATCAGGCGGGCATTCTCTGCATGAAAAGGCAGACTGAAAATATTATTGTGAAAAAGGCCAGGCCCGCTGGAATTATATGGATCGATAGCCATCTATATCTTAAATTGCAAATATACTGAAGCGTATGCAGACAAAGGTCCATCAGCCTAAATGGGTAATTTCAATCCTGCAGAAGGATATGGTACAGCAATTACGAATGAATTGGGTTTTTTTTGGTTTCATTTTTTGTATTATTCCAGGGGTAATCACAGCCCAGATCAGGACAGTTCCCCTTCATGATACTTCCTATTACAAGACCTTTGAAAAATATCTGATAGTCCATAGCTTTTTGACCAGTAAATATACCAGTCTTGGATTGACGGGTTACACCAATTCAGAAAATATCCGGTACATGCCAAATACCCCCCTGTCAGTCGGCTTGGGCGTTACCTATAATTTCCTGACCCTGAACCTGGGTGTTGGTCTTGGGTTCCTGAATAATAATTCCGAAGAATTTAACACTAATTATCTGGATCTGCAGACCCATATTTATATCCGTAAGGTATCCCTTGATCTGTATGGACAATTCTACAAAGGGTATTATCTGCCGGGTACAGTAATACCCCAATATACAGGGAAAAATTATTTTCGTCCGGATCTTAATGTTAATTTTTTAGGTATTGCAGGATATTATATTTTCAATTCCGGACATTTTTCCTACCGGGCTTCCCTTGTTCAGGATGAATGGCAGAAGAAATCATCAGGATCGCTGTTACTGGGAGGGGAGATTTATTATGGGTCTATTTATGGGGATAGTGACCTGATTCCAGGGAACCTGCAGGCTGGATATTCCACCCAAAAGATTCACAGGGTCCATTTTTTTGAAATTGGACCTGGAGCGGGGTATGCGTATACTTTTGTCTTTCAACAGCATTTTTTCCTAACCGGAGCGATTAACCTGAATGCGGCATTCGCCTATAATAGGGAATTCGGGATCAGTACGGCATTCCGGATAGGCATTAATCCGAATTTCACCTACCGGGCCATTGCTGGGTATAACGGGAATCGGTGGGCGATTAACCTGTCCTGGATCAATAATCAAATCTCATTTGCTGGCCTTTATTCAGGAGAATCTTACCGGATCAAGACAGGGATGTATAACCTGACGGTGAATTACCGGTTCAAACTGGAAAGACGGGTCAGGCGGAAAATCAATCACATAACTGATAAGATAAAGCAACTCATACCCAATATCCGATAGTTTATAATCCCGGTATAGCTTTTTGTATTAATTTTGAGTGGTATTTCCACATAAATTAAATCATGAAAAAGTCTAATATAGTCCTGCTGGTCCTGATCGCTGTGACGATCGCAGTGATCATCAGCATGGTCGGAGATTTCAGTACTTATGAAACCTTTGCCTCCGCCGCCCGGCAACCCGGAAAGGATTTTCATGTCATCGGAATGTTAGACAAAACCAGGTCCTTGGTTTATGATCCGGTAAAAGATCCCAATTATTTCAGTTTTTATGTAAAAGATAAGGCCGGCGAACTGGAAAAGGTGGTTTACCGGGGAGCAATACCCACCGATTTTGAAAAGTCGGACAAGATCGTACTGGTGGGTAAGATGGACGGTCAGCAGTTCGAATGTTCTTCCATCCTGATGAAGTGTCCATCAAAATACAAAGCGAACCGGAAAGCTGAAAGCCAGCAACTGGATAGTAAATTATGATCCGGTTCAATCAGTCCCATAAACTTCTGCATAAATATTTGGCTTACCTAAAAGGTAGCAAAGCGAGCTGATGGAAACAAAGTATATTGGAGAACATCTGTTGCCCGGGGAGCTTGGTCATTTCTTTGTCCTGCTGGCCTTCGTGGCATCCATTGTCTCCACTGTTTCTTATTTCCTGGCAACCAGATCCCGGGATGCGATCAACGGGTCATCCTGGAAAAAAATGGCCAGGGTGGCCTTTTTTATCCAGGTGATATCCGTTTTTGCCGTCTTCGGTACCTTGTACTATATCATTTCCAACCATTTTTTTGAATACCATTATGCCTGGGAACATTCTTCCAGGGCACTTCCGGTAAGGTACCTCCTGGCCTGCTTCTGGGAAGGCCAGGAAGGCAGTTTCCTGCTGTGGACGGTCTGGCATTGTGTGCTGGGTACCATCCTCATCCGCACAGCCGGGGAATGGGAGAATCCGGTAATGACCGTGATCTCCTTTGCCCAGGTCTGCCTGGCTTCCATGCTCCTGGGAATTTATTTCTTTGGGTACAAGGCGGGCAGCAGTCCGTTTACCCTTTTGCGTAATGATATGGCAGGTGCGCCGATCTTTTCAGATCCTGCGTATCTGCAGAAATATATACAGGACGGCAATGGCCTCAATCCCTTGTTGCAGAATTACTGGATGGTGATCCACCCTCCCATATTATTTCTGGGTTTTGCATCCACAATTGTTCCTTTTTCCTTTGCTTTTGCCGGGCTCTGGAAGAAGAATTTCACGGGCTGGGTAAAACCCGCCTTACCCTGGTGCCTGTTTTCAGGGATGGTCCTGGCTACAGGAGTCATGATGGGGGCTGCATGGGCCTATGAGTCTTTGAACTTTGGAGGCTATTGGGCATGGGATCCTGTGGAAAACTCATCCATGGTTCCCTGGCTATGCATCATTGCCGGAATCCATACCGCTGTCATCTTTAAACATACCGGTCATTCCCTCAAAGCCTGCTTTTTCTTTTTCATAACAGCTTTCATCCTGGTGCTGTATTCCACTTTTCTGACCCGCAGTGGCATTTTGGGGACTACATCGGTTCATGCGTTCACCGATCTTGGCATGAGCGGCCAGTTGCTGATTTACCTGTTTGTTTTCCTCATTCCTGCCTATACGCTGCTGATCGCATACCAGCGGCAGATCCCGACCGTAAAAAAGGAAGAAGCCTTGGATTCCAGGGAATTCTGGATGTTCATTGGATCCCTGGTACTCATTATTTCAGCCATTTTTATCCTGGTGATCACTTCCATTCCGGTGTGGAATAAAATCCTGGGCTCTCATTTTGCGGAACCGGTTCATCGCAGGTTTGCCTATAACAGGATCGAGGTGTTCATTGCCATTATCCTGGCCCTTGGTATTGCCATGGTCCAGTATCTGAAGTTCGGAAGTACGCCTGGGGGGTATTTTCGAAAAAACATCCTCTTGCCGACTGCGGTATCCCTGGTAATCGGCCTGCTCATCCTCCTGTTTGGTAAAATCCATTACGACACTTTTGGAAATGGTTTTCTGGCAGCTCTTATCGTCATGATGTTTGCCAGTGTGTACGCCATTGTAGCTAATTTTAGCTACATCCTGTTCATGATCAAGGGGAAGATGCGCTCAGCAGGTCCTTCAGTAGCCCATGCTGGCTTTGGCCTGATGCTTTTGGGCATACTGATCTCCTCCTCCCGGAAGGAGGTCATCTCCCATGACCCCATGGGATTGCTGACCGGGGTTTTCCCGGCTGACAGCAAGGAAAACTCCCGGAACAATATCCTGCTATACCGGAACCTCCCCATGCAGATGGCAGATTATGAAGTAACCTATCTGGGAGATTCGATTTCTACTCCTGACGGGAAGCATTATTACAAAATACATTACATCCGCAGGGATACGGCAACCGGAAAGGTGATAGAAAAATTCAATTTATACCCCAATGCCTTTATTAACCCAAAAGGACAGCAGGGACTGATTTCCAGCCCGGCTTCGAAACATTACTGGACTCATGATATTTATACCTATCTGACCTCGGTCAATGATCCTTCAAAAATCCAGGATACTTCTCAATATTATCCGCACCTGGTGAAGGTCGGGGATACGATTTTTTTCTCCAATGGGTATATGCGGCTGGATGGCCTGGATACTCATCCTGTATCACCCCATTACCAGGCGCAACCTGGGGATATAGCCGTCGGAGCAAAATTAACAGTGTACAGCAGTGACTCTGACATTTTCAAGGTATTGCCTATTTACGTGCTTCGGGACAGTGCCTATGAAAATATCATCCCCGATACCCTATCCCAATTGGGCCTTTTTATCCGCTTTGATAAAATACTGCCTGAACAGCGTAAAATTGAATTATCTATTCGACAGTCAGGAGAACAGAATGACTGGGTGGTGCTCAAAGCCTATGTATTTCATTATATCAGCCTGCTCTGGTTGGGCACTATCCTGATGATCATCGGATTTGCCATGAGTATTTACAAAAAAATCGTACCCAGAAAGCAGAACCCCGTTAAACCAATACTATGAACCGACCTTTGCGTATCATCCGGGAATTGATTTTCCTGACTTTCAGCATGCTGATCGGTATTGGATCTTTTGGCCAGCAGGTAAGGCCAGATCCGTGGAATGCCAGCCAGCTGATGGATCCGGGAGCACTGGCCATGCTCATGAAAGCTAAGGGTTCACTGCCCTTAGTGCTGGATGTGGGACCTGCCGGACAAATCCTTCATGCCCGGCAAATGGGCCCTGCCCATGAAGCAGCCGGAATGGCAAGGTTGGGAAAAACCCTGGCTAAGGTACCCCGTGACAAAGAGATTGTGGTATACTGCGGATGCTGCCCATTCAATAAATGCCCCAATATCCGCCCGGCATTCCTTTTGCTTCAACACCTGGGGTTTACCCGGATATTTGTCCTGGACCTATCCCATAATCTGAAAGCAGACTGGATAGACAAAGGGTATCCCCTTCAGTAATCTCTGTTCAAATGAATTTCATCCCTATTCTTGGGTATATTGCGGCGGTCTTTACTACCGGGTCATTCCTTCCACAGGCTGTGGAGACCATTCGTACCAGGGACACAGAAGGTATTTCCTTCTATATGTACCTGTTTTTAGTAGCCGGGCAGCTCATGTGGGTGGTGTATGCTTCCTTTACCCGGGATTACCCCCTGCTAGCTGCCAATGCCATCACTTCCATATTGGCCATGATCATTCTCTATTTTAAGATCAGGTTTCCAAAGCATCAGCCAAAGGATTAAGGCAAATATTTGACTTTCAACAAGCTGAATTAATTCCGGGCTACCCCACGAAATCCTTTCCAAACCATTGGAAGGACATGTTTTAGATCAATTTCTCACCACCAGATATCAAATCGGGTAAGGGACCGTTTCCATTAAGGGTTGATTTTGTAATTTTACAACTGGTGATCTTGGGTGGAACATATATTAAATGGATTTGTTTTGTATGCGGTTTCCTGCTAGTCGGGTTGGTTTATCCCCATGCATTGAAAGCCCAGGTAATTCCCGGAAAGGATACTATTCAGGTTTGGACCATAGTACAGGGTTCAGATACCTTTCCGCTGGTTAATCTGGATGAAGTGGTTATTTCATCCAGAATGCCTCACCGATTCCGGGCCAGGATGGAACAATGGTCCAAACTGAGGAATGCAGTGTATACTACTTATCCATATGCACGGGAAGCGAGTGCGATTCTCCTGAATGTAGCTGTCCACCTGGATTCCCTGAAGGGCAAAAGAAAAAAAAAGGCCTACCTGGCCGCAGAAGAGCAACTTCTTAAAAAACAGTTCGGTGGCCCCCTGGAAAACCTGACCATATATCAGGGTAAGATCCTGATGAAGCTGATCTCCAGGGAGACAGGATCAAACTGTTATGCCATTATCCGGGAATTGCGCGGGGGGTTTTCTGCCCGGTTCTGGCAAACGGTGGCTTTTTTCTTTGACAGCAACCTGAAAACCGGGTACGACCCCCAGCAGGATAGTGATATAGAAATGATTGTCAGGGAAATTGAATACAATAATTATTACCGTAGCTATCATTTTAATTGATATCCAGGTCCATATTATTTCTTTATAATCATCCCGGTAGGTAAACTGCTTCTTTTCTATTATTTTAGCCCGGCATTATTCCCATTATGATGAAAATTGACATTCTGGCCATTGCTTCTCACCCGGATGATGTAGAGCTTTCCTGTGCAGGGACCCTGATGGTCCATAAGGCCATGGGGAAAAAGGTAGGGGTACTGGACCTGACCAGGGGGGAATTGGGCACCAGGGGAACTGTTGATTCCCGGAAAAGGGAAGCGCGGGCAGCTGCTAAAGTGTTAGGATTAACTATCCGGGAAAACCTGGGATTGGCTGATGGATTCTTTGAAAATGACCGCATTACCCGCCTAAAATTGATCCGGATGATCCGGAAATACCAACCTGATATTATCCTGGCAAATGCCCCCCAGGACCGACATCCGGATCATGGCCGGGCTGCCCGCTTAATTACAGAAAGTTGTTTTTTATCTGGACTGCTAAAGATCAGGACCTCATTGCAGGGTAAACTCCAGGAAGCCTGGCGTCCATTACAGGTATTTCATTTTATCCAGGATCGCTATCTTAAGCCTGATTTTGTGGTGGATATAACCAATATGGCAGAGAAAAAATGGGAGGCCATCCGATGTTACCAGACCCAGTTCCTGGCAGCCCGAAAAGAAACAGTGCAAACGTATATTTCCACCCCGGAATTCTTTAACAGCGTAATTCACCGGGCAGCAATGATGGGCAAGATGATTGGGGTTAAATACGGGGAGGGTTTTATTACTGAAAAGATGGTTGGGGTAAGGAGCCTGTATGATATGATTTTGTAATTTGTCTCGTATAAACCTTTAAACATGACATTTTTAATCCGTTTTATCCGGACAACCCTGGTGGGTTCATGGCTGATGATTACCGGAATAACCGGTATTTATGCACAGGGAAGGACTGATTTCCGATTGACGCATAAAATCGATTCCCTGGTTAAAGGCTTTCCAGGTACGGTGGGTATTTATATTAAGAACCTGAAATCGGGAGAAACAGCAGTCTTCCAGCCGGATTCCATTTTTCCCACCTGCAGCATGATCAAAGTACCGATCATGATCACCCTGTTCAATCGCATTGAACACGGAGCGTTAAGCTACCAGCAAAACATGGTATACCGGGATTCTATGCTGATTAAGGGGGTGGATATCCTGGGTGGATTTAAAGATAGCGCCACTATCCTGCTCAGCAAACTGGTTTTACTCATGATCACGGAAAGTGATAATACCGCAGCAGTTTGGTGTCAATCCCTGGCCGGAGGAGGAATTGCCATCAACCACTGGTTAAAGAGTCATGGATTCGTCCATACCCGGGTGAATTCCAGGACTCCTGGCCGGAGTGCTGCCTGGAATTTATATGGTTGGGGTCAGACTACCCCCAGGGAAATGGCGCGCCTGGTCACCCTGATCAGGGAAGGCAAACTGGTCAGTCCTGCAGCCAGCGAACGAATGTACCGGAACCTGATCCGGATCTATTGGGATGGAGAAGCCCTATCCCAGATCCCACCATACGTCCAGGTAGCCTCAAAACAAGGTGCTGTAGATGATTCCCGCTCAGAAGTGGACCTGGTGAATGCCCCTCACGGTGATTATGTATTTTGTATCATTACCAAGAACCT
>Ga0307374_10012450_pt1 | contig 11918 bp, 9 predicted proteins | sample OX3MG_FD_202532 | JGI IMG/M metagenome (GOLD analysis project Ga0307374, IMG submission 202532) | Soil microbial communities from Risofladan, Vaasa, Finland - OX-3 | ecosystem: Environmental > Terrestrial > Soil > Coastal area > Acid sulfate soil | place: Finland: Risofladan, Vaasa | collected...
CGGGTGACGACCCCGGCGTTGGCCCGGCTGCGGACCGATCCGACCGAGCGCAGGCCCCGACGGGCGAGCTCGAGGGCGGTGGCGAGGCCGATGCCCGAGTTGGCCCCGGTGGTGAGCGCCACCCGTGAGCCCGTCACCCGGACGCCCGCCCCGGCACGCGGCACACCCGTCCCCGGCTCAGCTCGGCGCCGCGGGCGGCGGACCCGGGGCCGGAGGTGGAAGGACCCCGGCGGCCGACTGCTCCCGGGCGAGGAACGAGCCGAGCTCCGAGATCGTGCTCATGAGCGACGCCGGGAACACCACCGTCGAGTTCTTGTCGACGGCGATCTCGATCAGGGTCTGGAGGTTGCGGAGCTGCAGTGCGAGCGGGTGCGCCATCATGGTGTCCGACGCATCGCCCAGGGATGCCGCAGCCAGTGCCTCGCCCTCCGCGGCGATGATCTTGGCCCGCTTCTCCCGTTCCGCCTCCGCCTCCTTGGCCATCGCCCGCTTCATGTCCTCGGGCAGCTGGATGTCCTTCAGCTCCACGAGGGTGACCTCGACGCCCCACTCGGTGGCGGTCAGCTCGAGGATCTCGCTGATGTCCACGTTGATGCGGTCCGTCTCGGCCAGCGTCTCGTCGAGGGTGTGCTGACCGACCACCTTGCGCAGGGTCGTCTGGGCGATCTGGTCGATGGCGGCGCTGACGTTCTCGATGGCGACGATCGACTTCACCGCGTCGATCACCCGGTAGTACGCGACGGCGGCGATGTCGACGCTCACGTTGTCACGCGTGATGATTCCCTGGGACTGGATGGGCTGCGTCACGATCCGCAGCGACACCTTGGTGAGCCGGTCGATCACCGGCACGATCACGTGCAGCCCGGGCTCCCGGGTGCCGATCACCCGTCCCAGCCGGAACAGGACGCCCCGCTGGTACTGCGTCACGATCTTGAGCGCGGCGGCCAGCAGGAACACGACGGCCACCCCGGCCGCGACCAGCCCGATGACGACGCCCGTCACCGTCCGGCCCCCGGATACAGCTGGGTGGGATGCCACGGTGTCGTCACCCTTCGAACCTAGGAGCGGAGCGCCGTCCTGCACAGGGTCCAAGGGCAGGTTCGCGCACCCGCCGTCTCGGCCGGGCCATGCCCGCCGCCCCGTCCTCCGAACTACGGACCTTCGGCCCTGTTCTGAGGGGGGACCCCTGCGTACCCTCGAACGGGAGGCCGGGCGCGGTGGGGCTTCCCGGAGACCGGGCAGCGGACAGCGCCGCGGGCCCGCACGAGCCAAGGAGGCCACGATGGCCGTAGTCGAGGATGTCGCAACGGACGGGAAGACGGCGGGAGGCGTGTTCGTGGCCCCCGGCCAGCCGGGGAGCCTGGTGGACGTGAAGCCCCGGTACGAGAACTTCATCGGCGGGCACTGGGTGCCGCCGACCAAAGGCCTCTACATGCCCAACGTGTCCCCGGGGACCGGTCACGCCTTCACCGAGGTGGCCCGGTCGAGCGCCGAGGACGTGGAGCTGGCGCTCGACGCCGCCCACGCCGCCAAGGACGCCTGGGGCGAGTCGTCGCTCGCCGAGCGGGCGGCCGTGCTCCACGCCGTGGCCGACGCCATCGAGGCCAACCTGACCATGCTGGCGGTGGCCGAGAGCTGGGAGAACGGCAAGCCGGTGCGCGAGACGTTGGCGGCCGACATCCCCCTGGCGGTCGACCACTTCCGGTACTTCGCCGGGGCCACCCGTTCGCTCGAGGGCCGTTCGACCGAGATCGACAAGGACACCGTCGCCTACCATTTCCACGAGCCGCTGGGCGTTGTGGGCCAGATCATCCCGTTCAACTTCCCGATCCTGATGGCCGCGTGGAAGATCGCCCCCGCGCTGGCCGCCGGCAACTGCACGGTGGTCAAGCCGGCGTCGCCCACTCCGTGGTCGATCCTGAAGCTGGCCGAGGTGATCGGGGACATCGTCCCCCCCGGGGTGCTCAACATCGTGACGGGACCGGGCGGTGAGATCGGCAAGGCGCTGGCCTCCAGCCCGCGCATCGCCAAGATCGGGTTCACCGGTGAGACCACGACGGGTCGGCTCATCATGCAGTACGCGGCGGAGAACCTGATCCCGTCGACCGTGGAGCTCGGCGGCAAGTCGCCCAACATCTTCTTCGCCGACGTCATGGACCAGGACGACCGGTTCCTGGACAAGGCGATCGAGGGGCTGGTCCTCTACGCCTTCAACAAGGGTGAGGTCTGCACGGCCCCGTCCCGGGCGCTTGTCCAGGAGTCGGTCTACGACCGGTTCATGGAGCGCTGCCTGGACCGGATCGGCCGGATCACCCAGGGAGACCCCCTGGACCCGACGACCATGATCGGGGCCCAGAACTCGGCACAGCAGCTCGAGAAGATTACCGGCTACGTCGACATCGGCGTCCAGGAGGGCGCCGAGGTCCTGATCGGCGGCGAGCGCGCGCCCCTCGGCGGCGAGCTGGTGGACGGCTACTACTTCGAGCCGACGGTCATGAAGGGCCACAACGGCATGCGGATCTTCCAGGAGGAGATCTTCGGCCCCGTGCTCGCCGTCACCACCTTCACCGACGAGGCGGACGCCGTGCGCATCGCCAACGACACCCTCTACGGGCTCGGCGCCGGCGTGTGGACCCGAAACGGAAACCTGGCCTACCGCATGGGGCGGGCGATCAAGGCGGGTCGCGTCTGGACCAACTGCTACCACCTCTACCCGGCGGGCGCGGCGTTCGGGGGCTACAAGATCTCGGGCGTCGGCCGGGAGAACCACCAGATGATGCTGGAGCACTACTCCCAGACCAAGAACCTGCTCGTCAGCTACAGCGACGAGCCCCTCGGGTTCTTCTGACCGGGCCCGGGGCACCGCGGTGACCGGTCCGGTGGTGGCGGACGGCGGCGCGGATGTGGGGACGGCACGGGTCGTCGCCACGCCGGCGGCGCTCGAGGCCATCGGCCGGGTGGTGGCCGAGCGCGGGCCGATCATGTTCTTCCAGTCCGGCGGCTGCTGCGACGGGAGCCTGCCGATGTGCTTCGACGAGGGGGAGTTCACCCTCGGCGACCACGACGTTCTGCTCGGGACCGTCGGGGGCTCCCCCTTCTACATCGACCATCGGCAGTTCGAGGCCTGGGCGCACACGCAGCTGATCCTCGACGTGGGCGCAGGCGAGCCCGAGGGGTTCTCCCTCGCCGCCGGTGCGGACCGGCACTTCATCGTCCGCTCGCGGGTCTTCGGACAGGACGAGCTCTGCACTCTGGAGGGCCGGGAACCGGCGACGTGACCGGAGGCCCCCGGCCGCCGCGCCGCGGGTGACGCCGACGGCCGGTCCGGCGACCCGGGCCCGCGGCGCGGCGGCAACACGTGGTGCCCTCGACGCCGCCGGTCGGACACGTTGACCGGCGCGGGGGAAGGGCGTAGGTTCGCAGGTAGAAGGAGGACCCGGATAGGTGTACCTGACGCTGTCATCGCCCGGCGGATGTCCTGGACGTTCCGGGCGGATCGAGCGACGGGAATCGATCGACGGCGCCTTGGTTGGGACGGGCCTGGAGCCTCCCGACGGCATCGGGCACCGCGGTCGACGGACGCAATCCGGATAGGGATCATGTCACTCCGTTCCATCGAAGACGCCTCGAAGCTCCGGCGGATCATCGAGGCGATGCTGCTCATCGGTGCCGATCTCGACCTGCCGGGCATCCTCCGGCAGGTCATCGAGGAGGCGTGTTCGATCACCGGGGCCCGCTACGGGGCCATCGGCGTCCTCAACAGCGAGCGGTCCGGGCTCTCCGAGTTCATCACCGTCGGACTCGACCCCGATGCGGAGCGGCTGATCGGTCGTCGGCCGAAGGGCCTCGGCATCCTGGGACTCGTCATCGACCATCCGGAACCGATCCGCATCGCGGACCTGAGCGCGCACCCCAACCGGTACGGGTTCCCGCTCGACCATCCCCCGATGACCTCGTTCCTCGGTGCGCCGATCAAGGTCCGCGAGGAGGTGTACGGCAACCTCTACCTCACCGACAAGATCGGCTGGTCCGAGTTCACCAACGACGACCTGGTGCTGCTCGAGGCGCTGGCGCTGTCGGCGGGCATCGCCATCGAGAACGTCCGCCTCCACGAGAGCACCAAGGAGGCGGCGGTCCAGGACGACCGTGAGCGCCTCGCCGGTGACCTGCACGACCGGGTGATCCAGCGGATCTTCGCCGCCGGGCTCACGCTCCAGGGGATCGCAGGCGCCACCCGCGAGCACGGGGAGGCGGAGCGGCTGGCCGACGTGATCGCGAGCCTCGACGACACGATCAAGGAGATCCGGTCGACGATCTTCGAGTTGAGCCTCCTGGGTTCCGAATTGGGCGTACGGACGCAGGTCACGAAGCTCGTGCACGAACTGGCGGACATCGTCGGCATCCCCGTGCGGCTGACCTTCGCGGGTCCCGTGGACGCGGAGATCTCGGACGAGGTGACCCAGCACCTCCTCGCCACGCTGCGCGAGGCGGTCACCAACGTCGGACGGCACGCCGAGGCGAGCGAGGCGAGCGTCGTGCTCAGCGTGGAGGGGAGTCTCTGCCGGCTCCAGGTGAGCGACGACGGCAAGGGCATCGGAGGAACCGGCACGCTGGGCGGGGGCCACGGTCTCACCAACCTCCGCGGACGGGCGGAAAAGCTGCACGGACACCTGGACGTGACGGGCAACGCATCGGGGGGGACGACGGTGGACTGGCAGGTGCTCGCCCACTGACGGCATCGGTCGGCCACCGCACCCCCGTCCGGGGTGGGTGCCCGGCCCCGGCGATCCACCCGTGGCCTCGGGCGGACCGGGCTCGGCTACCCGTCGGTGGGGGGACGGCGGGCTGGGGGCGGGAGTGCCCCGTGGTGGCTCCACCGGGCGGCCAACCGGTTGACGCGATGGGCACGTCCACGCCGGAGGGGCACCTCGGCGATGGGGGTCACGGACCGGTAGAAGACGTACTTGGCGGCCTCCACGGACACCAGGTAGGCGACGACGAACGCAGCCAGCACGCCGAAGAACGCCGGGGGGAGCGGGGCGAACCCCAGCGTGTGGCTGAGCGGGCTCTGCGGGATCAGGGCGCCGACGGCCACCACGGCGATCACGGAGGTGCGCAGCGGGCGGGACGGCCTGCTCCGGAAGAACGGGACCCGCCGCGTGCGGATCACGAACACGATGAGGGTCTGCGTGGCGAGGGACTCGACGAACCAGCCGGACCGGAACTCCGGTGCACGGGCGTCGAAGACCGACAGCAGGACCGCGAAGGTGGCGAAGTCGAACACCGAGCTGATCGGTCCGAAGCGGACCATGAACCGGCGGATGAAGCCGATGTCCCAGTGCGACGGGCGGGCGAGCTGCTCCTCGTCGACCCGGTCCGTGGGGATGGTCATCTGGCTCGTGTCGTAGAGCAGGTTGTTGAGCAGGATCTGGAAGGGGAGCATGGGCAGGAACGGCAGGAATGCCGCGGCCACGGTGACGCTGAACATGTTGCCGAAGTTGGACGACGTCCCCATCAGGACGTACTTGATGGTGTTGGCGAAGATCCGGCGGCCTTCGCCGACGCCGTCGGCGAGCACCCCGAGGTCGCGCTCGAGGAGGATGATGTCCGCCGCATCCTTGGCGACGTCCGTTCCCGAGTCGACCGAGATCCCCACGTCCGCGTGGTGGAGGGCGAGCGCGTCGTTGACGCCGTCGCCGAGGAAGGCCACCGCGGAGCCGGCGCGCCGCTGGGCGCTGACGATGCGCGCCTTCTGCTCGGGGCTGATCCGGGCGAAGATCGTGGTGCCGCCGACCGCAGCGGTCAGCCCGTCGTCGTCGAGGCCGTCGAGTTCGGCGCCGGTGAGCGTGCCGGCCGTGTCGATCCCGAGCTGCCGGCACACGGTCTGGGCGACCACGGGATTGTCGCCGGTGACGACCTTTACGGCGATGCCGAGCTCGTCGAGGCGGGCGATGGATGCGGCGGCGGACGGCTTGGGTTGGTCGAGGAAGACCAGGTATCCGGCGAGGACCAGGTCGTGCTCGTCGTCGACGGTGAGCGCCGTCAGCTCACCGGCCGGCCGCGTGGCGACCGCGACCACGCGGTTGCCGGCGCGGAACTCCCCGTCGAGGACGCGCCGTGCCCCGTCGGGAACGTCGGTGCAACGGGCGAGGACCGCCTCCGGGGCGCCCTTGGTGACGAGGAGGCGCCCTCCCTCACGGTCGGTGAGTACGGACAGGCACCGGCGCTCGTGGTCGAAGGGGGCGACGGCGACCCTGCGGAACCCGGCGGCGCGCTCGACGGTCACTCCGGGTGCCTCCCAGAGGGCGACGTCGAGGGGGTTGCCGCCCACCGCGCCGCCCTGGCGCGGAGTGGCCTCGTTGCACACGAGCCCGAGGGTGAGGACGTCCGGGCTGGCCGCGCCGTCCGGGTCGATCGACCGCTCGAAGCTGATGTGCCCGTCGGTGAGCGTGCCGGTCTTGTCGGTGAACAGCACGTCGATGTCTCCCAGGTCCTCGATGCACACGAGCCGTTTGACCAGCACGCCCTTGTCGGCCAGTCGCCGGGACCCGGTGGCCAGGCTGGTCGACACGACCGCCGGCAACAGCTGCGGGGTGATGCCCACGGCGACGGCCAACGAGAACAGGACGGCATCGATGATCGGTCGTCCCAGCGCGACGTTGATCACGAAGATGGCGACGCTGAGCACCCCGCCGACCGTGGCCAGCAGTCCCGAGAAGCGGGTGAGCCCGATCTGGAACTCCGTCTGGGGGTGGCGCTCGCCGAGTCCGAGGGCGATGCGCCCGAAGCGGGTGGCCGCGCCGATCGCCACGACCACGGCGTCGGCCGCTCCCTCGTGGATCACCGTGCCCATGAACAGGCACGACGACAGCTCCGCGAGAGATGCGCCACCCCCCACCGGGTCGGCGGACTTCGGGGCCGGGGCGGACTCGCCGGTGAGGATGGACTCGTCGCACTCGAGACGGTCGGCCCCCAGGACCCGCAGGTCGGCGGGGACGATGGAGCCGACGCCCAGATGGACGATGTCGCCGGGCACGAGATGGGTCACCTCGATGTCGACCGGGGTGCCGTCACGGGTGACGGCGACGGTGTGGCGGATCTCGGAGTGCATCGATTCCGCGGCGCGCTCCGCCCGGAACTCGTTGGCGAACCCGAGCCCGACGGAGGCGGTGACGATCATGCCGATGATCAGTGCGTCGAGCCCCTCACCGACCAGAGACGACACGGCCGCCGCGGCCAACAGGAGCCACAGCAACGGACTGCGCAGTTGGCGGAGGAGGACCGACCACGCACTCACGTGATGGGTGCGGACGGCGTTCGGGCCGAACCGCTCCCGTCGGGTGGACGCCTCGTCCGTGGTGAGCCCGGAGTCCCGGGTGCCGAGCGCGGCGAGGACCCGTGCGGTCGGCATCGAGGCGACCGCCTCGACGGAGGGTCCGCGATCGGAGTCCGTGAGCGGAGCGGTGCGGGCCACGCTCCAGTATGCGGCGTCCGGCGTTGCTGAAGGAGCCCGTCCCCTTCCCTCCCCTCGCACGGCGGGTCGCCCGCCGGGCCGCGGGCCGCTCGGGACGTATGGCCCTAGGACTTCGGCCATGGCGGGCACACCATTGGTGCTGGACCGTGCGGCCGCGGTGGTGCGTCGCGCGACGAGGCAGGAGGTGGTTCGTGACCGGACCCGACAGCGCAGAACCCGTCCGGCTCGAGGGAGCGCTCGAGCCGTCGCTGAGTCGCTGGCTGTGGCTGGTCAAGTGGCTGCTCGTCCTGCCGCACCTGATCGTGCTCCTGTTCCTGTGGATCGCCTTCGTCGCGGTCAGCGTGATCGCCTTCTTCGCCATCCTGTTCACCGGCCGCTACCCGAGATCGCTGTTCGAGTACAACGTCGGGGTGCTCCGATGGACGTGGCGCGTGTCGTACTACAGCTACGCCGCCCTGGGCACCGACCGCTACCCGCCGTTCACGTTGGCCGACGTCCCCGACTACCCCGCCCACCTCGACATCGCCTACCCCGAGCGCCTCTCGCGGGGCCTGGTGCTGGTGAAGTGGTGGCTGCTGGCCATTCCCCAGTACCTGGTCGTGGGGATCTTCGCGGGCGGGACGGGGATGGCCTGGTCGGGCAACGACCGGACGGCCACCTGGGACTCCGGTGGCCTGATCGGGCTGCTGGTGCTGATCGCCGCCGTCATCCTGGCGTTCACCGGTGGTTATCCCCGATCGATCTTCGACTTCGTGCTCGGACTCAACCGCTGGGTCGTCCGGGTCATCGCCTACGCGGCGCTCATGACCGACCGCTACCCGCCCTTCCGGCTCGATGCGGGCGGGAGCGAGGACGGCGGCGGACCTTCCCTCCCTTCGACGGACCGGACCGGGATCGCTCCGGCAACCGGCGCCCCTACGGCGGCGCGGCCCGGTTGGACGCCCGGCCGGGTCGTCGCCCTGTGCATCGGCTCGGTGGTGGGCCTGGCCTCCATCGGGATGCTCGCCGGCGGCGGGGCCCTGGCCTGGCTGGACCACACGCAGCGCGATGCCTCGGGCTACCTCACGTCGCCCGCCCGGACGTTCGCGACGTCGACGTACGCGATGACCAGCGACCGGATCGACCTCGGGAACACGACGGACGTCGCGCCGTCGTCGATCCTGGGTACGGTGCGGATCCGCGCCACCGCCACCGATCCGGCGGTCCCGATCTTCCTCGGGATCGGTCGCCACGATGCGGTCGACCGCTACCTGAGCGGCGTCGGTCACGTCACGATCACCTCGTGGATCGGGGACGCGACGGTGTACCGGAACCACCCCGGCACGGCGCCCGCCGTGGCGCCGACCGACGTCTCCATCTGGGCGCGGTCCGCTTCCGGAACCGGGACCCGGTCGCTCACCTGGAAGCCGACCGGTGGGGACTGGACCGTCGTGGCCATGCGGTCCGACGGCTCCCGGGGCCTCTCGATCACGGCGGACGCAGGGGCGACCGTCCCGGCACTGGGCTGGATCGACGCCGGTATCCTGGCCGCCGGAGCCATCCTGCTGATCGCCGCGGTCCTGCTGATCACGCTGCCGATCGTCCTCGCCAGCCGACGGCCCGACGGGCCGGCCGATGACCGGGGGACGTCGGAACCGGCAGCTCCCGTCGATCCGCCCCCGACCGTCAGTGCCGGACCGCGTGGCTCCGGCGGCGCACCTGCACAGGCACCGGGACCCCGCCCGTGACCCCGGTCGATGCCACGGGATCGGCCGCGACCGGAACGATCCTCGCGTCCCGGAGCCGTCGTGGCGGCGGCCCGTCCCCGATCCGTTGGTGGAGCGCGGTGAGCGTCGCCAGGACGATGCGGCGGTAGAGCCAGAAGAAGAAGAGCGCCAGCGGAAGCTCCCCGGCCAATCCGGTGAGCAACGTGAGCCACTGGTCGCGGTGGCCGAGGGACGTGACGATGTCGAACCAGGCGTCGCAGAGGAAGAGCGTCCCCGCCACGAGCGCCGTCGTCGCCAGGACCTGGCGACGGAACCACGTCGCCCACGCCCCGTACGCGAGGACGCCGAACAGGGCGACGTCGAACCCGGTCCACACGAGGTCCCAGTGGCCGGCGTCGTACCGGGGTGGCAGTGTGAGCCCGAGGAACACCGCCCAGCCGATCAGCGATATGGCCGCCACCAGCAGGAACGTGGACAGGACCCGGGTGGGCCGGGACAGGGCCAGATGGAGGTGTCGGGTGCGGGTGTCACCCGTCCCGCGGATCCCCGTCCCCGCAGTCGGCCGGACCTCGTCCATGGTCCCAGCGTCGCGCCGGTGCGGCCGGGCGGCGCAGGGCCGTAGGTCACATCGCCGGCGGCGGCGTGCGGGGCGACCCGGGGGTCAGGCCTCCATCTGGCGGGTGACCGCCTCGATCGCGGTGATGAACTCGTCGACCATCTCGTAGACGACGGTGGCGGCGGGCTTGGTCTCGTTCATCGTCCCGACGACCTGGCCCACGAAGTAGTTGGCCAGCTTCTCGGCGCCCGAGCCGGGCTTGACCGCGCCCCGGTCGATGCGCTGGATCGCCCGCGCCGTCAGGATCGGCTGCAGCGGCATGCCCAGCGGCGCCGGGTGGGTCGGGTCGTCCCACTCCTCCGTCCAGGCCGACTTGAGCATCCGGGCCGGCTTGCCGGTGCGCGACCGGGACCGCACGGTGTCGGCGCTGGTGGCCTCGAGCATCTTCGCCTTGACGGCCGGGTGCGTCTCGGCCTCGTCGGTGGTCAGCCAGACCGAGCCGCACCACACACCCTGGGCCCCGAGCGCCATGGCCGCCGCCATCTGGCGACCCCGCCCGATTCCTCCGGCGCCGAGTACGGGCACGGGCGCCACCGCGTCCACCACCTCGGGGATCAGGACCATCGAGCCGATCTCGCCGGTGTGCCCCCCGGCCTCGCCGCCCTGGGCGATGATGATGTCGACCCCGGCCTGCACGTGGCGCTCGGCGTGCACCGCCTTGCCGGCCAGCGCCCCCACCAGGCGCCCCTCCTCCTTGCACCGTTCGATCATGTGCGGGGGCGGTGATCCGAGCGCATTGGCCACGAAGACGGTCCGGTGGGCGAGAGCGATGTCGAGCTGGGGCCCGGCGGACAGCGCCGAGAAGGGCGCGGGGGTGTCCTCCCGCATGCGGAACACGCCGCCCTTGGCGTCGTCGGGCAGCTCGGGCACGTCGTAGCGCTCGAGGATGTCGTTGACGAACTCCCAGTGCTCGGCGGGGATCATGGCGGCGATGTCCGCCGCCGTGTAGCCGCCACCCTCGTCGCCCGCGTACTTGGCCGGGATGATCAGGTCGACGCCGTAGGGCCGGTCGCCGACCTCGGCCTCGATCCAGTCCAGGTCGATCTCGAGCTGCTCGGGACTGTGCGCCACCGCCCCGAGCACGCCGAGCCCGCCGGCCCTGGTGACCGCGGCCACCACGTCGCGGCAGTGGCTGAAGGCGAGGATCGGCACGTCGATGCCGAGCATGTCCGTGATGTCGTTCCTCATGTCGCACACGCTCCTTCACTCGCGGGCCCCGAGCATCCCATCGACGCGGCGCGCCCCACCAGTCGGGTCCGGGGGGGCGGCCCCGGGGCCGGTGCCGGGCCGGGCGTCCCGCACGCCCAGGGCCGTTCGGCCCTACCCGGTTGGGCGGAAGGCGGTGACCATGGGAGTGGACCGGCCCCCCGGGTCGGCACGGAACGGCGCAGAGGATCGGGGCCGGACATGGGTGGCAGCAGTCGCAGGGGCGAAGTCGCGGGGCGACGGTCGGTGGCCCGCACGGGCCGAGGGCGGCGGTAGCCGGTGTTCCAGGTCCGGATCCACGGCCGCGGCGGCCAGGGCGTGGTCGCCGCCGCGGAGATCCTCTCCATGGCGGCCTTCGACGAGGGCCGCCACGCCCAGGCGTTCCCGAGCTTCGGGTCCGAGCGCATGGGCGCCCCCGTCGTCTCCTACTGCCGCATCGACGACCGGCCGATCCGGAGCCACGAGCCGATCGACGAGCCCGACGCCCTCCTCGTCCAGGACGCCACCCTGGTCCACCAGGTGGACCTCTTCCGCGGGCTGACCCCCGACGCCTTCGTGCTGGTCAACACCTCGCGGAGCTTCGCCGACCTCGGCCTGGCCGAGTTCGCGGCGGGCCACCACCCGGACCGCCTGCTCACCTGTCCGGCCACCGCCCTGGCCCTCGAGCACCTCGGCCGCCCGCTGCCCAATGCCGCGCTGCTCGGGGGATTCGCCGCCCTGACCGGCCGGGTCACGCTCGGGGCGCTCGAGTCCGCCATCGCCGAGCGGTTCCCGGGGCCGCCCGGGGCCGCCAACGTGGCGGCCGCCCGTGCCGCCCACCGGTACGTCGCCGACGAGGTGGAGCGGCTGCAGGCCGGGGAGGTGGTGTCCCGTGCTGCAGCAGATTGAGGGCTCCCAGGCCGTCGCCCGGGCCGTG
>Ga0307374_10012451_pt1 | contig 11918 bp, 10 predicted proteins | sample OX3MG_FD_202532 | JGI IMG/M metagenome (GOLD analysis project Ga0307374, IMG submission 202532) | Soil microbial communities from Risofladan, Vaasa, Finland - OX-3 | ecosystem: Environmental > Terrestrial > Soil > Coastal area > Acid sulfate soil | place: Finland: Risofladan, Vaasa | collected...
GAGTCTGGGGGATTGCTCATCGAATTCCAGCGCGGCTGTTCCCTGTCCCAGTAGCGTCTCTACTTGGTCATACGCATGGACACGCAGCGCCCCGGATTGTTTGGCCCAAACTTCGCTTGCTGCAAGCGCGCCCGCGTACCGCTCGCCACCGATGACTAAGTCCGCTCCGTAACTTCGAATCCGTTCGATCTTTTCCGCCGACGCGACGCTCGGCACAAAGATTCTCGCCGGCTGGCCAAGCCTCCGCGCGGCAAACGCCACGGCTGCCCCATGGTTTCCGCCAGAAGCGGCCACGACGCCCGCGGATGGAATATCGCGAGTAAGGAGGTTCGCAAATGCGCCGCGCGCTTTGAGCGAACCCGAGTGCTGAAGCAATTCGAGCTTGAAGATTAGTGTCGCGCAATCCAAGCCGAACTCGCCGCCTTCGACTTCGACAATTGGCGTTCGGCGTATATACGGTCGAATTACCCGGTCGATGGCTGAGATACTCTCTCGATTAATCGCAGCATTTAGCATCGATTTATCCCGGTGGTTTGGCGCAACTTCCGGTGAGCATGCACGGTGCTTTCGTCAGCCCCGCAACTCGGTGTGCGTCTCACAATAGAGCGTGACTCGCGCCTTCGGATTTTACTTCTTGAAGAGGTCTTCAAATGCTTTGCGGGCGCCATCGGGCCGCGTGGTCGCTGCCGGCGCGGGAGCCGAACTGGTCGCGTAGTTCACCGGGGAAGTATCCTTCTCTACCGTCATTCGAAACTCAAAAAATTTGCATTCATTTTTCGCGTCCTTGCGAGGGATACGTTCAGGAATCGGTTGCGTGCATTCGAACTGCGCGGCGGTATCGAAGTGAACGCATTGCTTGCAACAGTGCATCTCGAAATGGCACTTTGGGCACTGCCCCTTTTGGTCGAAACCCGGCGCCAAAATAGCCCCGCAATTCGAGCACCTCGCGCGCATCACCGTTCCCACCATGCGCGGCGTTCGCGGGCCCATTTGTTCTTGCCGGGGGCGCGGTTCGGCGGCCGGCCGATCGCGTTTTTTTTCATCGCGATCCCGGTCGCTATAGCCCTTATGCTTATACTTCCGCTCCATAAATTTCCTCCGGGGGATGCCCCATAATACTCCGAAACCATTCTGCGAATGACACAATTCCACGCCCGCGATGGGAACTCAGCGTTGTTGCTTGGGCTCTAATCGCGGAGGGATCGTTTGGGCCAAACTTCCGTTAAAACCCATTTGCTTCGATTAAATTTACTTCGACGGCCACCCGAAAAATACTGCCGCCATCCTACTCCTTCGCCCACCTGCGGCAAAAGCCTTCCACAGGCAAGCCCGGCACAATAAATTTTCGCGGCGTCCCCGCAAACTCAAGGAGCGCCTCGGTCGCCAGATAGCCGCTGCGTACTGCGCCTTCCATCGTCGAGGGCCATCCCGTGCAAGTCCAATCGCCAGCGAGAAATAGGCCGGGAGTGCCGATCTCCTGCGACGGGCGCCATGCGTCCGAACCGACGCCCGGCGAGAACGTCGCATGAACTTCTTTTACGACCGTCGCCTTGCGCACCTCGGCCTCGCGTGTAAGCGGCAAAACCTCGTGCATTTCCTTCACGCACAGGTCAATAATTTCCTGGCGGCTCCGCGGAATCAGTTCGTAGGATGCGCTGATTACAAGTTGCAAATACTGTCCATCTCCGCCGCCAGACCCCCCACTCGGGCTATAGAGCAAGGACTTATTGAAAATCCATTGCACCGTGTGATCGAGCAGTGTAAGGAACGGCTTGTCGAGCACATTCCGGTCATACCACAAATGCACTCCGGTGATGGGCGAGGTTCGTAGACGCAGCAGATTTCTAAATATCTCACGATCGCGCATTTCCTCAGGCAAAATCTCGAGCAGGGTGTCGTGCGGCACAGCAGCAATGCAGGCGTCCGCGCGAGCCTCCGTACCGTCATCCAACATCAGTGACTCGAACTTACCATCCACTGTTCGGATTCCGCGCACCACGGCGCGTGTCCGCACTTTCCCGCCCTGCTTCTCAATGGCTTGGCGGCATCCGGAGTACAGATCGCTGAGGGGCACCGACGGGACGCCCAGCACGTATCCGTTGCGATTCGCAAGGAATGCTTTCCAAAAAACTTCAATACCGTAATGCGCGTCGGTGCGATCCAGTTCTTCGTTGAGCGCGCTGACCAAAATAACGCGCCAGAATCGCTGAATGGTTGCCTCCGTCTGGCGATTGCGCAGCAACCACTCCAGCATCGTGATCCCTGTGGCGTCTGGTGGTCTTCCTCCCGCCCGCGCGATTCGCCATATGCCCTCGCCAATGGCGCGCTTGTCGCGATACGCGAGGGCGCCAAAGCGCAAAAACGAAATTCCCATATGAAACGGCGGCGAAAGCAGCGACGAGGAAATCGAACTCACGCGTCCGGTCTTGTCGGCAAAAAACAAACGGTCATAATGCCGGATCTTTGACTCCGCACCGGCCCGGCGATAAAAATCAGCGAGGTTCGTACAGCATCCCAGAGTAACGTGCTGGCAATTGTCCACGTGGCTGCCGTCAGGAAGCGCGTACGACGTCGCGCGTCCGCCCAGATACGGGCGTTTTTCGAGCAACTGCACGCGTATTCCCGCGTCAGCGAGCGCGGTGGCTGCCGACAGGCCCGCCAGTCCCCCGCCAATCACGATCACGGTTTCGCATTGCATTCGTTTCACCAAACCATCCCATGCGGGCGCGCGCCAGAACCCATATTTTTTCGCCGGTCGATAATCGTGCGGGAGGACCGGCGGTTGAAACATCAAAATTCCGCGCTTCGAGTTTTTCGAGGATACCAGAATAAATCCGAGCCATCGCCCAAAGCGCCCCACGGCTATCTTCGCTTACTAGATCGAGAAGATTCCATCCCTCGCGATAGAACCGCCATGCGCGGTCCGCTTCAAAACGCATCAGGGCCGCAGCTTCAGGGCTCGCTTTCCCGCTCGCAAGCTGGCTCGCTTCGCAACCAAATTGCTGGAAGTCTTCCCGCGGCAAATAGACGCGCCCCATCGCAAAATCCCGCGGAATATCGCGCAGAATATTCGTCAATTGAAACGCGATGCCCAGCTTCTCCGCCAGTTCAGGCGCTTGCGGTTCGGAAAAACCAAAGACGCGCAAGCAGCACTGTCCCACCGTGCCCGCGACACGGTAGCAGTATTCTCGCAAGTCGTCGAATGTCTCATAGGAAGTAATCGTGAGGTCCATTTCCGCGCCAGAAATCAGGTCGTGCAGATAGCGCGGCGGGATTTTGTATGTCGCAACCGTGTGTCGAAATGCGGGCCAAACGGCGCCGCCGTCGTCATCTCCTGCCAGCGCCCGATCCATCTGAGCCCGGAGTTCGTTCAGACGCCGCGTTTTCCCCTCCAACGCACCGGGTTCATCGGACACATCGTCAACGCCGCGCATGAACGCATACAGCGCGCACAGCGCGCCGCGTTTCGCGTCGGGCAGCAGCATAAAACCGTAATAGAAATTGCGCGCGGCCGCCCGCGCAATCTTTCGGCAATGGTGGTAGGAAGCGGCTATCGCGGCAGCGTCAGGCATGTCGGCCGGCCAGAGAAGCGTTCTCGGGCTTCTGGCCATCATCATGTGGCGTGCGGAAAGATGAGACAATTCGTGAAATCAGCGCACGACCCAGCAGACGAGCTTGAACTCCGCGATCGAGCGCCGGGCGGCGATGGAGCGTATCGTAACCCATCGACTCAATTGCATCCAAAACGGCGCAGCCGCCGCGATTGAACAACTCCAGATCCACGCGAAATTCCGGCGCTGCTCGGTGGGCCAATGGCGCTCCCGCGGCAAAAAGTGAACGCGTGCGCGCAATCAGGTCCTTCATCAGTCCCACGTAATTGGAGTCAAATTGCTTCGACACAATGTCTTCTTCACTCACTCCATGAACGGCAGCGAGTTCCCGGGGAATATAAATGCGGCTCTTTTCAAGGTCACGCCCAACATCCTGCCAGAAATTCGCAAGCTGCAGAGCCGTGCAAGTCGCATCGGCAAGCTGCTGCCGCTCCGCATCCCGGTAGCCCATGAGGTACAGCACTAACCTGCCCACGGGATTCGCGGAGTAACGGCAATACCCGATCACGTCGTCCCATTTTGCGTAGCGATGTACCGTCTGATCTTGGCGGAATGCGACGAGCAAGTCGCGAAATGGCTCGATTGGAATGTCGCACTCCCGCGCCGTTTCGGCGACCGCGATCAGCACGGGGTGTTTAGCCGCCCCGTGATACGCCCGCAGTAATTCTTGCTCCCACTCATCGAGCAGCTCAATGGCGCGCGTCGGATCCGAAACCTCGTCTCCTAAGTCATCGGCCCAGCGGCAGTATGCGTAGACGTTATAGAAATGCTGGTGCAAGCGCGAAGGAAGCAGCCACGAGGCAACGCGGAAGTTTTCGTAATGGTGGGTCGCCAGCCAGCGCGTGTACCGCTGCGCTTCGGAGGGAGTGCAACCTTCAGCCGGCAACGAGCGCGCTATTTCCAGTTCCTTTTGACCCAGCATGGGAGCGGCGGATTATACCCAGGGATTGACAGCCGTTTTCAGTTCGCCGTTGCGGTGCTTCATGTCTTCAAAAGCGCGCGGCAAATCCGCGAGCGGAATCTCACCGGTGACGAAATCATTGGCGCTCACTTCACCGCGCGCAATCGTGTCCAGCGCTTCGCGAATGAACTGTGGCGTGTGATGGAATGTCGCCTTGATGGTTATCTCGGAATAATGAAGCAGTGCGGGGTCGAACTGCACCTGAGTGCCGTGCGGGCAGCCGCCGAACAAATTCACCTTGCCGCCCTTTCTCACCATTTGCATGGCCCACTGCCATGTGGCCGCCGAGCCCACGGCTTCGATGACGGCATCCGCCCCGCGACCGCCCTCGGTCAGTTGCCGAACCATTTGCACCGGGCTGTCCATCGTTGACACGTCGAATGCCGCATAAGCTCCCAATCGCTCGGCTGCCTGAATCTGGTCCTTTCGTTTGCCCAGAGCGATAACACGCACGTCGCGCGCGGAAAGAGCGCGAATGAACTTCAGTCCAATGGGGCCGCACCCGACAATCACCGCCGTGTCGCCGGGGCGAATGTCCGTTTCGTGAATCCCTCGCAGCACACATGCCAGCGGCTCGACCATTGCGGCATCGCGGAAGCTGACGTGATCAGGGATTTCGAGCAGATTCTGGCGAACGATTCGGCCCGGAATTCGCACATACTCCGCATACGCTCCGTTATTAAACAGCAAGTCCTCGCAAAGATTGGGCTGGCCCTTCCGGCAATAGAGGCATGCGCCGCAAGGAGCCGAATTCGACGGAACAACGCGCATTCCCGCACGAATCGTGCCGTTAACCGACCGCCCTGTTTCTTCCACAACACCCGCCAGTTCATGCCCGAATATTGCCGGCGGATGAATCATCCGCGGGTGCGATCCTTGCTTCCAAACTTTCAAGTCCGTCCCGCACGTCAGGGCCACCTGTACGCGGATCAGGACCTCATCCTCGCCGAGTTCCGGTATCCCGACGCGCTCGATCTTTAAATCTTCGCGGCCGTACAAAACTGCCGCGGTCATCACTCCCATGAAATCCGTCGTCATGAATGCGCAATCACCACTTTCAAAGTAGCATCCACCGGGTGCGCAGCAAGCTGCAACGCCTCGGCGATTTGCTCTGTCGAAAATCGATCGGAAACGAGCTGCGCCAGCGGCAACCGCCGCTCGAACACTATTTGAGCATACTCCTGTTGCTCTGTAATTGATGCGCTATAACTGCCCAGGATTTCCTTTTCTTCAATACCCACGGAAGCTGCGGAAAATTCAACCCGCAGGACAGGATCATTGTGGGCAAAAAGAAGTACTCTCCCGCCAGGCCGCGCTATATCCAACGCTTCGCTAACCAGCTTCGGATGTGGCGCCGCCAGTAAAACGACGTCCGCGCCCCGGCCATGCGTGCGTTCCCGAACCTTCGCCCCTATATCGTCGGATGCCGGATCGAAGGAAGCGGTTGCGCCAAGCCGAAGGCTAGCAGCGCGCCGCCCCGCGAGCGGATCCGTTGTGACTACTTCCGCTCCCTTGAGCCGTGACAAACCTGTCAGCAGCATGCCGATTGGACCTTGTCCAAGGACCACAGCGAATTCGCCTTCTGCAACACGCGCTTTCCAGACGGCTTTGGCCGCGGTGTTCACGGGTTCGATGAACGTCGCCTCTTCGAACGTGATGTCCGGCGGAATTGCCAGCATTCCGCGTTCGACGATCCATGGCATCGCGCGAACATACTGCGCAAAGCCCCCACCGTTCGGCGTGAAACCGGCGGTCAATCCGACCTTTTTATATTGCGGACATTGCGAGAAGAGTTTTCGCTCGCAATAGAAGCACGTCCCGCATGGAACGTGGTGAAAACTAACGACGCGATCTCCGGGTTTAAATTTGCGAACGCCACGGCCCACGCTGACAACCGTGCCCGCCAGCTCGTGACCGAAAATCTGCGGCGCAGGAACAAACCCCTGCGCAATTTTCTTTGTATCCGTTCCGCAAATCCCGCAGACCGCGACACGAAACAGCAACTCGCCTTCGCCAATTTCCGGAATCGGCACTTCTTCGCAAACGACGTTTCCCTTACCGCGATAAACGCCGGCTAGCATTTTGCCGCGGCTTCGATCTTCAAACGGAGCATTCTCGATGTGCGTCGTCGTTAAACTCATGCCCTGGTAGCCTCAGCCATTTCAGTCCGGCGATCCGGCCGAACCCCTAGATATCGTATGTACGCATCCAGAAATTCCGCGAGTTTGGCTGCCGCCCGCTGGCTATTCCGTCCCAGTCGCAGCAGCGCCGGCAATTTGTGCGGCGCGCGCGCGAGCGAACGTGCAATTTTTGAGCCCTTCACTTTACCTTCGTGGTCAAGAACGCGGCTGAAATCCATCGGCAAATCCTCGTGCGCGAGATCGCTGATTGCGCGAATCGCAATCGCGGGCACGTTGCGCGCCGCCGCTTCCGACAGCACCGCGAAACTCTCCATTTCGACCGCCTCGGCCATGCGACCGAGGCGGCTTTTCCCTTCCGCCGTGACGACCATATTCGAAGACGACAGGAGCCGTTCTATCACGCGAATGTCGCTCTTTTCCGCAGCCGCGAGGAGCCCTCCATCCGCCGTGATCGTGCGTCCGCTTTCCATCTCCATCACCTCGCGAGCGGCAAATACGTCTCCAACGCGGTGACTTGCTCGCAAACTGCCCGCGAAGCCCGATGAGATGCAGACATTGGGCGCCCACTGTAAAGCGCCTGCAGCGACCGTTCTCGCGCGTACTGCTCCGACGCCCGTGAGAGCCACCCGCACTTCGACTAAATCGACTTTGCCGTCATATCCCGCATAATTCGTCCCGGCAAGGCGTTTGAACCCGCGCAAACGCCGCCACGGAGCTAATTCATTTTCCAATGCCATGGTAAGCAGAATTTTCATGATCTACTTCACGCCGCCGAAGCTTGCGCCAGATGCGCGCGCGTCGGGAGCTTCACGTAACCATTGTCAGCGTACCAGCTCACCGCACGTTCAAGCGCTGCTGCCACCGCGCCTGGCTGATAGCCCAATTCGTTTCGCGCCTTCGCGTCATTGACAAACATTTTATGCCGTGCGATACGCACTCCCTCTACCGGTATATGAGGCTTACTCCCCGTCACGCGGCAAAATGCCGCTTCGACATACGCAGCCATCAGCGCTACCGTGTGGGGAACGCGCATGGTAGGAGCGGCAAGTCCGGTGATTCCCGCCAGGACGTCTAGCAACTCCTTGAGAGTTAAATTGCGCCCGCCGAGCAAATACCGTTCGCCGATTTTTCCTCGTTCAGCGGCCAGCAGGTGCCCCTCCGCAACGTCCTCTACGGCCACAAAATTCAACCCGGTGTCCACATATGCTGGCATTCGCCCGAACAGGAAGTCCAAAATGATTCGGCCCGTCGGCGTCGGCTTCCAATCGCCCGGTCCGACGGGCGTGGTTGGATTCACGATAATCACAGGCAAGCCTTCGTGGGCCGCGCGCAAGGCCTCTTGTTCCGCGAGGAGCTTCGAGCGCTTGTAGTGTCCAATCATTTCGTCAACAGATGCGCGGTTCGTTTCGTCCGGCAATTCACCTTCGCGAGGCACGGCGATTGTCGCGACGGTGCTGGTGTAGATGAACCGCTCCACGCGCGCGCGCCGGGCTGCGGCAAGCAGATTTTTCGTGCCGGTCACGTTGCTATCGTAGATTTCCTGAGGATGCCGCGACCACAGGCGGTAGTCCGCGGCCACGTGATAAACGCGAGTGACTCCCGAAAGGGCGCGGTCGAGTGAGCCTTCATCACGCAAGTCACCTTCGGACCACTCGACAGAAACTCCGTCAAGAGCCTTCCGGCGGCTTCCCCCACGCGCTAGCGCCCTTACGGATTCGCCTGAAGTGACCAGTCGCCGGGCAACATGCGAACCAACGAACCCGGTCGCGCCGGTGACCAACGTCGTCATAATATTCGGAAAGCTTCTTCCTTTTCGCGGCTCTGTGCGTTCGCAATGGGTCCCACGTTCGAGGGCAAATTCATTTTGTGACCGTTTCCATTTGGCTTCGATGCGCCGCTTGACTTCGCATTCGCGCCCTTGCGGCCGCCCATGCGACCAGAAACCTGCCACTGAAGCATTTTCCACGTGTCGCCGAATTTGTGATTGCCTCCGAGCACAGCCGAAGCCTCATAGCCGGACTGCACCATGCAGTTTTCGCACCGCGGGTCGCGCCCGTAGCCGTATTTTTCCCACGGCGTGTTGTTAATCAAATCGCCGAACGTCTCGTGGTGCTGATCGGTCATCAAGTAGCACGGACCCTTCCAGCCTCGCGGGTTATATGTTGGATTGCCCCAGGCCGTGCACATCAAGTCGCGCTCGCCCCGTAGGAATTCCATATAAATCGGGGAAGTGATCACATTGAATTGTTCCAGCAATTTACTCGCCCGCTGGAATTTCTCATTCACGTCCTTCCGCGACATGAAAATGTCCTTCGTTTGCACCGATGCATAGGAATATGCCGGCGAAAGCATGTTGCCATCGACGCCGAGCGTGCGAAGATAGGCGAATAGTTCCGCGATTTCCTCGATGTCGGTCTCCTTGTAGATCGTCGTATTCGAACACACCAGGAATCCCGCGGCCTTTGCTGCCTTGATTCCCGCAATCGCCTCGCGGAACACGCCGTCGCGTTCCACGCACAGGTCGTGCGTTTTTTCCAAGCCGTCCAGATGCACGTTGAAAAAGAACCGCGACGTTGGTTTGAATTCCTTCAAACGCTTGGTAATGAACATCCCATTCGTGCACAAGTAAATGTTCCGCTTGCGCGCCAGGATTTCCTTAACCAGCCGCCCGATTTCGGGATAGATCATGGGCTCCCCGCCGCAGATCGACACAATCGGCGCGCCGCAATCGTCGAGCGCGGCCAAGCACTGCTCGACGGTCAGCATCTCGTTGATCGTCGATTTGTATTCGCGGATGCGCCCGCACCCCGTGCACGTCAAATTGCAAGCGTGCAAAGGCTCGAGCATCATCACTAGCGGAAATTTCTCTTCGCGGCGAATCGCTTTCCCCGCCAGGTACTTTGTCAGGTTGGCGGTCAAGCTCAGCGGAAACCTCATCGTTTGCCCCCGTGTCCATTTCGGTCCGTAAATTCGTTTGGATTAAACTGCAAAACACCCATTTCTGTTTGATGCTCCTTCGTCAAGTTCCGATATCGGGCCAGCGCATAAAGAGGGAAAGAATTCCGGTATAGGTGGTATTTCAAATAAAACACGCATGGGAATCCTGTCCCCGTGAATTGATCCTCATCCCACGAGCCGTCTTCATTTTGATGCCCGACGAGCCATGCGACGGCTCGCTGCACGGCGGCATCGTCCGGTCTCTCGGTGGCCAGCAGTCCGATCAGGCCCCAAGCGGTCTGCGAAGCGGTGCTCTCTCCAATTCCTTTGAGGCTCGGATCACCGTAGGAAGCGCAAGTCTCGCCGAACCCTCCGTCGGCGTTCTGCACACGGCGAAGCCAGTCCGCGGCGCGCCGGCTTTCCCTGCTCTCGGCGAGACCGAGCGTTTCGGCCGCCCTCAGCACTCCGCTCGTCCCGTACACGTAATTTGACCCCCAACGTCCGTACCACGCACCCTCTTCGGTCTGTTCGCGTTCGAGATAAACCACGGCGCGGCGTATCGCCGGATGAGACGCCGTCCAGCCAAATTTCCCGAGGCATTCGATTGACCGCGCTGTCACATCTGCGGATGACGGATCAATCATCGCGTTGTGGTCAGCAAAGGGAATCTGCGTCAGCAGCACATGGTCGTTGTCGCGATCGAATGCCCCCCACCCGCCATCACGATTCTGCATGCTGAGGAGCCACGCAATTCCCCGTCGCGCTCCCTGTTCGAATCGTTCAGGATCTGAATAAGAAACATTTTGCAGCGCCATCAAAACAAATGCCGTGTCATCCACATCCGGGTAAAAATCGTTGCGAAACTCGAATGCCCATCCTCCCGGAGCTGCGTCCCTGTTTTTCGCTTGCCAGTCGCCGGGTCCGAGAATTTGATGATCCAGCAGCCAGCGCGCCGCGCTTTGCAATGCTGGATGCGAACGATCCACTCCCGCTTCTTCCAGCGAAACCATCGCAATCGCCGTGTCCCACACGGGAGAAATACACGGCTGCATCCGTAACGTGTCATCCTCTTCGATTTCGTAGCCGGATATCCATCCCAGTTCTCTTGCCACGAGCGGATCGTTCGCCGGATATCCCATCGCTAGCAGGGCATACACCGAATTGGCCATCGCCGGATAAATCGTTGCGAGCCCTTCGCTGCGTTCCATGTGTTCGAGGATCCAGCGTTCGGCCTGTGTCAGCGCCCAGCGCCGAAATGGCTTCCACGGCAGGCCTTCGTGCACTTTCAGCACTTGATCAATGGCCAGAAACAGATTTCGCCACGAAAATACCTTTCGGCTCCAGCGGAATGCTGCCGTCTTATTCTGCGCATCGGCGAACAATTCATCCACGTGCGCGCTTTCGGGGATTTTCCAGCCCGGCTTCCGCGCGTAAATAATCGTCAACGGCACAACAATCGCGCGCGTCCACGACGACATATCGTACAAATTCACGAAAAACCAGTTCGGCAGAAGCAGTAACTCAGGCGGAATCGCCGGAACCATGTTCCATCCGATGGCACCCACCATCGCAAAATAAAACCGCACGTAAGAATTCGTCGCTTCCAACCCGCCCAGTTCGTGAATTTTCTCCCGCGCGCGCTCCATGTGCGCGGAGTGCGACGCGTCCCCAGCAAGCTTCAGCGCAAAATAAGCCTTTACGGAGGTATTCAGCTCCGCCGGGCCGCCGGGATAAATGTTCCAGCCACCGTCGTCGAGCTGCTTCTGTCTAACGTAATTCGCGAGCTTCCGCACTTTCTCGTTTTCGGAATCGCCCAGAATATAGTGCAGAAGAATATGATCGCACTCGAGCGTCGTGTCTGCTTCCAGTTCGCCCCACCAATATCCATCGGCCGCTTGCAGCGAAAGTAAGTGCTTCGCGCTGCGCTCAATCGCATCCTCTATCGGCAGGATCGTATCTCGCTCGACCATACGAGCTCTCTGTGTTGCGCCGCCCATTCGTGTTTGCGTCTCCGGCATTTGCATGCCCTCTGCGATGACCGTTCCGAGCAAATCCCCAGCGATTGAGTTAGAAATTAGGAACGCCTAAACTGAATGCCTTACCCTTCAACACCCACCTTCGAGATTGCCGCCAGATTTGCAGCCGTTACTAGCACCTACTAGCGCCCAGATTCCGGCGACGCCACCAAGCCCGTGAATTCTCCTCACTGGGATCAGATGCAAGAAAACCGCATAAGATATGCGCTTCGCTCTAACGTGTTTCCCAACA